>Ga0209490_10000127_pt1 | contig 81202 bp, 61 predicted proteins | sample MAT06_FD_187209 | JGI IMG/M metagenome (GOLD analysis project Ga0209490, IMG submission 187209) | Freshwater microbial communities from Lake Fryxell liftoff mats and glacier meltwater in Antarctica - MAT-06 (SPAdes) (version 2) | ecosystem: Environmental > Aquatic > Freshwater > Ice > Liftoff...
ATTGTCAAAGCGCTGAAGGATGCGGGCCTCGTCGATGTTGAAGCCTCGGAAGATGACGATCAGGAAGACCTGGGTGTCATCGTGAACATCGAGGGCAAGAATGATGAGGCCGCGCTCGCCGCGACCTACGAGAAAATCCAACGCATCGCCCACGCCACCAGCGGCGAGATGCTGGGTGTTCAGATTGGCGAGGATGAAGATGCGGGTGATGAAGAGGATGAGGAGTGAAGTCCGCTTTCGACGTAGCGCGGAATGAGAAGCGGGCGGACAACGCGGAGAGCGCCGAGGTTCGCTGAGGTGAGTGCATATCACCAACGATCCCTCAGCGTCGGGTGTCATGGCCACGCCGTTATGGGCGTGGCCATGCCGAATCGCGGCACCTGAGTGACAAAGGTGAACTGACCATGCTTCTCGATAGATCCGTGGATTGATTGAACAATCAGTTGAGCCCTGCGAGCGCGGGGGCTTCGATCAAGCCTGCATAGCCACGTTCAAGGCGGCGTGGCCATACCACCCGCAGCACCATGTCTGCCTGCGTACGTGCCCCGACCCCTTCTCAAAAAGGCATTTCGTTCCGAAACATCGACCGCGACCGAAAGGCACACGGGGTGCTGGTGTTGGGCGATGCCACCTGCGGCCGAAGTCTATTAGAAGTCCGAGCGTAAATGGGGCAATCTCATCACTTGGATGTCATTCGATCCAGCGAGGAATGCGAGGTCATCCAAGACGTCCTTCCGATTTGCAAACGCGTGTCTTAGCTCTTCCTGGGTGGGTGGAGGGAGACGGCGATCCAAGAACGCTCTTTTCCAATTTCTGAGCAACAACGGTATAGCCCAGATCGCAAGCAAGAACGACTGCACGATGGAAAGAGGCCAAGTCACTTCCTGTAAGCGAGTGAATCAATACGTACAAAGACTGCTGCTCGCAAACATACGTGGGATACTCCCATGACTCTCGTTTGGCTTCCCAGCTGTCCCGGAATTCCAGCGGACGGATGGTATCGGTTCCCCAACCCACCGCTCGAGCCGCTAGCACAAGTGCATCCCATGAGCGAGTAGATAGCTGGCAGCGCGCAACGGGGGCAGAACCAGTTAGGACGATCTGCATTTGCTGGTCTCGCATTTCGAATCGTTCAATAAGCGTTGCTCACTGCCCCGGAAGTATCATGCTGCGCGAGCCCAGATACTTATCTATGTCCGACTTCTCGATCTTCTTCCCGTTCATCCCGCCACCAATTCCCAATCCTCCACCCTCAGCCCCTCCACCCGCCCGAACTCCGCTGTGTTGTGCGTCACCAGTGTCAGGTTGTGCGTGAGCGCGATCGCAGCGAGCTGCACATCGTGCGGGCCGATGGGTGTTCCCTTGCGGCCGAGGTCGGCGCGGATGCCGGCCGCCTGGTTGGCGGCGGCATCGTTGTCGGGCAGAGACGGAAAGGGCTTGAGGAACTCCCGCAGGCCGCGTGTCTGCTCATCGGGGTTCTTGGAGAATCGTGCGCCGAAAATCAACTCTTCACGTGTGATCGCGTAGATCGCGCCGGTGTCGGATGGGAGCCCTCGCACACGATGCGTCAATCCCGCTGCGCCGGGACGGTTGCGAAGCACATGAATCAGCACGTTGATGTCGAGAAGGTACTTTATCAACTATTCAATCGGGAGGCGGGTTTCGTAGCTCTCCGGCCCGGGGCGCTCGATGTCGGGGAAGTCGGGCATGGAGCCGGCGAAGCGATCGATATGGGTGCGCCAAGCCGCATCGGAACCGTTGGTTGAGGTCGGGCTTGCGGAGCCATTCGTCGCCACCGGGTTGAGCACAACGAGCACATCGACATCGACGTTGGCTATCTCCGGCACGTTGGGCAGATCGAGACGGATGGCGCCGCTGGCGTCGATGTGCGTGATGGTGGTGAGCGTGTTCATAGTGGGGGTGTTCCCTACCTGAGTATTGCACGGTCGAGTCTCATCCCCCAGCACTCCCCTCACCCCCCGGCAGCGTCATGCTCCAAGGGTCCAGATACTTGTCGATATCGCTCTTGGCGATCGCCTTGCCCGCTCCATCTTTCTGGCCCACCACCGTCTCGTACGCCAGTTGCCGAACGGTCTTGCCCTGCTTGAAGGCTTCCTTCGCCAGCGCGGCGGATTTGTCGTAGCCGATGATGGGGACGAGCGAGGTACACATGGCCAGCGAGCCTTCGATGAGTTCCTGGCAGCGCTTCAGATCTGGTTGCAGGCCGGTGTCGGGGCCATCGAGCAGGTTGTCGGTGAAGACGTGGCAAGAGCGCGCGATGAGGTGGATCGAATCGAGCAGGTTGGCGGCCATCATGGGCATGGCGACGTTGAGATCGAGGAGCGAGCCGATGCCGCCCATGCCGCCGAGCGTGATGGCCGCATCGTTGCCGATGACCTGGCAGCAGGCCATGATGACGGCCTCGCAGATGACGGGGTTGACCTTGCCGGGCATGATGGATGAGCCGGGCTGGACGGCGGGGAGGACGAGTTCGCCGATGCCGCAGCGCGGGCCGCTGCCGAGCCAGCGGATGTCGTTGGCGATTTTGGTGAGACCGACGGCGATGGTGCGGAGATGGCCGGAGGCTTCGACCACGGCGTCTTTGGCGTGCTGGGCCTCGAAGTGGTTGGCGGCCTCGCGGAAGTGAACACCGGTTTGATGGGTCAGTTCAGCGGCGACACGTTCGCTGAACTCCTCGTGCGCGTTGATGCCGGTGCCGACGGCGGTGCCGCCGATGGCGAGCTCGCCGAGGGTGTGGAGAGCGCGGTGGAGACGCTCTTCGGCGTGGCGCATCTGCGCGGCGTAGCCGGAGAACTCCTGCCCGAGGCGGATGGGTGTGGCATCTTGCAGGTGGGTGCGGCCGATCTTGACGACCTTATCCCACGCGGCGGCTTTGGCTTCGAGCGATTCGGCGATCTTCTTGATTGCGGGGAGCAGCTCGCTCTGGATCTGCACCGCGGCGGCGATGTGCATGGCGGTGGGGAAGGTATCGTTGGACGACTGGCCCATGTTGATGTGGTCGTTGGGGTGAACGCCGCCAGCGGAGAGGTAAGCGGCATCTTTGGAAGAGCCGATGGGCTTGTGGAGGCGGACGCAGACGATGTTGGCGACGACCTCGTTGACGTTCATGTTCGTCGAAGTGCCGGAGCCGGTCTGGAAGATGTCGATCGGGAAGTGGGCGTGCAAGCCGCCGAAGGCGGGGAGGCCATCTTCGATTTCGCGGCAGGCTTCCATGATGAGCTTCGTGCGTTTCTCATCGAGCCGACCGAGTTCGAGATTGACCTTGGCGCAGGCGGCCTTGAGCACGCCGTAGGCTTTGATGATGCGGACGGGCACGGCGCGGCCGGACATGGGGAAGTTGAGCACGGCCCGCTGGGTGCTCGCGCCGTACAGGGCGGCGGAGGGGACTTCCATGGGGCCCATGGTGTCCTTCTCGGTGCGGGTGGTGGTGGGGGGGGTGGGGGTGGTGGAGAGTGAAGGGGAGGTGGTAGCGGGCATGGGGCATGATATTCCGGGTGGTGGGGGGAGGGCGCGCGCGCAGAGGCGCGAGGGCGCTCACGGGCCGGGCGTGGTCAGGTCTGGAGCCCACTTGAGGAACTCGTCGTCATACTCGACCATTTGAAACTCGGTGCCGTCGGTGATGAACTCACCCGACTGCGGCGGTGGCTTCTCGGGTGTGGCGAAGGCGAGGCCGCCAGCAAAGATGGTCTGGAGGGATTCGGCTTTGAGTTTCAGGCCGCCGACAAGGCCGAGATCTAGGCCGATGCCAGAGACGTTCCAGAATCGTGAATAACTGCGGACGAGGTGCTCGTGCCCGGGCAGAATGTTCACGCTGATGATGACGGTGCGGGCATCGGGCGCGAGGTGGGTGTCGGTGACGGAGCCGACGGGGAGATCGCGATAGGAAACCGGCGCGCCGATGCTTATGGATGCGGCCCGCGCAGCGCGGATGAGGATATTGAGCCCGGGCAGATCGTGCAGAACCGGCGGTGCTTCGAGCGATTGTGGCACGCTCTTGCTTTGTGATGGTGATGGGAAATCGGCGGCGATGTAGCGTGGGCCGATGAGCGTATCAAGACCTGCGACGCGCGAGAGCGAGACTTCGGGGCGCACGATCCAGAACCTGCCGGAGTTGGCGAGGAAGGAGGAATCGCGGTTCAACTCGGCGCGGATGAGGATCTGGCGCGTGGATGGATCGATGCCGACGCTCTGGATGCGACCGATCTGCACACCGGCATACACCACCGGGTCGTTGGATTCGATGCCGTGACCGTTCTGAAAGCGGAGTGTGATGCGAGGCCCGCGTGCTGCGAGGGTCTGCACGATCAGCACGGCGGTGACGAGCAGCGCGATCGCAGGTACGAGCCACGGGAGCCAGACTCGTGGGCCGCCGCGGCGTGGGCGGATGGTGGCGATGGGGATGCGTGTCTCGTCAATCTCGGATGCAGGTGCTGGGGCGGAAGATGGTGAATCGGGATCGGGCATGGGCGGTCTCGGTGTGAAGAGAGAACGTCATCGGTTGTGTGGTGGGGCGGCGAGTGAGGGGCGCAGCGATGACTCGAGCCAGATGGCCTTGGGGTTAAACGTGAGGGAGGACAACATGCTCAGCACAACGACGGCGGCGAAGGCCAGCACGCCGGGTCCGGCGTAGACATCGACCCAGTCACCGAGCTTTACGGCGGCGACCAGGAAGGCCACGAGCAAAACGTCGATCATGCCCCAGCGCCCGAGCCACTCGATCGTGCGGAAGGTGAGGGCCTGGTGACGCTGATGGAGGAACGACTCGCGCCCTGCGCTGATGCAGAGCACGAAGATTCCGGCTATTTTGGCGAGCGGCACGACGACGGAACATATGAGCACGATCGTGCCGACGATCAGGTGGCCATCGGCGAGCAACTGCACCACGCCCGACCAGATGGTGGTCTCACGCGTATGGCCGAGTTTCTGAATGTGCAGGACTGGCAGTGACATCGCGATTGGGTAGAGGACCAGCGCGGCGAGGGCGAGCGCGGCGGGCCAGGTGTGCGAACGGCGACTTTGCTCTGCGGACACGGGCGCGAAGTTGGTGAGGCGCGCGCGGCAGCGTGCGCAGCAGGCAACGTGGGCGGTTGAAACATCGGGAACGTGCTGGATCAGGCCGCAACAGTGACAGGCGTGTGCGGCGCGGGATGTGCAGGTGGTTTGCGGCATGAGTCAGACGGAAGTCGGGACCGCGGCGCTGATGACTTGCTCGACATCGGCCTGAAGCTGACCGATTGCTTCGCCTTCTGCAGGCGTCAGGACGAGGAGCTTACCAACCGGCTTGGTGCTTGATTCGGTCTTGCCCTTTTTGTCAACGGTGGTGGTGGTGAGGGCGAGATCCAGAAAGGCCACCTGCTTGCAGGTTGGGCATGAGCGAACGCGGTACGCGAGCGAGTTGGGTCCGGGGCCGATCTCGTTGAGCGGGGGCATCAGGATGGCTTCGAGATCGCTGGCGTTGGAGATTCGTTCGACTGAGGCGGGCTGTATGCCCGGAATCGCGAACTGGTGCGTGGTCAGGTTGGCCCAAACGTTGCATGATTCGCAGAAAGGTTTAGACGCGGCGGCGAGTCCGCCCATGATGGCCGCGCCGATCACGATGACGGCCTCGATCGCCCAGATCAACCAGACGAAGATGCCTTTGATGGGGATGCCCGAGCCGCCCTTTCCGATGGTCCATCCAACGTCAGCCTTGATCTTAAGATATTCGCCGAACGCAAGATTGGTACCCGGCGGCATGGATCGAAGTACGTTCAGGTATGATACATAGTGCGCTGTGCCCGTAGCGATGATTCCGACAAAGAGGCCAATCATCGCGCCGGTGGCGGGGTTGCGGCACTTGCCGATGGTGAGTCCTACTTGAACGCACTGGTAGAGGGCATATCCGAAGACGATCACGAGCACGGCGTCGAGATAGATGAGGGGAATCCAGCGCGATAAAAAGGCGTAGGCAACCGCGGCAACTGCCCCAACGATGATGATGGGCAGGATCAGTGCGAAGGTCAGCGGGTCGTTCTTGCCGGTCGGCGAATAGGTCGTGAGCATCGGGTGCCTCCGGTGCGCAGTGTAACAGATGGTGATGCGGGAGCCAAAAGGCTCAGATCAGCCTAAGACCAGCCTTAGATTTGCCTCAGGTTAGCGGGCGAACTCGATCGCTCGCGTTTCGCGCAGCACCGTGACACGGATTTCGCCGGGGAAGGTCATCTCTTCGGAGACTTTCTTGGCGATGTCGAAGGCGACTTTGTGGGCCTCTTCATCGGTGATGCGCTTGGCATCAACCATGACGCGTACTTCGCGGCCTGCCTGGATGGCGTACGCCTCGACGACGCCGGGCTGGCGAAGAGCGATATCCTGAAGCTCGTTGAGACGCTGGATGTACTTCTCCATGCTCTCGCGGCGTGCGCCGGGGCGTGCGGAGCTTACGGCGTCGGCTGCCATGACGATCGGGGTGTAGAACGTGGTGGCGGGAATATCGGCGTGGTGTCCGCCGATGGCGTTGAGGACGGCTTCCTTTTCGCCGTATTGCTTGGCGAAGTCCATACCGATCTTGGGGTGGCCACCTTCCATCTCGTGGTCCATGGCCTTGCCGATATCGTGGAGAAAGCCGCAGCGGCGGGCGAGCGCGCCGTCAAGGCCGAGCTGATCGGCGATGATCTGCGAGAGGTAGGCGACTTCAACGCTGTGGCGAAGAACATTCTGCCCGTAGCTGGTGCGGAAGCTGAGCTTGCCCATGGTCTCAACCAACTTGGGGTGCAAGCCGCGAAGATTGGTTTCGAGAACAGCGTCCTTGCCGGACTTGATGACGCGCTCGCCGATCTCGCTCTTGACCTTCTCGACGACTTCTTCGATGCGCGAAGGGTGCATGCGGCCGTCGGCAATCAATCGATTGAGCGATTCAACCGCGACGGCCTGACGGATCTTGTCGAAGCATGAGACGACGATCACACCTGGCGTGTCATCGACGATGATGTCCACGCCGGTTGCCTTTTCGATGGCGCGGATGTTGCGACCTTCGCGCCCGATGATGCGGCCCTTCATGTCGTCGGATGGAATCGGTACGGCTCGCACGGTGGACTCGGCGGTGTGCTCGGCGGCGTACCGCTGCACGGCCATGAGGGTAATCTCCTGAGCCTTGGTCTTGGCCTCGTTCTCCGCCTCTTCGATGATCTTGGAGGTGACCTTGGCCATCTCAAGGCGAGAGTCTTCTTCAACGCGAATGAGGAGTTCGCGGCGAGCATCTTCGACGGACATGTTGGCGATGGTGAGGAGCTTGTCCTTCTGCAGCCTAATGGTCTCGTCGAGTTCACTGGTCTTCTTGACGAGGACTTCATCGCGGCCTTTGAGCTGTTCGGTCTGGCGGTTGAGCTGGTCCTCCTTGGTCGCCAGTATTTCCAGCTTCTTGTCGAGCAAATCTTCGCGCTTGGTCAGCCGCTTTTCGGTCTCGCGTGCCTCGCGCCGGGTGGTCTCGAGTTCGGACTCGAAGACCTGGCGCTTCTCAAGGATGGCTTTCTCGGCATCGAGTCGGGCCTTCTCGGCGAGGTTCTGCGCTTCGCCGCGTGCTTGCGATCGAAGCTGATCGGCCTCGATCTTGGCGCGTCCGAGCGTGCGGCCACGGGCCGCGGCCACCGCAAACCAGCCGATGGCGAGGCCAACAAGAAATGTGATCACGCCAACAAGTATGGTGTTGGTGGTCGCGTCAGCGAGAAGGGCCGGCGGGAGATTCATGCGGCGGTCCTTGCGGCAAGGTCAAGGTCGGTGCGTAGGCACAGACCTTGGCGGGTGAAACCCACCAGACCGCAGGATGGCGACTCAGCACAGCGCTGCACGGCGGGTTGCTGAGGGCATGTTCAACAGATCGAGTGTGATCGCTTCAATCTACCGGGGGTTCGATGAAGAAGACACGAGGAAACACAAATCCAACTTGAGGAGACCAACAGCTTACAGCGCGATTGTCGCGCTGCGTACGAACTCCGGTCTGAAAACTTACGAGCGAGCACCAACACCAAGGAACACTCTCGATCTATGCGCGGCAATCGGCGGCCGAGCCGCAGACACCACGGGCGGGAGTCGCGTATCCGAGAGAACCTTCGAGGATCATTGCCCAGAAGACTCTGAGAACACCTTCAGCCACCATTGCTGATCGCGACACCGCCATGAACAGCCAGCTTCCATCCGAAGGTCGGGGGGGGGATGCGGGCGGATAACGACTCCCGGACGAGCGACGCTCGGGGGATCGGCCAAATTGTAGTCAAGAATTTGTGAAGGCGTCAGTGAATTTGGCGAGAGACGGATAAATACCCCAAAGAGGGGATATTTCTGAGCTTCCGGAATCAGGCGGCATGCTTCAAGATGGCCTTTTGTTGTCGTTGAAGCGCATCGACGTATTGCCCGAACAGATCGACAATGAAGCTTCGATGCGGCGGGTTGTGGGCAAAGTCGAAGGCCAGACCTGCATAAGTGTGCTGACTTGAGTCGGTGTGGGTGTGGGCCACCCGCGCGGTTACGGCGGCGGGAGTTGGGATGTGGGGACGCAGATCGAGTCGAATCCAGAGATACGGGCGTGCCGCGAGCGATGCGGCATCATCAGGCGCAACCAGAAGACCAAGCCCACCGCCCGAGACATTCAGAAGGCTTGAGTTGAACATCGGCCCGACATCGGGAAGGATGAGGGTTGGTTCGGTCTGATCGTCCTTGCCTCCATTGATCATCATGCCTGCAAGTCGGTCTCTAATCTCAACGCGGTTTGAAGCTTCGGCGGCGATGACTGAGGTCGGATCGATGAGCGGCCAGCACTGCACGATGGGCAGTTGGAGGTTGGCGGTGGATATGCGAAAGAAGCTGCGGCGTGTGCAGCGTTCGACCTGCTCGGGCATGGTGAGAACCAACATACGCTCGGAAGAACGCTGGCCGTTGATGTAGCCGACCGTGCGGGTGTGAAACATCCACCGGTTCTGCCCGATGGTCATTGCGCCGATGAGCGCGATATCGGACTCGAGGTTGATGCTTGCCCCGAACGCGGCGGGTGGTTCAACGATCACTTGCTGATCGGTGAGTCGAATGACGCGCACACGCCAGACGACATCGGCACCGGCCGGTTCGGATGACTGACCGGTGATTGAACGATCGACCGAGATCTCAAGCGCACCGCCGCGCTCCTGAAGTCTTTTTAGATTGTCCAACCAATGCTCGGTGCGCGAACGGGTTGCGGCCACGATTCACCTCTGGGGTTTGGAGCCGATAACGCGATGAAGGTTGCGAACACAACCGAAGCATCCTGTGTCACCGCAGATCTCCATCGGTCGAACTTCGAGGCGAAATCAATGGCTGTCGGACTTGATCTGCATGGGCGTGTCGGTGGTCCATTCTGCACGGCATGGCATGGGTTGGCCGCGTGCGAACATCGGGCGTGCGATGGCTACTTTGAACGCAACGCAGTCCGGAGAGAAGCCAGTGCGGCGTGCGCTTGTGCTTGCTCAACCTGATTCATGGCACGACGGCCAAACCGTACAAGGTAATAGGCCTTTGAGAGTGTGCGGAATGACTCTGCCGCGTCGGAGTTTCGGGAGGCAAGTGCATCGGCGTGCGCCAGGGGTGGTACCCAGTTCGGTTTGGCAACCTCCGGACCTGCCCGTTCAAGCACCTTGACGGCCTGCTCGTAAAACGCCGCGTCCGCGAGCAAGGCCCGGAGTTGCGGGTCCATGGGTTGGCGTACACGTTTGAGCGAGCTCAGCCATCGCGTGATTGGAAGCTTTCCGGTTACGACCGCAAGTGTGGCCAGCAGCATGAAAGAGGGAACGAGGTAGTAGACCCAACCGGGGATAACCACGGATCGGGAACCATTGCGGACCGATCTCGATAGTCGCTCGGAGAGTCGTTCAAACCACTTCGAGGCGGCTGAGAGATCGATGCTGCCTGAAACCGCGCTGCTCTGCTTTGCCGCATCGAACGAGACGATGGAGCGGTTCCACCCGAACTCGAGCGTGTCCCACCATTTCCGCATGGCGGAGAACCATCCTGAGGAGGAGCGATGAATTCGCGACACGTCAGCCGAAGGCGAAGGATCGATCATGGCCCACGATCCGTCGCCGACCGAATACTCAGCCCATGCGTGTGCATTCGACTGTCGCACGACATAGCTACCGGTGAGGCTGTTGTACTCACCCGCTACAAAACCACCAACAACCCGTGCGTGAATGCCCACGCTCTGGCAGAGAGCCACGAACGCAGAGGCGAAGTACTGGCAGTGGCCGGTCTTTTTCTCGAAGAGGAATGTTTCGAGTGGATCGAGACCATCGGATGCGGGCCAGAGGTCGAGGGTGTAGGTGCAGGTCCGCTGAAGATGATCCCTGATGGCTGAGGCCGCCTGTCGGTTTTCGCCGCGTTCGCGGGCTGATGCTTCGAACGGTATTCTGCGCTTCACAAGAATCGAGGCCGCCAGATCGTGAATTGGCCCTGACGCAAACCCCATGTTGGTCACCGGCTCGCGGTTCCATTCAACATCGTTCATCGCAGATTCGACCGAGTAGGAAAACGTTCTCGCATTGCTTCGCGTGCGTTTGATCGTGGCATCGCCCCGATCAAACTTCAGTCGAGAGACATGCTCTTCGCGTGTTGTCACGCCGATCGGTCGCCACATCGAGAGCAGGTAACCTTCACTTGAAATGGACGGGCGCAGCGTGATGTTCTGAAAGACCGTCGAACCATCGGGCACAGTCTTGGTGGTGTCTCGCGGAAAAATGGCCGCGGACCCGGGATCGAGATCGAGCTCGATGTAGTTGGTCTTGGCGGATTTGACCCAGAGGAAACTCTCGGGGACATACTCATCGCGTGTGAACGCCCGCAGATAGACGAGTTTATCTGCCGATCCGAGGTTTGCACCGGCGCTGTCGCTCAATGAAAGATCGAGGACGGGCGTGGGCGATTCCTGCAAGTTGGCGGCCTGTCCGAGGGTAATCTGATCGCGAAAGCCGATTTGCACGGTGCGTGTCTGTCCGAACTGACCAAGCGCGCCGACACCCAACCCGCGCGGAGTGATCATGAAGATAATTGCGGCAAGTGTGCCCGCGCCCAGCACGCTCATCACCGCGGTCCGCCGGAGGTGGCGGCCAAAGTGCATGCCCGCGGCGGTTATGGGCTTCTTGGCATCTGAGGTGGCTACGACGCCAGCCGCCTGACCGCGAACCTCGTTGATGCGATCTTTGCCGGAGTGGAGTTGAAAGAGCATGGTGGCCGTGACGGCCAGCGGGGTGTAGATCAGCAGGCACAGACCGGTGGAGAGCGAGTTGCTGGTGAGCAGCGCGGCGATCGCGACGAAGACGCTCAGGGTCAGCATCTGCGATTCATCGCGCGTGGTGCGGCGGTCGAAGAGTTTGAGGAGTTGCACGTAAACAAGAAACTCACCGAGATGAGAGACGATGGGCTGTCCGCCTGAGCGTGAGCCCGCCGCGTGCATGGCGGCGTTGATAATGGTGGCGAGAACGAGCAAGTTCACCAAGAAGCGCGGAAGCGCCCAGGGAACACCCTGGACTGTGCCGGATCGTGCCCACCCAAGGCCGCAGATCCAGCCCATGAATACAATGGGGATAGCGAGCAACGCGAGAAATGGGCGATCATCGGCGAGACAGAACGTCAATGTTCCGAGCAGGACCGCGCTACAGGCAAGGGCGTTGAACAGCCGGGCGATATTCATGGTCGCACACCTCGCGAGCGGGGTGCATGAAGTTCTGTGTTTGCTCGCATGGTTGAGCTTGAGCGACTGGTCGAAGTCTGAACATTAGTATCTGCACCACCCACCACACCAACGTGCGTGACGCGTTCGCTCGGACCGAAGGTTTGATGAACCGGCCCGGCGTGGATGCATATGCAGGAACTGTGGTGGTTTGCGGCGGCGAGCGGGAAGGGCGCGGCGCTTCCGCGCAGGTCTGATGCACCCAGTTCCAGCCGTCCCAACTCACGCATGAGACGGTCGAAGTGTGCCGCATCGGACCGAGGTGGAACATTTAGATCGGTGAGCGGCACGGCGAGCCCCAGCGCGACCGAACGGGCCTTGGCGTTGACGATCATCGCGGCCGCGATGGAGAGCACTCGCTCGTCGAGCGCATCGGCCTGTGCTGTTGCGACGCGAAGCCTGAGCACAAGCCAGACGCGATGAGGAGCCGGCGCGAGCGATTGCCGGACGAGCAGTTGTCCCCGCCGTGCCGAGGCCTTCCACGCGATCGAACGCGGGCTATCGCCTGAAATGTACTCGCGCAGGGAATGGAACTCATCGCCCGGCCCTCGCAGTCGCGAGCTGCGATCGGAATCTCCGCGTGATGCCACCGATTCGAGGATCGAGGCATCGATATCCGCAAGCATGGGAAGAACAACGGTGCTCGCGGGTTCAAGGAACTCAACGCTCTTGCGCATGATGCCGAACGGGAACGATGTGTGCATGATGAACGAGCTGAACACGACCTCGCCGCGCATCCGCGTCACTGACGAGCTTTCGGCGAAGACCGTTTCGCGGGGGCCAACATGCGCCACGAAGGCTCGTGCCATGCTGATTCGGGTTGAGTTGCTCTTGCTTGCGGGCGTTCGTACACGCCGTTTGCGGCTGGTCGCGCTGCGAAGGTTCTCGGCTTGGCCAGGGTGCTCTTCGATCGTGAGCGCGAAGGCGGGGATGAGGCGATTGCCATTCCGAACGCGGTATCGGATGGTGAGGTTCTCGCCGGCGTGAACATCGCGAATGCGCTCGCGTGTGACCGACACGCCCATCAGCATCGCGCCGGAGAGAATACCGGAGACCACCAGTGTTGCCAGCGAGAAACCAAATGCCCAGAAGAGAAGGTTGTTCTGGCTGTTAAACGCGCCGAGGGCGATGAGGACGGTGACAAAGACGTACACGAGGCCCGGAGAGCCAAAGTGATATCGTCGCCGAACACGGCGCGTTGGAAGCGTGGGCACGGTGGGATCAGCGGATCGTTCCTTTGCATTTCGGATTCGGGCGGGCATCTGAGGAACGCTACGCCGCCCGCGGCCGGAATGTTGCCGAATGTTGATCCGCATGGGATGAAAGGAGAGGGCGGCCTGAAACTGGGCGCCCTCCGGGAGAACGCTGATCGGAGTGGTGCTATTCGTCTATGGGTTCGATTCGGCGAACGTTGCCGACCAAAGCGACGGCTTCGAGATCGGCGATCTGTACGGTTCCGATGATCATGCGTTCAGAGCCGAAGGACACTTGGAACTTGAGACCGGCACGCTCGAGCTGCTTCACGGTCGAATCGGTGACTTCTGTAACCAGTATGGAGATCAGGATGGGTTGGGTGTTGCGAGCAGCGCTGGCGAGCTTTGAGGTTGGGTCGGTCAGGAGGGTGTAGAGCGAACGGTCGAGTCGCTGCAACAAATTCCGCTCACGCATAGCGGCCGCGGCGATGCGTTGATCGAGCTGGTCATACTTAACGAGTTCCAGCTTGGCGAGTTCGAGCTTGGCAGGGTCTGTCGCCGATGCTGCGGTGGCAGACGCATTGGTTCCTGCAGTGTCACTCGGCGTGGGCGTGGCCGGTTGCGTGCTCCCCTGGTTGTTGATGGCGGGTACGAGCGCGATGGCCTCCATGAGCAGGCCGGACTCGGGAAAGATGCTTGCGAACCGGTCGCGGATGCGCTGGGCCGCATCGGTGTTGCTGACACGCAGTGATGTGGTGATGAGCTTGGCGGCGACCAGCGGTGCGAACCGACGACTTGAAAGCGTGGCGCTTGCTGCTGAAGGGTCGAGCTGGCTGCTGATCGATGTTCCGTCGATACCAGATGTTGATGAACCGATGGTGGGTTGCGCATCGGCCGCACCACCAGATGGTGTGGATTCGTACGCGCCCAGAAAACCGTAGAGGCGATTCAAAATTGCGGCGGCTTCTTCGTGACGCGCCCCGCTGCCTGAATGTCTCAGCCAGACCATTTGATTCAGTCCGAGAGTTGCTTCATTCAGCGGTGATGGGGGTTTGACTCCAGCGATTGTTTGGCCACCGAACTGGTTGGGGTTGAACGATGAACCCGGCTCGCTGTCGAGCACGATGACTTTGCGTTCAGATGTTTCTGTTTTGGTGATGTGTACTTGTGTGTCGATTGTCGATGGTGCGCCGGACCCATCGTCGCGTTGGATGGTGGGTCTCGTGTCCTTCGATTTCATCCCCGTGGGTGATGGCGTTGCAGAGTCATTCACCTTCAAATAGGGCATGGATGGCGAGGGCGGGGGTGCTGAGGTGGGCTCAAGAGTCTTTGCGGGTGAGCCGGCACTCGGCGCCAGTTGTCGAGCATTGGTCTTCATGGTTGGGGTCGATGCTCCGGTTAAGTTTCCGGGCATCGGCGGAGGATTCTCTGATGGCTTGGAAGTGCCGGGCTTGGCCGACCTGCGACCATCAGCCGGTCTAGAACTTTCGCTCATCACCGAAGCGGGAGGCGCGGCATTGATCGGTACGTGGCGCATGAGCTTGCTTTCAGGCGGCGTGTTGCTCATCTCGTTGTCGTCGTCTCGATTGGCTGCATCTTCGCGCGAACGTCCGAGTTGTTCGACAACTCCCGGGGGCATTTGGAAGTTCTCCGAACAGAAGTAGCTCTCCCATGATGTCTGGTCCGGCAACTCGATGGGAACGCGGACGAGCCGAGCCTTGCCATCGATGGTGACACGCTGATAGTCCACCGCTACAAACGAGGTGAACTGCGAGAGAATGCCGAAGTTCTCTCCGATCTGCACGATCACGGAGCGAATCGCTTCTGGCAAGGTGCCCTGTTGAACCTCAGTAAGGTGAGCGTTCATGATGGCATCAATGCGGGCACGGGCCCAGAGTGTTGCCACAACACCCTTCCCACCGACGGATGCCGACGGTTGATCATTTGCTTGCGGCGCAGCTTCGAATGAGAGTTTGAGCGTGCGCTCCCATGGTCCGCTGCCCGTGGTGCCGCGAATGGTGATGAACCCGGTGCCCGGTTGAGTGCATCGTCCGAGCAGCACGAGCGGCTGAACATCGAAGAGATCCGGAATGAAACCTGGCGCGGGTTCGAGGTCTGCCACGGAGAGATTGGGCGAATACTCGACCGAAATGTTGGTCAAGACGGGCGTGCGGGTTCTCTCATGCAGGCTCTTCGCGGCCAGTCGTGCATCACGATCGAGCGTGGCGCGCGCTTCATCATCCTGCGAGTGGGGAATGTAGATGAACTCCGCAGCGCCGCCGCCCTGGCGGGCCATTTCGGAGAGCAGGTAGCGGTTGATGGAGTTGCCGATGCCGAAGCTGAATACCCGGGTTGTGCCCCGGTTGTTCTTCACGGCATCGATGATGGCCATGTCGTTGCCGACTTTGCCATCGGTGAGAAAGACAACGATGCGGAGCGGATTGATGGGTGGGGAGTTCTGCAACCTGATGGCTTGAACTGTGAGCGAGCGATCTCCGTTGGTCGTCTGCCATGTGCCTTCGAGGGTGACGGCTTGAGTTGTTGAACCGTTGTTGATGGCGATGTGGCAATCGGTCACGCGAATATTCAAACCGGGCCGCACATTGATCTCGACCTCTCCATTTGCATGGGGTGCCGAGGCCAGTTTCTGAGCGCGGTCAGCAGGAATGTTGACGCGGATGAGACGACCATCGGCAGGGAGGTTGACCAGCTCTTCAAGAGTCAATGCGCGTGGTTGATAGCGTTCGAGACCACTCGCGGGTTCCTGTTCCAGAGCGGCGTTGATGGCCGTCATCATTTCAGTTCCGCCACCACCACGTTGGCTTGAGAAGAAGGCGAGTGCCTCCGCACGATTGGCATCCGTGTTTGTGCGAGGGACTGGCCAAAGAACCTGGGTGCGTCCGGCGAACGTGATGAAGTTGAACGTATCACCATACCGCATGGTTTCGATCATCTTTGCTGCGACCGCTTTGGCTTTATCGATCGGCTTGCCGTTCATTGAACCGGAGGTGTCGAGCACAAAGATCAACTCGCGCGGCACGGCTTGCGCATCAGGCACGCGAGCGGGTGGGTTCAGGATGACGGCGAAGAAATCGCCTTGCCTGGTCCGGCTTGTGAACACACCGTCGGTGATGACATCCGCAGTCTGCTTCCACGTGAGAACAAAGTCACGGTTCGGAATCTCCGCCTGATTGGCGAGCGTGATGGTTGCGCGGCTGGCCAGACCATCGACTCGTCGTGCAATGTCCTGGCGCGTGGTCTGGTGGAGGGGCGCGAGAACTTCGGTCAGGCCCGAGCCGCCGGTATCGATGTCTACGGTGATGGAGAGATCGTGGCCTGCCCGGAGTGGTGGTCGAGCGGGTGTTGGCGTGATGCGGTGGGCATCGGGAACCTGATCGGTGCGACCGAAGAATGGCTCACCCGCGTTGGGGGCATGTGAGAGTGTGGTCCGCGCGGGAAGGGTTGATTCGTCGGTTGAAGTGGTAGGAGATTCTACCACAAGTTTCCAAGACTCTTCACGTTGCGGGAGATAGAACGCTCGATTCCCGATGGTGCCGGTGAAATCGGTGAGGACTTCGCCGCGGTCTCGGGTGCCATCGGGATAAATGGCGTCGAACTGAAAGAGCACAGCGGGCTGAGCGTGCGTCGAAGTTTCAGCAGACTTCATCGAGTCATCGGAAACCGGTGCGGAATCCGGCTCACGGTTTGGCAGGGTGATCGGTGATGCTCGACGAATGGCCGCACTGAACTGGGAAGGATGAAACTGAGATTTGGAGAGCTCATCCTTCCAGGCAACCAATCTGATCTCAGCGGGTGCGCTCAGAATGATGCCGCGTCTTGGGGTGAAGTTGGGAGAGCGTGGGGGCGGAGGCGCTTTGCCGTCCGCTTGCGGATGGCGAATCTGCCTTGTGTCGGCATCCTGCGCACCGGGAATGTACCGTGGACTGACAACGGTGGGAAAGGCGAACGAGTATTCACCGTTTGTGGCTTCGAGTGTTTCGACGTAGCTGATTTCGATATCGATATTCGCGCCCGGATCAATGTTGGCGATGCTCTGGGTGAAGATGTTTGGCCGCTCCTGATCGAGCAGACTGGCGATGCGACCGGCGTCCTTCGCCGATTCGTACATCTCCCTTGCAGCCTCGCGTTCCTTCACTTGCCCGATGATGATGCGATCGCCGATGACCATGTTCATGCGATCGACCGCGCTGCGGTGGGAGAGGGGAAAGGTGTAAAGTGCTTCGATCTTGTCGGCGTGAGGGTTGTGATATTTCTGTGTGAGCGTCACCCGGATGAAGTGCCCCTGGACCACGGCCTTGACATCCGTGTGCTTGAGCACGCAGGGGCCGAGCGTGAGGCCATCGGCATCGAGCGCTTCGAGCCGGCCCCCTTCGGAACACATCACGAGTATGCTCTCGGTGTTGGCGATGGCGGGTGTCGAGGTTCGATTGAAGATGAATGGGAGCGCAACCAGCGAGAGGACCGCCGCGAGCGCGAGAGGGATGAATCGGTTCATGGGGAATCTCCTGATCGTGGCGGGCCATCGATGTGCGGTGTGATGTCGCAAGGGGAGTGTGTTGAGTGGTTGAGTCTCATGTTGTTTGAGCGCGGCGAGCAGACGATCCCGACCGGCAACTGCACGGTCAGCGTTGTCGGAATGCCATTCACGCAGAAGTCCGTCGAGGTGATCGCGCGGCGGGGCACTCGCCGGCGCTTCGGGTGAGCCCTCGCTGGCGGGTTGGGTCTTGTCGTTCATCGGTGAGTTCGGGCTTTGGGGGTTCATGCGTTGACCCTTGTCATGATTGAGCCGAGTCGTTCACGAGCACGCCCGAGCAACTTGTAAAAAGCGCTGCGCGAGCATCCAATCGCGTTGTTCGCGGCGGAGGCTGGGTCGGGTTCGAGGTAATAGAGATGGATGGCCAGGCGTTCATCGTCGGGAAGCTCATCGAGCGCGAGCGTGAGCCGCTCGAGTTGCTCGGTGCGCTCGGCCATGGCGCAGGGTGTGGATTCGATTGCGGGAGCGATGCTCATGCCGCGGCCTCCGGATCGACCGTCGAAGGCGATCCGCTCATGCTTGCTTCGGCGCGATGCGGCCCTTCGGCGTTCGGAACAGACCATCGCGGCGATCTGGTAGAGCCACGACCGCAGGCCCTGTGGGTTGTCAACCCGTTCGAGCATTTTGTAGGCACGGATGAAGGTCTCTTGAAGCGCATCATCGGTCTCCGCATGGGATGGCGAGTGACGCCGACAGAGCGCCCGCACGACTGAAGCGTGTCGGTCGTAGATGCGAGCAAATGCCAGATGCGATTCAGCCGTGCCTGAACGGGCACATTCGAGATCGCGAGCGTCGTCGGTCATCGCTAGAGCAATGGCCGCAGGCAAGGCTTCGTCTCGTGAATCTTCAGATGGGGTTTGGAAGTCGGACACACGCCCAGCGTATCGACGCGTGCGACATCTGATTGGTTAAAGTTCGGATTTTCAGGAAAGTCGCGGCCATCAAGCGGAGAGTGAGGCTTGACAGATGGACAAACTCAAAAAAGAAAATCCCCGCTGCGACCGGTCAGTTCGCAGCGGGGTTAGAGGACTTTTTAGGCCCTCTCTCGCCTCTCTCTCACTCCAGTAGCTCCCTCGGGCTATCCCTCTCTCGCTCCGCCCTCTCTCTCGCGTCTCTCTCTGTGCTCCAGACCCGGAAGGAGTCTATTGCAAAACGCAAGGGCTTCGCAGGACACCGTCAATGGGAACTATCCGGTAAGGCAGTGACAATGTACCGGATGCCCCGAATATGTCAAGAGTGCAACCCGGTTTGCGAAGAAAATCGCGCAAAAATAGGTTAACGGGCGATCCTGCTGTGAAAATGGGCAGGTAAATCGCCTTCGGTGCCGATCATGGGCGGTTCGTAATCCACCTAAACAGGTGGAAGTGGCTCTGACACGGGACATCCCTCTCGCGGAGGAACCTCTCTCGTGAAGCAACCAGCAAATGGGCGCGACAGGGCTCGAACCTGTGACCTCAGCTATGTGACAGCTGCGCTCTAGCCAACTGAGCTACGCGCCCGATGAATCGCATCCGATAACCGCGGGGCTCTTCCGTCGGTTCCATAAGTCGGGTGACAATAGGGCGGAAATTTCACTCTGTCACCTGCACACGACGAGGTGTTCAGATCAGGCCCGAGATCAGCCAGACAACCAGGAGGCCAACAGCAAGGACCAGGAAGATTCCGGCCAGCACCGTGCCGAGTTGGTTTTTCTTTTTGACCATGATCGGGATCTCCGGATGAGCGGTGTTGATGATTCTTGGAAAGCGTTTGAAGGATGGGTCACTCGCCGGGAATGTACGAGATCGCTCCATCCCAGGGCGAGCTTGCACTGGCATAGAGGCGTTTGGGGATTCGGCCGGCGATATACGACTGGCGACCGGCGAGTGTAGCGTTTTTCATCGCTTCAGCCATCATCACGGGGTGCATGGCGTGCGCGATGGCGGTGTTGAGCAGGACACCATCGGCACCCAACTCCATAGCGAGTGAGACATCCGATGCGCACCCGACACCCGCATCAACGATTACCGGATAGGTGGGGTCGCCGTGCTTGAGCAACTCAAGGCAGAGGACGATGTTGTTGCGGTTGAGGATGCCCTGGCCTGACCCGATCGGCGAGCCTGCGGGCATGACCGAGGTTGCCCCGGCTTCCTTAAGGCGGACCGCCGCGATGGGATCATCCGACGAGTACGCCAGAACCTGAAAGCCATCCGCTACCAGTTGCCTGGTCGCTTCCAGAGTTCCAGCCGGGTCGGGGAGAAGGGTCTTCTTATCGCCGAGGACCTCGAGCTTCACCCAAGTCGCACCGGGATTCTGGAGTTGTGTTAGCAGTTCGCGTCCGAGCCTTGCCACTCGGACCGCATCATCGGCGGTGAAGCACCCGGCGGTGTTGGGCAGAATGACGTAACGTGTAAGATCAAGAAACTGAAGGAGCGACTCGCCGCGATCGTTTACCAGACGCTCGCGTCGCACCGCGACTGTCACAACGCGCGCACCGCTTGCGGCAAGAGCCTCGCGCATAAGGTCATACGACTTGTACTTGCCCGTGCCGACAATCAGCCGGGAATCAAAGGACTTGCCGCCAAGAACGAGCGTTCCGACGGCCTGCGGCGGGTTTGCGCGGGTGCCGGGGAGTTCAGATTTTGCTTCGATCGTGGACATATTGGATTGTGCCAGCACCTTTACCCGCCACCGACCAGCGTGACAACCTCGACCTTATCACCCTCAACGAGATCATGCAGAGGATGCCGGAGCTTCGGAACCAGTTTTCTGTTGACTTCGACCGCGCAGGGTTGCTTATCAAGCCCCAGCCGAACTAAAAGTGCAGACACACTGAGAGGCTCGGGAAGGGTGTGTTCCTGATCGTTGACAATGACCACCATGGACAAGGGTAGGCGGCCCCCAAGTCGCTCTAGGAAAGTTGGCATCAGGGGACGAGGGTGCAGCCATCATTGAATCGTGCTGTAAACCCTGCATCGAATATAGTAGTGAGGCCGCACAAGGGGATCGGATCATGTTGCTGGAGGCGTACCAATGAGCGAGCGTCGAGGACCAAGGATGGGCACGTTGAACAGGGCGAAGGGTCGGCTGCTTCATTGGACGGCATTTGCGGCGTTAGGTCTGGCCATTGCGCTGGTTCTCACAGGATGCGAACGGAAGAAGAAGTACAGCCAGGCGACCCCTGATGATGTCATCAGCACAGCTGTTGAGATGATCAAGGATGGTCAGACGGCGCAACTGGGTAACCTGATCTATGCCGATTCGCCAGAGATGCGCGCCATGCTCAACAAGCTGGGTGTTCTGATGGGGCACATGCAGAGCCTCTCGAGAGCCGCTGAGCAGAGATTTCCGGAAGAGATGGCCGCAATTAAAGACAAGGCTGTGCAGGCCGCGGCCGATGGTCAGACAACATCGCTTTTGAACCAGATGATGTCGGGCGCGAGCGGACGCGCTGGTTCTCGCGGCGTCTCAATCAGCAATCGTGGTGTAGAGAGGAAGGGTGCGGGCAGCACGGCGGTTGGCGGCGCGGTTGATGAAGGCCAGGTCGAAGAGCTCTTTAATCGTCTTTTCGCCGATCCGTACGGATGGATCGAACGCAACTCCGCGCGGCTGTCAACGCTCAAGACCGCGGACGATTCGGCGACGGTGCTGCTGGATGGCGAGCCGATCATTCCCGGGCTTGGACTGCCGATGCGGAAGGATGATGGAAAGTGGTACATCAGCCTGCCCACGAACATGCCGGTGGTGAGCAACTTCTGGCCGCGGACGAAGGATCAGTGGAGAATATTGAACTCGGTCGTCACGGTCCTGGATCGCACGGTTGTGGACATGGAGAAGGATGTGCAGCAGGGGCAGACCGCCACACTTTCATCGCTCGGAACCGAAGCGAGAAAGAAGGTCATCATTCCGGGTGCGATTGCCTTCGCAGCGTATGGCAAGGAAATCGATGTGCGCGGGAGGATTGATCGAAGAATTAAGCAGCTCCAGACCAAGCAACGCGAGTGGTCGGCCACCAAACGCGAAGCGGGCTTCGAGATGCCGACCAAGCTCTTCGCAGCCATGAACAAGCTCGCGGCAGAAGAGATCGAACCGCTGGTTCGTCGGAACAAAGCCCCCAACATCGAGAAGATGAACAACACCGAGTTCGAGCAGATGATCAACGGGTGGTTCACCAACGCGGGATTGGCGGTCAAGGTCGATGGGCAACTCGAACCCGTTGACATGGATCGGCAGATCACCGAGTGGGAGGAAGCTCGAAAGCTGGCATCAACGAAGAAGCGTTGATGAACGAGTGCTTGAGATGAAGATGATCACTCAGACTGGGATGAGCACGCGTAACGACATGGGCACGACTTGAAGCTTCACCATTTCTGAAGGTGTTAGCCCAGCGGTCGATTCGCCATCGAGTTGCAGCGGTGATGGTCCGCATTCAGAAGTGATCTCGACGGTTTGGGCACGTGCGCTGAATGCTCGTGGGTGCGTGGTGTGGCTTCCCGCCAGGATCGAGAGCATCCACGCGGCCAACCCCGCCCGCGTGCTGAATGGCAGAAACAAAACGTCGATCTGGCCATCATCAATCTTTGCGACTCGCACCGGGTTGAGTCGCGCAGCGTACTGAGGGCTGTTTGCGACCACGACCAAACCCTCGCGGCTGGAAATCTCGCGTTTCCCATCAACGGTGATCGAGAGTCGCGCCACGCGGAAGTCGATGAGTTCCTGCATGGCGCAACGAACGTAGTCGAGTCGAGTGACGCCGCGCACGCGGGCCGCGGCCACTCGTTCAACAACGCAGGCATCAAAGCCCACGCTGGCCATGATCACAAATGCCCGCCCGGCCAGGGTTGCTGTGTCGATTGTCCGAACGGACATTCTGTCTATAGCCCGCACCAGTGCGGGCGCGGATCGGGTCATGCCAAACTCGCGTGCAAACAGGTTTTCCGTGCCTAGGGGGAAATGAAAGATGGGAACCTTGGCCGCAATCGCGGTGGGCACCGCGTGGTGAACCGAACCATCGCCACCCGCAACGACCAATACGTCCGAAGTGCAGAGTGCATCGGTCAGGACTTCTGGCGACAGTCCCGGTCCGGCCTGAACCGGAACGACCGAGTGTCCGGCCGCGATCAAGAGATGATGGGCAGTTGTGGCCGTGAGGGCACGATTGCCACGCCCGGAGTGTGGGTTGAAGAGAAAGGCAATGCGCATGAATGATCTGGAGAAGTGGAAATCCGGGAAGGTCAGACCAGCCGGACCACAACGGCATCGAAGACCATCACAAGCAGGATGAGTGGAAGGTGGATGATCGAAGCGATGAAGACCGAGCGAGCGTTTGCCTGTGTGCGTGAACGGTAGAGCCGAACGCATCGAGCGATGAACCACAGACCACTTAGTGCCGCGAAGAGGCCATACACGGGGCTTAAACGATCAGCGAGCACAAATGCGGGCGCGATCGAGACGATCAAGAGCGTGACGCTCCAGACCATGATCGTGGTGGCGGTTGCGTGCCCGGTCGGATCGACAATCGGTAACATGCGGTAGCCGCCCTTGGCGTAGTCGTCGCGGTACATCCAAGCGATGGCGAGGAAGTGGGGGATCTGCCAGACCACCATCAAAAAGAAGAGCGACCAGCCGCCCGGTTCAGAGAGAACACTAAGACCACCGATTGAGTCGATCCCAAAGACTGGAGCGGTGGCGGTCCAGCCAATCAAGGGCGGAAGTGCGCCGGGAATCGCACCGACAAGGGTATTGAGCGGCGTGAGCGGCTTCAGCGGCGTGTAGAGCAGCAAGTACCAGAGGATGGTCACGAGCGAAACCAATGCGGGAGCGGGGCCGCAGAGCACGAGGAGGGTGAGTATTCCGAAGACCGCGAGTGTGAACCCGGCAAGCAGGGCCGCACCGGAAGTCAAACGCGCCTCGGGCAGCGGTCGTCCTGCGGTGCGGGGCATCTGACCATCGCGTGTGCGCTCCCACCACTGGTTGAGCGCATTTGCACCTGAAGATGAGAGCGCGGTGCCGATCAGGCAGCCGATCGCTGGCAGGGCAAGCTCGGACATCTCGCGCCCGCGTCCGATCGCGGCGAGAATGAACCCGACACCTGAAGTGATGGTGACCATGCGCGTGATGCCCGGCTTGGTCAGTTCGATGACCGCGCCGATCCTTTCGCGCAAGGTCGGTTCGACGAGCACAGAGGCAACCGTGACCGACGATGATCGTGAAGCGGCACCGCGATCAATGCCGGGGTCAACTGGCGATGGGTGCGAAACAACGATGCTCATCCGCTTCGGGTTCCATGGACGCTTTGCGTCGGGCCTGGCTCGGCGTGGGCCTGTGAAGGTGACAGGGAAGTATTCGCGGCCCGAGCGTGCGTGGCCACTCTCACGATGATCGAACTTATGATGCCGAGGATCGGGATTTTGGAACGGTTGTCCGGTGGGTGGCGCCTCCGCGTGTGCGCAGCGAAGAAGGATACGATCAGCCACCACCCGTTGGTGTTGAGTCCCGGTAGCTCAGTTGGATAGAGCAGCCGCCTTCTAAGCGGCAGGTCGCGCGTTCGAATCGCGCCCGGGGCGTTTACTTGCTGCTTCGCGCAACTTTACCGGCATTTTCACATGCTCAAAAATCGAAGCTGGGCGACCCTCAGGGTCGCCCAGCTTTATTTGAGCACTCAGTTCCAAGATGAAGAGGTTTCGATCAGGTGCAACCAGCAAAGTACAGCGACAGGAAGTCGAAGATATCCTGCACCGTTACGCCGCCCATACCGTTGATGTCGGCTGTCTGGGAAGCGCTGAAATATGCGGTGAGGAAGTCGAAGATGTCCTGCACCGTCACGCCGCCCACCGCGTTGAAGTTGGCCTTGCAGCAAGTGACGGGGTTTCCGACGAAATCACAGGTGGTTCCGCCGCCCTTAAACGTGCCGGTGCAGCCGCCCGCCGTGGTGATCGTGCAGGCCGTGTCGTTGCAGCACGCGCCGTTGGTTTGCGGGCAGGGGTTGGGCGAGCAGGTCGAGCCGGCGGCCTGCGGCGTGCCACCGCCGGTGGTGCAGACGGTCGAGTCCACGTTGGTGCAGGAGCCGTCGGCCGCGCAGCAGGCGACGGTTGGCTGGGCACAGGGGTTGGGCGAGCAGACCGAACCGGCCGCGCCGGCCGTGCCGCCGACATCGGCGGAGGCGCAAGCCGTCGGATTCAGAATGAAGCAAGCGCCTGTGGGCAGGCAGCAGGCACTCGGCTGTTCGGCCGACAAGAGGTACACGTTTCGGTTGCCGGAATCGAGGACGAACAGGATGCGCGTGCTGGCATCCCAGTAGAAATCGTACAGGCCGATTCCATTTGCAAAGGTTGCGGGCGAGTTGTCGGGGTTGAGGTAGGTGGGCGTCACCACCGCGCCGGAATCGCTCGCGGGCGTGCGGTTGGTCTTGTTGAACTTGACCACGCTGGTGAACGCCTGGCCAACGGAGGTGGAGCTGCGGTCATTCCAGGCGAGCAGGTCTCCGACGCCGCTGGGGTCGTAATCCGACATGATCGCGACGTTCTGGCCGATGATGAAGCTACCGAGCGCGGGAACGATGCGCTGCGTGAGCGGGTCCGCGGGAGAGAGGTCTGTGCGCGTTGCCGAGCCGTCGGCGTTTCGCGTGAGGAAGGTAACGGTGTTGTCAGACCGCGCCGCAATGTTGCCGTTGCGGCGGTCGACGCAGATGTCGCGCCACAGGAGCTGACCCTCGTTGCCCGGAGCGAACATCGGGCCGTTGTTGACCCCTTCCTCATACAGAGTGAACCCGAAGTTGGGGTTGCACCCGGGGTCGGGGCTCGGAGTTACACCCACAAAGAAGTTTGGCCGCGGATTCGGGCACAGGCCGTACGGGCTGAACACGCCGAACGGAATCACCATGATCGCCGGGCCGTCGAGAATGCCATCCGGCGTGCCGTTGTCCGCGTAGTCAAAACCCGCAGCGGCCGGACCAAAGTCCCAAGCCGGGCCGGCGCTGCCGATACGGAAGCCCACGCTGAGGTCTGGGACCGGGGCGACGCGAACGCCCGCGCCGGATAGATCGACGTTGTACCTCGAAATGAGGTTGGTACCGCCAGCGCCTGGGTCGTTGTTGGCCACAAGGCCGCGGATGGTCGTGCCCACGTTCGGGGCGTAGTCCATGCCCGAGTAGCCGCGAGTGTTGCCAACGCTCGCACGCGATCCGGGGATCGTGCTGAACGTGCGGGTCGTGAGGATGTCGTTGACCTTCACGACCGAAGCCTGAAAGGGTGTCGGCTCCGTGGTGTTCAAGTCACCATCGGCATCAACGCCGTCAAGCGGGAACGTACTGCCGTTATAAATTCCGCCGATGAACAGGCGGCCCTTGCCGTAGGCGATACAGGTCGGCGTGTGGCCGATCCAGTAAGTGTTGTCAGGGTTCGGCAACGCCACCGTTCCCGCACTGCTGAGCAGGTCAAAGTTTTCGGTTTTAATCAAATACAGCGTCGTGGTTTGGCCAAGACAACTGCCCGCCAGCATCACCGCCGCGGCCGCGGCCGCACATCTGTTCTTCAGGTTCATGGAACTGGTCTCTCCATCCTCGGGCCGCCGACATTGAGTGAGCGGCGCGCGAGGGTCAACAGGGATAACGGGGCGCACATGACCAACACTTGAGGTTATTCTATAACAAGAAACGCAATGCGCCAACAGTCATTTTTAGCGGTTATTCAAAATAGGGGCAAGTTCTGCGCGTGCATACGGTATTCGTTAGGAATAGAGCTGGATCGTGATCCCGCCTTGCGCTCCTACTCCGAAAATGTGCGGCGACGCTGCGGGCAAACACGCGCCACTGTGGCGGCAGCGTGCTCGTCAGCGTCCGGGGGCCATGTCCTGGAATTCGCCCGCTCGGATGCCGGTGACGAGGGTCCGCGTATCGCTGCTTTGGATGAGTCCATTCCGGTTGACGTCAATGGGCGCTGCGATTTGTGCGTAGATGTCGTTGATGTTTACGGTGCCGTCCCGGTTGACGTCGAGGTCCGGCGGTTGCGGAACCGTCAGGTACCCATGGAGGATCAACTGGTCGGCGTAGTTGACAGCGCCATCCCCGTTGAGGTCCCAGAGGTTGAGGTATTGAGGGATTGAACCGCTGCCGGGTGTAAAGCTGTTGAGCAGAGCTTGCAGGTCGCGACCGTCCACCACGCCGTCTTCGCCGAAGTGGAATCGGATGAATGCCTGGTTGAAGAGTTGCTGGTCGGCGGAGTTGATGACGTTGTCGGAGTTCAGGTCGTAGCGGAGTGTGCCCGGTGTGGTGGCGATGGGCGTTCCATTATAGAGAATGTTGAAGGCCGCGCGGTCGCGCGCGTCGATGTACCCGTCGCGGTTGATGTCGCCGATCTGGGCCGTAGATGTGGTGTCGATCCAGTTCTTCAGCTGCGCGCGATAGGTCGCGGCGTTGGACTTCGTGGTAAACGTGCTGTACTCAAACCAGACGAAGTCCTCGATCCGCCGGTTCGCGGATGTACAGGCCCCGAGCTGGGTGAGCAGGTCGGGGTGGTTGGTTTCGCCGGGATAGGCCAGACCCGCGGCGATTCGGCGTGAGCCGGCGTTGGTGATTGCCGCGTTGAGTTCGTTGCGGATGTTCGTCTGCGTGTTCGAGTAGCACATCGGGACTACCGTGCCCAGAGCGTTGTTGGCGATCCACGAGGGCCAGTCCTGCATCTTGCTGGTCTGGGCCGAGTTGAACGGATCGGGGAAAATCGCGGCCGACCACACGCCCGCGCCGCCAGCGTTGCCCGTGCTGAAACCCGCGAACATGTTGACGACCGCGTTGGTGATTCCCCCGCGGCGCCAGGTTACAAACTGAGTCCACTGCGAACTGTTCGGCCCGCTGCTCCGCGCGGCGGTGGAGAGCGGATCGCCGAATCCGTCGGCCTGGAACTGAGCACGTGTCCACGTGTCGTACGACCAAGGGCCCGGATAGACGTCGCCGGTGTTGTTATCGACCGGGAAACGGCAATAGTCGAGCTGCACGCCCGCCAGCCCTGGATACGCCCCGAGCTCGGCCATGAACTCGCTCAGCCGCGCCTGTACGCCCGGATGCGCGAGGTTGACGAACATCTGCCCGGCGGTGCCATCGCCGAAGATCGTGCCATTGGAGATGTTGAGCACGCGCCAGTTGGGGTCGCCGGTGCGACCGTTCTGATCGCCCACACCCGACGCGCTGAGCAGGTAGTCGCCGGTTGTTCCGAAACCCTGGTACCCGACCTCGCACCAGGCGTGAACCCGCATCGAGTATTTCGCGGCCACGACAATCGCCTGGGCCAGATAGTCGTAGCCGAACCGGTCGTTGTAGACTTGGCTGTTGTTGGTCGCCAGTCCCCAGTAAAAGGTCTCGAGGAAGATGTCCTGGATGCCCGCTGTTGCGAGGATTGAGCAGATGTTTTCAAAGCTGCCTGAAGTGCCCACGCCGCTCACGATCGAAGGCGGGCGTATCCACACGCCGCGGATCGGGCGCTCGGTTCGGTCGGTTGCGGCCGAGGCCAGGAGCTTGACGCCGAGGTGGGTGGCGACGGTGCGAAAGCTGCCGTCGCTGGGGCGATTCTGGAAGATCGTGTTGTCCGGTCGCTTGTAAATGAATGACGATGAACCGCCGCCGTCGAGATTGACCGCGCGCCAGGCACCCCGCAGCAACAGAAGATCGGCGACCTCCGGCAGCGTCATGCCGACCGACCAGTTGGTGAGGCGTCCATCGATTTCAAGAATGTAAAGTGTGGTGCCAGCCGCGTTGACGGCGACGGCGGTGCGCGGGTTGCGATTGGCTGGGTCCACCCGCGCGGTGGCACCCGTGTTGACACCGTCGGTGATGAGCATCGTGCCCGGATCGGCATCGGTTGCGGAGGGGCCCACGCCCGCGACCGCGTTCCAGACGCCCGCGCTCGAACCAATGTACCCGATGCTCGCGTTGTTCCCCAGCGAGATGAGCAGCGCCGGATCGGGAAAACTCCCGTATTGTCGCGGCGGCGAAACGACCGTGCCCGCCGAAGCCCACAACCCGATCGCGTCCGCCGTCGAGCCGGTGATGGTCGAGAAGAAGTTGGCGTTCACCGCGAGATCCGCACCGACGGCGGTCCGCCACGCGGGCACGGTCTGAAGATTCGCATCCGCACCACCTCCGGGGGCCGGGCTGGGAGCGCTCGTCACCAAAATCTGCACGCGCGGATCGGTCAGGTCGATCGTGGCGAGCGAGCCGCGCGCGATGCCGCCGGGGGTCGTGCGGACGATGTCTTCCACCACGATGGGTTGGGCGAGAGCGGATGTCGAAAGCGAGGCGACCGCTGCGAAGGAGATGACAAGGTTTAAGCCGACGGCGAAGCCGGTGTGCGTGCGCATCTGGGCAGATCTCCGGAAAGGGAACGTTGCAGTGGTTATTCTAGAACAAGACCGGCAGAAACCCAGAAATCCAGCGATCGCTTTCCAAACAAAACCCGGCATTTACCGGTCGGGCGACTTCCGCGCTGAACCCATACGGCCGCGCCGGTCCGGGATGATTTCGACGGCGTCGAAGCCAACGGGCCCACGAGCTGCTCCACCTTGCATGATCCCTTGAAGGCCGGGTTCGACCGGGCGGTGCCCCGGAATTGAATCGACGTTAAAGCGAAACGGAGTCGTCTCACCTGTGCGCAGTGCCGCAAGGTGTTGCCGGTCACTCTCGTTCAGCGGCAGGTGTTTCCACACGCCATCCCGAAGACCGATGATGGTCGAATCGGCAGATGCCGCGTTCGCATATTTAGCGTCGAGCGTCCAAACCGCTCCGCCCTTATAGTCACTCTCCTGGCTTAGGGGAAGCGGTAATGGCCTCCAATCCGCCCCAAAATGTGGATTTGCGGCCATCCCCTTGTGCTTCACGTCATAGAACTCCGTCAGCTCCTTCGGGTACACATCCAGCACCCCGCGGCTGAACCAGAGCACATGCCCGCCGTTCCCCTTCTCGCGGGCCAGTTCGATCGACTTGCGGAGATCCTCCCACGTCGAGTCCTTGCCCTCACCGACGACGCGGATGCCGGGGATCAGATCGCGCACGGTTCGGCCCTCGCCGAGCTTGCGCCACCAGTCCAGTTGTTCGGTCCAGGTTTTTTCGTACGCGTCGTAGCTGAAGCGGTAGTTCTGGGGGATGAACTCATCCCACCCGCCATCGGCGACAGACCATGTTGCCCACTTGGGCCACTCCAGGCAGTAGTTGTCGTACACCCATGGGTAGGGGGCCGGGCTGAGCGAAATCACGATGCCGGGGCGCTTGGCGCGAACTTCGCTCACGAACTGGCGGGCGTATTCGTTGACCTTGTCGGCCCGCCAGCGTGTCCAGTCCGCGTCGTGGCAGTCCTCCGGGGGTTGTTTGCCGCCATGTTCTTTGGCATAGACCTCGCGTGTGTAGTCGTCGTAGCCCATGGTGATGTGGGGCCAGACGATCCGGTCGTCGAGTTGCACGCCATCGAGGTCGTAGTTCTCGATTGCCTCCAGCACCAGATCGGTGAGGAACCGCCGCGCTTCCGGGTGCAGCGGGTTCATCCACACAAATCCGTTGGGCGCGACGGTGTTGCCCTTGATGTCCTTGCTCAGCCATTCGGGCTTCATCTGCCGCAGCTCGCTTTCGAAGCTCTTGTGCGCCGCCATGAACCCGTACTCAAACCATGCGATGTAGATCAGCCCGTTGCGGTGGGCCTCGATCAGGGTCTCCTGAAGAAGATCGCGCCCCTCCGACTTGGACTTGTCCGGATCGTCACCTGGGTCTTGTTTCACAAGGGCCGGCCGCCGATCACGCCCGATGACCTTCTTGAGCGTCTGTGACGGGAACTGCGTGTAGCCGTTCTTCCAGCACTCGACGTAGACGGTATTGATGCCGATCTCGCGCAGCCGTTTCATGGTCGCGGCGGTTTTTTCGGGCGTGGAGATCGCGTCGTTGGCGGTGGTGGTGAGCCACGTGCCGCGGACTTCGGGTGGGGCGGCGGGCGGGGCGGCTGAGGCCAAAGCAACACAGCAACCAAGCAGCAAAGCGGCAGATAGCGCTGAGAAGGCCCTCGGAGTCAGACTTACGGCGACAACTCTCTTAGTGTTCATTTGCTGCTCCGCGGTTTTCCGCCCGTCGCTTTGAGTTTGCTGGCTTCCGCGGCTCATCCGCGTACTCTTCCGCTCGCTTGAAAGAAATTATACCAGGAGCATATCAGACATGGCCGACGGCGTGTTCAAGATCGCGATCATCGGGGCGGGCGGCATTTCCGGGGCGCACAGCGGGGCGATCAAGGCGAGCGGAGGTCGGATCGTGCTGGCTGCGGCCGTTGACCCGCACCCCGAAAATCTCCAGAAACTCATTGCGGCCCACAACGGTTCCAAAGGCTACTCGACCGTCGAGGCTTTTCTGAAAGCCCGGAAGGCCGGTGAAGTCGCGGCTGACGGCGTGGTGATCTGCACCCCGCCATCGGCCCGCATCAAGCTCGTCGAAGCCAGCCTGAAGTCCGGGCTGCATGTTCTGTCCGAGAAGCCGATCGCCCACACGCTGGCCGACGCCAGGAAACTCGCGGCTATCGCCAAGAAGTACAAGAAATCTAAGACGTTCGTCGCCTATTGCCACCGTTTCGCACCAGCCGTGCTGCGGATGAAAGAGCTGACGAATGCTGGCAAGATCGGCCAACTCGTCCGATTCGAGAACGCGTTCGCATGCGACCTGCCCGGTCACAAAGGCAAATGGTTCAGCGATGCCAAGAAGTCGGGCGGCGGAGCCTGTCTCGATATGGGCAGCCACTCGATCGATCTGTTTCACTTCATGGTCGGACCGAGCGCGACGGTCGGCGCGGTGATGAGCAAGAAGTGGAAGGGTCGGACCGAGACCGCGGGCACGGTGCTGGTGAAGAGCACCAAGGCCGCGCCGGGAGCGAAGAACAATAAGCCCGGCGTTGCGGGGAGCATCATCAGCGGTTGGGCCGAGACCTGCCGCTTCACTGTCGCGCTGGTGGGCGACGCGGGAATGCTCTTCTACGACTACGAAAAGCCCTTGGAGATCATCTTTAAGGATCTGGGGGGCAAGGCCGAGCCGATCGTGGTTGAGGCGCATGATGTCCGTTTCACGCGACAACTTCTCGCGTTCGCCGATGCCGTTCAGCACGGCACGAAATCAGGCTTGGCGAGCTTTGATGACGGGGTCGCGGCGGCCGCGGCGTTTGACAAGGCCGCGAAGCTGTCGAGATAACGTCAATGGTTGCAAGATTGGGTGAATGTTTGAAGTTTGTTCGTGATTTTTCCCCACGCTCAGGGCCTAAAAACGTCGGTCTGGTGAGTATTATAGGATTATAGAGCTGACTACGCTGGGGCCGCATCGCGCGACTGTTTGTATTCTTGCCGTTGTGTATTCATGCTTCGCCTGAGGTGTCGAATGGCTGGAAGAAACGGGTTCTCGATCTCAGGAAGCGCCTCCGGCGACAGTGGTCGCGATAAAGGCGGCTCGGTATCGCGCCTTGATCGCATTCCCGTCACGATCCATGAGTCCAGCGCCGATGTTAACCGAGCGGTCGCCGGCGAGATCGCCGCGCTCATTCGCGAAAGGCACGCTGCGGGCGGCAAGGCCGTTCTAGGCCTGGCCACCGGCAGCACACCGACGGGTGTGTACGACGAACTGGTGCGGCTGCACCGCGACGAAGCCCTCTCGTTCAAGAACGTGGTCACGTTCAACCTTGACGAGTACTGGCCGATGGAAGCGGATCGGCTTCAGAGCTACGTGCGATTCATGCGCGAGCACCTGTTCGATCATGTCGATATCCCGAAAAAGAACATCCACATCCCCGACGGCACGATCCCGCGCGATCGGGTGGCGGCGTTCTGTGAAGGGTATGAGCGGGCGATAGTTGATGCCGGTGGGATCGACATCCAGCTCCTCGGCATCGGGCGGACCGGCCATGTCGGTTTCAATGAGCCGGGCTCGCCGCGGGAGAGCCGGACGCGCCTCATCACGCTCGACAAAGTGACGCGGATGGACGCCGCGAGCGATTTTTTCGGCGAGTGGCACGTGCCGCGGCAGGCGATCACGATGGGGGTCGGCTCGATCCTCGCGGCGCGGCGTGTGATCCTTCTCGCCTTCGGCGAGCACAAGGCGACGATCATCAAGCGGGCGGTCGAGGGCGAGATCAGCCAGAGCGTGGCGGCGAGTTTCCTTCAGGAGCACCGCAACGCGAGGATCGTGCTCGACGCGGCCGCGAGCGCGGAACTGACGCGGATCAAGACACCGTGGCTTCTCGGACCCGTCGAGGAGTTCGGGCTCGCTTGGGACTACACGCTCACAAAGCGTGCGTCGATCTGGCTGGCGCGTGAGTTGAAGAAGCCGCTGCTGAAGCTGACGGATGAAGACTACAACGAGCACGGCTTGCAAGGCTTGGTCTCATCGCGTGGCGGCGGCGCCTACGAAATCAATATCGAGGTCTTTCGTGCGTTGCAGTCAACGATCACGGGTTGGCCGGGGGGCAAGGGCGGCTCGCCCGTGATCAACGCGGGTGCTCGAAAGGCTCAAGAATCCCACGGTTCGGTCGCCTCGCAGCACTGGGCCGCGGCGTCCAACCCGTCCGATGGGCCAGCGACCCGTTCGACGACCGAGCCCAAGCGTGTCATCATCTTCAGTCCGCACCCCGACGACGATGTGATCAGCATGGGGGGCACGTTCATCCGGCTCTGCCAGCAGGGGCACGAGGTCCACGTCGCGTACCAGACCAGCGGCAACATCGCGGTGTGGGATGAGACGGCGCTCCGGCACGCAGACTTTGTGACCGAGTACGCGCGAGCATTTTTCCGCGGCGGCTCGAAAGAAGGCGAAAGGGTCGCGTCGCACATCGAGGAGTCCGTCGAGCGGTTCATCAAGCGCAAGCGGGCAGGCGAGGTGGACATCGCCGAGCTTCAGAAGATCAAGACGCTGATCCGGCGCACCGAGGCCCGTGCGGGAGCGCGGTTTTCAGGTATTGACGACGAGAGTCGCATCCATTTTCTCGACATGCCGTTCTACGAGACCGGCCGGGTGCGCAAGAAACCGCTGGGCGAAGACGACATCGCGATCGCGATGGAGTTGCTGGAGCGCGTGCGCCCGCAGCAAATCTACGCGGCCGGCGATCTGTCGGACCCGCACGGCACCCACCGCGTCTGCCTGGCGGCCATCACAACGGGGCTGGGCCGGTTGAAGGACCGCGCGTGGATGAAGGATTGCACGGTATGGTTGTACCGTGGCGCGTGGCAGGAGTGGGGGCCGCACGAGATCGAGATGGCCGTGCCGCTCTCGCCGGATGAGGTCGTGCGCAAACGCTTCGCGATCTTCAAACACGAGAGCCAGAAGGACAAGGCCCTCTTCCCCGGTCCCAGCGACACGCGAGAGTTCTGGCAGCGCGCCGAAGACCGCAACCGCAACACCGCCCGGCTCTATGACCAGCTCGGTCTGACTGAGTACGAGGCTATCGAGGGATTCGTCCGCTGGCGGCCGAGCGTGAGCGACAATGCCCAAAGCCAAAGCAAATTTGAAACGGGGAATACCCGTACCGCATCCAAGCCCGTAAAGACCAAGCGATCCGCCGTTGGCGGTGTTTGAACTCGTCCCGTTATTCGTCCACGTCCTCGTGCTACGCGACCTCCGCGATGCATCACCAATCAAGAGAAGACCATGCGAATTGGCGCCATCGGAATCGACTCCTCCCACCTCCCCGAGTTCACCAAGCGCATCAAGGCGATGAACGCCGAGGGCAAGACCGCGTGCCAGGTGACCCACTTCTGGGATCCGGGCGAGCATGAGTGGCAGCACCCGGCGGGGGCCGATCAGAGCCGCAAGGACGTGGAGGGCTGGCGGAGTACCGCGATCGACCTCGGCGCCAAGCAGGTCGATTCGCTCAATGATCTACTGAAAAACGTTGATGGGGTGATGGTCCTCAACATCAACGGTCACCGCCACCTCGAACTCGGCATCGGCCCGATCGCCCGCGGGATGCCGACATACATCGACAAACCCCTGACCTGTTCCATCGACCAAGCCAAGAGCCTGCTCGCGATGACTCGCCAATACAAGGCCCGGTGCTATTCCGCGTCGAGCCTCCGCTTCATCACCGAGATCCCCAAGATCCCGCGCGAGCAACTCGGCAAAATTGTCGCGATTGACGCCTTCGGCAACGGCGAGCTGCTCGACATGATGCCCGGCCTTTGGCACTACGGCTGCCACACGATCGAGATGGTCGACGCGATATGGGGACCGGGCGGCGGCGTTGGGAGGGTCAGCGCGATCGAGTATCCCGACCGACACCTTGTGGACCTCGAATATCGAGACGGCCGCTATGTCCGAATCCGCCTCGAACGCCGCGGCTCGTGGGCATTCGGCGCGACTCTGCACGGTGAAAAAGCCGTTCACCAGTTCACGGTTGACTTCGCGCCGGTGTACACGCGCCTGGTCGAGGGAATGACCAAGTTCTTCGAGGGGGGCCCGGCCCCCGTCGATCTGCGAGACATCGTGGAGACCGTCGCCGTCATGCAGGCCGGAAACGAGTCCATCCGCCACAACGGCGACTGGGTCGCCATCGAAGACATCCGCTGATCCGGGCGCTTTCCCTTCAAAACAACCGGTTCGGGAAATAGAAGGGTCAATTTGACCCTTTTTTTCTTGACACCGGGCACATCGCGAAAGATCTTATAGAATATTAGAGATTCACGGCTTGGAGAGGCCGCGAGTTTGGAGTATGCGTGAGAGAGAAGCGTTCAGATTTTGATGTCTTGCGCCACCGCCCGTTGCGGCCGGTAGTTGTGCTCTTTACCGCGGCCGCTCTCGTCGCGCACTCGGGATGTGCCGCCGAGCCCACCCGCGTAGTGCGCATCGAGCAGCTCTCGGCCGATGGCCTCATGCGCGGATTCATGGCCCGTATCAACCTCGCCGATCCGCGCCTCGTCGTCCATATGACCGGGCCTCTGCTCGGCGACGACCACCCGGCCGGCGCCGAAGCCCGGCTTACGACCACCGATCAATGGGCCCTGGATCAGCACACGACCCTCGCCCTCAACGGCAACTTCTTCGGTAACCTCCCCGACACCTCCGGCACGCCCCGCTTCGCCGAGATCATCGGCCTGAGCATCAGCGACGGCGTGATGGTCTCGCCACCGCGTGAGTTTCGCGGCGTGTTTGATCCCGCCCTGGTGATCCGCAACGACCAGCGCGCCGAGGCGATCCTCGCGGGGCCGACCGAGCTGTTTCACGCCTCCGAGGCGGTCGCGGGCGTCGGCGCTTCCGAGTCCGATCCATCTCACGTTTCGCTCCTGGTCGAGGGCGGAATCAACCGCGGCGCGCACGCCCGTGTCGAGCCCGAGAAGCGGCACCCACGCACCGCAGCCGGAGTCAGCCGCGACGGGCACACGCTCTGGTTGGTCGCTATCGACGGCGGCGGCTCGACCGCGTTTGTCTACGAACCATCGAGCGGTCCATCGCTCATCAATCGTCCCCGCGACGGCGCCTTCCGCCCCGTCGCCAACCACCTTGGTTTTTCGCTGCGGGGCGTTCCCGCGGCCGTTCCGGTTTCAACGGCCTCCGCCCCGGTGTTTGAGAGAGAGTGAGAAACGCCGCGGAGGCCCATGAAAACTGTCGTTTTTGAGTGAGAGAGTGCTTCGTTTACTGAGGAGATGAGAGATGAGAGCAGCATGTATTCTGGCGGTCGCGGGCGCAGCGGCCTGCGCAAGCGTGGCTTCAGCGCAATCGCTGACAGCCTTGGCCTCGTTCGGCAGTACCGGGTGGCGTGCGCCGCACGTGATCCAGCCGGGCGACTCGGCGGGCTCCAACAACGGAGTCCGGTACAACTACCTAGGCGACCGCTCGGTCGTCGGCACCAACGACCTGGAGCGCTCGTTCGCGTATAACCCGGTCACCGGAAACCTGGTCCTCGTCAGCCGCAGTGCGGCGGGCAACGGAATCCGTATCCTGAACGGCACTTCCGGCAACGACCTTGGTGCGGTCGCACAGGGCTCAGGCATCATCTCCAGCGGCAACTTCCTGACCAACTGCGTCGCGGTCGCCCCCAATGGCGGCATCTACGTCAGCAACCTTCAGGTCGGCGTGAACGCTACGCCTTTCAAGGTCTACGGTTGGACCGGTGAAGGCGCGGCGGCGCCGACGACGTTCTTCAGCTCGGCCCAGCCCGGCGGCGTCATTGGCAACTTCCGCCTCGGCGATAGCTTGGCGATCAGCAAGGACGGCTCAACGCTTGCCGCCGGCTACCAGACCAACGGCTCCGCTGTCGGTGTCGGCTACATCACGATCAACACCAGCACCGCGGTGGCCACGGCCCGCTCGACGTTTGCGCCGGCCGTGACCAACAACTTCCGCCTAGGCCTGACTTTCGGCGCTGCATCCACCGATGTGCTCGGCAAGTCGCCTTCCGAGACTCTCCGGATCACGGAGTATGTCACGAATACCTCATTGGCGGCCGCGCTCACGGGTGCGGGCGAGGTTTCAATCGCGCACGCCATGATCGCTGGCGTGCCCTACCTCGCGGCTATTGACGTGAATAGCTCGCTGGTTCGTGTCTACGACCTCTCCAACCCGGCCTTGCCCACCATTGTCGCCAGCGGCAACAACACCTCCGGCCTGGTCACTTCGCCAGCTGCCACGGCGGTAAACGGCAATGGCAACGCGACCGGCTCGGTGCAATGGGGCGCGATCGACAACGCCAACCAGACCGCCACGCTCTACGCCATGAGCTCCAACCAGGGCATCCAGGCGTTTACCTTCGTCGTGCCAACCCCCGCTTCGAGTGGGATGCTGGTGATGGCCGGGGTCTTTGCAGCCCGACGCCGCCGTCGGTAAACTCTGAAGCCTCCGTGTGCAACCGCAAGGCTTGCGTTCTCGGATGGATAGTTATAGAATAATCCTGCGGCAGGGACCAACCTCCCTGTCGCGGCTTAAATGGCTTCACGTTCACGATCGCTTGCTCCCATTGGTGCCGAACCCGGAAAGCCCCTGTACCACACAGTGCAGAAGGCGGTCCGGACGGCGATCGACGGCGGTGCGTACGGGCCGGGCGATCAGTTGCCGAGCACCAAAGAGCTTGCAAGTCAGCTCTCGGTTTCATTGGTGACGGTTCATCGCGCATTGCAAGAATTAGTGGCAAGCGGCGTGTTGCGTCGGGGACAGGGACGCGGGACGTTCGTGCACGAGGAGTATCGTAATCGCGTCGAGACATCGACTGGGCTGCGGTTCGGGCTGGTCTTTCACAGCGAGTCGTCGCTCGCCGACTATTACCACGGGCAAGTGCTCGAGGGCGTGCGTCGGGGCGCCGATGAACTCGGCGTCGACCTTGTGCTGCTGAGGTTCGGCGAGGATTGGCGCAACGAGTGTCAGGGCTATCTGTACGTCAACCCGTTTCGCGAACAACTGGAGCGCTCGCCGCGGTTCGGTGCCAAGCGGGGCGCCAAGACCAACAGCTCAAACTCGATTCAGCCGGTGATGGTCGTGGGGGCAAGCTTCGATCTGGAGGGCGTGAGCGCGGTCGATACCGGCAATCACGACCTGGCCTGCCAGGCGGTTGAACATCTGGTGGGGCTCGGTCATCGGCGGATCGGGTACATCGGCGGGGTGAACCAGGTAAGCAACGACATCGACCGTCGTCGCGGATTTTCGGATGCGATGGCGGAGCAAGGGCTGCACGAGAGACCCGATTGGATCATTGCCGGACCGGGCTGGCGTCTGGAAGAGAATCGCCGCAGCGCACTCACCGAGTTGCTGCGGAAGCCGGAAAGGCCGAGCGCCGTCGTGGCGGCCGGTTACTACTTCGCGCTCGACGTCTATGCCGCGGCTCAGGCCGCGGGCGTGGGCATTCCCGAGGGACTTTCTGTCGTCGGCGTGGATGATGCACCCAGCGCTATGCACCTTTCGCCGCCGTTAACCACGCTACGCCAGCCGCTGACCGAGCTGGGCCGCTTAGCGGTTGTGGGTCTGTTCGACCAGGTCGGCGGGTCGCATCCGGCTGTGCGTCGAACCACTTTGCTCGCCGAACTCATCAGACGCGGATCGGCCGGCCCAATCCGCGAGGCTTACCGCTGACAGAACAATGCCGGGGCGACGGGCCCGCGGCGCGAACGGCTCAGACCTGGAGACCCACGATGAAGCACCAAACTGTACGAAGGTTCGTTCGCGGAAGAACCGGACACACCGCCTTTACGCTGATCGAGCTGCTTGTGGTGATCGCGATCATCGCACTGCTGGTGGGCATACTGCTGCCCGCGCTGGGCAAGGCCCGCGACGCGGCCCGCACCGTCAAGTGTCAGAGCAATATTCGCCAGCTCACCCTGTCGCTATTGCTGTACGCCAACGATGCCAAGCAGATGTTCCCGCCCAACGACAACAACGCCAAGGATTTCTGGTACGATGTGCCGCGATTGGGGCAGTATCTGCCCGCGGGCGAGCTGGAAGTCATCAACAACGCCTCGGACGATCCAAACTTCGACGAGTACGGGCAGAACAAGAATACCGTGGGCGGGAGCGTGATGCTCTGCCCAAACCACCGCCAGGCGGGACGATCGTACACGATGAACTACTGGGCCTCGAGCTGGGTCGCGCGCAATCCGACAACCAATCAACTTACACGCCCGTCGGGCACGTGGGGGAAGGGATTCAACGCGGATGTTGACGAACCCGTAAGAACTCTGCTGGTTGGCGAGGCCTGGGCCAAGTTCGCCGGTATCGGCCCGAGCGCAACGGTGTACTACACGTCGTCGTCGATCGGCGCCCAAGGCAAGCCCGGCGAGCGATTCGGGGGAGCCGGCGGCGTGCAGGACGGCGCGATCGCGCCAGATCGAAACGGCGGCGCCCCTGACATGAGTCCGGTTGATCCGCCCAAGAGCTACCTGCCCTACTACCGCCATCCCAATCGGAATGGCGAGTACGCCGCGCTGAGGGGTAGCGCGATGCTGGGATTTCCCGACGGCCACGCGGAGGCGAAGAAGCCGGAGAAGCTCTTCAATGCGATGGGCAAGTCAACTCAGGAAGTCCTGTGGTCGGCGAAGGATCGAACCGTGACGGAGTGAATGGACGGATCCCCTCTAAGTCGGCCAACTCGTGGTACGCTCACCTCTGATGCGATTGGCAGACCGACCATTCCTGGTACCTGTGCTGGTGCTGAGCATGCTTTGCGTGCTTGGCGCGGGCGGGGGGTGCAGGCGAGATTCTTCGACGATCGCGATTGAGCGCATTCAGTTCTGGACGTTGGCGCTGGCGCCGTTCGACTCGTACATCCGCGAGCGCATCGGGGTGTTCGAGCGCGAGCATCCCGGCGCCGAGGTCGTATGGGTCGATGTACCGTTCGAGGCGATCGATCGAAAGCTGACGGCCGCCGCCGCTGCACATCGCGCGCCCGACGTTGTCAATCTCTCCGATCGCACGTTCGGTCGTTTCGCCGGGTTGGGGGCCATGGCTGATCTCAGACCGCTCCTGAAGTTTCGCCCCGAGGATGAGTACCTCGACGGGGCGCTGGCCATAGGTCGCTTCGGCGACCGTCTGCTCGCGCTCCCGTGGTATCTGACGACGCAGGTCGGAATGGTGAACACCAAACTACTTGCGGCAGGCGATATCCCGCCCGATCAACTCTCCACGCGATGGGTCGGGCTGCGCGAACAGGCAGCGGCTTATCGCACTCGCACGGGCAAGTACCTGTTTTCTCTGCCGCTCGGCGAGGAGTCGCAGTTGCCGATCATCATGTGGGGCGAGGGGCTCCGTCCGTTGAAAGCAGGGAGTGATGGGAGGCTCATCTCGAGTTTGCTGGACCCTCCGGTGGCGGCCTACCTGCGCGGTTGGGTGGAGTTCTACCGATCGGGCGCGATGCCCTCGGAGGCCGCAACTCGCGACCACTCGCATCTGAACGAGATGTATCAGAACGGTGAGCTCGCGGAGATCGACAGCGGCCCGAACTTTCTTAAGCGCGTGCAGGATGTCGCGCCCGGTGTCTATGCGCTAACGCTGGCACGCGCAGCGGTGACCGGCTCGACGGGCAAGTCGCACATCGCGACCATGGTCGTGGCCGTGACGAGGCAGTCTCGCCATCCGAAACTCGCGGCCGAGTTCGCCGCTTTCATCACGTCTGCCGAGAGCCAGACGGAGTTCTGCCGCCTTGCCCCGATTCTTCCCAGCACGCCCGTGTCGCTGGCGTCGGGCGTGTTCGCTCGACCGCCGCTCGGCAAGGACGGCGTGCCGACCGACAAGGTCGCGTGGGCCCGTGCCGTCGCGGCCGAATCGCTGAAGGACGCCGTCGCGTTCACGCCCGCAATGGAGGCTTGGCCCGACCTGCGCCGGGCTTTCGAGGAGCGGATCAAGGTTTTGCTGCTCGACGGTGGAGACTTCGGCGTCGCGCTCCGGGAGATTGATGAAACCTGGAATCGGATCCTACGCGAATCGCCGCCGGCCACCGAGGAGTGTTTGCCGCGTGTCTCCATGACGGAGCACCCGCTGTGACCGGCCGTCTTGGTCATCGTCCGCTGACACCGCATCTGTTCGCCGCGCCCGCGCTGGCGGTCCTGGTGGTTTTCGTCGGAGCGCCCTTTGCTCTGGTGGTCTACCTGTCCTTTACCCACTTCACCGCCTTCAGTGACTCGCCAACGTGGGTTGGACTTGCGAACTACCGCGAGGCCCTCGACAGTGATCGGTTCTGGGCGTGCATGGCGAACACGGCGGCCTATCTTCTCGTGACGCCCGTGCTCGCAGGGCTCAGCCTGACTGCGGCCATGATCGTGCGTACCGGATTGCGCGGCGCCGGCGTGTTGCGTGTCATGCTCTTCCTTCCGGTCGTGACGCCTGCGATCGTTGGGGCGCTGGCCTGGCAACTGCTGCTCAAGGACCATGGGCTGCTCAACTCCCTGCTTGAAATGCTGGGAATCAGTCCGGTCCCGTGGCTTTCACGCCGGCCATGGACACTCATCAGCCCGATGCTCGTGACGCTTTGGAAGGGCTTCGGGTTCTACATGATGATCTTCCTCGCCGGCCTGATCGCGGTGCCGCGCGAGCTTGAGGAAGCCGCGGCGATCGATGGCGGCGGGCGATGGACCGTCTTCCGCCACGTTGTTCTCCCCGCGATCTGGCCGGTCGTGGTTCTGGTGTCGGTGGTCTCGTCGATCTCGGCGTTGAAAGTCTTTGACGAAATCTTCGTGACCGTCAAGGGCGTGCCCATCGAGCATCAGACCATCGTGCCTCTGGTTTTCAACACCGCCTTCGAAGCCCGCGGCGGCGATCACGGCCTCGCCAGCGCGATCGGGATCCTTCTGTTCCTCGTCATTCTCGCGTTCAGCCTCGTGAACATGCGGCTTGTTCAGCGCCGCACGCGACGGGCGAGTGGCGCGGGCGGGGGGGGGACATGAACCGTCGCCCCGCCTGGCTCATCGTGTTTGTGTACGTCGCGGGTGGGTTGCTCGCCGCGATGGCGATCGGGCCCACCTTGTGGCTGGCATCCATCGCGCTTCAAAGGCCGGGACGCGATCTCAACACCATCAGCGCCGATGTGACCATCGCCAACTTCATCTCCGCGTGGGAAAAAGGACACCTTGCTGAACCACTGATCAACAGCCTTCTGACCACGGTGCTGCGGGCCGCGTTGAATGTGCTGCTGGCGGCGCTGGCCGCGTATCCGCTGGCGTGCATGACGTTTCGCGGTCGCCAAACGATGTTCATGCTGATCCTCGCCACGATGATGATCCCCGAACAGGTGATTCTCGTGCCCCTGTTCCGCATCGTCGCGGGGCTGGGCATGTACGACACGCTGGCGGCGCTCGTCGTGCCGTTCAGCGTGAGCGCTCTCGGCATTTTCATGTGTCGCCAGGCGTTCCTACAGATCCCGACCAGCATGGAAGAGGCGGCCCGGATCGACGGTGCCAGTGCTCCCGCAATATGGTGGCATGTCATCGTACCCCTAAGCGCTCCGACACTCGCCACGCTGGCGCTCTTCAGCATCATCGGGGCGTGGTCGGATCTGCTCTGGCCGCTGGTCGTGCTCCAGAGCAGGCAGGTCTACACCCTGCCGGTGGCGATCAACGAGTTGACGGGGGTGTTCAACACAAATCTGCGGCTGGCGTACGCGGCGGCCGTGCTGGCGCTGGTTCCGATTCTCGTCGCGTACCTGGCGGTGCAACGATGGTTCCGGCCGCAGTTGTTCGCCGGAGCCGTGAAGGGATGACCGATTCCAGTTTGTCGAGAGAACGGACTTAGGGGGCCACCTCGACCTGCCGTGTATCCACATGGGCAACATGCGTGAACTGAAGACCCCCATCTTGATCATCGGCGGCGGCACGGGCGGCAGCGCGGCCGCGCTCGCTTGCGCTCGCATGGGCATCGGGTGCATCGTCACCGAGCCGACGGATTGGATCGGCGGCCAACTTACGTCGCAGGCCGTACCTCCGGATGAGAACCGCTGGATCGAGACGTTCGGCGGCAACCGGTCGTATCAGGATCTGCGTAATGGTGTCCGCCGCTACTATCGCCAGGTCCGAGGGGGTCTTTCTGTGAAGGCCGCGACCGACCCACATCTGAATCCCGGCGGCGGATGGGTGAGCAGGCTGTGCGCTGAGCCGCGCATCTGGCACGACGTGCTGTCCGGTATGCTGTTGGCGGCTGGTTTCACCTTTGTTTCCGGCGCTTTAGCCCCGAGGGATGGGGCGGGAGGGAGGGAGAGGGTTTCGGGCGCGGATGGAGCTTCCGGTTATCAGTCGGGTGCCGCACGCGCTGTTATGCTCAACCTTCAACCAATGGCCGCGGAACTGGTCGGTGACACGATCCGCACCTTTCGCTTCATCCACACGATCACCGGCGAAGAGATCGTGATCGAAGCCGACCTTGTTCTTGACGCGACCGAGACTGGAGACGTTCTCGCGCTCGCGAACATCGAGCACGCGATCGGGGCCGAACACCGCGACGTCTACGGCGAGCTGCACGGACGGGCGGACTTCGATATCAAGGACAAGGCCAGCGATTGGATTGATCAACAAGCCTGTTCGTGGTGCTTTGCGATCGAGCACCGTCCCGGCGAGAATCACACGATTGACAAACCCAAGAACTACGACTGGTGGCGAGTCCATGTGCCCGATATGTCGCCGCCGTGGTGCGGACCGTTGTTCAGTTGGACGGTGCCCAGCCACACGGCGATGGGCTGCCGCACGTTTCGGATGGTTCCATGGCCGAGTGAGCCGGCGCCCGGCGAGTTGGAGATGTGGAGGTACAGACGGATCGTCGATTCGGCGGTACATTCTCGGAATGGACTTGAAAGAGACGCCACGGATCATCCTGATGTTTCACTGATCAACATGGTGCAGATGGACCATTGGCGGCGGCCGCTGTTGGGGGTGGGGGGGGCTGAGGCGGCCGCGGCGCTCGCGGGCGCTCGCGAGCAGAGCCTGTGCTTTCTGTACTGGATGCAGACCGAGGCATCGCGGCACGACGGCAAGGGTGTCGGGTATCCGGGGTTGAAACTTCGCGGCGACGAGCTGGGAACAACCGACGGGTTCGCTAAGTCACCGTACATTCGCGAGCCGCGCCGGTTGCTCGCGAGGACGATGGTGACCGAGGCGCACATCGGGACCGATCAGCGAAGGGCGGCGGGGATCGAAAGGTCGGACCCGAACTGGTTGCGTGTGCCCGATGGGCTCGGAACGGCCGAGGCGTTCGCCGATTCGGTCGGCATCGGCCACTACATGATCGACCTGCACCCGAGCTGCGCGGGGCGCAACAATGTGTACGTACCGGCCGCGCCATTCCGGATTCCAATGGGAGCGCTCATCCCGGTGCGGGTGAAGAATGTGCTGGCCGCGGGGAAGTGCCTGGGCGTGACGCACATCACCAATGGCGCGTACCGGATGCACCATGTCGAGTGGAGCGTCGGGGAGGCGGCTGGGGTGCTGGCGGCGTGGTGTGTTTGCGAGGGGCGCGCGGCCGTCATGATCGAACCCACAGCGGTACATGGTTCGGCGGAGAAGCTGCAAGACGTGCGCCGTGTTCTGGGCGAGCAGGGCGTGCGAATGGCGTGGCCATGGGAAATCTGACTTCGTGTGGCACTGCTTCGCCGCCCCGGGCGAAGCAGTGGATGACACCGGGCAAAGTCAATCCCCGCGCGTGATCGCCAGGGTGATGATCTGAAATGGGCGTGTGCTGACAACGGTCATGTTTTCTTCTTCGTCGTGCTGAAAGCCGGCGAGTTCCATGGGTTGCTCGAGCAGGTCCACCGGCTCCACTTTCCGCACGGGGAATCTCCAACGTACGGGGCATCGTTTGCTGATGCAGTTTCCATTGATAAGCCGAACAATGAGTCGGTCATCATTTTCAGCCCGTTTCATGCACGCGACGCTCATCCCGCATTCGAGGACGCACCAGCCGGGAACGCCGTTGCTTGCCGGTGCCGAGGGCAACGGACAAGTCAAACGGTGGCGACCAATTGCATCGCCTTGCATCCCCCGGAGTGTGAATGATGGATCGGCCGACAGAGCGTATTGAAACGCGTGGCGGCCCCTGTCGGCAGTCGGGTCGGGATATCGGGAGGAGCGGAGAAGAGAGACGCCGATCGTACCATCGCGAACCGACGCGCCGTAACGATCGGGAAAAACGGCTGAGAACCCCGAAGCGGGATCGGCGATGAATCGCTGGAAGGGGATCTCAAACGCGGCAGTTTCGGCGGCCGTCTTCGGATGGGTGGCAATGCGGCGATAGCCGAACTGAGTGCCGACATTCACCGACTCTGCATCCGAGGCGAGCGGGAAGAGCACGCGGAGCAGGCGGTGTTCTTCGTGCCAATCGATCTCTGTGTCAACCGTGACGTGACAGTCGTGAGCCAGCAGCGTAAAAGTCTGCGCGATCGTGCTTGCGTTTCCAAACCGCCGCGAAAACCGGATGGAAACTCGCTCAGGCGTGTCGTGCAGGATCTGTACATCGCAGGGGTCATTCACGAACCGAGCTTTCTCAACGTGCTCGGCGTCGAAATCCCACGCGTCCCAGAGTCGCGGCCGATCTTCGTACAGGACAAGCTGATTCAAAGGTTCGACCGCACCGTCCGCCCCGACTCGCACGCAATCGCCGCGCCACTCGCGATCGGACTCATCGCGCCGCGACAACCCGACAATCCGCCCGCACGGGTCGAAGGCGATGCTGAGCCGACTGTGCTCCATCCGCAGCCCCTCACGACGGATCAGCATGTTCCCCGCGACGGGAATCGCAGCCCACGTCGATGCGGTGGCCGAACGATCCACCACGCGAATCGACAGCGGTTTCGCGGTATGGATCGCGAGCAGTTGACCATCGATGACATCGAACGCGCCGAACGCGCCGTTCGCGAGGTTGAAATAGCAGATCGGGTCCTGCTCATCGACCACCTTCAAGCTCGCGGCCCACAGGCGCATTCCTCGCTCGATGATCGGATTCACAATCCCCCGAATCTCCTGGTAATCCCTCTCAGCGTCGCGATACACCCACCCGATGCTCGACCCCGGCAAGATATCGTGAAACTGATTGAGCAGCAACAACTTCCAAGCCCGGTCGAGCTCCGCTTTCGCCTGGGTTTCTTCCTCGCGCGGCAGCCGCGTCGGCCCGGCAAAGGTCAGGATCTCCGCCTGCCGCAGCAGTTCCTCACACTCAGCGTTGGCCTGTTTGATGCGCGCGTGTGTGGTGTAGGTGCCGCGGTGCAGTTCCAGGTACAACTCGCCTTCATGCACGGGCACACCCGCGGGGTTGCGCTGCCTCGCCGCGGCTGCGTCACGGTGAAGGGCATCACAGAACTGCTCCACGGTCGAAAGACTCACCCGTGGCAATCCGTCTGATTCGGCCGCGAGTTGAGCGTTGAGTATGTTCCAATCCGTAGGGCCGCCTCCGCCATCGCCGAAGCCAAAGGGTTGGAGCCATTGGGCTTGGATCGCCGCACTTCCGGGGGGTGATCCGCCATCCATGGAACCACCGGGCGGAAGGCCGGTGCCACTCAGTGTCTTGTTCTTGTGCGTCATCTCGCCACGCATCAACTCTCGCGGCGTCATGGTCGTATTGTAATCCATTCCCGGCGTGTTGTGTCCGAGCACTTCGCTGCCATCCAGGCCGCGCCAGATGAAGGTCGTGTGCGGAAAGACGTTGGTGTCGTTCCAGTGCAGCTTGTTGGTGATGAACGTATCAAGCCCGGCCAGTTTCATGATTTGCGGCAGTTGCGCCGGAAAACCGAACGTGTCGGGTAGGTACAGAAAGCGTTGCTGACCACGTGCGTCGCCGAACTTCCCGCGCCAATACCGATCGGCGTGGAGGATCTGCCGGATGAGCGATTCGCCGCTTGGGACGTTGCAATCGGGCTCGACCCACATGGCACCGCCGGGCTCCCAGCGACCTTCGGCGACGCGCTGTTTGACTTGCGTGAATAGCTCCGGCGAGGTCTCTTCGAGCCAGGCGTATTGTTGGGCCTGACTGCACAGGAAGCGGTAGTCGGGGAAGCGCTCCATGTTGCGGAGCGCGGTGGCGAACGTCCGCAAACACTTGCGTTTGGTCTCGCGGATGGGCCACAGCCAGGCGGTGTCGATGTGGGCGTGGCCGACGGCATGGCAGAGCGTAGCGTTCGCACCGGCGGGGTGGCGCACGACAGCCTCAAGTTCAACCAGCGCTGCGCCCGCCGACTGCGTGACACCATCATCGGGAATCGCATTCGTCGCTCTCCGCAACGCCGCAAAAAGCTCCTGTGCCCGCGCCGAATCGTGCGGGAGTTCCTTCGCCAGTTGCAGCGCGAACGTGTACACCCACTTCAGCCGCCACAGCGTCTCATCGACGACCACCAGTTCACACCGATCAAGACGCCCCGGTGTGGCCGAGTTCCAACGCCGGTGGACCTCCGGCGGGTCCCATTGCAAGCCGCGATCACCGAACAGGTGGTTGCACGCGGCCTCGATGTACAACTCGACCGGTTCGCCGCCGCGCGAGGGCTCGAAGAGACGCACCGCGTCGCGGTTCACATCAAGGCCGTGCAGCGGGGTGCCTTTGCTCGGAGTTTCGGGGGTCGCTTTCCAGAGCAGGGCTTCGGTGTCGGTTGAAAACCGAATGGCGACGGTCTTGCCCGCCATCGACTCGGGCACGCTCCCGCGGACGCGGAACCAGCAGGTGCTCCACACCGGCCCCCAATCCCAGCCGGTATGCACCGCCGAATACGATGCCGCGAGCGCATGTGCGAATGGGACCGGCTCGGAACTTTGATACGCCGCGACTTCAAGCGGGTAGGAAAGCGGATACACCGCCGGATCGATCACGTCGCGGCAGAATACCTCGAATCTCTGGAGCAGGTATTGGAATCGCTTGGTCGGGTCCATGCGGGAGCTAGTGTATCGGGTGCATCGTGGCGGCGGGCATCCGCCCGTTGATTTCCCGACACCGCCTGGAAGGGCGGTGCCACGAGCATACTCACACCCTGATGAACACGCGCCGACGATACAGCAACCAGCAGATGCCCCAGTAGAACAGTATATATCCGGCGACCAAGACCCACGCACCGGGCGCCTGGCCCAGCAAGCTCTGCAAGTGGGCCTTAAAGGCCGTGATCATGACGCTCGATCCGCCGATGCTCGGCGGGTTGGCGACCTCCCAGTGCATCATCGCCATCTTCCAGATCAGTTCCGCGGCGATGTACGCCGCGAGCGCATTCATGCCGTAGATGCGCAGAAAGGTCAGGCTTGAAGCCCGCCGGATATCCACAAGCCAATAGCACCCCGCGAGCACCATCGCTGCGGCCCCGGCGGTGCCGAGCACGTACGAACTTGTGAAGAAGTCCTTGCTCGCGGGCATCAGTCCGGTCAAGTGTGCGCCCAGCGCTGCGAGGTAGGCCCCAAGGCCTACGATCGCAAGCATGGATGTTCGGCGTGTTGGGGCAATATCTTCGCGTCGCAGCCAATCGCCCGCCAGAGAGCCCAGCACCACGCACGCGGTGGCGGGCAAGCCTTGCGTCAGTCCGACGCCGATCCACCCGAGCCGCCCGTTCAGCCACGACTGCACGCTCCTGGATTGTTCCCAGATGATTCGTCCTTCGCCGGGGTAGAGCACAAACTTGAGAATTGCGAGTTTGGCCAGCAGCACAGCGCAGACGAACCCCGCACGCACCCACGGGCTTCGCGGCATCAGGTACAGACAAACGCCGAGAAAGTAACCCCAACCGATCAGCGGCAGAATGTCCCAGTGCAGGATCACACGCCAGGTAATGGGCCCGTGCCAATGGGCGAGCGCGTCCGTCTCGCACGGCTTGTAGCCGATGCTGGCGCACCACATGAGTGTGCCCAACAGGTAGATGATGAGCCCGCGGCGGAAAGCCGCGAGTATTCTGGCGATCACACTCATCGCCCGGCCGCGCCCGGAGTTCATCGAGAACGGGAGCGCCACGCCGACGATGAACAGGAACCACGGGAAGACATAATCGGCCAGCCCACTCCCCATTTTTCCGTCGTTCCATCCTCGGTGCGGCATCCAAGATGGAAACGCGTTATCGTGTCCCGCGACATTGACAAGGAACATGAAGACGATAACCAGCCCGCGGAACGCGTCAAGAGACAGCAATCGCACCGGCGCGACCGGGCTTTCCGAACGACCAATCATCGCGAGGCTCCCGGTTCCGCGAGCGGAGGATTGGGGCACAGCAAGACGTACGCGGTGCCCTTGCCCAGTTTCATCCACGCCGTCGTCAGATCCTGCATCGAGTACACCCGCTGCCCGAGTTCCGGCGTTCCGGCCGCGGGATCATTGACAAACACGCCGCCCTGTCCGTCCAGTCCGGTCAGCACGATCAAGTGCCCGTCGTCGAGCGCGGAGTAGGGCGCGTTGTGAAGCACTCCGCGGGGGGCGCGGATGCTGGCGATGATCGGTTCTCCTCGCGTCAGGTGCACCGCGACCGACTCCCAGTCATTGAATCTCGTCAGGATTCCGGGAACACCCAGCTCAAAGGCCCCCTGAATATTGCGCGGCCAGTTGCCGTAGATGTCGTTGTCGGGATCGCGCACGCGCGCCGCGACCTCGCCCACGGGCCGGTCGACGCCCTGAAACGCCAGCACCATCGTCAAGCTGGTCGGACTGCAGAGCCGTCCTGAGAGCGCCGGGTTGTCGGTTCTTTGTGATCGGAATGGAACGGTGTTCATGGCGAAGACGCCATCGACCGGCTTTGTGAGTCGCGACACGCGAACGGAGCGGGCACAACGGGTGGCGCTGAGGCATGCACTCAATCGGCTCACCCGACCGGGCGGAGCGTTCTGAGACCAATCCGGCGGAGCCACGAGCGTCACGACGACGCGCGCGCTGCGAAGCTCCGTCACGCGCGATCCGACGCGAGCGCGGAAGTAGTCAGTGTCGATCTCGCCGACGAGTCCCTGGTCATCGTCGAAGCGGCGGATCGGCGAATCAAGCAACGCGGCATCGCCGACCGATCCGATCCGGAGTCGCGGCGACCATCTGGCCTCCGACTTGACCATGAGATCGATCGATGCGCCCGCGCCGGGCGCTGGGGAGATGTTCCACGAGACGAGCGCTTCGTCAAAGCCGACCTCGTGCGGGAATTCGACGAGCGGCGTCTCCACGGTCCAATGCCGGTCATCGACGCGGACCGGCGTCATGTCGATAGGTGTTTCGATGATCGAAGCTGGAATGGCCAACCGATCACTAAAGACCACGGTGTGGTGCGATGCGGGGAGATCGACTCTCGCGCAGCCGCCGAGCAACCCGCCCAAGAGTGAGAAAATGATAACGATGGAGGCAGCGCGGATCACAGGTGCAGCATAGCCAATTCCGTGTTCGTGAGCGAGTGAACCCAGCCTCATATCTTCCAGAACCACCGCCGTCGCCAGCACGGGTACAGCACCATCCACCAGAAAGCAAGCGTGGCCGTCGCAAAAAGCAGCGAGCCGTTCAGCGGCCCGGCCACAGGCACGCACGCTTGGTCGTAGATCCAACGTGCAAGCGTCACGGGTTTGCCATCGACTTCGCCGACCCGAGTAGCCGCGAGAACGCGGGCTCCAAGGCCGGATCCGACGAAGAGCAAGATCGCATTCATGCCCAGCACTTCCAGCGGGCGCCCAAGTCTGCGCCAGTTCCAGCGGTCGATCACCACCATGCAGAGCGCCAGGCTGATCATGGCGCATCCACCCGTGAAGAGCACATACGAACCTGTCCAGAGTTGTTTGTTGATTGGCAACCCGGCAGCGTTCTCCCACATCCACCCAGCAAGCACGCACGCTCCGCCCAGGCTGACGATCATCCCCAGTCTGTGCCCAGTCACGCTCGCACCATCGGTCGATCGACGCCTCGCGATCAGCACCGTCCAGTATCCCATCAGCACCGTGACGGTCGCGGTAAGCGTGCCGAGCAGGCCTTCGGGGTCCATCGGGCCGTGCTTGTAGATGTGGTCCGTACCGATCGTGAGTCGGTCAATCCAGCCAGAGAAGTTTCCATCCGGCGTGAGCGTGCCCGGCTCAGAGCCGGGTGTGGATGCCCATCGCAGCAAGGCCGCGTGGCCCAGCAGAAGCGTGGCGCCGAACGCGACTTGTCCCGTCGCCCGCAACACGCGGGTCAACGCGAACGCCGCGGCGTAGCACAGGGCGATCCGCTGCAGCACGCCCATGAACCGAAGGTGCGACCAGTCGATCTCACGACGGACCAGCATCGACGAGGCATTCAACATCAGGCCGAGGGCAAAGAGTGTGCCAGCGCGTCGGAGCATCCTGAACCAGACCCGACTGGTGGCCGGCTTACTTTTCGAGAGGCCCATGGAAGCACCGACGATAAACAGGAAGAACGGGAAGATCAGGTCTGTCGGTGTGCAGCCGTTCCACTCCGCATGGTCCAGCGGCGAGTACACATGGTCCCAGGAGCCCGGGTTGTTCACAATTACCATGGCCGCGATGGTGAGGCCGCGGAATACGTCCAGCGAGGCGAGACGGGGCTGAGTTGGCGGCAAGGCGGGCGTGGGCACAGGCAGCAGCATACCCGGTGCATCAGTATTGCACAGTAGATCAAACCTCTTGGTATCATTCACGCTGGAGGTATCATGTGACTGCATCTCACGGTCGAGTTCGCGTAGTTCAAGTTGTATTCGTAGTGGTCGGTCTGATTTGGGTGGCCGGTTTGGCGGGCTGTCAAACGCGGGGCGGTCCGCCCATCGGCGAGATACTCGCCGCCAATCCTGCCAAGTTCGGCGGCCTGACCGCCGCGCCCGGAGTGTTCCGTCTCCAAGTCCTGCTCTCAGAGGTTGTCGATGACAGTCGAGGGCACGCAAAGCTGCGGCGCTCGGAGTATCGGGCGGGCGCCGAGTACTTCTACCCGGCCAGCGCGATCAAGCTGTGCGCGGCCGTGGCGGCGGTTCAGAGCCTTGAGACCATCAAGGGGATGACGATCGATAGTCCGCTGGTGTATCACCCATTGTTCGCGAACGAGAACATCCGTGACCGCGATCCGTCCAATCTTGACGGCGGCGTCATCACGCTTGGTCACGAGATCCGCAAGCTGTTTCTCGTTTCCGATAACGAATCGTTCAACCGGCTCTACGAGTTCGTCGGTCACGGCGAGATCAACGAGCGGATGCACGCGGTCGGACTCGCGTCGGTCGTAGTAAACCATCGACTGTCGGTCGGACGCTCGGCAGAGGAGAACCGGCGCACGCCGCAGATCGACATCGGCTGGCCGTCGGGTGGGAAAATGGTCTCACTTCCCGAGCGTACGAGCGATCTCATGATCCGCAATGCCGAAGTGCCCGGCCTGCGCGTGGGCGTAGGATACATGGCCGCGGGCCAGAAGCTCAATCCTGAGCCGATGGACTTTGGGACTCGGAACGGCATTTCGATCACCGATCTTCAGGATCTGCTCGTGATGCTGGCGCGCCCGGATATCGATGTCGGCAAGCGGCCGCTCTCGCTCGCGCCGGAGCACCGCCAATTTCTGCTCGATGCCATGCAGGAGCTTCCCGGAGATTCGGTCAATCCCAGATACGATCGGAAAGAATACCCCGACGAATGGGGCAAGTTCTTCCTGCCCGGTCTGCTGCGATCAGGGGTGTGCGAGAAGAGCGAGCTGCGGATCATGAACAAGGTCGGGCAGGCCTACGGCTTCACGATGGACAATGCCTATATCGTCAACACCCGCACCGGTCGCTCGTTCTTTCTGACAGCGATCATTTACACCAACGCCGACGGGATTCTCAATGATGACAAGTACGAATACGAGTCCGTTGCGTTCCCGTTCATGGCGGAAGTTGGCGAGGCGGTAGTGCGATCAATGTGGTAATGGCACTCACCGCGCGAGCAGTTGCGAGCAGAGCGCGGTGAATTTGATTGAAGCCGTCTCCAGACTGTTGATGAGGAATCCATGTCAAGAAAGGCGCCGCCGCGTCGGCAGACGACCCCCGAGCGAGAGTTCGTCTAACACTCTTGACCACTTTGATTCGCGAAAGAACAAGAAGTGCCGCAGAAACACAAGAGTCGATGCGAACGTGTGAAACGCGCTGAAGCATGGCTGACTTGTTGGCGGTACAGGTTTCTCTGAGTTGCGTCCGGTTGGACTTCTAAGCGGCAGGTCGCGCGTTTGAATCGCGCCGGGGCGTTTTGGGAAGTTCATGGCATTCGCGTCTTGCGCGAACATGCAGGTGTATGGCGTTGGGACTCAGAAATCTGGGAATACGGGCGATAGCGCTTTGATCGCTGGCATTTTCACTTACAGGATCGGCGCAGGCCTTACCTTGTGTCGAGGATGAGAAGTGGAGACGAACGACGGGACATTTCGGCCAACCTCTGGCAAAAAATCCTCAGTTGGCAGGATGTTGCCATCGAATGTTGCTGCTATTTACTGCGATACTGCATGGCCCGGATTTACGCGCGATCGGCATCATCGCCGCTCTCCGGGTTGAAGTGAAGTCGATTCAACCACCACTCCATCAGCGACTGAACATCAGCGTGCCCAAACCCGAATGCAGCGCACGCGGCGTATCCATACGCGCGCAGTGTGTTGGCCCGATCACTCAGGTGCTCACTGTCTGACGCAACTTTGAAATAGGCGGCGGCGTCCTCCCACGCGACTTGATCAGTGGGTAAGGGCATAGTGAGCACTTGTTTGGCGCTGAGTTTGATGGCATCGACGCTCAGTGCGACTCCTGCGTACTTTCGCATGGCCATCGCGGAACACACCGGAGATGCCAGCGCGGCGGCCAGCTTCCAGAGCATCGCGGGATCGGCAGGAATCACGGTCAATACCGGCACGCTTGGCACGTAGCGCGCGTGCTCATCTGCGAAGACCTCGATAACTCTTGTCTGCGTGGCGATGAGCAGCTTGGGGACCAGACGTGTGGCGATCCACGGGCCGAGCGTGCCCTCGACTTCCATGCGCCGTCGATCAATGCGAGGTGCCAGCCATTTTGCTCTAAGGATCCTGCAGCAAGCAGACCCCCAACGACATTGTGCAAGATCGATTAGCCCGGTTGTAACGATGGGGGGAAAGGCCGCGAAGTCGGCCCGTTTGTTGGGGCTGAGCGCGGCATCTTCAATGAGGAACCCATGCAGGCCGTAGTACTGATCGCGGAAGTCGGCGGTGGCTTCGGCGATATCGCCCAGCGTGCCCGCAGAACTGATGCTGAACTCTGGGATACCGCTCGCGGCGGCGTTGAGGTGGGACCAGGTATCCTCGCGGGCAAGGGCATCGTTGTCGAGATTGATCGTTGGGAGTGGGGTGAAATGCGCCGTCGTTGATCGTTGCAGCGTGCTCTTGCGTGGGCCGCCCACATGCAGGGTGGGCGCGCATGTAAGGACACCGACATCCTCGAAGACCTGTTCGTTTGAAACCCATAACGATTCCAACGAGGCTACATCAAGGAGCGCTCGTCGAACGGGCGCGGCATCCCCTGTGGCGAGGAGCGATTGCGGCTGAACCATCGCCACACGCCCGCCCGAGCGGGTGATGGTGGTTGAGAACAAGAGGAAGGTGGCGGAGAGATCGGTGTATCCACGGATGGCTTCTGTACCCATTCGCCGTTGTCCGCCGGCCCGGAGGCGAATGAGAGCTGCTATGCAGCGCTGCGTAGCGGTGGCTGTCTGCTGCTGGTTGAGGAATGGTGGATTGCCGAGGATGATGTTGAAACCGCTCATTGACGGATCAGACCGGCGATCGCAACATTGGCAGGAGTCTCGGCCCGCAGGGAGTGCCTCGCGCTCGCCGAAGACTTCGGGAAACTCGAGATGCCAGTGGAAGAACTGGTACTCGGCGGCGAGCCGCTGAACCCTATCTCGGATCCACGGCTGAACCGAAAGTGGATGATGCTCGATCGTTCTGTAAACTCTTTCTGTGATCGCATCGCACTCTCCCGTGAAGCCAATAGGTACGCGGGGAAGATCGGTGTCGTGCATTCTCCAGACGAAGGCCGCGCACCAGGCATCGGCGAGAAAGCGTGCGTTCTCAAAGGGAGTTTCGCGGATTGCCGCGCTGGCCAAGGTTTCGGGTTCGCTGGTCCGGTGCTTCTTCTCTTGTTTGTTCCGTTTCTTGTAGTACGTGACTCGCTTCTTGTCGTCTCCGGAGAGCGGCTTGAAAGCCTCATCCGGAATGCCCGCCTCCATGAGCTTTGGGGTTGTGCCGAGGAGCGAGTTGCCGCATTTGATGTGCGCGTCGAGGAACGTGAGCGGCCGACCCGGCTCCATCGATTCCATCCAAAGCGAGACCTTGCACAGCTCTACGGCCATTGGGTTGAGATCGACGCCGTACACGCAACGCCGGATGACCTCGCGCAGCGCGTGCTGGTGCATCAGCGGCGAAGGCTGGCCCTCGCCCTGCGTGTGGGCTCGCGCGCGTGCGAGGTGATGGGCGAGTCGATGTGCCGCCCCCACCAGGAAGTGACCCGATCCGCACGCGGGATCGCACACGCGCAGGTTGAGGATGGCCAGCTCAGCTTCAACGCCGGTCTTGTCCCTGATTGCGTCTGCAACAATGGGATCGAGTGCTGAGTCGAGGAGGCACTGGACCAGCGAATCCGGGGTGTAGTACGAGCCGGATATCGTTCTTTCGTTCCCGCCGAACTCAGCAAAGGTGAACTTCGCGCCATCTCCGCTGATCTGTGGCGTCAGGGCGAGCAGGCTCTCGTAGACGCGGCCAAGCTTCTCCGAGCCCAGGTTCTTGTAGTTAACGGGACGCAGCGTCTGCCCCTCGGGGGTGAAGGCGAGGTTGCGGATGGTTCTCAGGAAGTCAGCGTTCGTCAGCTCGCTACCCGCATGATCGCCAAGTTTCGGTGCATTCAGATGCGGAGTGCTGCTCGAGCTCCACAGATAGCCGCCCAGTATGGGCAGGGCGAGGTTTCGCCGCGCAGTGTCAAAACGAAAATCTCCTGAGACGGCACCGATGAGCAGATTGAACTGATGCCAGAGATCGCAGTGGTGACTGCCGCGGATCTTGGAAGCGAGCTCGCGGAGCCTTGAGACACTGTCGTGATCGAGATAGCGGGCTCGTGCCAGACGACCAGCATCCGAATCATCGTGAGGATGGAGGAGAGGCAGACCGTCGAAGGTGCGGTCTTCAGCCACGAAAAGGAAGATGAGCCGGTAGACCACGCGCATGAGCTCGCCGTGGAAGGCAGGCAACGAGAGGACGCCACTTCGGAGTGACTCTCGAAGCGAAACGTTCTTTGGGTGTCCAACAAGGCCTTGTCCAAGCGCCTGCAGGGCGCGTTCAACGCCTGCACGAAGATCACCGAGTGCCAGCGCTCCCTGCTCCGTGGCGATCCTGTTCCACTGTTCCAGCCAGCAACTCTCGGGCTTCTCGCCGTCGAGCGGGGCGAAGCGGGTGGCGTGAGCCGTCAGCCACAACACCGTGAAGTCCGAGTAGACCTCACCGGCAAGCATCGACTCCAGATCAAACTCAAGGAAGGACTGGCGCGACGAAGCTTTGTTGTCTCGCAGAATCCGCAACTGCAGACCGTTCGACAGGAGGGCCCACATGTGCTTGTCACTGCGGTTCAAGAAGTTCTGGACGTGCCCGTGCGGAGTCGCAGCCGCGGCTCTCCGAACACCGGGAGTGCGGCGGTCGAGGCTGAGATTGCAGCCGACAAGGTGAACGGTCGTCTGTGCGCTGAAGCGGCTGATCGGATACGCAGGGTCGTCAACCTCCGCACCAGCCGAAGGTTGAAGGAAAACAAACCCAAGTTCACGCAACAGCGGCAATGACCACTTGTCATTGGTCAGATTGGTTCCCGGCTCTCCGGAAGGCAGCTGTTTCGCCGCGGAGCGAAAGTCCGCCCAATGCCGACGAAGGAGATTCCATGATCGCGTAATGACCTCGTTCAGATGTTCGCGGGGCGCTAAGCCGTAGTCCTCAGGCTTGGTTCCCGGCAACGCGGCCTTCGGATCGACAACGCGGCGCAGAAGATCCGTAGCGAGAAGTGCGCCATCTGAGCGGATCGTTTGGAAGTCAAACCTGGTTCGTGCCATAGCGATTTCAGCTTCAGATCAAGACAAAGCCAACACGCCGTCGATGATTGTTCGGCATGTATGAGATCCAGACTCCTGGACTTACTGTTGGCACCCGATGCAACCTCGGATGTGAAGGGGAACGGTATGGGCTGGATGACTTGGAATGCCGGCCATCTTTCAGCTCCATCACACACCATCCGTTGAGCGGCATCTTCTAGGTGCGGGCTGGTCCGCACGGAGATACTTCCCATGATGTACGGTCACTCGATTCGGATCTTCATTCTTGTGCTCGGTTTGGCGCTCGTCCCGGCCCAATCGGCGCTCGGTGCGAACCAAGACAATAACGCGGCCCGCGCTACTGGCGTGTCTGGGCGCTTATGGACCCGAGCACCGACGTGGTGCTCCAGGGGGTTGATGCCAAGGCGCTCGGCGATCCGGCATGGCGGCCAACTCCTGAGCAGGGCGCGGCAGCGGCGAGCGTTCAGACCGACCTCTTCGAACGAGCCTCCAAGATGCCAGAGTGCGACTTCGGCCTTGAACTCCGCGAAGACGGCCCCTTTGCGGTCATTCCCCACCTCGGCTCATTCCGCACATCCGTCAAGGCGATGATGGTGAGCGCACGGGCCGAACTCGACGAGGGGCGGATCGACCAGGCCGTGGGGCGCATAGCAGCATGCTTGCGGGCCTCCACCCAAGTGGGGCACGACGATATCATCATTCAAGCGCTTACACGCAGGGCCATGTATTTACTCGTCGCCCCCGTGCTGGCGGTGGCATCACCGAGGCTGTCGGCAGCACACAAGGCGACGCTGCATGAGGCCCTCGTGGCGTTCACCGACGACGATCCGTTCCGGATTGCCAGCGCGATGAAGAGTGAGCGGAACCAACTCGTCCCATGGATCGAGAAGGTCGTCCAGAATGGTCCCGGACCCAAGCTCGACGCCGTGCTTTCAGCGCTCTCGCTCGGTCCAGAAGATCAGAAGCGTGCCAGAGAGCTCGCCGCCGATCCGGCGCGGGCGGCGCAGGAGCTGCAGAAGCTCGCCGCGTTCTATGATGAGGGCATTCGAGTCATGACTGAAGCGACGCCCGCCGTCCGTGCGACCGAGCTTGATAAGCGCGTTCAACAAGGGGAGTTCGGAGTGATGGCGTCGTTCTTCTTCGCCGATTTCGGCGGGTTGGGCGAGCGCATCACCGAATCGCGTCACACACTCGCCGATGCCAAGGCCTTGGTTGCGAAGACAAACCGATGAACGATCCTGGCAACGAGCGAGAGCTATTGCGCGCGTGCCGGCGGGGCGACGGCACTGCGGCACGCTGCCTCCACGCCCGGATGTTTCCGATACTTGCCGTCGCAGCCAACCGCGTTCTGGGCGACCGCTCGCTGGCGGAGGACGCCGCCCAGAACGCGCTCCTGCGAATGCTCCGCACGCCGACGTTTCGTGTCGATCTTGTGCGCAACCCCCGCGCATGGCTCCTGACGCTGGTGATACGTGAGGCACTGATGCTCCGCCGGTCGGCGCGGCGTTCGGCATACCGCGACTCGCGCCGTGCCATTCCCAAGCGAGCAGAGGTCGAAACTCCTGAGCACGACCAGCTTGCCGACGCCGTTGAATCGTTAGAGGGGCCTCTGCGGGAGATAGTTCTGTTGAAACACGGTGCGGGCTTGAGTTTTGACGAAATGGGCAAGACACTCGGTGTGAACCGCGACACACTGGCTTCACGGAATCGGAGGGCGCTCGTGCTGCTCCGGACGGCCCTTGTTGAGCACGAAGCGGACGAGAAGGAGAAGAGCGATGCGCGATGAAATCGAATCACGACTCGATAACTGGGCCGATTCCTCGGCTGATGCTGCTAGGGTGTTCGTTGAGCACGCACGGGCCGCGGGCGCGAAACGCCGCCGGAACGCACGGTGGACGATCGGGTCTCTGGCGGCGCTATCGATTGCCGGTGGAGTGCTAACGCTGACCTGGGACACCTTGTCCGAGCGGCCTGCCAGGCGAACGCCTTCTTCGCTGGCGACGGGGCGCGCCGAGTGGGGCATCGCCGTTTCCGCAATACTAACTGGCAGCGTTGGCTTCACCGAGTTCGCCTGTGTGCATTACAGACGCTGATTCGAGGCGGGATGGTTCGTACTCATTGCGCTGCGGGAGGAGTTTGGATCATGCAACGTCGTCGCGAAGTAAAGCCGGTTCATAACTATCGCGGCGGTCGAGTGATCACCACCACCAGCGCACCATCGCGGAGTACAAGGGGATTCCCAAGATGATGTTGAACGGGAACGTCAACCCCAGAGAGAGGGAGACGTAGAGTGCAGGGTCGGCCTTCGGGATCGCCAGCCGAAGCGCAGCTGGTGCCGCAATGTAGGACGCCGATGCGGCGAGCACGGCGAAGAGGACCGCGTCGCCTTCGCCAATCCCAAGTTGCTTCGAGGCCACGATTGCCAGTGCGGCGTTGACGAGGGGCGCAATGATCGCAAACGCCAGCAACATCCGAGGTGCTCGAACAACGTTCCGCCACCGTCGCGCGGCCATCAGACCCAAGTCAAGCAGGAAGAACGCCAGTGCACCGGGGAAGGCATCCGTGCAGAGCGGCTTGAACGCGGCGTAACCTCTCTGACCCGTTAGAACTCCGACAACGATGCTCCCGAGCAGCAGCAGAACAGGGCCATTCAGTAGTGACTCGTGAAGCAGGGTGGACAGTCGAGGCGTTCCTGCTCCACCAGGATCGATTCCCGCTGCTGCGGTTGCCTGTTCCTCGCGATTCCGGTTCTTGTCGAGACTCAGAAGAATCAAGGACAGAACGATCGCCGGCGACTCCATGATCGCCATCACAGCCACCATGTGTCCGCTGAACGGCGTGCCGCTCTGATCCAGCGACGAAGAGGCGGTGAGGAACGTGACCACGCTGACTGATCCATAACAAGCCGCAATCGCCGCGGCATTTCGTACAGCCACAATCCGGCGAAGGGCGAGGTATGCCCAAGCGGGAACGACAACCGAGAGTGTCAATGCCAAAGCAACGGCCTTCATGGTGTCCGCTGTAAACCCGCTTGCAACAAGCTCAACACCGCCTTTGAAGCCGATCGCCCACAAAAGATAGAGCGACAAGAGTTTGGTGGCGGCTTTGGGAATGGCGATCTTGGAACGGACCAGCACCGCGATGACGCCAAGGAAGAAAAAAAGAACCGGAGGGCTGATCGAGAGCAGGCCGGTGGCAGCATCAGTGCTGGTTGCGCCCAGTATCCCAACGGTCAGGTCATGCATCTGCGGCTCCGTGAGGATCGGTGGCTGGTGAAGGAATCTATCGGTGCCGGGGCCAATTGACTGGAAACGCCAGGGAGGTGCGGGTCATCTCCTGCCAACTCGCCTTGGTGCAGTTTATCCGCGATTCCCTTCGATGCAGACTTCGACGGCATCACCACGTTCAGCAGCAGCTTCAGACCGTCGACCGGGTACCGCATTCTCGCGATTGGCCAGCGTCTCGGTACTCAGCATCTCCAGACGGCGCCACGACGGCCACTCCTCCCCAGAAATCCTCGATGCCTTCACTCAAGTCGGCGCGCCGCCCGATCACCCGTTCGTCACTTCCTCGCGAGGTTCACCCGTTGATGAGGGGGACCGCATCCCCCGGTGCGCCCGGCACATAGTGCAGGGGAGCATCGGTGCCGAGCGGAAGGCCGGTGTAGTACCACACCAGCAAGAACGCCGTCCAAGCAATACCAAAGACCAGCGAATAGGGAAGCATCAGCGAGATCAGACTCCCGAGTCCGGCGTCCTTCTTGTATTTTTGAAACGCTACCAGGATGATCAGCAGGTAGCTGTTCAGCGGCGTGATAATGTTCACAACGCTGTCGCCGATGCGGTACGCGGCCGTCGTCAGTTCCGGACTTATGCCCACCATCATGAACATGGGAATGAAGATCGGGGCCAGCACGCCGAACTTGCTGAGCATTCCGCTCATCACAAAGTCACCGAGCACAACCAGCAGCACGAAGAGAACGATCAGCAGAGGCACCGGAAGATCGGCCCGCACGAGCAACGACCCGCCCGCGTACGCGAGCATGCGGTCGAGGCCGGTGTACTGGAAATAATTGACAAACTGGCCCATAAAGAAGGCAATGGCCAGCACGGGCACAATCGTGCGGATGCCGTGGTAGATCGCCTCGATGAAGTCGGCCTGCTTGCGCAGCGCACCGGTGACAAGCCCGAACGCCATCCCCGGCAGCAGGAACATCAGGAAGATCATTGGGACAATTACCTGCGACCAACGGTCTCCTGCCCGCTCGCCCGGTGCCGGCACACCGCTGGCCAGCGACGGCTGCCCGGTGCCGTGCAGCGGCGCCCCGGGGATGAGGATGGCGAAGGCGAAGCTGCAGAGCACGACAACCGCAACCAGGCCCGCCCACGCCAGACCTCGTTTTTCGACAGGCGTGAGGGCCAAGTCGGTCACGGCCGAGGAATCGCCGCCGGCCGCGAGGGACTGGCGCTTCAGGCGCGGCTCAACGATGCGATCGGTTACGAACCAACCCGCAAGCATTACCACGATACTGCTGAGGGATTTGAAGTACAGATTGTGCGTGGCATCGACCGCGTGATAGTCGGGATCGAGGATGTGCGCGGCTTGCGTGGCCACGCCGGCGAGGAATCCGTCCGCCGCCGTGGGAAACACCCCCGAGCCGAAGCCGCCCGCCACGCCCGCGAATGCCGCGGCCAACCCGGCGATTGGCGAGCGGCCGATGGCAAGGTACAACGCCGCGGCCAGCGGCGGCAGGATGATGTATCCGGCATCCGAAGCGACCGACGCATTTGCCCCGATGAGCACGATCATCGGCGTGAGGAATCGGCGCGGCGTCATCAGGGCCAGCCATCGCATCAGCGCCCCGAAGAGGCCGAACTTCTCCGCCAGGCCAATGCCGAGCATCGACACGAACACCAGGCCCAACGCCGGCAGTCCCGTGAAGTTTCGGACCATGGACGAGAGCATCCAATAGAATCCATCGCTCGTCAGCAGACTCTTGGGCCGCAGTTCGACGGGTGCCCCGCTCTTGTCGGTCTGTCCCACCAACGCAACTTCAGGCCTGCCGCGGTCATTGAGTTTGGGAACCATCGAAGGCTTTCCGGCCGTGTCCTGAACAGGCAGCCCGGCGCGATCAAGTTCCGGCGCCAGGACAACCGTCGGGATCACCGGCTGGACTCTCCAACGGGCGGCGGAGCCCAACGCGGATACCAGTACCACCAGAGCTGCCAGAATGGCAAACAAGATCGCGGGCTCGGGCAGGCTGTTGCCCACTCGTTCGATGTGGTCGAGGATGGTCTTGGACCTGTGCGGTCTAGCTGAAGGATCCGCCATGTGAACCTCGGCAAGACAGAGGAAGGGAAGAATCGGCAGGAGGAAGCGATGCTCGAAAGCAAGACAGAGCGGAACTGACTAGCCATTCCGCAGCTTGAGGACCTCGCGGGCGTGTCATGCATCAACGCGCCCTGGCCGGGGTCTTGCGGTGGGTCCGCGCGGCTCCTCATCGCGGGCGTTGAGGATTGCATCGAGCTCTCGAACGAGTTCACGCACACGCCGCTCGCTGGTATCCGGCGCGAGCAAGCGGTGCTGCTCGATGTCCTGTACCTTCTGGTAGTTGTTGATGACGGCACCAACGATGAGGTTCACGAGCAGGAATGTCGCCACCACAATCCAAGACACCTGGTAGGCCGTGAACGCCCCCAGTGGATGACCTGATTGCGCGAGTTCGTAGCGCATCTGGGTCCAGTCATCGCCGGTGAGGATGCGGAAGAGCGTGAAACACGTCTCATGGATGCTGGTGAAGTAGGTCCGCATGGGGTGGCCGTCGCCTCCGAACAGCTTTACCCCGATGACCGCATAGACGTAGAAGAGGATCACCGCCAAGAGCGCGACGTATTTCATGCTTGCGACGGATCGAAGGAGCACATCGACGATGAGCCGCAGTTCCGGGATTGTCTTGACCAACCTCAACACCCGCAACACGCGGAGGATGCGGAGAACGGGTCCTATACCGTTTGACGCGGGAAGGAGTGCCGCGAGGATGATGACAAGGTCGAAGATGTTCCAACCGTTGCGGAAGAAGGTCGCCGTCGACTCGCGAGCGAGAAAGCGAAGAACGATCTCCACGACAAAGATGCCGACGCAGATCGTTTCAATCGCGGCGATGGCTCGGAGCGATGTCGCATCGGTCAGGTAGGTGCTCAGGCCGATGAGCATGGCGTTGAGCACGATGACCACCACGACAAAGTTATTGAAGATCGCGGACTCGACGAGCCTGCGTATGCGCATGCCAGATTCTCGCTCAGTGTGCGGGTTCATGGTTGACGACTTTGAAACCATCGCGTTGTACGAGGTGCGGCAGGGTGGTGCTCGTTCATCCCTTAGTTGTCTCGCCTGCCTGATAGCATGGTCACGAGATTGTGCCCGCACCGCGGCGTGTCGTTACTTCTTCGGTCGTGAACTCCCGTCCAACGCCGCCCTCGACGGTATCGCCAAGCTCAGCACGGTTGCGAGTGCCAGTGTGCCAACGACGACCAAGAGTGACACCGTCGTGTCGATCTTGATGGGGTCGGCCTTGGCCATGCCGATCACATCCAGATAGGGCGGCACACTCAGCAGCAGCAGCTTCACACCGACGAAGGCCAGGATGAGAATCAACGCCGGCTTGAGGAATCGGAACTTCTGTATCAACGCCGCCAGACAGAAGTAGAGCGCCCGCAGCCCGAGGATCGCGAAGATGTTGCTCGTGAACACGATGAACGGGTCAGGTGTGATCGCGAAGATGGCCGGGATCGAGTCGACTGCGAAAACCAGGTCGGTGATCTCAACCATGATCAGGGCCAGGAACAAGGGCGTGATCGCAGAGGTCGCGCTCAGCGAGCCGGCCGGTGCCGAATCCATCGTCTCCTTGCCGGCCGCGTCTTTCGTGTAGGTCGGCTTGAGGGTCCGCTTGGTGAAGAACTTCTGCCCATCGTAGAACTCGGTCACGCGGAAGAACTTCTTGCACAAACGCACCGCGATGTTCTGCGAGACATCGTTGTGACCCTTGATGAGGGCCATCTTGAGCGCCGTCAGGATCAGGAATCCGCCGAAGACGATGAGGATCCACTGGTACTTCAGGATCAGCCCAGCGCCCAGGAAGATCATCCCGCCGCGCATGACCAGCGCGCCGATGATGCCCCAGAAGAGCACGCGGTGCTGGTACTTTGCCGGCACCGCGAAGAATGTGAAGATCAGCGCGATGACAAAGATATTGTCCATCGCCAGCGACTTCTCGACGACATACCCGACGAGGTACTGCTTGGCCGCTTCGAATCCGCCCACCTCGCCGGAGACGATAAGCGGCGCTCCGGCCTTGATCGCCTCCGTTGTGCTGTACTTGGCGGTCTCCAATCCCAGCCCAAGCCAGTGGTTTTCGTACGCCATGTACACAAACCCGCTGAACGCGACGCCGCAGGTTAGCCAGATCGCCGACCATGTGATCGCTTCCTTCATGCCGACCTCGTGGGCCACCTTGTGAAAGACCCCGAGATCGAGGGCGAGGAAAACGATCACGAGGGCGATGAATGCGACGTACGCCCAGATCTTCAGGTCGGCCGGGTTCGACGTCGCGGTGGTAGCAAGCAGCAGCAGCAGTTCATTCATGAAGAGATCACATCCTTGGCCCGCACCTGCTCATAGAAAGCAGGCGCAGCGCACCGTCACGATAAAGTGTTGGTCTCGCCAGTGGCATCGGTCCGCGCTCAGAAGCGAGGAGGACCAACGCCGCAGAAGGGCCGGGAGGAGCGAGAACCGCTCCTTCCGTGTTGACGACCCGTTCTACCCACATCGGCGGGCGGCTACTCCCCAACAGAAAGCTTGGGTCCATGGTAGCAGCAACGCTGCCATCGAGAGAGCGGGGTCCATTTGAGTCAACCGTACCCGGCGAACAAGCACGGCTCGTGGGCGTACATGCTTCAGCTTTAACGCCAATAAGGAGACTTTTCGTGGAAATCACACTTTTCGACGGAAGCATCAAGACCAGCGAGGCTCAGCACGACTATATCATGAACAAGATCGGGGCCGCTGCGGCACGACTGAAGGATGCGCTGTGCACCGTCGAGGTCCGCCTTGTGGATCTCAACGGCCCCAAGGGCGGGCTCGACAAGCAGTGCTCGATCGTGGTGACTCCGCCCGGGCAGGGGACGCTGCGCGTGGAGGAGCAGGCCGCAGACTACTACGCGGCCATCGATGCCGCGGCTGCAACTCTCAAGAAGGCGCTCGCCAGGGCACTCGAGAGGACCAAGGCCAACGGGCCGCGTTGACCAACAGCATTCATGGCTTCACCCGCCCGGCACCGCTCAGAATCACCCTGCGACAATCCAACCCAGTCGAACCTGGGTGCTCGCGCGGTGCCGCGGTCATTCTGGCCCTTGCGCCCATGACCCGTGCATCCGTTTGCATGACGCGAACGAACCACCTGCCTTTAGGAGTCCAGTATGCAATATGCCCTCGTCGTCGCGTCCGCACTTTCTCTCTGCTCCATCGCTGCGGCTCAGCCCGTCAACATCGAGTTCGATGCCGGCGTGGCCGGATGGCGCACGGTGCTCGATGGAGTCATGGGTGGACGCTCCACAGGGCGCGTGATGCAACCCGAAGCCGGCATTCTCCGCTTCTCCGGTGAGTTGTCGCTGGAGAACAATGGCGGATTCTCGCAGATACAGACAACAGTCCCGGAGGGTTCATTGAAGGAGGCTACGGGCATTGAAGCGCGAGTCCGTGGCGATGGCCGGACGTATCAGTTCGATGTGCGCTGCTCGGACGTGCGAATGATGGCCGGGAGTTTTCAGACAAAGTTTGAGACCGTGGCGGGCGAGTGGGTAACGCTCCGGCTGCCCTTCGAGCAGTTCCGCCTCTACAGCTTTGGCCGCCTTGTTCCCAACGCTCCGAAGCTCACCCCGGCACGCGTCGAGTCGATCGGAGTGACCCTGGCAGACAAGAATGCAGGGGCCTTTCAGTTGGATGTCGATTTCGTCCGGGCGATGAGCCCCGAGGGCCAAGCGCCGACGACCGGCTCGGACTTGCCGAGCATCGCGAAGAGCGCCGACCTGACAACGTTTCTCTCGCTCGTCGAAGTGTCCGGGCTGCAACTGCCCGCCGACGGCCGCGTCACGGTCTTCGCTCCGACCAACAAGGCCTTCGCGGCGATTCCCCCCGAGACCGTGAAGTTCTTGACAAGCGAGCAGGGGCGTGCAAAGTTGGTCGCGATTCTCAAGCATCACATCCTGCCGATGGCCATCGACTCGGGTTCGCTCCTGCAGCGTCGCGGCGTTGTCGCGCTCTCAGGCCAGAACCTCTCCATTGATGGAGAAGGGCTGACCATCGCGGGCGCCTTGTTCTTGAAGACTGATGTGCCGTTCGACAAAGGCATCGTGTACGTGATTGACCGCGTGATGATGCCGGAAACTCGCTCGATCGCCGAGATCGTGAGCCAGGACCCCCGACTCGCCACGCTTCTCAAGGCGGTCACAGCGGCGGGCCTTGCGACACAACTCGGCGGTGAGAATGGGGGGCCTTGGACATTGTTGGCCCCGTCGAACGAGGCGTTCGACTCCCTGGGTGAGCAGGCGATCAAGGCTCTCCTGGCGGACCCTTCACAACTGGCCAATGTCCTGAGCGCCCACGTGATCCCCAGCCGCATCCGTCGCAGCGACATGCTTGCCCAGCGATCCGCGCGAACGCTGCTCGGCCGCGACACGGTCTCCTTCTCGCTCGTCGTCGGGAAACTCGCGGTGGCTGGCACCGGGATCATCACGGCGGATATCGAGGCCTCCAACGGTGTCATCCACATCATCGACAGGGTGATCGTCCCGGGTCCGCCCGCTGCCCGGGACACACCCGCGGAAGGGATGAAGGCATCCGCTGCAAGTGTTTCGGGGCTTGTCGAACTGGCGATCGAACGGGGTGTCCCGATTTTCAATGACGGCAAGCCGGAAGCGTGCGCCGCGATCTACGAGGTGACGATCACCGCGCTCATTGATCTGGCGTCCGAAACTGTTGGAAACGACGGCGTTGAGCGTTTGCGCCTAGCCCTCGCGGAGGGCCAATCCGAGAAGGACGCCACGAAGAACGCGTGGATCTTTCGCCGGGCGATGGACCGCGTTTACCAGGATGCGACTTCTCAGCGTTCGCGTTGATCGCCCGAAACGCCGCTCCGAGCCCGCTCTCGCTCGTCAAGGAATGGTCGCTGAGGACCTTCCGAGCGGCGTGAAGCGCCCTCGCACGGCCGAGTTTTCGGGTACTCTTGACCTCGACCATGCCCTCACTGATGTTCAACTTCTGGGTCGATCTCTCGCTGCTCGCGGTCCTCGCGTGTCTCCTGATTTACGGGATCTTCGACACGCGGTTTCAACTGGCGCGTCGGACAGGGACGGCCGCCGTCGCGCTGCTGCGGCGCAACTCACGCCGACTGTGGGTCTTGATCGCGGGCACCTCAGTGATCCTGCTCGGGATCGTGATCTCGCCCTTGCCCGGGCCGGGACTTAGCGTGCTGGGTCCGCTGGGGCTGGCAATCCTCGCGAGCGAGTTCGTGTGGGCGCGGCGGTTGGCGGTTCAGATCAAGGAGCGAAGCGGGCCACTGCGCGAGGTGACGCAGCGAGTCGCGGACGCATCGTCGCGGCGGATCGTGATCCCGGTGTGTGTGATGTACTGGTGCGCGGCGGTGTCACTCGCGGTTTGGACACCAGTGCCGGCGGTGATGCTCTGGCCGGCGGCGTCGATCCTGTTCACACCCGTGTTCCTCTGGGCGCACCTGGTGTTTCGCGCCACACGCGGGTGAAGTGACCATGGCCAGCTCCCGACCCGGTTTCAGAGGTGAGTTCAAGCCCGTGAGAGGGCTCGTCGAATCGCTCCGGCCCGCTCACACGAGCAGTATTTCTGATAAAGGAACAACCCTCTCCCATGCGGAAGAGGGTTCTTCTCGATAGCGAATACAGGATGGATAGCCCCGAGCGAGGCCCGATGACCGAGCAACCGTGGAGAAACGGCGCGATGAGGAGTTTCAGGATTTCCGCGAACGGGCCATCGAAAACTCGATGGCGCATCGGAAGAGCGGGGTAGGAGGTTGCGACGGTCGGGAGTAAGCCCGGCACCAGTGGTTCAGCCCGCAATGACGGTCGCGGGATTCGCCAATCGGGCCGAACCGAAACATGCACCTTGACGAATATAGCCGATATAGAATACTGAGACCCGAACTGCGAGCACAGCAATAGCCAGCAAGTGGAACAACCTGAAGCGGAAGATGAGCCCCCAGGCGCAGGCGCGGGTTGACGCCCGCGTCAAGGCGACGCTGCAGACGATGCCCCTCGCGGAGATCCGCAAGGCGATCGGCATGACGCAGGCCGATCTCGCCGGTAAGCTGGACGTCGCCCAAGGAAGCGTGTCCAAGTTCGAGAACGCGGCCGACATGTACCTGACGACGCTGCGCAAGTACGTCGAGGCGCTCGGGGGCAAGCTGCACCTCACGGCGAAGTTCGCAGATGGCCGGGAGCTTGAGATCGAGAACCTCGCCGAGATGGCCGCGCGCTGATCAGTCGTCGCTCGCCACAACCCGGAAGCAACACTTCCAGTCCTTGCCGTCAAGGACGATCGGTTCGCCCTCGATCCCGAAGAACGCTGCCAGCGACTTGGCCAGCGTCTCCTTGCGCTTCTGGTACTCCTTCGACGTGTTGCCCTTCTTCCAACCGATGTGCCCGTCAGCGAGGCCGAACGCCCGGAGCATTTGCCACTGGAGATTGGGTTTCTTGGTCCGCCCATCGAGCAAGTTCAAGTCAGCAGCGCTCCGCGTCGTGGCCAAGTACATCGCGAAGGTTGCATCGGCAACGATGAGTTCGCCGAGCCACCACAGGCGGTTGCCCATACCGACCGACGAAGGCGCGTTCACGAGACCACGCGCCGAGGACATCCCGTTCAACAGCGTCTCCGCATCAAGTTGCCAGAGCACGATGTCGTCATGCCGGATCGGCGCGGACTCACTCGTCTCGGGATCGACCGCGACGATGTCGTCCTCGTCGTGCACGACCACCTTGCGGCCATCGATCGTGCCCGGTCACGGCACCGACATCGCGATGAACTACGCCGCGATCGTCGCGCTGCTGGTCTCGCTCCACGGCCCCATCGCGTTGCGGCGTGTGACCCAGCGCGCAAGGTAATGCGCCTGCATCCCGCCCTGCGCCGACTCGAACGACAGCACGGTTGACCCATCGCTGACGCTCTGCACATAGCGGTACGCATTGGGATCAATCGGCGCGGGCGCGTTGGTCGGTGTGATTGCTACGAAGACCTCGGCGCGCTCGACGCCGCGCGGGCGGGCCCGGCGTGTCGGCGTGGATTCATCCACCAGACGCAGCGTGTGCGTGCGGCGGGCCGTGCCCTCCACGATCACCAGCGGCTTGCTCGCGGGTGGCACAGCTCTCCGAGCCGTGCTTCTCGTACCGTGATGCCGATGGTCGCGCGGTCGGCGTCGGTGGTCTTTGGAAACCCTTGTATAAACGAGGTGATGGGCCGGGCCTCGGCTTCGAGCGTGCGACGGGCCGCATCTTTACTCTGCCGCGCCGCCTCCGCCGCGTTCTGGGCCGCGACATGCGCCGGGAACGCCGCGCTTCACACGCTCAGGGCTTCCTTGAGCGGCTTCAACTCGGTCTCATCAAACCCCTGCACGCTCCAGAACTTCTCCACGGCGGCGTAGTAGTTGTTCATGTACGCGGCGAAGTGGCTATCTGGCCTGGGGAAGCGTCGTTCGGCCATGGGCAAGCACTCCGGGAGCGGCCACATGACTTGGGCTGTTGTCCAGAGGACGTGGCCGAGCATCCGCGCGACCCGCGCGATCAGCCAAACCAAATGGCCGATTGCGCGAGTGATGCGGACGGTTTGACACGCCATCCGCAGGACCTCATCATCGACTCGTTGGACCGGCCACTTGAGCCGCGCGGGCGGACAATCTGAGTGGCCGATCGTACAGGTGGGTTGGACGGCCGGACGACTTGGCTGTCCGCTCTCGTCGCGCGTGTGTTCCGGCCCGACGTGTGTCCATTCCAGCCCGGCGTGCGTCTGCACCGCCGCGGAAAGGCTGGCCACGCGGGCACGGCCTCACGGCCTTCGTATGCCAATTCTCAACGTGCATGAGGGCCTCCTTGCCGGGAAGCCAGTATCGCACATTCGATTCAAAAGCGCAAGCCGTACACGCGCCGTACAAGCGCACTGGGTTTAAGTCCGATGCGTATCACGCTTCATCAACGTAGCAGGATCGCGCACCCGCCGGCGGTGGGCCGGGCCGTCAGACAACTGGGCGACCGGTCGAACCAGGTCCGAAGCACGCGATCTCATGCGGATCCTCGCTGAAACCCGAGCGCGCTTGGCGCATGATCGGGACTTGCGCTATGCCTGGTGATGTGGGATGACGCCTCCGGCAAGGACACCGGGCGTGCTGCTCAAGGAACACGAGGCGGGTGATGTCAAGCGGCTGCGGGAGTTGGCGAGAGAAGCGTGCCGAGCAGAAGGACCGGCTGATGGTGCCGGTGCTGGCGATCGAGCAGCGCGAGACCGAGCACATCATGAAGTCCTTGTGCCGCAGCCACGGCTTCGTGCAGCGGTGGGCGTACGCCTATGGCGACGGCGGGATCGAGGTGCTTGCCGAAAAACCGCGTGGCGGGAGCGAGGCCAAGATCAGCGGCGCAAAGGCCGAGAAGCTCGAGGCCCCGCTCGATGCCGGTGCCCAGGCCTGGCAGAAGCTCACGCCCCAACTCCTCCGCCCCTTCTGCAACCGCACCTATCTCCCGCACGAGATTGAAGCGTGGTGCGTATCAGGAGTGCGGGGCGTCGTCACACCGAGCAAGCCGTAGTGCTTAGGACGCCGTTGGCGAAGTCAACAATGTAGCGCGAGACCTCGCGAAGCGGCGAAACGATTATCGCAGCGCCACGTTCGATGGCCTCACGCGGCATTCCGAAGACCACGCAACTGGCCTCGTCCTGAGCCAGGGTTACGGCTCCGGCTCGGCGCATTGAAAGCAGGCCGCTGGCACCATCATCTCCCATGCCGGTCAAAATGATCCCCATGGCATTGGCACCCGCGTACTGGGCCGTCGATTCAAACAGGACCTCGACAGAGGGACGATGGCGGCAGACCCGAGGTCCATCGCAGACGCGGACCAAGTAACGGGCGCCGTCACGAGAGAGCCGCATGTGCTTGTTTCCAGGCGCCAACAGAGCCAAACCGGGCGTGACCCAGTCGCCATCGCGTGCTTCCCGCACATCAATCTCGCACAGGGAATCGAGCCGCTGGGCAAAGGATGCGGTAAAGCCCTCTGGCATGTGTTGGGTCATGACGATCCCCGGAGTCTGCTTGGGCAGGCTGGTAAGGATCTCTCGCAGTGCTTCGGTGCCTCCGGTGGAAGATCCCATCGCGATAACTTTGTGCGTGGTCTGGATCATGGACCGGCGCGCGCCGGCGGACCCTGAGTTGGCCGTGAGCGATGGGCTGCGAGCCGCTGGTGGCCGCACTCTGGCGCCAGCCGCCCCGCGAATGATGTCGCCGAGTTGGGCGGCCAGATCACCAACCGAATAGGCCTCGCCCGGCTTACAGAGCACGTCCACGGCGCCCGCTTCCATGCACGCCATCGCGGTCTCGCATCCCTTGGCTGTCAGGGAGCTGACGATGATGACAGGCACGGGATGATGCTTCATAAGCCGGCGCAGGAACGTCAGGCCGTCCATGCGCGGCATCTCGATGTCGAGCGTGATGACATCCGGGTGGAGAGTCAGGATCTTGTCGCGAGCGACGAAGGGGTCGGGCGCGCTGCCGACCACGGTTATGCCCTGCTGCTTGCTCAACTCGTCGGTGAGCATTCGGCGGACGATGGAAGAGTCGTCAACGATCAGAACCCGGACCTCAGAAGCCAAGGTAACCTCCCGGCGTTAGGCGGCCAGCGACGCCGGGACGGTCCCCGGCTCCCAAGTGACAAACAGCAGTTGACCCTCGCAATCCAGGCAGCAGGTCCGCGAAAGTTCAGAGGCCCCGTCGGAGGGCGGGGAGAGTTGGGGCAGACCGAGCGTGTAGGCACATTCGAGCCCACCAAGCTCAAGGATGACAGACCCTCCAACGATGTTTGTCAGTTCTTTGATGGCGTCTTCGCCGTACGAGGCGAGGTCGATCGACTCGGGCTCGACGCCGAGAAGGTTGGCCGCCAGCCCGCGCAGGAAGTCATCGGTGGTGTGCAGCGTGACGATGCCGCTCTCGGGCCCGCCGTACCGGACGCCCGCGGAACGATTGGCCGCGGCAAAGGCACCAGGGTCAAATGCGACGGGATCGGCCATCATGAAGGCGGTCCGTTCCAGTGCCTTGATGGTGAGTTCGGCGAGGCGGTCGGGGGTTAGATTGCTCATTGCTTGACTCCCAGAACTTTGGAGATCAGTTTGCACAGGTCTTCGGGCTCGAACGGCTTGTGGAGGGAATCGACGATCCCCAGATCACGCAGACGTTGAAGACGGTCTTTGTTGGCTTCGGTGCTGACGATGACGACGGCCACACCATTTAGGTCCGGGCGTCGGCGGAGTTCCTGCGCGAACTGCTCACCGTCCATGACCGGCATGTTGAGGTCGAGAAGGACCAGGTCGATCCAGACCAACTCGAGGATGTCGAGGGCCTCCTGACCGTTGCCGGCCTCGTGGATCCGGTCTTCTTCCAAGCCCGCGAGCTTGACCACTTTTTTGATGGCCTTCCGGAGGATCGGTGAGTCATCGACGATGAGAACGTTGCAGCTCATGCGGAAGCCCTCTGGGGTACGGTTTGGTCCATGATCGATTCGGTCTGCCGGAGCTTGTTCCAAGTGCATGCGATCAGCTCCTCGACGGCCGGGCGGCTGAGGTCCAGGCCGACTCGCACATGCTCGGCCAGCTTGTACTGCATTCCGTCGCACCCGATGGCCAGGCCGGCCCACAGGCCGATGATGTCCGCCGCGTGGACGATGTCGAACAGGACATCCTGAGCGGGCGCTACCGCGGGCGGGTTGTGATGGAACGTGATGCACTCGGCGATGCGTTCGGGAAGTTGCCACCGAGCGGCTAACTCGGCCCCCAGCATTGCGTGGTCGAAGCCGAAGGCGGCTCGTTCGGCATCGACGAACGTTCGGTCCGGACGGACATGACGCTCGACAAGGCCTAGGTACTCCGGGCCGTAGTACGCGTCAAATGCGAGCTTGCCGATGTCGCGAAGGAGCGCACATAGGAACGCCAGGTCCGGACTGTCAAAGTTGGCGCGCCGGGCGAGCGCCTCGGCTGTGATCGCGCCGCCGACGGCGCTGCGCCAGAGAGCCCCGCGCTGAAGCCCGTACGCCGCCCCCGCGCCTGCGAACATCGCCGATGTCTTCTGCTCCAGCACGATCTTCAGCAAGGTAGAGTTGCCCAGGCGCGCGATGCTCTGTCGCAATGTGAACGAGCACCCAGGCCGGCCAAACGCGGCCGAGTTGGCCCAGCGCATGATGGTCAAGGTTAACGCCTCGTCGTTGCGGGCCGCTTGCTCCAACTCTGCGGCCGAGGCCTTGCCGCCGCTGAGCATGGAGGTGATCCGTAGCACGGTCTGCGGCAGAGCCGCGAGCCCGTCAAGGGCGCTCAGAATGTCGTTCATGTTGGCCATAGCGTGCGCTCCGATCCTTGCGTTCGGACGATCGTCGTCCCATCGGCCATCCGCATTGACAGCGTCCGGCTGTTGGTACCGCCAGTTTCGTCGCCGGCGATCAGGATGTTGTTCTTCCAGAAAATCTTGCGGATCAGCGTCCTGTTTCTGGAGCCGATCTTGAAGTGACCATCATCGGATAGGACCTCGGCACCGCCAGCGGCGCACACGATCAGGCGCCCCTTCACAGCACCCAGGTCATAGCATGACTTGAAGAGGAGCGGGATGCCCGAATCCCCGAACATCGCGGGATTCGCGGCGGCCTTTTCCTTGTTCAGGTCCGCGGAGGGAAGCATGAAGTGGAGCAGTCCGCCCACCTTGGCGATTGGGTCATAGACGGTGACCCCGATGCACGAGCCGAGGGCGTATGTGACGAGCAGTGCCTCGGGGTCGCGGGACACCACAAGGTCGCCCACACCCACAACGAGTTTGCCCTCGACTTCCGTCTTGGTATAGCTGGGAGCGATCGAAGCCACACTTACCTCCGTTTACGATTTAACATACACAGAAGCCTGAGCCGCAGTGAAAGGAGTATTCAGACCGGCGAGCGTCTCGGCACTGCCGATGGCCAGGATTCCGCCCGGACGCAGCAACTCATGGAAGCGCAATACCAGCTCGCGGCGCGTCTTCGAGTCGAAGTAGATCATGACGTTGCGGCAGAAGATCACGTCGAACTTCCCCTTGAAGGGCCATGGATCCATTAGGTTGAGCCGCGAGATTGTGACAAGCGAACGCAGGTGGGGGGCGACGGTGTACTGGTCCTTGCCCGAACCGTTCCCACGCACAAAGTGCTTGCGGACAAGCTCGGGCGAGATGCCGTCCAGTTTATCGACTGGATACGTACCGGCCTTTGCCTGTTCAACGGCAAAGTTCGAGAGATCGGTTCCCAGAATCTTGAAATCCCACGATCGCAGGTCCGGGAGATTCTCGACGGCGTTCATCGCCAGCGTGTATGGCTCCTGCCCGGTCGAACACGCGGCGGACCAGATCCGGATCCGCCGCCCCGGTGTCGTCAGGTTGCCGCGGGCAAGGGGCGTGTAGAACTCCCGTTCCAAATAGTCAAAGTGCGGACGGTCGCGGAAGAAACTGGTGACGTTGGTCGACAGCAGATCGAAGAAGACCAGCCGGTCTTCCTCGTCGGCATCGTTTTCGAGGTGCTCCAGATATTTCTCGACGCTGTCGAATGTCGAATGCAGCATGAACGATGACAACCGGTTCGAGACCAGCGGCAGTTTCTTATCGGTCAGGCACAGCCCCCATCGCTCTCGGGCGATCGTGGCGATCCGTTGAAACTGGGAGGATGCGAGCATCGTCATGGAAGAGGGAACCTATGAACCGCGGCAAAGATGAACCAAGCACATCGGCTCCGCACGGCCTGGAAAGAACTCTGAGGCGTTTGGGCGAAGCCGATCACACACGTTGCTGTAAAATACTCCGCCAACCCTTTCGGGCTGGCGGGGTGAAGGTTGTTGTCATCAGAACGACGCGAGCGACTCATCGTCGGAGGTCATCGGGATGGCCTTCTCGGCCGCGTCCTTTGCGGCCTTGCCCGAGGCCGCGGCGGCCATCGAATCCCGCTTGCTCGATGCGCCGTTCGATTTGACGGCAGGCTTGCGGGCCAGACCCGACTTGGCTGCCGTGGTGGAGTGCCTGGCCGCCGCGGGCGTGCTCCTGCTTGACCCTGTGGTGCTCTCGCTGGTCTTGAACTGCGCGACCAGTTCCTGCAGCGAGGTGACCTGCGACGCGGTTTCCTCAGCGCCCGATGCGAGTTCCTCGGAGTTGCCCGCGTTCTGCTGGGTCACCTTGTCGAGCTCGCTCACGCCCGTGTTCACCTGGCCGATGCCCTTGGCTTGCTCACCGCAGGCCGAGGCGATCTCCGACAAGAGCGTGTTGACCTTGTTGGTCGTGCCCACGATCTCGTCGAGGGCCTGGCCCACACGACCGGCGATCTCGACCCCGCGGTCGGCACGCTTGGTTGAGTCCTCGATCATCGAGGAGGTGTTCTTGGCAGCCTCGGCCGAGCGCTGTGCGAGTGAACGCACTTCCTCGGCGACGACCGCGAAGCCCTTGCCGGCTTCACCGGCACGGGCGGCCTCGACCGCGGCGTTGAGCGCGAGCAGATTTGTCTGGAAGGCGATCTCGTCGATCACCTTGATGATCTTGCCGATCTCGGCGCTGGACTGCTTGATCTCGTTCATGGCCGTGGCCATCTGCTTCATCTCGCCCTGGCCCTTGTCGGCGGCCAGCTTGGAGGTCTGGGACATGCCGTTGGCCTGCTTGGCGTTCTCGGCGTTCTGCTGCGTCATCGAGGACATCTCCTCGATCGAGGCCGAGATCTGCTGCAGACTGGCGGCCTGCTGGCTGGAGCCCTCGGCCAGCGACTGGCTGGCCGTCGAGATCTGCGTGGCCCCGGCGTCGATCTGCGTGGTGCCCGAGTTCACCTCGGCGATGATGTCGTGCATCGTGCAGATCATGCTGTTGAAGCTCTCGCCCACGCGGCCGATCTCGTCGCGCGACTTGACGATCGCCCGGCGAGTCAGGTCCTTGGAGGTCTGGATCGCAATGATGCTTGCGATGAGTGCGGTCAACGGTCCCAGCACGCCCCTGATCACGACCGCCGCCAGGATTGCGCCGAGCAAGGCGATGGTGCCCGAGAACGAGGTCACCATCATCTTGGCCGAGGCCGCGGCGGCATCGGAGCGCTGGCTGGACTCATTCAGGTCTTTGCTGAAAGCCGTCGTGAGTTTCACGGCCTCGTCGCGCATCTGCGGCCCGATCTTGTCCAGGCCTTCGTTGACGATCTTCTCGCGCTCGTGCTGGAGTTCGAGGGCGTGCTCCATCCGGCTGATCCAGAACTTGCTCGCCTCGTCGGCCTCGGTGAGCCAGGCGACGCGCTTGGGATTCTTGATCTCGCTCTTGAGTTCGAGGACAAGCTTGCCCATCTCCTCGGCGCTCTTCTTGGCCGCAACGGCGAGCGTCTCATCGTGGGTGCGGAGGTACTTGAAGAAGTCAAGGCGGGCTTCCTGGAGGTGCTCACCGGCTTCTGCCGTGACCAGCGCCTTGGCGGTGTCGCCATCGGCGTGGGCGGTGCGTGCGATCTCGTACAGGAGCGTGCTGGCGCGACCAGCGGCGGGGCCCATCTGCGAGTCGATGATGCCGTTACGCTCGTCGATCTTGGTGACGGCCTCGGCCATCTTTTCCTCGTAGGCCTTGAGGCCATCGGCGATCTCGCCGATCTGCTTGGCGTACTCGGGTTTGGTGATCGCCTTCTTCGCGATGTCGAGCTTATGCTCGAACGATGCGGCGGCGTTGGAGTAGCTGGCCAGGGACTGCTCGCTGTTGGCGATCAGGAAGTTCTTGACGTCCAGGCGAATGTCGCCCAGGTCGCCATTCATCGCCTCAATGATGCTGGACTCTTTCACTTGTTCTCCGGCTTCGGCCATGCCGGTGCGCATCTGTATGGTGGCCCGGCTGGAGACCGCAGCCACGACCATGATGCCCGTGGCCATGATGCCGAACCCGCCCGCGAGTTTGGTGCCCAGGGTAAAGGCGTGGGAAGTCGAGCCGTCCAAGTTGGTCACCCGCATGAAGCGGTACGCCGCTCCCAGCGTTACCAGCAGGGCCGCGCCAGCGCCGAAGGCGAAGATCAGGAAGAGCGTGTTGGTGGGCACCTCGGCCGCGGCGGCGACCTCGAAGGCCTCGACCTTGCCGGCCTTGGGGCCGAAGGGGACACGCTGGACGATCTTGAGTTCGGGCTTGGCGAACGCGCCGGTGGAGGCGACGGTGGAACTCTCGACGGAACTCTTGCCATCGGTGCGGGCCGCGGGCGCGCCGTGCCCGGGGGCCGCGGCGGCCTTGTGCGATTCGCTCGCGGCGGGCGCGACCGGTGCCGCCAGCAACGCGCTCTGCTCGGGGTGCTGGCCCAGCCAGTTCACCTTGCCGGTGTCGAGGTCGTAGACCGCGCCGACGACCTGGAGCTTGCCCTCCTTGATCAGCCCGCGGATCTCCTCGCTGCCGGTGAGCGTGTCGGCCATGCTCTGGAAGACGTTCTCATCGATGGCGAAGGGCACAAGGTCCTTGCCCGTGACGCCGGGGTGTTTTTTCTTGGCGGCTTCGACGGCGGGGATGATGTTGTCCACCAATCCGGGAATGCTGCCGTGAACCTGAGCGCCGGTGGCGACGGCGGTCACCGCGCCGCACTTGGTGTGCCCGAGCACGACCATGAGGGGCGTGTTCAGGTGGCCCGTGCCATACTCGGCCGAGCCGATCTCGTCGGTGTCAGAGACGTTGCCCGCAACGCGGACGACGAACATATCGCCGATGCCCTGATCGAAGATGCGCTCGAGCGCGACGCGCGAGTCCGAGCAGCCCAGGATCGTGACGATGGGCTTCTGCCCCGCGCCCGTCTCGGCCACGCGGTCAAGCCCCGAGTGCGGGTGCGTGGGCTTGCCGGCGATGAAGCGGGCGTTGCCATCCTTGAGGGCGGTGAGGGCGTCGTCGGATGGGGTGGATGGGGTGGATGGGGTGGGGCGGTTGGGGGGGGCGGCGAAGGCCGACGCGGTGAGCGACGCGATGAGGCTTGTGTTCAGGAGGACTCGTGTCTTCAGGTTCATGGACTCGACTCCGTTTAGTTCTGTTGGATGGCGACAGGGGCAAACCACCCCTGTGGCGGTTGTGTGTATTGGTCTGGATCGGCGGATCAGGGTGGCGACTTTGGCCGGGCCGTGATAATTTTCTCGCGCAATTCAGAAAAATGTGAATCCAGAGACCCGGAGATATGAAAATGGGGGCCGCGTTCCCGCCACAACGGGGGCTCGTGAGGCGCGTGCAGGCCAGCGCGGCGGTGGACAACGCCGAGCGGGTGGCGCTGCGCATCACCGTGCCCGACCGGAACCCCACGCCCACCGATCCCGCGGCGTTCGACTTCCTCGCGCTGGATACGGCGACGCCCTACGTCAACTCGTTCGCCGGCCCCGACGGCGGCAAGAACGCGCACTCCATCGCCCGCTGGGTCAACAACCACAGCGAGCACGGGCCGTGGAGCGAGACCGTCAGCGTGACGGTCGGGGCGTGAGCGGAGCGTAGAAAGGTCAGTATCGAATCCGCCGCCGGGCCACTCGGTCCGGCGGCGGGTCGTTGTCATCAGAACGACGCGAGCGACTCATCGTCGGAGGTCATCGGGATGGCCTTCTCGGCGGCGGCCATCGAATCCCGCTTGCTCGACGCGCCGTTGGATTTGGCGGCAGGCTTGCGGGCCGGGCCAGACTTCACCGCCGTGGTGGAGTGCCTGGCCGCCGCGTGCGAGCTCTTGCTCGACCCCGTGGCGTCCTCGCTGGTCTTGAACTGCCGGACCAGTTCCTGCAGCGATGTAACCTGCGACGCGGTCTCCTCTGCACCCGACGCGAGTTCCTCGGAGTTGCCCGCGTTGGATTGAGTCACCTTGTCGAGCTCGCTCACGCCCGTGTTCACCTGGCCGATGCCCTTGGCTTGCTCACCGCAGGCCGAGGCGATCTCAGAGAGGAGCGTGTTGACCTTGTTGGTCGTGCCCACGATCTCGTCGAGGGCCTGGCCCACACGACCGGCGATCTCGACCCCGCGGTCGGCACGCTTGGTTGAATCCTCGATCATCGACGAGGTGTTCTTGGCGGCCTCGGCCGAGCGCTGTGCGAGTGAACGCACTTCCTCGGCCACGACGGCGAAGCCCTTGCCCGCCTCGCCCGCACGGGCGGCTTCCACCGCGGCGTTGAGGGCCAGGAGGTTGGTCTGGAAGGCAATCTCGTCGATCACCTTGATGATCTTGCCGATCTCGGCCGACGACTGCTTGATCTCGTTCATGGCCGTGGCCATCTGCTTCATCTCGCCCTGGCCCTTGTCGGCGGCCTGTTTGGAGGACACGGACATGGTGTTGGCCTGCTTGGCGTTCTCGGCGTTCTGCTGCGTCATCGAGGACATCTCCTCGATCGAGGCGCTGATTTCTTCCAAACTCGCGGCCTGCTGGCTGGAACCCTCGGCAAGCGACTGGCTGGCCGTGGAGATTTGCGTGGCCCCGGCATCAATCTGCGCGGTGCCCGCCTTGACTTCCTGGATCACATCCTCGATCTTCTTGACGAACAGATTGAAGAACTTACAGATGCGACCGATCTCATCCTCGCGGTTGTCGACCAGACGCACGGTCAAGTCGCCCTCACCCTGCGCGATGTCCTTCAAGCTGGCCTCGAGCTTTCCCAGCGGGCGGGAGATTATCCGGCGCAGGAGCCAGATAAAGAAGATGCCAGAACCGATGAAGAGCGGAACGGTCCACATCATGCTGCCGCCGATGAACGAGGCGACCTGCGCGTCGACCGGAGCCAGGGGCATGGCGATGTGGAAGGCCCCGTGGACCTTGCCCACGGTCCAGTTTTCCATCTTGAATCCCAGAATGTCCTTGCCATCTTTGCTCGCGCTGTTGGCCGGATCGCCGTGGCACATGAGGCACGAGGCGTCGAGCTTGATGGCCCGCATGTAGTGGAGCGTGTTGGTGGCGGTGTCTACGCGGTGAATGTTGAGGTCGCCAGCCTTGTCAGCTTGGTCCGTCAGGTCGCGGAGCATCGTACTTTCAAACGATCCGGACTTGGGCTCGTTCTCCTTGTTGCGGGCCTCGAAGGACGGGGTTTTGAACGCAATGCCTTCCTTCTTGGCGGCCTCGCCGGCGGCGAGCCACCCGGCGACCACGGGGATGGTGCCGAAGATCCTGGAGTCCTTGTAGTTCTTGCCCGCAGCCTGATCTTTCTTCAGATCGGCGATCAGTTCCTCGTTATTGAAGACCCCATCCTTGTGCAACTTGCTGACGTGGGCCTTGGTCTCGTCGGCCAAGGCGACAAAGGCCTTGGCCTTGTCCACCATCGCGGCCTGGGCGCTGCCACCGTACCCCTTGACGAAGACGGTGTTGTTCACGACCAGCACCGCCGCGAGGACGAACATGGTCAAAACGGTGATGCGAATGCCGATGCTGATCGAGCAGATTTTTTTCCACATGGCGAGTCTCCGGATTCAGTTCTGTTGGATGGCGACAAGGGCGAACCGCCCCTGTGGCGATTGTGTCTATTGGTCTGGATCGGCGGATCAGGGTGGCGACTTTGGCCGGGCCGTGATAATTTTCTCGCGCAATTCAGAAAAATGTGAATCCAGAGACCCGGAGATATGAAAATGGGGGCCGCGTTCCCGCCACAACGGGGGCTCGTGAGGCGCGTGCAGGCCAGCGCGGCGGTGGACAACGCCGAGCGGGTGGCGCTGCGCATCACCGTGCCCGACCGGAACCCCACGCCCACCGATCCCGCGGCGTTCGACTTCCTCGCGCTGGATACGGCGACGCCCTACGTCAACTCGTTCGCCGGCCCCGACGGCGGCAAGAACGCGCACTCCATCGCCCGCTGGGTCAACAACCACAGCGAGCACGGGCCGTGGAGCGAGACCGTCAGCGTGACGGTCGGGGCGTGAGCGGAGCGTAGAAAGGTCAGTATCGAATCCGCCGCCGGGCCACTCGGTCCGGCGGCGGGTCGTTGTCATCAGAACGACGCGAGCGACTCATCGTCGGAGGTCATCGGGATGGCCTTCTCGGCGGCGGCCATCGA
>Ga0209490_10000134_pt1 | contig 78859 bp, 60 predicted proteins | sample MAT06_FD_187209 | JGI IMG/M metagenome (GOLD analysis project Ga0209490, IMG submission 187209) | Freshwater microbial communities from Lake Fryxell liftoff mats and glacier meltwater in Antarctica - MAT-06 (SPAdes) (version 2) | ecosystem: Environmental > Aquatic > Freshwater > Ice > Liftoff...
GTTTTTGTAACGGTGAAAGAACCATTTTGGTCAACAGAAGGAGATGCGTATTGAATGGTGCCTGCCCCGCCGCCAAATGCATTGGTCATTGTGACAAAAGCGCCGCCATTGATGCTGTATTGCACCGAAATATAATCTTCGTCATCAAAACCTGTCCATGCCAAATCTACGGAGAACTGCACGGTACCTGAACTGGAGATGTTCAGTTCGGGGCTTATCCAGCAGAGGTTCTGGTCAGTGTCCACACATTCTAATTTACCGATGGCATTGGTTTGAAAATAATCCCCGTTGTCCCTGCCGATGCCCGTTGCCGGTTCGTCGAAAGTCCAGGGGGACATGGTCCACCGCATGCCTAAAAAGTTGTTCGCCTGATTGATGAGGTAGCCTTTGTTGGGAGTGCTGAAGGTTTCGTTGTAGGGGCCGTTTACAATGGCCCCTACTGAGTAGCCGGCAGAAGATGCGCAGCCTGGCGTGGAGGAATCCGTGACGGTCACGGTGTAGGTGCCTGTTGCCAAACCCGATAAGTCCTGCGGGTCGGTGTCGGGGTTTTGGGATCCGTTGTTGCTCCAGTCGTACGTATAGCCTGCATTGCCACCGCTGACACTCAAATCAATAGCCCCGTCGGCGGAGCCACAGGCAGCCGGAAAGGTGACTGGCGATTGGACAATGGGCGCGCTGATGATGGTAGCGGTAGTTGTTTGGGAGCAATTTGCGGCATCCGTTACGGTCACGGTATAGGTTCCTATTGCCAGGCCTGTCAGGTCCTGCGGGTCGGTATCGGGGGTTTGCGGTCCGTTGTTGCTCCAGTCGTAAGTATAAGGCGACGTGCCGCCGCTTACGCTCAAGTCTATAGAACCCGAGTTGGGGCCGTTGCACACGATGTTTTTAACAGTCGTGCTCAATATGGGTTGAGAACAGTTCAGCGTGACCCCCGCCTGCGGCACCGAGACATTGTCAATGGTAACAACCTCGGCATTGGCATTGGTTGACACACAAACCCTGATTTTGAGGTTCGTTCCTGATATCCCGCCCTGGGTCACGGTCGTGCTGCTGGTAAAGGGGCCGGGAGGCCCGGAGAAAAGGTATGCCACCGTGGCACAGCTATTGCCGCCCACCGCATTGGGCACCATGGTATAGGCGCCGCCGTTCACGCTGTACATGACTTTGATGTAATCGCCCAAACAGCCGCCGGCCGCAACATCTATATCAAAACCCGCCCACGTCAAACCCACCGAAAGCGAGACCGTGCCTGCGGCACTAATATTCATCAAGGGGCTTTCCCAGCAGACTTCCTGGTCCAGATCAATACACTCCAGTACCCCTCCAGCAGTAGCAGTGGTTTTGAAATAATCATTGGGGTCCCGGAGGTCGGTAGTAGCATCAGGGGGCATAATTCGGCAGCTACCACCGGGATCCCACGAAGTCAAGGTCCAGTTCACGCCGCTGAAGTCATTTGCACAATTGAGCAAATAACCTTTTTCAGCCGTGGCAAAGAGTTCTGAATACTGGGCATGGGAAACCAGGGGCAGCCATAGCAGCAAGGCGAAAGCCCCTATCGCCCGCAACCTTTTTGATGGTTTTGTTTGAAATATAGTCATAAGTGAGTTGTTTTTTAATGACGTGATTGCTTTCATGAGTTAGAAGTTGGGAAAGATTGAGTATTGGTCTGGTGCCGCTGGGGCACGGAGGCTAAGAATTGACAACTTTTCAAAAGTTGTCAATTCTCTCCGCCACCATCAGTTCGGCGTTGTGCAAGCCGGCTGCCCAAAGGTTGGCACATTCGTTACCGTTACCGTAGCACCGCTGTTGGCTGCCGCGACAACAGCAGCGCTTGCTTGCGTCACATTCATCGTGCCGGCGCTTTCAGTCAGTTGAATCACGCCGACACCGGCCGCCGGAAGGATGTTGCCTGAAATGTTAACGCACATCGTGGGCGTACCGGAAGCCGTGACTGCCGCGAATTCGATGTGCGTGGTGTTTGTGTCGTTGAGGTAGTTGCTCGTGACCGTGGCGTTCATCGTGGAGGTGCCAATCGCTCTGACGCGCATTACTTCGAGCGTGGCGTTGGCATCAATGACATTACCGTTCAGGAGCACATTGGCCGAGGCCGCGTTTTGCGTCAGCACAAGGATGGCCTCCGCCGTGCCGTTGCCTGCTGTCCAGAGCGTTCCTGGCGCAGCAGGCGAGGGGTTTTGCCCAATGTCGTTGTTTATGATTTTCACTTTGGCGCCGGCCACGTTGTCGCGCACGCCGACATTGATGGCGTGCTTCGAGGTGGAGCCTAAACGGTCAATGCTGTTATTGTCAACCGTCAAATCCAGTGGCCCGGCAAAGGTATCGGCGATGACAACGATGCCGCGGCTGCCCACGATGTTTTTGAGGACATTGTTCCGAACCATCCCGGTGACCGTCGGCCCGCCGCCGTCCAAGTCGCCATCTGTGATGTTGATAGCGCCCAGGTTGGTGATCGGGCGCATGATGTCGTCAAAGGTGTTTCCATCAATGTCGAAGGTAAAGTTGACGGGGCCGCCAAAGGGGTAGATGCCAATTCCGCCATTGCCGACAGCTGCTGCGTTGTTGAAGGTCGAGTTTTTGACCGTTACGCTTACCGTGCCGGATGCGCCCGTTATGGTTGACACCTGAACGCCGTCGCCAAACATATCCGTGAACAGGCAGTTGCTCTCCACCGACAAGGTCATGTTGGAGCTGCCTTGCACTTCCATCCTCACCCCCGTATTGCTGGTGGCTGTGCCATTGAAGGTCGAGGCGCTGATGGTTAAGGCTGCCAAGTTTACATTGTTGTTGATGATCTGGCAGCCGTTGCCGGTCGCAAAAGCCCAATCCATGATGGTGGAGTTGGCCAGCAGGCAAGTGCCGCGCAGGTCTGCGGCCTCAATGCCGTGATTGCCCGGAGCAAGGATTTTGATTCGGGTCAAGGACAAATCCTGTGTACTGGTAGCCAAAATGGCCGAACCTGTGGTGTTTTGAATGGTGCCACCGCTGTCGGCTGCGCCGGTGCCAGTCACGGTCAAGCCGCCGCTGCTTCCGGTGTTGTTCAGCACAATTCCGTTCGTGCCGCCATTTTTTGCAATGCTCTGGAAGTTCAAGTTGCTCGCGCCAATGGTGGTGCTTACCACGTTCAGTGCCGTGCCGGTGGTGGAAGCGATGGTGTTCCCCGTGCCGGTCACGTTCACCGTGCCGCCGCCGGTGGCATTAAAGCCCGTGCCGCTGGTGGTGGTGATGGCCAAGCCGCCGTTGGTGAAACTGACCGTTGAGCCCGTGTTGCTGCTCAGCGTCACGGCAGTGCTTGCGCCCGTGCTCAGGCTTTTGCTGCTGCCCGAAAAAGTCTTCGTGCTACCGCTGCAGTTCTGCACCCGGATGCCCGACGCGGTCGAGGTGATGTTTCCCGAAAAAGTCGCGTTGCCGCTGTCGTGGTTGTTAATGTCAACGGCAAATCCGCTGTTGTCGGAAATCGCCCCGCTGGAAGAAAACACGACCGAGCCACCTGAAATCAGCACGCCCGTGCCGCTGGGGTTGGTGATGGTGCCGCCGTTCACGGTGAAGGTGCCGGCGCAGGTGGTCAGGTTGATGCCGTTGGTGCCGCCGGAGGAGGAAATGGCGGTGAAAACTGCGTTGGTGGAAGCCCCGCTGCCGTGGCTGGCATCGAAGCCGCCGCCCGTGCCATTGTTGATCGCCACCTCGCTGGCCACAAGGTTGCCCACTGAGGTGGTGCCGCTGTTTTCGATGCCGAAATCCGAGCAGTTGCCCACCGAAAAGCCGCGCAGGGTGTTGCCGTCTGCCAGCGTCACCCCGTCGCCGCCGCTATTGGTGATGCTCACATCGGGGGCCGCCGCGCCGTTGGTCGTGGGTAGCGCGTTGCTGTGGGAGGGCAGGGTGATGGCCGCCGCCGAGGCGAGCGACACGCTCATATCCTGTCCGAAGAGTTTTTGGCCGTTGCGCAGCACGATGCCGCCCGTGTAGGCGGTCGCGTTGGCGTAGATAAAAATCACGTCGTTGTCCGCCGGGTTTAATCCCACGCCGTCGTTGGCGGTGTTGAAGGCCGCGAGCGAGGGGTAGGGGTTGCTCGGGCGGCCATCGCAGGAGGAAGGGCAGGCCCCGGCGTTGTTGTTGATGAACCAGATCATGCCGCTCACCGTGATGGTCACCGTTCCCATGTCGGTCGCTGTCACGCCCGCCACCGCGTTGCCGTCGTTGAGGGTGTACTGGTAGGTGTCGGTGCCCTCGTAGCCGCGCGGCGGGTTGTAGGAAAAACTGCCGTTGGCGGCGATGGTGATGCTGCCGCCCTGGGTGGTGGCAAAGGTGCCGGCTGTTGCCGTTAGCCCGGCGGGGGCATCGTCGTGGTCGTTGCCCAGCAGGTCCGATGCGCCATCGGCCACCGCGATGCCCACGTTGCCGTAGCAGTCGTAGGCATCGGGCATGGCGAGCGGCGAGGTCCGGAAGGAGGCCAGGTCCAACGTGGTGCGCGGGTCGGGCACAGCGTTGAGTTTGGTGCCGGTGGCGTTGCCCGCGCCCGTGTTCTGGACGGTGACTTTGTAGCGAATGCGGTCGCCGGGGTCGGCCTTACTGTTGCCGTTAGGGTCGGTAATGATCTGGTCGGTTTGGGTGGGAGTAGGGATGGTTTGGGCAAATAAAACATTTCCTAACAGGAAGGCAAAGCAGGCAGTTAGAATTGATCTCATACTTCGTATTTTATAAGCAATGATGTTTAGGGGGATTATTTTGGTGCAAAGATAAGCAATGGATAATATCGTTTTTATAGGGTATTGAAGATCAATTATTTATACCAATACAAAAATCGAAATTATTTTAATTCACCGACTCATTCTCTTTTACAAAAACAAAGGTCGTTTTTTTTCTATTATGGTGGGTATTATTAACAATAATAACATCATAAATACTGTAATTTTGTCTTGTAGGCGACGGGCGATACAATAGACATTCTGTCAATTTAATTGTTTGGCCATAATCGGGTCTTTTTATCCTGCTTTTCGTTTGTTTTTTCGTCCGTAGCGGGGTATTAGTTCAAAAACGAACCTCCATTAGGCCGAAAATCCCGCTATTTTACCTCAACCATTAAACTGACACCACGTCTAATGATAACAGGTTGGTGTATCCCGTCGTATTGCACGATAAAGTGATGTTCTCCGGGTACCAGCCTGTCGTGTTGCTGCATCGCCTCGAAATCAAAACTGATGGGTAGCACCGCAAAACGATACTGATGGTGGTTGAGTTGCAATTGCTGAATCAACTCATTTTTGGTGCTGCGTGTCGCTTCTTCCAAGGCCAATGCACGGGGTTTTATCTTATGGTTCAGGTAATAATCAATGGCTATGAGTTCCTGTAAAATGATGTCATCGGGGTAGTGCTGTTCTGCATATTGCTGGATAATTTTATATACATCCTCCAAGCCATACTGCACTCCGGGTTCTTTTTGTTGTGTAAACTGCGTACCCAAGCCCAATAAAAAATCAAAAATGCTGTATTTCCGGGTCACGTAACGCAGGGTGTGTGCGGTGCGTTTTTTGTTCCAATATATCTCCAATGCGTGTTCCAGCAGGAGTATTTGTTGTAATTCCTCCTTTGAAAGATAGTTGCTTTCTATGATCTGATACGGCGGATTGGGGTCAAATACAAAACCGTGCTGTTCGTATTTATCGCGGACGGGCGTGCCTTTCAGGAATTTCAAAAAACCGAGTTGCAGTTCGGGTGCAAACAATTTAAAAACTTCTTCAAAGCTGTATTTGATGTCCTCCCAGTAATCCAATGCCAGCCCAACGATCAGGTCTAAGTGCATTTCAATTTTATCAGACAATTGCAGGATAATGCCTTTGGTTTTTTCAAAATTTTGCTTGCGACTGACCTCTAAATTGGCTTTTTGATTGACGGTCTGGATCCCAATTTCAAACCGAAACAGTCCTTTTGGGACATACTCCTGAATGAAATGGATGATGTCAGGATGGATGATATCGGCGGTAATTTCAAACTGAAAAACATTACCCGGGCGGTGGTGTTCCAAGATAAATTTGAACATATCAATGGTAAAATCCCGTTTGATATTGAAGGTACGATCCAAGAATTTGATCACCCGCCCGTGTTCCATCAGATACAATAGGTTAATTTTGATACTTTCATTGGGCAAATACCGTACTTTGTTGTCTAAACTGGCGAGGCAAAATTCACATTTATAGGGGCATCCGCGTGAGGTCTCGATGTACAGCACTTTATTGCGCAGGGTCTCTGTGGCATCGTGGCGATAGGGCAGCGCAAACCGATAATTTTCCAACTCAAAAGTGCCTGCTTCCGGGTTGTAAAAAATTTCTTCGCCCTCTTTTCTTACCAAGGCAGGCACCATGGAGACTTCCGGGTAAGCATGAATAAATTTTTGAAAAGGAATTTCTCCTTCTCCGGTGATGATAAAATCTACTTCCGGACGGGTGATTACCTCCTGCCAGTCATAACTCACTTCGGGGCCGCCCAACAGGATTTTGGTCTGCGGGTTTAGGGCTTTTATGCAACGCGCTACGGCTAATGTCTGCGTGATGTTCCAAATATAGCAACTAAAGGCGACGATATCGTATTGGGCGCAGTGTTCCGCTACTTCTTGCGGCGGTTCTTTGATGGTAAACTCTCGCCACTCCAAGCCTTCATAGTCGGTATTTAATTCATATAACAACCTGATTGCCAGATTGATATGAATGTATTTTGCGTTGAGGGTGGTGAGTAGTATGCGCATTAAACCTGCTTTTTTCTATAAAAATGCAAAGGTAGTTAAAAAAATGTTATACTGCACTGTTAAAGCCCTTTGGCTGTTCCTGCCTTCCAGCTCCAAAACGATGCGGCCAGTGCTACCAAAGTAAAGGCAATGGGCAATCCATAACTTTTGGCAATAAACCCGATGGCAGTCGGCCCGGCTAAAAACCCGGCCATGGCAAAGGTGTTCATGATCCCCAACCCTGCGCCTGGTGCCATGCCTGGCGCTCGGGAAGCACTGCCATACAGGATGGGCGCACCCAGCGATACCCCTGCACCCACTAAAGCAAAACCCAACAAGACTATCGGGGTAAAAGGTAGCAGCACGGAAAGGAGTAAGCCCAGCGTTACAATGGCTCCGCCTGCTTGCAGTATCCTTCGGTTGTTGTACTTCGTCAGCAGCGCATCGCCGGCAAAACGCCCGGCGGCCATCCAGAAAGCATAGGCGGCAAACCCATAGCCGGTCAGCCAGGGCGCGGTATGCAGCACTTCGCGAAAATACACAGCCGCCCAATCGGCCATAGCCCCTTCCGTCAAATTGGTGCAAAGGCTCAAAATAATAAGCCCCCACAAGGCGGCAGTAGGCCAGCCAAATGTCGCACTACCCTGCCCTTCTGCCCGATCCGGTTCAATGATTTGGGCTAAAGGTTGGCTGGCAAACAACCCAATACCCGCCACTAACAGCAACATCAGGGTCATGTAAACCGCTGGCAACATTCCAAGCCCCGTGAGCATTCCGGCTAAGGCGGAACCCATCATTGCGCCAAATGACCACATACCATGACAGGTGGATAGTATCCGGGTGTGTTCCTGTTCTTCGTAAACAGTGGCACAGGTGTTCATGGTGTTGTTGAGGATAGAAAAAAAGACCCCGCAAAAGATTAGGCTGGCTGCCGTCCACATCACCGAAGGAGCAATGATGGGCAATAAAAAACAGAAAGATGCCATTCCTAAAGAGCCTAAGGTGGCATACCGAAGGCTGTATCGCCGAATGAGTACGGCTGCCAGCGGGTTTGACGCTGTGACCCCCAAAGGCAGGCAAAACAATAAAAGGCCCAATTGGGCTGCATCGAGGGAAAATTTGTCCTTTACGTAGGGTATCAGGGCCGACCAAGAGCCGTAAAAAAGCCCGTCGGCAATAAAGACCAACCCAATTGCCCGGCTAACGGGGCGGGTAAAAAAACGAAGAAGTGGTTGTACTAAATTCAAAGCGCAGGATATTGCATGGTAACGCAATGAAGGGAGCCGTGTTGCAAAATGAGCGGACGGCAGTCAATGCCGATCACTGCTCGGTCGGGATATAATTTTCTAAAAATATTCAAAGCACTTTCATCCTGACTGACCGCATACGTGGGCACCAATACGGCCCCATTGATGATGAGAAAATTAGCATAGGTAGCAGGGAGGCGATGGCCATCAGGGGCGTAACAAGCGTCAGGCCAGGGTAGTGCCACCAAATGATAGGGCTTACCATTGCGTTTGCGCAGTCCGTTCAGTTCCACTTCCATTTTTTTCAACGCGTCAAAATGTTCGTCTTCCGGGTCATTACATTGTATATATGCAATAGTATCGGGGCTGCAAAAACGCGCCAGAGTATCAACATGAGAATCGGTATCATCTCCGGCTAAGTAGCCATGATGGAGCCAGAGTATTCTTTCTAATCCAAATAGTTTTTTTAATTTTTGCTCGATCTGGTACTTGCTCAGGTGTGGATTGCGGTTGGGCGATAATAAGCATTCGGTGGTAGTGAGCAGGGTTCCCTCTCCATCGCTTTCAATTGCACCTCCTTCCAACACCAATCCGCCGTGCTGGATTTCTCCTTTCAACACCCCCTTTTTATGCAAAATTCGGGTAATTAGATTGTCCTTATCCGCCGGAAATTTAAGGCCCCAGCCATTAAAAACAAAATCCAAAAGGACGGGTTGATTGTCCTTCCCTGTCACTGTAATACCTCCGTGGTCGCGTGCCCAGGTGTCATTGGAGTCGGCTTCAACCAGTATTAAATTATCCTGCCGTGCGTTGCGAAGCAAGTATCGAGTGGCGTTTTCATCCCGGCATACTACTATAACGGGCTGAAAACGGCTAATGGTTTCGGCGATGGTAACAAAACAAGGGCGTACTTCCTCCAAAATATCAGCCCAATCGGTGCCTTCATGGGGAAAAGTTAATTGAACGGCGCGCTGCGCCTCCCATTCTGCCGGCAAACGAATCATCAGTTATACTTGGTAAGTAGGTAAATAGAAATAATCGTAGTTTTTAATTTCATTAATTACCTTATTATCAAGGGTTTGTGAGACTGTGGACTGCCGACTATTGACTGTGGACTACTTAAATGTTTAATGTCCAACGATCATTTTTTTTGCGGGGGTGGTGTAGCCATTTTGTTCCTGAACCACATAAGAATAGACACCCGCTGGCCAATTCCGGGTATTTATCCGAATTTGATGATCGGATTTCGGGTTAAAGGTCTGGCGGAAAGTTTCTTTTCCTAAGGCATTAGTTACCATTAAAGTAGCAACTGTACCTGAAAGCCCCTTATCAAGTCGGATAGTTGTTTCTTCATTAGCCGGATTGGGTTGGTTTTGTGTCAATTTAAAATCCGTTAGCGGCAAAACAACCGCAGTAGAGGTCGTGGGATCAAAATATTCAATGCGTAAGTCATCGAAATAAAAGCCATCGAATTTTCCTTCTCCACCGGCGAAGAAAAAGAAACCCACTTTAACCATTTCACCTTTCCAGGGTGTCAGGTTCATGGATTCTTCTACCCAGACGGGTTGTATGCCGTCGTACACTGGTTGTCCGATGCCCTGGTTAATGCTGCCCGGCTCGGTATAAACGCCACACAAGGGGGTAGATACCTGATTTTGATCGGTCAAAAATACTTGGGTGTAGGTTTTATCTTCTTCTAATTCCCACCGCGCAAAAAAGCGCAAACGCGGTAAAAGTGCATTATTGGGAATAGTAACCGCATTATTGAGCGAGAAATAAGAAAAACTGCCCGGCTCGTAGTTTTTTCCGGGAGAATCGGTGATACTGGAGGGTGGAGAAACAAAGTATTGGGTGGTTGTACCCCATTCAGCGGAGCCGTCATTAACCCATTTATTAAGGTTGTTTCCGGTTTCTACCAGCAGTTCGCGAAGATCATTGGTGGTGCCTCCGGTAAATATTTTTTGGATGGTATCTGTTCGCGAATAAAAACCATTGTTGAGTTGCAGCACCAACGTCAGGCTTTCTCCGGGTTTTATGGTTGGCTTTAATGCTACCGCGATGTGGCCTGTTTTCTTTTGGAAAATATCCAAAGTGAAGGTCTGTGGGCCGCCAACGGAGGCAACGGAGGGAGAAAGTGATTTCAAAGAAACGGTCATAGGGCCATATTGCCGGCCATAGCGGACAACCTGATAGGGAATGTCGAAGTTTATCCTGTTTTCAATGAGGTTGCTTTCTACGGTTATTTCTCCAAAATGCAGCGCAGACAGCGCGGTGGCTAAGTTTGTCCAGACGTTTTCCCTGTTTAATCCTTCAATTTCATTTTTTTCGGGCCAAAAACCAGTAGTACCTACTTCAGGGGTAAATGACATGGCTCCTGTGGTCGCATACATCCAGTCGTCCGAGCTGCCATTAACGGGATACCCTACGGTTTCGGAGGCGGTACCCGATTTGTATTTATTTTCTCTAACGAAGAGTCGTGCATATTTAACCAAAAAAGAATCGGCGGGTATATCACTGTAAGCCCAGGGGTAAATCAGTAAATTACTAAAGGTGTGGTAGTTTTGTACAAATAAAAAATTGTGCTTCAGGCAAAAATCTCGCATCATACGCGTCTCCGGCTCGGAAAATGGCCCCGGCCCGCGATAGGTATCTGATTGTTCGTTGGGGGAAGAACCGCTGTTATCATTTCCCCATTTAAAACCGTAATTTCGGTTCAAATCTACCCCGAATGAAGTGGCACTGTTTTGTCGGCGGTTTTTGCGCCAATATCCTCCACCCTGTGGATTATTGGTTTCATTAAAGACGTAACCATCCGGGTTGATACAGGGAATAAAATACAGTTCACTGTGGTTGAGAATATAATTAACTTCTTCATTTTTGCCGTAATTTTCCAACAAATACCACATAAAAAACAGCATCTGCGACATACCATTGGGTTCTCTGGCGTGGTGCAGCGCTGTGTACAGTACTTCCGGTTCGTCTTCATCCGTATTAGGATTAGTCGAAATTTTTATCTGCCAAAGCGGTCGTCCCTCATGGGTCAGGAGGGTATCGCTGACTTTGGAACGCAACGTTATGAGATTGGGATATTTAGCCGCCATATCATCCAAAACGGCCAATAATTCTTTATAGTTATGGTATCCTCCCATGGAGCCGTAGGTATAGTTGGCCGGTGTCGGATATTGGCGCACTGGCTGGTCATTGATGCACGCAAAGGACCGATCCGTAACGCCTTTACTTTGTGCTGCACGTTTTTTGTACCAGGTCTCTAAATCATCCTGCAATATGACTGTTTCAAATCCGGCTCGCTGCACTAATCCCAACTCAGTGGCAGACATTTCCGTGGTAAAGGATTGCCCCGGAAGGTGCCATCCGTGATCGGCCTCTACGCCCAGCGCGGCCAGTTGCTCCATGGTTTTATCCTTCAACAGAATTTGTACCCGAACGTATTTCTCGGTGTTTTGCGCAGCTGCATACGTGAGAAAGCAAAGGAAAAAACTGACAACAAGTAGTAATTTTTGCATGATGTATTTAAAGTAGTCTAAAGTCTGGCAGTCAATAATTTAGTAAACCATTGATAATAACTTACATTTCGACTATATTCTGCAAATAATTGAAAATCAATATATTACAAGAAAGTAATTTTAATAAATTAAAAATAAAAATACTTAACAATGAATTGATTATCAATTTTTTATAAAAATGTGGTCGAAATGTGGGTAATAAGATACTTAATAAAACTTAAAGCACCTTTTGTTTTATTCATTTATTTAAATTTTTTTTATCCGTAAATGAATTTAGGAACGGTGTCAAAATAAAGCAACAATCTTATGTGATTCTTTTTCACTCAAATTGCCCATCTTTTTGCTTAAACAGCCCCACTATTAGCGCAAAAAGATAGTTATTTGAGCAAAAAGATAGTTATTTGAGCAAAAACTAATCTACCTAAGTTTAGTACTTTATGCTGACACCGTTCCTTATTTACTTGCGCGTCCCGGCAACCCACATATTTCCTCATAATCAGGGCGATCATAATGATTTTTATGCACGAAGAAATTCCTTATTTCGCCTTTGTGCAAAACAAATACGCCCGGCATCTGGAAGCCATCACCCAATTCATCGCTGTGATAAGTGGCGCCATGACCTTCCAGAATAACGGCCTGAAACCCACGCACCCAAGTAGTAAATCCCAACAATTGCTGAGGGGTGGCCGATCCAATTCCAAACGCCTTATAAAATACCCTTCCAGGGTCAACAATGTGATCTACCGGAAAGAGTTTATACCGTTTAAAAAAGGATTCAGCGGTGGCAGGATCGGGAGCCATGTGGACAAACACGATTCGAAACCCCTGTTCCTCTAATTTTTTGCGTCTTTTGGCAATATCACTGATGGCCTCTCGACAAAATGAGCAACCAAAAAAACGAAGAAAAACGAGCATAACGGGTTGTTTATCCGCCATTTGCGTCAAATTTTCTCCGCCATTAACGGTCTGCATCTTTTCCCAAACATCAAGATTTGATATCATAAATATCTTACATTACAATTAAATTACGTTCATGGCATCTAAGGCATCTGCTACTTCTTTTACTGCAATGGCCGATTTTGCCAACAATTCTTTTTCTGCTTCCTCCAATTTTAATTCAATGACCTCGAGGATACCTGCTTTGCCCAATTTGACAGGTGCCCCGACGAAGATGTTATGCAGACCATATTCGCCAGTCAATTGCACACAGCAGGGTACAATACGTTTTTCGTCCCGATGGATCGCAATCGCCATCTGCGCTGCGGCAGCACCCGGTGCATACCACGCAGAAGTGCCCATCAGATTGACCAATTCGCCGCCGCCAAATTTGGTGCGCTCAATGATCGCATCTAAGGCTTCTTTTTCAATCATTTCTGTAACCGGAATACCGCTAACTGTGGTATAACGCGGTAGTGGCACCATGGTATCTCCATGTCCGCCCATTAACATCGCCTGAATATCTTTTGGCGATACATCCAATGCTTCTGCTAAAAAAGCGCGGTACCGCGCCGTATCCAATACACCAGCCATACCAAAGACCCTTTTATTGTTCAAACCGGATGCTTTCCAGGCAGCATAAGTCATCACATCCAATGGATTGGATACCACAATGATGATGGGATTTTTGGAATATTTAATGATGTTTTGCGTGACCGAAACCACAATTTTTGCATTGGTTGCAATGAGGTCGTCGCGGCTCATACCCGGCTTCCTCGGGATGCCTGCTGTGATGATTACAATGTCTGAATCTGCTGTCAGAGCATAATCATCTCCACCCTTCAAACGGGTAGAATAGCCATCAACAGGTGCTTGCTGCCAGGTGTCAAGCGCTTTCCCCTTGGCCATATTTCCCTGAATATCAATCAGGACAACTTCATTAAAAATGTCTTCATGTGCTAATACATTTGCACAAGTAGCGCCTACGTTTCCGGCGCCAACAACGGTAACTTTACTCATTTTAAAAAGAATGGATAGGTAAGTAATGATGTGTAATAAGTGATAAATAATGAGGACATACACGCATTTGCAAGGTGTATGGGTCAAAAAATTATTGCTTTGCTTGTTTTACATGATTACTCACTGAATAAATGACTGTTTTTTGCGCAAAGGTAGTTCATGATTTATAACAATAAGTTATTTTTTTCCAACTAATGGTCGAAAATATTATTTGGCCCCAATGTAGGTAGTCCACCGTCGGCAGTGAGACAGTCCACCGTCGGCAGTGAGACAGTCCACAGTTTTCCCCACTGAGGGTATAAGGGGAATGAACAACCAATTAATAAAATTCAAAACCGTAATTATTTTTAAGCAGGTGTGTTGAAGTAAACGCGGTTATAAATTTATGCAAAATTCATACAATCAAACAGTTGCGGAGTTCCTGATTAATAACTCATAATTATTTACTACTTATTTCAATCCCGGCATCAACATCACTGCATTTTGCATCATGCGCGAAGGGCCGCGCCAGAAAGCGCGAAATACCGGGTTGTCTGACATCAGTATAAGCCTGCCATTTTCTACGGGTAACACCCCGGCAAAAGATTTTCCGGCAAATAGATTGAGTTGCTTATTGGAAGCATACCCGGCAGCCCATAGATTTTTAGTATTTTTGACGTAAGCACCTACTGTTTGAAAGTCAGGGCTCGGCTCAAATGCCTGCGTATTGGTTTTGAGGCTGTATATTTCCGGTTTCAGACCAAAAGCCAACGGATGAGAAACATCCATTAAGCCATTAAAGACGGCACCATTGATGACCTGCTTTCCCGCTGACTCTTCACGATCACTAAATTTCAGATAATTAGATACCTCGCTACTGTCACGGCGGGGTTCTACCAATTTAATCTTGGAAAACCTTGAACGTTGTTCCGTAAAAAAAGAAGCTGCTGTTTCGGTAGCAATTAAGGTGCCGCCCGCTTCCATCCAGGTTCGAATTTGGCGCAGCGACTCATCGTTAAATACCTGCCCCAGAAATCGTCCGCCACCAGCCAAAATCAAAACGTCGTAATTTTTCAAGTCTGCCAATCCGTAACGGGATTCAAATTTTGGTAAAGCCGTTTGTTTTAGGGATGCAACCCGCACCCGTTCGACGGGGAGTTCGGTTTCCCAATCGAAGAGGTGATAAATTTGTCCGACGGAGTACATATCAAATGGCGGGTCAACCAATAGTGCAACGCGTGGCTGCCGTAGCGGGCGATTGCGCGTTGAAGCCAAATCCCAGCCGGAATTCATTCGACCAGTGTTTTTACCGGCTATTTTTACCCTGCATTTGCGGGCTATGTCCTCCATGTCATCGGCTATTCTACTAATTTTATCTTCATTGGCACCCAATAACACGATAATAGAGCCAGGTGCATAGGTGACGGCCCCGTCGCTGAACGATTCGATGGCAGCACGGACTTTATAACCCTTTTGCCAGAACATAGCGAGGGCTTTGGGGGCCTGAGATTGTTGCCAATCTAATACAAAGGCATATTTAGCATCGGGGTTTTGCACCTGCCCCCCAATCATTACGGGATTGGACTCCGATTCTACTATTACATCGGGTTTTTGGTTGAGTGTATAGGTTTCTACATTATATGCCAGCGGAGCAGACCAGGCAGAAATATCGTATTGTACGGAATCACGGAACTCCATATTCCGTTCCAACAGGCTGTTAATCAATAAATAACGCGGCTGATCGGTAGAAATAATATAATCGCCTTTGCTAAATTTTTTGGAAGATGTTTGTCCGGTACGGTATTCACGGGCGGCGGCGGTGAAATCTGCGGCTATACGACCAATGCGGACATCGTGGCGACGGAGTACCTCAAACATTTCCTGCAAGTAACCGCCCTGAGCCGCCGGAAACAGGTAAGCTTGCACGGGGGATTTGCTTTTGGCGGGTGTCCACGCATCACGGCTATAACGGAGTAATTCAGCGCGGCGTTCTACACCCTTCTCTAAGGTGGCCACTGCGGTAGTGTAATGATCAAAAATACGCTGTCGCAGCGTTTGAACAGTGCCTTCTTCGGTAGTCACTACCCTGCCACCGCCAATACCACCTTGTTCGGTCAACATTCCGATGCTCCCCATCACGCTGGGATAACTGGAGCCATATCCGGGATAGAAGAAATCGAAACCATCGCGGGTAAAATAATTGACCCGATGGCGGTCAAAGGCTTTGATATTAGCGCGGCCAAAGGTGTCTGACCACGCTTCGTAAGTGTCTGGCAGCAGCATATTGCGGGGCGTGGTGCCAGGCATGGTAAAGTAATTACTGTTGTAGCCTTGTTCGTGGTAATCCACGTGGATTTGGGGCATCCAGCGGCGGTATTCTGCGGTAAGACTGCGAATTTCGGGATGAACGCCCCACACCCAATCTCGGTTCATGTCGAACCAATAATGGTTGGTGCGCCCTACCGGCCAAGGTTCGCTGTGGTCTAAATCGTTGGGTTCTGCCGCTGGCACGTGCCGTGCCACGCTTTTGTACCAATAGGCATAGCGATCGCGCCCGTCCGGGTTTACACAAATATAAAAAACGATCACCGACTGATCAAGCATTTTTTGAGTACCTGCATCAGTAGCGGCGCAAAGGCGGTATGCTACTTGCATGGCCGCTTCCGTGGAGGATACCTCATTACCGTGAATATTGTAACTCATAGACAAAAAAACCGGCTGTATTCCGATCTGTTTTTCTGTTTCAGCAGCATTTATGGCTGCCGGATCCGTCAGTCGTAAGTGATCCTGCCGAATTTGCTCTAAACGACGGTGGTTCGCAGGATTGGTAATGACCACGCAGTATAAAGGTCTGTTTTCGTAGCTCCGCCCATATTCTTTCATGGTAATTTTATCAGATGCTGCATCTAAGGCTTTGAAATATTGCTCCACGTAAGCATACAGGGTCATTTCTTCGCCGAGTGCATAACCCAAAATCTTCTCCGGCGAAGGCACTGACGGGTCATAGGGCAGGTTCGGTTCAAAAGCAAAACGGGGTTCGTTGAGGTTGATTTGTCCTGAAAGGGAAAGGCAACACGAAAAAAGGAAAAAAGGAAAAAGGACGTATTTTAACATAAATTAAGGAATAATGAATGGTAAGGAACGGGTAAATAATGGATGGCAAATTCTGCAACTTACTGATAATTAAATAATATCCGTATTTTCGCATAATTTTTCAGGATAAAATCTATTTTAAAACTTTTTTAATTAAAAAATATGCGCCACAAAAAATATTTTTTATTCATTATTGGCCTTTTCTCCGCTTTATCTAATTTTGCTCAAGCCCCCACTAATGCCCCAACAACCAAAGGAAACAAAGGGAGATTCTATTTCTTTTGGGGTTATAATCGAGGATATTTCACTCGGTCAGATTTGCATTTAAACGGCAATAATTATGATTTCACCCTGCACAACATCGTTGCCACTGACAGACACCGTTTTCTTTCAAAAAGTATTTCAACCTTGCCAAACTCACTATTCCTCAGTGTAATTATGGGATTGGGTTTTACTTCCATCAGCATTACAGTATTTCGCTGAGTGCCGATCACATGAAATATGTAATGGTACAAAATCAAACCGTAAATATTTCGGGTACCATTGCACATATTAATACCATCTATAATAAAACTTACGACCACGAGGATATTGTTGTACGAGAAGACCTCCTTATATTTGAACACACCAACAAGCGATCATGGAAGTCAAAAATTTGGTTTTTTACAGGATAATGTACTAACTGGCTGGAAGTTTTAAATATATTTTAGTGCCGCGTATGTATTATTTACTCGTTCCTAAATAATTCTGGTTACCACGGCATCGGGCGATAAGAGATGGTTAGGGGCGGGTCCTTCTAATCGCAGGATACCCGGTTTTTTCCCGATTTCAAAACTTCCTAAGGTATCATCAAAACCAAGGGCCTGAGCACCATTCAACGTAGCCCATTGCAGGATGGTCTCAAAGGGTACATAACGTTGATAACGGGCAATGGTTTTCATCTCTTCCAGAATGGACAGCTGCCAATTGGAGGTCAGGCTATCCGTTCCAAGTGTCACCCGGGCATTGGTTGCTATAAAAGATGAATAATCTGGCAGCCGATTCTCAATATACAAGTTCGCGTTGGGGCAAGAAGCCCAAAAAGTGTGATCGCTCCAAGCCTGTGCTATGCCTATGTCCTCCCGTGTGGTGAGTGTATTGTGTACAAATAAGTTTTTTTGTAACGGATTCAGGTGTTGAAGGGCGTAATGGATGGAAGACTTACCTGTTGGTTCAAATTGGTCTAATTGGATGCCAAATTTGTCATAAAAATCAATAAAATCACCCGTTTTGTTCAAAAACAATTGATTTTCAGGTGGCGTTTCCTGATTGTGTATACTAATCGTACAATCATCTGTTGAATTGGCAGCGCATATTATAGCAAATAACGATGGGCTGACACTGTATGGTGCATGGGGAACATATCCTTTACGACTATCTTTGGCGGGCGTAAGTTGTTGGTACACCGCGCTCCAATCTGCCCAGGCTTTTTCTGCTCCGGCATCTTGCAGAAAATCGAACAGCTCCACAAAAGTATAAAACCGCATCCGGCTGCTGGACTTCACCAAAAAAGTATCTGTGGTATTGGAAATATCGCCAACCGCTACGATACCACCCGCATACATCTCGGATTCAGCATTTTCAATAGCCGCTGTGATGACTTCGGGTGCAGCATTGCGTTTGGTAACCACTTGGGTAATAAAAGGAATCAATCCAGTTCCGGTATCCACTTTTCCTTTCATGTGGGAGAGCTCCAGGTGGCAATGGGTATTGATAAAACCTGGGATGAGTACGCCCGGATAATACTCCAGCGATGCCCCATCGTGTTGGTCGCGGTGTTCGATGGATAAGATGGTACCCGTATCGTCTGTAATGATTACTCCCTGGTCAATTGGCGGGGAAGAAACGGGGTAAATCCGATCGGCGGTAAATTTGTGCATAGTTGGTGTTTTAGTGTTTTGGTGTTTTGGCAGCCATTCAACAATTCAGATTACACCATACTCCTATTGCTATCCAATTTCAGCAAAACAGCAACCATTAAAGTGAAGCCAATTAGGGAAGACCCTCCGGAACTGATAAATGGCAGTGGAATTCCGATAATGGGAAAAACACCCATAGTCATTCCAACATTGATCACAAAATGCACAAAAATAATCCCGGCGACGCAATAGGCATAGTTTCTGGAAAAATTGGAGCGCTGTCTTTCGGCAATAGTGATGATTCGAATCAGGAAAAGAGTAAAAAAGAGTATTACACAAGTAGTGCCAATAAAGCCTTGTTCTTCTCCGACTGTACAAAAAATAAAGTCAGTACTTTGTTCCGGCACATACTTCAGATTGGTCATATTGCCGTCTAAATAGCCTTTACCAGCCAGCCCGCCGGAGCCAATAGCCATTTTTGACTGTAGACTATTATAGGCTATATCTGGTGAGGCTTCGGCAGGTTTGAGCCATACTTTTATGCGTTGTTGTTGGTGGGGTGCCAGAAGCGTATAACAGGCAAAATTAGCAGCAAAAACAAGCCCGGAAGCCAAAGACAACAGCAATAGTATCAACCGCACCTCTGATTGAATAATATTATTTTTTTTGAAATAATTGGGCACAAATAAGGCAAATAACAAGGCAATATGTGGCACCAAACCCCAAACGGGATGCTGCATATCTATATTGGTGGCACTATTTAGCCATTCCGTAAAAGAAGGCCATACAATGGTTAGGGGAATCAGCGCAATAAATGCCATCCACCATGGTCGTGTTTTTTGCCGAAGCCGCTGTATGAGCAAGTAGTTGACATATATAATGAGCCAGGGTACTACAGTTAACGGTTCAAACAGCAACCCCAAAACAGCCATAGCAGCCGACCCGAAGCCCAAAACATACCAGGGGGCGGGTAACCCTTCTCGGTAGAGCACGAGTGCAAAGGAAAGGAATACCAGCGCAGAGCCGGTATCATCCTGCAAAACCCGAATAATAATAAAAGGAATCAGAAAAATAGCAAATGCCAGGAGACGGCTCCTCCATTCTTTCATGTTTACTCCGGAAGCGCTCAAATACGCAGACATCGCCAAGCAGGTTCCAAATTTTGTCAATTCGGCAGGTTGAAAAGAGAAACCACCAATCTGATACCAGGCGTATGCGCCATTCACTTCCCTGCCAAAAATCAGGGTACCAGGCAAAAGTATCAGGGTAATCAAATAAATAGGAAAAGCAAAAGTGCGCCAAAAAGACCAGTCCATGAGCAAGATGACAAAACTCATGGCGAAACATACAACAATAAAAAGCAGCTGTTTGCCGGCGTTATTGTCTAACCGAACGAACGAAAATGGGTCTTCTGGATTATAATTTGCAGCGTAAATCATTAGTGCGCCAATGCCCACCAGCATGACGTACAGAGACAATAACGGCCTGTCTAAGCCACCGATTTTAATGGTTTCGTTTCTTGGTTGCATAAAAATTAGTCAGTCAACAGTTCACCGTCAAACAGTCAACAATCCGAAATCCGAAATCAATTAAGTTATTATGAGTGATTAATTATGAATTATTAACCCCACAACTGTTTGATTGTGTGATTTTTGCACAAATCTATAACCGCGTTTATTTCAACACACCTGCTTAATTGGCAAAATCACTGAGAAATTTCAGCCGCATCAGATGAATTTCTTCCCAAGTGATCTCATCATCTTTGAGGTCTACATAGGCGCTGTCCACATCATCCGTTTCCGCTTCTTTAAAATACTCAATGACGGTCTCTCGCACATATTCATCAATTTCTTTGTTGAGGTAATAGTCGAGTTTTATTTTTGTACCGGATTGAACTATGCCATCCAACTCTTCCAACAGCTCTTCCCAGGAAAGGTCATTGCCGCGCGCAATATCTTCCAGCGGTATTTTACGGTCAATACCTGTAATAATATTCACCTTTGTTTTTGATTTGTTGGCCACCGTTTTAATGGTGATATCCATTGGACGCTCAATCTCGTTCTCTTCGCAATATTTTTTAATGGCTTCAACAAATGGCAAGCCATATTTTTGAGCCTTACCCAATGAAACTCCGGTAATTTTGGACATATCATCCAAGGAAAGGGGATATTGGGTGGCCATTTCTTCCAGCGACGGGTCCTGGAAAATTATATAAGGAGGCAGGTTGTGTTTTTTCGCAATATTACGGCGAAGATCTTTAAGGATATTCATTAAGGTCTCATCCAGCACCGCTGTCCCGCCTTTCTCGTCATCAAAATCGTACTCCCCGTCTTCGTAATTGTGATTAATGGTAATGTATATAGGCGTTGGTTTTTTTACAAATGCACGCCCCGCATCACTCACCTTCAGTATACCAAATTGTTCTATTTCTTTGTAAATGAGGTTGTTAATCATAGCATGTCTAATGATAGACATCCAGAAATTTTCATCGCGATCTTCTCCTACCCCATAATTATCCATTTCTGTGAACTTGAAGTCTTTCATCTCCTTCGTTTCACGCCCCATCACAAAATCAACGATGGTTTTCATGAGATAATTTTCATTGAGGTCCATAATGCTCTGTACCACATCGGCAACTTCTGCTTTTACTTCCACTTTTTCTTTGGGATTCTTGCAGTTGTCACACATTTTACCACAACTGTCTTCGTGGAAATTTTCTCCAAAATAATGTAGCAAGAAGCGACGGCGGCAGGAAGATGTTTCGGCATAAGCCACTACTTCCTGCATCAATTGAGCACCCATTTCGCGTTCTGACACGGGTTTATCGCGCAGGAATTTTTCTAACCTTAAAATATCCTGATAATTATAGAAGGCTATGCACTTGCCATTGAGTCCGTCGCGGCCAGCGCGGCCTGTTTCCTGATAATAGTTTTCAATGGATTTGGGCATATCGTAGTGCATAACAAAACGAACATCCGGCTTGTCAATACCCATTCCAAAGGCAATGGTAGCACAAATGACATCAATATCTTCCATCAAAAATGCATCCTGCGTAGCTGATCGGGTTTTGGGGTCCAATCCTGCGTGATAAGGTGCGGCTTTTATATCGTTTACGAGCAGCATCTGCGCAATATCTTCGGCTGTTTTGCGGTTTTGAACGTAGATGATGCCTGATTCGCCCCTAAATTCTTCTTTTATGACCTGAATTATTTGTCGAACAGTTTGCTCCTTTTTAATTTTTGGACGGATCTCATAAAAAAGGTTATCACGATTAAATGAAGAAATGAAGGTGTTTTCGCCCCCCATATCTAAATTTTTCAGAATATCCTGCTGTACTTTTGGCGTTGCCGTTGCCGTCAGCGCCATAATAGGAACATCCTTTGCAATGGCATCCAGCATCAGGCGAATCCGGCGGTATTCCGGTCTGAAATCATGTCCCCACTCAGAAATACAATGTGCTTCATCTACTGCCACAAAAGAAATATCTGAGTTTTGAAAAAATTCGATATTTTCCTCTTTAGTCAAAGTCTCGGGAGCGACAAACAGCAGTTTTGTTCTGCCGTCAGTAATATCCTGTTTAACTTTCTTCATTTGGGCTTTCGTCAATGAAGAATTGAGAAAGTGTGCCACTTCGTCCTCTTCCGAATACCCTCGAATACTGTCCACCTGATTTTTCATTAGGGCAATCAGGGGGCTGATAATAATAGCCGTTCCGGGCAACATCAAAGCCGGTAATTGATAGCAAAGACTTTTACCACCGCCAGTTGGCATGATAACAAAAGTGTCTTTTTTATCTAAAAGACTTTGGATGATAGTTCCCTGCTCAGCTTTAAAAGCATCAAATCCAAAAAAGCGTTGTAAATTTTCGAGCAAAAATTCATGCTCAACTACTGTAGCGGTCATCGTCGTTACGTTTTTTATCTTCCTGTGGATCAATCAATAATATCAAATAGAATCTATTGAGAGTTATTGACCAAAAAAAAATAATACAATATGTTGTTAATCAATTAGTTAAAAATAAGGCAATGTAGGGTGTTCTGGTAATAATTTTTACGGCATGAAAATAAGTCTTTTTTGAATAGTCACCAAATAAATGAATATTTTTTGGACAAACTTTTTTTACTACCAGCAAAATTTAAGCCCTCTTTTTCAAAAAGGCGTCAAAGATACAATAATAATTCTCGAAACAAATAAATAATTATTATTTTTTTTTTGTCAATGATAACCAAATAAACAAATAATAATCTGCAAATAGTTTTTTAAAACGCATATAACAGAATAATATTCTGTTTTTTTAAAAAATTTCCCACAGAACAAGCAAAATAATATCCATGAGAGAATAACATCATGAACAATATCTTTTAGTTTTCACATCAGTGTGCCATTATTCGATGCAAAAATCAATGATCGTTCAATGGCAACCCTCTTTTTTGGTATTCCGTCCAGTTCACATATTCATCGCCTTTACGTTGCTCTACCATTGTAATACACGACTCTACCGGGCAAACGATTTGACAAAGGTTGCAACCCACGCAATCTTCCTCTTTAATGGTATAAGTATTGTACGGATTTCCCCTGTCTAACCGAATGGATTGATGCGAGGTATCCTCGCAAGTGATGTAACAAAGTCCGCAATGTATGCATTTATCCTGATTGATCTGCGCTACTATATGGTAGTTGAGGTCTAATTTTTCCCATTCAGTAATTTTAGGCACTGACAAGCCAACAAAATCATCCAATGTCTGAAAGCCTTTTTCGTCCATCCAGTTTTCGAGTCCGCTGCACAAATCGTGTATAATGCGAAATCCATAACGCATAGCAGCGGTACAAATCTGCACATTGCCCGCCCCCAACAGCATGAACTCTACGGCATCCCGCCAGGTTGTAATGCCACCAATACCCGAAACAGGTACTGTCTGGGTCAATGCATCATGGCCCAATGTACTGAGCATCTTGAGTGCAATGGGTTTTACAGCCGGACCACAATAGCCCCCATAAACCGACTGACCTGCCACGTTTGGATTGGGAACAAAGGTGTCCAAGTCTATTCCGGTAACCGATTGAATAGTATTGATGAGCGAAAGGCCATTGGTGCCAGCCCTTATGCAAGCCTTTGCCGTAGGCACTACGCTGTGTACATTGGGTGTGAGTTTGGTAATGACGGGAATGGTAGCGACCTCCATCACCCATTCAACCACCATACCGGCAATTTCCGGGTCTTGCCCGACGACAGCCCCCATACCGCGCTCGGTCATACCATGCGGACAGCCAAAATTGAGCTCTAATCCATGAGCGCCGGTGTCTTCCACTTTTTTTATGAGATCGTGCCAAGTCTGACGATCATTATCCGCCATCAGAGAGACAACCATTGCCCGGTCAGGAAACTCCTTAACCACTTCTTCTATTTCGCGTAAGTTGATTGCTAATGGCCGGTCGCTGATCAGTTCTATATTGTTGAAACCCATGACCCGCTGGCCGTTGTACCCCACCGCAGAGTAGCGGGATGACACGTTTTTGACTTGTGTTCCGAGGGTTTTCCATACTACACCACCCCACCCTGCTTCCAGGGCACGCAAAACATTATATTTTTTATCCGTCGGCGGTGCCGATGCCAACCAGAACGGGTTGGGAGATTTTATGCCAAGAAAATCGCAAGCAAGTGAGGCCATAAATTAGTGTTTTAGTGTTTTGGTGTTTTAGTGTTTTGGTGTTTTGGTTAAATACTTTAATATTCCCTTTGCTGCGTCCTTACCTGCCTGCACCGCATCCACCACTTCCCTCCCGCCATTTACGCAGTCTCCTCCGGCAAATACCCCGTTGATCTGAGTGGCTTTGTCCTCATTGATCTGTATTTTACCGCCGTTTGAAGCAATCCCTGCCGCAGAGATCAGGCCCTCAAAAGGCATTTGCCCAGCCGCCTTTATCACCATATCTACCGACAATTCAAATGTTTCTCCAGTATCCACAGGCGCACGACGGCCGGATGCGTCGGGGGCGCCGAGTACCATTTTGCTGCATACGAGGCGACTGACATACCCGTTTTCGCCCATAATCGCTTTGGGGGCGGCCAGCCAAATGATCTCACACCCATCCAATCGAGCCAAATCCAATTCTACCTGAGTACAGGGTTTTTCATCTTCTGTACGCCTATATAATATGGTGACATGGCTGGCACCAAGGCGCTTGCTTTGAGTAGCCGCATCAATGGCGGTCATTCCCATGCCAATAACCGCCACACGGTCGCCTACCGGCACCTGGTCATAATCACTACTCCTGATACGATAAATAAAGGAAATGGCATCCTCCACACCCTGCAATTCCTCGCCGGGAATATGGAGCTGCCGAGCCAACCCGACACCAATGCCTAAAAACACAGCATCATATTGTTGGCGCAGGGTATTTATATCTATGTCTTTCCCGAATTCGCAGTTATATTGAATATGGATGCCACCAATAGAGGTAATCCACTCTAATTCTGCTGCACAAAATTCCGGGGTAACTTTATAGGCCGCTACACCATACGTCATCAGGCCACCGCCAGAGGCTTCTTTTTCAAAAATAGTGACATCTACGCCTTCTAAAGAAAGTGCATGGGCGCAGGCTAATCCCGCAGGCCCTGCCCCAACTACCGCTACTTTTTTACCATTAGACGGTTTTCTTTTATACAAATTCCAGTGCTTTTCAATAGCGCTTTCGGTAGCATAGCGCTGCAATTTAGCAATTTCAATCGGTTTTTCACCCAATAAATTATACACACAAGCACCTTCACACAGCTTTTCTACCGGGCATACTTTGGAGCAGCCAGCGCCCATAATATTCGAATCAAATATCGTTTTTGCCGAACCTTTAATATTTTCAGAGGCAATCTGTTTGATGAAACGAGGAATATCAATACTCGTTGGGCACGATTTGGTGCAGGGAGCATCATAACAATACAGGCAGTGATTGGCCTCAATAGCCGCTCCTTCGTGTGTTTCGAAAGGCGGGTGTATGTCGGCAAAATTGCGCAAATATTCTTCGGATGTCAAACGACCAGCATTAACAGGCATAAATAGATTGAATTTTTTACAAAAGTATAGCTTTTTATTGTTTTATCAAAAAATATTTATTTAAATTAAAAATAGTATTTAATTTCAAAAAATTAATCCTGATATTTGCAGAAAAATATAGCGATTAACCACTCTTTATATGCAAATTTCTACCCGTAACCTCGCATTGTTCAATGTGGCAGGTTTAGCCGCAGTTTTGGTACTGAACTATCTTAGTAATGCTTTGCCCTTAAATGGGAAAACACCCGGGCAATTATCCGACCAATACCCAAATTTATTTGTCCCGGCAGGTCAAACCTTTGCCATTTGGGGTGCTATTTACCTACTGTTAATTATTTGGGGTATTTGGCAGCTAATGGCAGTCTTCAATACCTCCATCCGAAACCGTATAGAACCAGCATTGCAGAAAGTCGGTCTGGTTTTTCTTAGTACCTGCCTTTACAATATCGCCTGGCTACTCGCCTGGCATTGGGAACAAGTTTTATTGTCTGTTTTCATTATGAGTATGCTGTTTTTGAGGCTGATCCGTTTGAACAACCAGAGTCAAAGCGGATTCCAACGCTCAAGTGTGGGCGAAAAGTGGCTCATGCACGCACCGTTTGGTATTTATTGGGGCTGGATTTCAATTGCATTAATTGCCAATGTTACCGCTTTGCTTGTTAGTGTCCGCTGGGATGGCTGGGGCCAGCCCGAGTCTTTTTGGACAGTGCTGATGATTGGTATTGGAACCTTATTGGCTGGTTTAATCGTTTGGACGCGTCATAATATTTTTTATGGATTGGCCGTTATGTGGGCTTTATACGGCATCTATCTCAAACGTTCGCTCGTAACAGACGATACGAATTCCCAATTAGTGGCCATTGTAGCACTATCCTGCCTGGCAGCCATTTCCCTAATTGTACTATTCAGAGTGCGGAAATGGCTGGCGTACTGATGGCGCTATCACCTGACGTGGAAAATGAATTGTTTTGACGATAATTCAACATTTATGCAAAAAACACTCAAAGAATTTCAACAGATTACGCATCGCTGCCGCGATTTATTCCTGCAAAAAACCCGCGATTATGGTACGGCGTGGCGCATCTTGCGGCCTTCCAGCATAACCGATCAACTATATATTAAGGCGTTGAGGATCAGAAATATCGAGGAAAAAGGCACTCAACAAGTGGCCGACCCTGTTTCCTCTGAATACATTGGGCTGGTAAATTACAGTGTGCTGGCACTGATTCAACTGGCGCTGCCCGCCGACAGCCCGCTTGAATTACCCGCCAAGACGGTTGAAAAACTTTATGACGAACACCTCGCGGAGAATATCCGATTGCTAAAGGCCAAAAACCACGACTATGATGAAGCCTGGCGGCTCATGCGGATCAGCAGCATGACAGATTTGATCTTGCAAAAACTTCTGCGAATCAAACAAATTGAAGACAATGCGGGGAAAACACTTGTTTCGGAGGGATTGGAGGCCAATTACCGGGATATTATCAACTACGCAGTATTTGCATTGATTCTGATGGAAGCACCGGAATGAAGGAACAATTTACCGTGCATGATTGACAGCCACTTCCAAATATCGAAATAATTTTTCGCGTTCCTCCATCAAATGTACGGCTTCGTTAAAGGTAATAAGTTGAAAAACAAGCGATTGCCCACTGCTGATTTGAGCCAATACCGGGATATCTGCCGCAGCTACCTGTACCATACGCGGGTAGCCACCAGTGGTTTGCGCATCGCCGAGCAAAGCAAATGGCTGTCCGTCGGGCGGCACTTGTATGGCCCCAATGGTCACTCCTGAAGACAACATTTTACCAGCGTCAGGGTGCTTAAAATTTGAGGCGCTTTCTAAACGAATGCCCATGCGATCACGTCGGTCTGAAACACAAAAACAGGTGGAAAAGAAAACGGAATGCGCGGAAGCATCCCACCAATCCCACTCCGGGCCGCTCAACACCCGAATAATAATCGCACCTATCTCGTTCCTTCTTGTTTGGGGAAAACATATATCAGGGCTTATTTGCCATTTTGGTTTCGGTTCATTGGAGGCTTCGTTCCAAGGGAGTGCCGTCAGCCAATTACCTGCCTGTAGTCCCCTACCCTGCCCGCCACCAAATTGACCTGCTTTGCAATAAGAGCGACTGCCCAGCACCTCCGGCACCTGCCAGCCGCCCGGCACTGCCAAGTAGTGGTAATTTCCAGTGCCGGATACTGCTATCACGGCATCCGGTGGCACCCATACCTTTCGGCCATTTTCTACGGGCAAATCATTGATTTTCAATATCTTATTTGTTCCGGCAAGAGCCAGCCAGCCAGCCGTGAGGGTTTTTACCCGAAACCCGCCACCTGCTATTTCTATGGTAGCGGCATTTGCCTCATTACCAACGACCAAATTGGCCATTCTATGGCTATAAACATCTACCGCGCCACCCACTGGCACACCAAAAGATCGGGCAGAAAATCGCCCTAAATCCTGAATTGATGCAAATGTTCCCGGATGAATGACTTGTAACAGCATGGTGAAGATTGGGGTTTTGGGGTTTTATTCCAGTGTAGGTTGACGGTAAAACACCATATTAGGTGATGTTTATTTGCCAGTAAATGAATTAATCGGGTGATGTACACGGAATTTTTTTGTAAAAAATTCTGTGTACATCACCCGATTAATTCATTCCCGTGCTATCATACACCACCACTTTTTCCCAAAGGTGGCTGCATTCGGCCACGAAAGCATGGTGTACCGGATGATCCTGATAAACGGCTTCTGCCGCTGCTGTATCGAAAATAAGCAACCAGGAGATACTGTACGAACGCTCTACCACCGAACGGTTGGTATCAGCCGGCACTCCTATATGAGACATCCGAATATCAGGGATGGATTTAAGGGTTTTCAATCCCTGCACAATTTGCTGAACATCAGTGGGTTGGGTTGGATTTTTCAACCAAAAAAAAACGTGGTGAACAAACATGAATTTAGTACTGGTTATTAGTTGCTGATTATTAGTCGCTGGCTTCACAACTACTTGATTATGTGAATCTTGCATAAGAAATGGGGTCAAAAAAATCAGGCAAGATGTTTGCTTTATTCTGGCACCGTTTCTAAGCCAATCCAATCACTTCTGCAAAAACACCGGCAGCGGTGACTTCTGCTCCGGCTCCCGGCCCGCGTACCACCAAAGGGCGATCGCGATAACGTTCGGTGGTAAAGGACACCATATTATCGCTGCCGCTCAGGAAATAAAAGGGGTGACTTTGATCGAAGGCCAATAGCATAATAGCGGCTTTTCCATCTTCTAATTTGGCAACAAATCGCAACACTTTTCCCGATTGGGCCGCCGATTGGCGCAATTGGTCAAAATACCCGTCATTTTGCTCCAAAGCCGTAAAAAAGGCTTCAACAGAACCAGCTTCGATACAGGTTTGGGGCAGTATATTTTCTAACATAACATCTTCAGCCTCCAAACCCAGCCCGACTTCCCGAGCCAAAATTAGCAATTTACGGCGCACATCCGCTCCTGACAGGTCATCTCTGGGGTCTGGCTCGGTCAGACCGCGTTTTTTTGCCTCCCGAACAATCGAAGAAAAAGCAGCAGTAGCACCTGGTGCGCAAAAGGTATTAAAAATAAAAGATAAAGTGCCGGAAAGAATACCTTCAATCCGAATAATTCGGTCGCCGGAATGGATCAGGTCATTCAGCGTTGTGATAATAGGCAAACCCGCACCCACATTGGTCTCATATCGCCACTGAACCCCCCGTTTTTCTGCAATACGCTTCAGGTTTTGGTAGTTGGGCAAAGGCGATGAAGCCGCCATTTTATTGGGTGTACTGATACTAATGCTTTCGTTTAGAATTTGGGCATAATGCGCCGCAACGTCGCTGGAAGCAGTGCAATCCACAAAAATAGCATTTGGCAGGTTAAATTGCCCCATCGTTTCCACGAATTGATGCATACTATATGGCTGCCCGTCTTCGAGTTCTTCTCGAAACAGGTTTATTTTTATTCCTTCCGAATTTAGCACCATTTTGCGGCTGTTGGCTATTCCGGTTAATTTTATTTCTAAATTCCGTTTTTCTTTCAAAAAAGCCGCCTGTGCCTGAATTTGTTTCAACAAGGTACTGCCAATCAGGCCCACACCGACTAAATATAAATGCACAGTTTTGGTGTCAGAAAGAAAAAATGCCTCATGCACCGCATTGAGTGCTTTAGTTTCATCTTCTGCTGAAATCACCACCGAGATATTGAGCTCGCTCGACCCCTGCGCAATGGCTGCTATATTGATGCCATTTTTTCCTAAAGCGGAAAACAGTCGCCCGGAGATACCCGGGCGAAAGCGCATATTTTCGCCCACAACGGCCATTACAGCCAAGTTACTTTCAATCCGCAAAGGCTCTATCAGTTGTTCACGAATCTCAAACGCGAACTCTTTTTCTGCTGCCTTTTGTGCCGATTTCGCTTGGTTAGGTGCCACCGCAAAGGTAATGCTGCTTTCACTGGACCCCTGCGTAATGATAACTATATTTACCTGATTTCGCGCTAACGCGCCAAAAAGTCGGCCTGCGATACCCGGCACCCCAAACATTCCGCTACCCTGAAGGGTCAATAAACATATCTGGCTGATGCTGGAAATTCCTTTTACCGGAAAATCACCCGGCTCCGCTTCGTTCGTCACAAAAGTACCGACAAAGGAGGGGTTAAAGGTGTTTTTAATGACCAACGGAATATTTTTTGCGTATGCAGGCTGAATGGTGGGCGGATAAATGACTTTTGCACCAAAATGGCTCATTTCCATCGCTTCCCGATAGGTCATAGAAGGCAAAGTAAAAGCCTGCTTCACCTTGCGCGGATCAGCCGTGAGTACACCATCCACATCCGTCCAGATTTCAATAGCAGAGGCATCCAAAGCAGCCCCAAGAATGGCAGCCGTATAATCAGAACCACCACGTCCGAGCGTAGTAGTGATGCCATCGGAGGTGCTGCCAATAAAGCCGGTAGCGGCTACCACTTTGCCCTTTTGGGTGGTATAATAATCTTTAATGCGGCGATTACTTTCGTCAAAATCTACTTTTGCACTGCTAAAATGGGTATCTGTACGGATGACCAATCGAGTATCTAAAAACGCGGAAGGAATCCCTTCTGCCTGCATCACTTGTGAAATAATAAAAGTAGCATTGCGCTCGCCAAAACTGGCCACAAAATCTAATGATCGGGCTGAAACCTCATGCAACAGCGATATTCCATAAAGTACATTCCAAAGCGATTCAAAATTTTCTGTCATTTGAACACGAGCCTTTTCGCGTTCCGGGCTGTCATCTGGCAACAAACGATCTATGGCTTCAAAATGCCGGTCGCGAATGCGATCAAACACTTCCCTCCAGGTGTCATCCCCCTTTCCGGCGCGTTGCGCAGTGTCAATCAACGTATCTGTCACTTTTGAAAAAGCAGAAAAAACCACCGTAAAGGAGACTCCCCGCTCCTGATAGGTTTTTAATATATGAATAAGGCTGCGGATACTTTCCGGAGTACCAACCGATGTGCCGCCGAACTTAAGAACAATCATCTATGAATTATGTATTATGCGTTTGATATTTAAATTTCGAGGTGCAAAAGAAAGGCTAATAAGCGGCTTGCCCAAATTTTCGCACAAAAAAGGGCCGCCTTTTGAAAAGACAGCCCTTTAAAGAGGGAAAATAGGTAACATTTAAGCTGTAAAGGAAGGATTCGAACCTCCACGGGGCGATTAGTACCGGCAAGCCGGCATTTATTTCGAATTCCCCACCCCCGAGACAGGAGGGCTTGGCTGCCAATTTCAACACTTCACAAATTGATAATATGCAATTTTTTTTTGGTTAATGGATTTTTAGTCTTGCTGTAAAGGAAGGATTCGAACCTCCACAGGGCGATTAGTACCAGCAAACTGGTATTTATTTCGAATTCCCTACCCCCGAGACAGGAGGGCTTGGCTGCCAATTTCAACACTTCACAAATTGATGATATGCAATTTTTTTTGGTTAATGGATTTTTAGTCTTGCTGTAAAGGAAGGATTCGAACCTCCACAGGGCGATTAGTACCAGCAAACTGGTATTTATTTCGAGTTCCCTACCCCCGAGACAGGAGGGCTTGGCTGCCAATTTCAACACTTCACAAGATAATACAACACTTTCGCAGTATTTGATGCCACAAAGGTAAGACATTATCGGCTTTCATTGCAAATATTTTAATAAAAATTTAAAAAAAATATGTTTTATTTAATTTTTATGCGTTTTTATTAATAATTCATAAATAAGGAACAAAGAAAGTGGCAAAAAAATTTCAAATCAATAACTATTCAATCAACCAGATTGACAACATTCCTCAAGCAATAGTTTATCGGTCTTAATTCGATGCGTATTTTCTTTGCTCGGGTATTTTTGTTCAAATACTGCCAATACTTGCTCTACCTGCATTGGGGTCACCAAATAATGTTACCGGTTGTCCCGCCATGGCTTCCAATAAGGCTTTTAACTATTTATCTCGCTTTATAAATCCGTACATCTTCCCTAATAGTACCATTTAAACGAGTCATTGGCCCTATTTTGGGCGTGTTTCGCCCTTTTATAAATATCCCGACAGCACCCAAAGGCAGCAGTCAGGGTGTCCCTATGGCTACACCAATCACTGGTAAGGCAATACCAAATCCCCACGCAATACCCATCCTGCCCTGCCCCCTGACGGTAAAGGATTCACCATCTATTGGAATAACCGTATCGTCAACAGTGGTAACACTGATTACTTTCACGTGACTGCGCCCGGTTGCCCAAAAATACTGCGGCATTGCACCCGCTCTACAACAGCTTGACCGGTTTGATCTCTATTAATCACTACCCATTTGTCATCTTGTTTTATGATTTTGCAGGCGAAAAATAACGGGAGTGCCGTGTAGCAACAAGACTCCGGGCAAACGTGCGGAATCTGCGGCAAAGTTAGCAGCCTGGCTGTAAATGGCAGACAAAAGGCAAGAAATAAAAAATATATTTTTCATCATCCGTGACAGCAAAAGGTGATATAGATACTGGTTGGTGATAAAAAACGAAATCGGTATCCATTGGTAAACAGTTTCAGCGTGGATGCTGCGGAATACGCTGTGGTTTTCCATTTGTGTCGTTGAATAAAAAAGTAAAGAAGATATTAGTAAGATGCGCCAAAGGTAAGTTTTGGCGTTTGGGGCAAACGCCGTTGGGCAAAATTTTCCTAAGGAACGATTGCCTCGGGCAGGTACAGCGGATAAATGGTGATGTTCAAGGCTGTAAAATATTGCGCCACCCGCGCCAACAGCGCAGCAGGCAGGTTTTCCAGCAGCACTGGTTTGTGGTCGCCGCTGTCGTAACCAATATCCAAACTTCGCACGGGGCATTGCCGCCAAAAACCGAGCAGTTCAGTGGGCAAATTTTCCACTACTTCACAAAATTTTCGTATGGTATCAGCAGCATTGGTGTGTTGTTCCAATAATTCAAAGCGAACGAAATGCGTCCCGGTATCGGCAGGTTGCACCAAAGAACACAGTTGGTCGCGCCAATGTGCCATGAGCGGATGTAGGTCGGTGTGCGCTTCTATGTCGAGATCTGCATTAAGGAAGCGGGGCGAAGAATAGCTCATACGTTTATGACAGGTTGCGAAAAGTATAAAACCGCCGGGAAGTCAGGTCAAAATAGTTTTCCATTGTCAGTCTGCTGACGGCTATCTCCACGTATTCTAAGGGCTGATTTGCTAAGCCGTCATCCCAGGCATCCTCCCAGATAGCATACATTTCAAGCGGCTCCTCCATGGCATATTGTCGGATGAAGTCGAGCAGGGCTTGGGCCGATTCATCCCATTGATAGGAAATATTGCCTTCATCATCAAACTCCATGCCTGTGTGGGCCAAATGGCAACTACACCCCGAAGAGGAGCCGACGTAGTAGAGGTTCGGGGCTTTAAAAAGAGGGCGCACCAAATTGTCGCGGATTGCATCATCGGTCGCTTCGATCCTGCTGAAATGCAACAAGGGTGGCGGCCCTTCTTGCGGGTTGGGTCGGAAAATCAGGTTGGAAAGCGGTTTTGGGGTGGCGATGTAGGCGTACCAGCACATATTTTTTTGTTTTATTTTTATTTTTCAACATTAATCTACTCGAATAAGTTCCATTGTTTTGACATCCAACCAGTATCAAGCGTCAAAAATAGTGTGGGTAAGGTCTAATTAGTGTCTGCTCATACAGTATAAGTAGTCCACAGTCAATAGTCCACAGTCTCACAAACCCTTGATAATAAAGTAATTAATGAAATTCAAAACTACGATTATTTCTATTTACCTACTAAAGTATCCACTTTGAGCAAAATAGAGTTACTGACCGTTGAAATACCAGTTAGGGCTGGGATAAGAACCTGAGATATCGGTTCTTGCAAAAATTTGCCCTGCATCATTCTGGAGCAGCATCCAGTGGTTGCTGATGGCACGGCCATCAATTTTGATCCGTGTCATGTTCGTTAATTTTTTTGTAAACGTGTTTATTTTTTCACAAAAGTCAGATAAAAGCAGTGGCAACCATCCTACAGCGGGGTAAAGTGCTTTATCAGCAGGGTAAAATGATAAATAAGGCGCACAGGATAGGTAGAAGTTCGGGAAAAACGCTTAACTTTGCCGCCGAAAATGGTAAAAATTGGTACTATCGAATTGGGAGATTTCCCCCTGTTGCTGGCTCCTATGGAGGATGTGAGCGACCCGCCTTTTCGCCGCTTGTGTAAAGAGCAGGGCGCCGACATGGTTTATACAGAGTTTATCAGCGCAGATGGCTTGGTACATGATGCCATGAACAGCCTGAAAAAATTAGAGATTTTTGATTACGAACGCCCAGTGGGCATTCAATACTTCGGTGGCCAGTTGGAAAACATGATCCAGGCCGCAGCCATGATTGATGCCAAAAACCCCGATGTGATTGACATTAATTTTGGTTGTCCGGTGGCAAAAGTAGCCTGTCGCATGGCGGGCGCGGGGTTGCTGCGCGATGTACCCAAATTGGTGCAACTCACAGAGGCCGTCGTCAAAAGCACTAACCGACCCGTCACGGTGAAAACCCGATTGGGCTGGGATGAATCTACTATTAATATTGTAGAAGTAGCGGAGCGTTTGCAGGATGTGGGGATCCAGGCCCTCAGTATTCATGCCCGTACCCGCGTCCAAATGTACAAAGGCAGCGCTAACTGGGAATGGATTGCTAAAGTAAAAGAAAATCCCCGAATGCGGATACCGATTTTTGGCAACGGCGATGTAAATACCCCGGAACGGGCCTTAGAATATAAAAACCGCTATGGGCCGGATGGTATCATGATTGGCCGTGCGGCTATCGGTTACCCGTGGATTTTTCGCGAAATTAAGCACTATTTTGCCACTGGCGAACTGCTTCCCCCACCCGATCTGACGGAGCGCTTGCGGGCTGCTCGACAACACTTGCGCGACAGCCTCGCGTGGAAAGGCCCAAAATTAGGGGTACTTGAAATGCGCCGCCACTACGCGCCTTACCTCCGCGATTTACCCAATATTAAACCCTACCGCGCTCGATTGGTCACAGAAATGGAGCCGGATGTCCTATATGGTATTTTGGATGAAATTGAATACGAGTACGCAGAAGTAGCGGTATAAACCCAAAATACTTTAGACAACTGAAACTTTTTTGGATGCTTTTAATGTTGTAAGAAACGGTTAACACTGTTTGACGACTTACTGACGACTTCTTATAATGGTATTCAACATACAACCCCACGAACGCAAGATATTTGAACTGATCGCCCGTTGTGCCCGCGAAATAAATGCCCCTGCTTACGTGGTAGGCGGCTATGTACGCGATCGCTTATTGGGCCGCTCCACTAAAGACATAGATGTGGTTTGCGTAGGCGACGGCATACGATTAGCGCAAGCGGTGGCCGCGCAATTGTACCCGGCCCCCAAAATTGCCGTTTACAACCGTTTTGGCACCGCCATGCTAAAACATGGTGGCACAGAAGTGGAGTTTGTCGGTGCACGCCGGGAAAGTTACAGCCCCGACAGCCGTAAACCGGATGTAGAACAGGGCTCCTTAGAAGATGACCAGAACCGCCGCGATTTCACCATCAACGCACTGGCCGTCAGCCTCAATGAAGCCGATTTCGGGCATATATTGGATCCCTTCGGCGGATTGGCGCACTTAGAAGCCAAACTCATTAAGACACCACTTGATCCGGGCCAAACTTTCTCCGACGACCCACTCAGGATGATGCGGGCCATCCGTTTTGCTGTTCAGTTGGGATTTCGGATTGACTCTGGCACTTTTACGGGTATTTCAAAAAATAAAAGCCGCATTCACATCATTTCCAAGGAAAGAATTGCCACTGAATTGGAGAAAATTATCCGGTGTCCGGTACCCTCTACGGGTTTTAAACTCTTGTTCGACTGCGGTTTGTTGCACCTCATACTGCCGGAATTTGTGGCCTTACAGGGGGTAGAAGATCGGGATGGAAAAGGGCATAAGGATAATTTTTATCATACGCTGGAGGTATTGGATAATTTGTGTCGGCGCAGCGATAACTTGTGGTTGCGCTGGTCGGCTATCCTGCACGACATCGCCAAACCTGCCACCAAGCGTTTTCACAAAGATACGGGCTGGACTTTTCACGGCCACGAATGGATAGGGGCCAATATGGTACCCAAAATATTTCGCAACCTGCGCCTGCCGTTGGATGCAAAAATGGATTATGTACAAAAAATGGTGCGGATGCACCTGCGCCCCATCAGCCTGACCAAAGAGGAAGTGACGGACAGCGCGGTACGCCGCCTGCTGTTTGATGCCGGCCCGGACATTGAAGACCTGATGAAATTGTGCGAATCGGATATTACCACCAAAAATCCACGCAAAATGGCCCGTTTTCTGGAAGGGTATGAATACCTGAAAGAACGTATGGCGCTGGTATCGCAGGCGGACAGGGTGCGGCTTTGGCAACCCCCTATCACTGGAGAGGTCATCATGGAGACTTTTGGCATTCCACCTTCTCGCGCAGTAGGTATCGTGAAAACTGCTGTTCGAGAGGCTATTTTAGACGGGGAAATCACCAATGATTACGAGGTAGCGTTTCAGCGAATGTTGGAAGAAGGGGCAAAAATAGGGTTGACTATAAAAAACAATTAGAACGCCACTCAACCACGTGCAGAAAATGTCACACAAATATTTAAGTAGTTGTGAGTTCTGAGCCACGCAACTATTTGATTATGTGTATTTTAAGCAAAATAATAACCGCGTTTTTTTTCACTCACGTACTTAGCAGTCATTTAATTACCAAATTTTTATAAAATGAGAAACAATATTTTATTTTTTTATTTTTTAGCGCTACTATCTTTTAATAGTACCACACTATTAGTAGCACAGCATTAGTGCAATATATCATCTATGCTCAGACACCCCGTGGAAAAATCAGTAAATCAGTAGCCATTACTGACTAAATCTATGCTTATATACAACACCGATCAAATCCGTGCCTGGGATGCCTATACCATTACCCACGAACCAATTTCCTCCATAAAACTGATGGAGCGGGCTTGTTCCGTGTTTTTTGACTGGTTCCTAACCGTGTATCCGCCGGAGCCGGAGCGCGCTGTTGTTATTTTTGCCGGTACGGGCAATAATGGAGGAGATGGCGTCACCCTTGCACGCCGATGTAGTTTGCTGTATGAATCGGTAGAATTGGTAATTTTGCAATATACTGATAAAAATTCGCCGGATTTTGAGGCGCAATTACATGCTTTATCGAGCTATTCAACAGTCCGGCAGCATCGGCTAATGGTGGCTGATCCGCTTCCGAAAGTTCCACCACAGGCTATTATCATGGATGCTTTAATGGGTTCGGGGCTTTCCCGCCCACTCACAGGAGCCTGGGAAAAGGCAGTACATTATCTTAACGAACTACCGAATGATATCGTCGCGGTAGATGTCCCTTCCGGTTTGTTTTGTGATAAGGCTACGGTTGGCCCCTGCGTAAAAGCCACGCGTACTTTTAGTTTTGAGTGTCCAAAATTATCTTTTTTCTTCCCTGAAAATGCGGAAAATGTAGGAAAATGGACCGTGGGTTCAATTGGATTACACCCTGATTTTGAAACCACGACCACTACCCCATTCAATTATCTGGATAAAAAAGCCATCTGGTCATTTATTCGACTACGGGCTAAGTACGCGCACAAAGGTACTTTTGGCCATGCATTGATCCTTGCGGGCAGTTATGGCAAGACTGGGGCTGCTATCCTCGCAGCACGGGCCGCCTTGCGTTCAGGTGTGGGGTTGCTCACGGTACACGCTCCCCGCTGTTCGATGCCGCCGCTGCAAACCGCTGTGCCGGAAGCCATGTTTGAGGCGGATTCCCATGAAAACGCTTGGAATGAAGTCCCAAAAGACCTCCAGCGGTACACAGCCATCGGAGTCGGATGCGGTATCGGTACCGCTCCGGACACCGCTTCGGCCTTAGCCAACTTGCTGGATCAGGCCCGGAAACCGATAGTATTGGATGCCGATGCCCTCAACCTTCTGGCACAGCATCCTGAATGGTGGCCGATGGTGCCGCCTGACAGCATCTTAACGCCTCATCTCAAGGAATTTGAGCGACTTTTTGGCGTTTCCGGCAATGATTTTGACCGCAACAACCTGCAACGGCGCATGGCAACAGAGAAAAAAGTAATTATCGTGCTCAAAGGTGCACATACTGCCATTGCCCTTCCCGATGACAATTGTTGGTTCAACAGCACTGGCAACCCGGGCATGGCCACTGGCGGCAGCGGAGATGTACTGACTGGTATACTGACCGGATTATTAGCACAAGGATATGCTCCGCGTTCCGCTGCCCTGCTGGGCGTTTTTCTACATGGCCTTGCTGGCGATTTGGCTGCTGCCCAATACAGCCAACCGGGTATGATCGCAGGCGACATAACGGCTCATATAGGGGAAGCGTGGATTACAATAATAGAAGGTGGCAGATTATTTAATGATCACTAACGGCTCACAGTTATTTAAAATCAATGAGTTGTGAAATTTATTTTAAAGTGCTGCCTCACCCGTTAGCCGAGGTCTTCTACGATTTTTTATCGTGTCCTAATTTCATAAATCAGTGAAAAAATGATTAATTCGCCCCTTTACGCGCTCAATTTTTCGATTTAATTCATTAAAAAACCAATCACGATTTTTTTCCGATGAGGCACTAATCATGATAGACTTACCAATGACATTTTGGAACCATTCTTCTGTGTAATTGCACAAGCGGGTATCCGTGCTTTTTATAAAATTAGGGTTGCAATAAGCAGAATACAACATTTTGCCCTCATCCGTGACCATCAAACCAGCATTATTGGTGTGTACCATCTCATTATAATAGAGGTGTAAAGCGGCACGACCTGATTCAGGCTTTTCATTTATTCGAAACTTTTTGCCGCATTTTGCAATGCTCTTCAGGTGCTCTGTCCACTCCGTCAGTTTATCGCAAAGTAACAGCGCATCGCTGTTATTTCTAAAACCGCCGGAATAAGCGTGGTATTCGATTTGTGCCAGCGTTATATCCACAATATTGATGCTCCACAGTTCTGTACTGTCTATTTTCAAATAAAAATCAAGCACTTGTTCCCCAAGGCGATGAATGGGTGGGGTAACCAAAGTGAAATCAAAAGGGCGGTTCTCCAAAAAAGGCAGGTTCCAGGTAGTACGGCCCCAAACGTATAATTTGAAACTGAATAATTCGGGGATGAACAGGTAAGTGAAAATTGGAATTTCAACTGAAGCGTAATAAAAACGCGGGTTAGGCAAGTGACTAATCACCTGAAAATCAGATAAAAGGCCATTTAAAAAATCGCTAAAGTCGGTTATTTTTCGGGAAAAAGCGTTAAAGCTTCCCATAAACCCATTGGTCTGACCCAGCACGATAGCATCCAAAGAAATGCGATAATCTAATGCCAGCGCTTTCACTTCATGGAGCAACAAGGCCGTATCGCAACGAATTCTTCGATATACCGCATCCTTCGAGAGATTCAGAATGGCACTGACGCGTTCTACGGCATCGGCCTGCCGGCCTTTGTGATGCTGGATAATAGCATCAAATATTTGTTGTTGTAAAAAATATTGATTCATTCAGGTTTGAACAAAAAATGGCTGTTTAAAATTTTGTTAGTATCGGGTATTAAGCAGGTATGTTGAAATAAACGCGGTTGTAGATTTATGCAAAACTAACTCAATCAATTAGTTGTGAAACCAACAACTCATAATTAACAACTCATGACTACTTACCAATTCTTTTTGCTTCCCGTAGGTTTCGCCCTTGTGCCTCCCTCCCGATATTGTCGCGCATTGCGTTCCTCCTGCGGCGCAACGGCGGTTGCTAATAAGCGCAGGGCGGTTTCACGGGGCATTGGCGCAACTGGCAGCTCCCGCTGCCGTTGTGTACGAGCCTGATCTAAATATTGTAATCGAAGCTGTAAACGCGGTGGTGGCGGCGGCGGCGGCGGCGGCGGCGGTGGGTTGTTTTGTTCCCGCTGTTTTCTTTTGGCAATTTGCAGATTTTTTTTGGCATCTGCCCGATTGGGTTGCAAGCGCAGGGCCGCCTCATAAGCCGCAATCGCTTCTTTATATTGCCCTTGTACCAACCAGGCATTTCCGGTATTAAACAAGGCATCTGGCCGGGCGGCAGGGTTGGTCACCCCCTTAAATAAAGCAATGGCTTCCGGGTATTTGTTTTGCTGGTAAGCAGCATTTCCGGCATTGTACAACCCGGAAGACCCGGCAGCACGATAAGCCATTTCCGCTTTCAGGAAATTGCCTTTATCGTGTAGAACGTCGCCCCGAAGCAGGTCGCGGTGGCCGGATTGGGCGGCCAGAGCGGGCAAAAAAGCGTAGAAAAAAAGAATAAGGCGCATACTGAGGCTAAAAAATCTTTATTATTGTTTTACAAACGTCCGGCGATAGCGCACACCGGTTTCCCGGCAATGACGGCATAATACATCCCTGATGTCCATTTCATGGTACCTTTGTAGATGCCAATGTTCATTCGGGTATCAAAAGGTGCGCCGCCACCATTACAATCACGTAAGATAACGACCTCAATCTGCCAGGTTTTGGTGCCGTTAGTATTAGTTTTAAGGTATTTATAAGACATACTGCTACCCACAATATGCATAGCAAAGCTACATACTGGAAAGAGTAAACTACAAAAGAAAAAACACAATCTAAAATTTTTCATAAAAACCATTTTTATTAGGTGCTGCGTTGATAATCAGTACATTAAATATTTTTCGTTCCCAACCCTTTTCAAATAGAAAAACGTAATGCTTTCCTCAAAGTCCATGTCGCAGTTTGACTGTCACATTAATTTACGACCACTACTTTTGCAATCACAGCATCCGGCGATTCAAAATTCTCTACGCTGGTGGCCATAATGAGGTAAACCCCGGAAGCAACACGGCGGCCTAGGTAGTCGCGGGCATCCCAAACGGCCTGCCCACCGAGGGCTTTCCCTTCATACACCAAATTGCCGGCAGCATCGGTTATTTTGATGTTGGCATCGCGGGCAAGGCCATAAATAGCAATAGGGCCATCGTAGTCGGGTTGTACCGGATTGGGATAGGCATACGGCGTACGGTTATTGATTTTTCCGCCAACCACTGCCTCTCCACGCAATGAGATCAGCCCTTTCTCCGTACCAATCCACACGATGCCAGTGGTGGGTTCTATCACCATCGCATTGATCGTATTGTCCAAAAGTGGGCTGTTGGTGGTAGAATATTGTGCAATTTGCTGAATACCATCGGCAGACTGCACAAAAATGCCATTGGTCGTACCAAACCATTTGCGGTTAGCACCGTCTATTGCAATGGAACGCACGTCTTCTGTCTCTAAGAGATAAGCCCTGAAATCGTCCACGTCAACAATGCGCCGCCGGCCCGTACAGGTAGCATCAAACACATTGCTGCCACACTCAAAAGTCACCACACCCTGTTGTGTACCCACCCACACATCTCCGTCAAGATCGGCTTTTATACAGTTGACTGTATTGGTTTTCAGCGCGCTATTGGAGGTATTGATGATACGGTACCGATCGTCAGCCGGGTTTTCAATACTGGCACCGCTATCATAGACCAGAATACCACCATTGAAACCAATAGTGAACCATTTGTATCCATTGCCATCAATGGTGAGTGAAATGAGGTTATTGGCTGGTGCAGCAGAAAAATTCATTAATTTTCCATCGGATTTTAAAACAGCAATAGGCGCAGTAGCATCGTAGTTGGCGATCCACAGATTTTGGTCTTTGTCAAAAGCCAGCCCGCTGATAGCCGTTCGAGCGGTGCCGGATGCTCCCGCATTTTGAAGGATCGAATTGTTTTTGGTATAACATTTAGTTGGTTTTCCTGCTTCCGTGGCTTCTACCAATCCACCCAGAAAGCTACCGGCATAAAATTTATCTTCCGTGGGGTGTGCTACCACTCTCCAAAGGTCTTTGCTGCAATCCCCGGGTATCAATTCGGGGTTGCTGCCACCAAAAAGTCGGCTCCATTGTCCGTCTTTTAGCGCGTAAATGCCTTGTTGCGCGCCGAGTGGGCTTAAATTTTGAGCAGCTCCGGCAGTTGCCACCAATAATTTTCCATCCGGGGCTAAGGAAAGATCACTAATGGAATGATAAAAAGGAGAATTATACACAAAGCGGTCGCAACGGTTGGCCGCCAGGTCATAATATCGAAACTGTTCTGTATCATCGGCAAACCAAAACTTTCCAGACCCGTCTTCTATTCCGTATAAAGGCTTACTAGCTTCACAAGTCCAGTGAATATCGAATTTACCGCCATCGGGCGCTATGTACCCAATTTCTCCATTCCCGTTTTTTTCCCAACCAATTACTAACCCCTGACCTTCAGCGGTCAGGTAACGTACATTCCGGTTTGCCCGACGCTCTATCTCCGTCAGCGTAGTACCATCATAGCGATATAAAGCATTTTCTATACCACAGTACAATTGATTTTTATAAACGGCAAAGGCGGTGGTTGGCCTTCCGGCGGGAAAGCCCTGAGCAGCGCCCAACGCTTGCCAACGGCTGAAATCAATGGGATTGTCATCGGTGACCGCAATACGAAAAATACCTTCATCCGTTCCAACATAAATACGGCCGTTAAAAACGGAACACGTACGCACAATCATATCCGTAAAAGTGGTAAAGGATACTTCATTGCGCTCTAAGTTTAATTTTATGAGGCCAAAACCACAAGCCAGATAAGCAAATTTACCATCAAAAGCAATATCATATATTTTTTTGTCGCCACTAATGTTGTTGTTTTTTCGAATAAAGGGCAGGTTGGTGACCGAGCCGTGATCAGGACGATACACATCAATATTACTATTATTGTAGACAACCAGCAATGCCTTGGAAACAGCGCTGTATCGAATAATACGCACCCCCATATCGCTCAGTCCTTCTACTTTCGTGATAAATCGCGGAGAGCGATCGGCTTTATCAATTTCCACGACGGCCCACTCCGTTGAAATATATACTTTTTGTGGGCTTTGCGACACATAAAATGAGCGCTGCCACGGCAGATACTGTTGCCATTGGCCCAATGTTACGTCCGGAAAATCGGAAGGGGCCAGCGTTTGGGCAATCAGATGCTGGCCGACAAATAAGAATAAACAAAGTATAAAAAAGCGAACGAGCATAGTAAGCAGCTATGAATTATTAATTATGAGTTTCACAACTGTTTGATTGTGTGAATCTTGCATGAACTGATAAAAGCGTTTATTTCAACTTACCTACTTAGGAAAGCGTGTCAGAATAAAGCAATAAACTTGTTAACAGTCACAATGATATTAAGATGCAAAAAGCGACCTTGAGGTTGCTTTGTACTCTGCCAACGCTTCAGATTTGTTATACGTTTTTACCTGTAAATGAATTAATTCATTTTCGCGCCACTATTTGCCTATTTCACGCCAAACACCCCCATCCGCTCATTGTTTCGGGCAGCCAGCACTACCCTGCCCTTTGCGGTGCGGAGTTCTGCCAGATCGCGGCACTGTCCTGTGAGGTGGAAGCCGCTCTCCCACGCAGGCAGTGCCCGAAAACCGCCTTTTCCATTGCCCAACAGTAAGGTACCATAATTGCCGTCAATGCGCCCAATCTCCGGGTTAGCATCGTAGAAATTGCCGCCTGCGAGTGCATCTAAGGCACCATCACCGTTGAAATCACGAATCAAAAACGTCTGCATGGGCGATAATTGCAGCGTTTCGGGCAGTTCATGCAACAAAAACTGGCCATTTCCGAGGTTTTCTACATAACAGGAGGCAAACTGAAAAGCCTGAAGCAGGAGCGCATCTTTTAATTGTTTTGGAGGAAAAACGTCGTTCAGGCTGGCAGCAGCATAATCCTTGTAATGGAGATATTGTTTTTTAATGGACGGCATCTGAGCATTCAATTCGTCTTTAGAAGCAAACAATTGCCGCTCCCCGTGGTAATAATAACACAATAACTGGTCTAAACTTTTATTGCCATCCAAATCTTTCACGTACATTTCTATCGGATGTTCCGCAGAGGCCGTGAGTTTAGAATTAAGGCCATAATTGCCCGCCAATAAATCCATATCACCATCACCGTCGAAGTCTGCAGCACGGGCGCAATTCCACCAACCGGCGCTGTGTTCCAAGCCACTTCCTTTGATTGGAAGCGGTGCTAAATATCCGTTTTTATTTAAAAAAATCGAAATCGGTATCCATTCACCTACTATCACTAAATCTTCGCGTTTATCGCCATCCATATCTGCCCAAATAGCGTCTTTGATCAGTCCGGCACGTTGCAGATCAGGAGCTTTCGTCGCTGTAATATCTGTGAAATGACCTTTCCCGTCATTTTCTAACAAATAAGAACGCGGAGCGAGGCCATAATTCCAGGGAACGGAGCGCCCGCCAATAAATAAATCAACATCGCCATCACCGTCGAGATCATGCACTGCCGGGCAGGAGCCGTTGAGGGAGATACCCGGAAACGCATCGGTCAGGCGGGTAAACCGGCCTTTACCATCGTTGAGGTAAAGGCGCGGCTGCATCGCCATTTCAGGTTCCCGAAATTCATTACCACCGCTCACTACCACCAAATCGAGCGCTTTATCGCCATTGGCATCAAAAAAAACAGCCCCCACGTCTTCATTCAGGCTGTCAGTAGCAATACCCGGCTGATTGGTCAGCTGAAAAGTGCCGGTTTTCGTTTGGATCCATATTTTACCCGCCTGCCATTTGGCTCCGCCCACAAAAAAATCTTCTAAGCCATCACCATTGATGTCTCCGACCGCCAATTTTGGCCCTTCGGAGGAACTCATGTTGGGAATAAGCCGCTCGCGGTTGAACTCCACAAATTTATTTTCCCGGTGTTTATAATCGAACTTCAATACATTCGCCAAATCTGCAAATATAGGAATAGCAATAGCAGGTTGTGGCAATAGGATATTGAAATTAATTTTTCCATTAGCATCCATTTGTTTCAGATGGAGGGTTTGATTGGTTTTTACATTTTCCAACACCTGGAATGCGCCGCCGGGCCAAATAATCGTTACTTTTGACACCGTTTCCACATCGCCCAAGCCCGTGAAAATACCTGGTTCTACGGCAGACTGATAGCCACGAGTCGGGTAATTTTCGGCCACGTGTCGGCCATATTTTGTATCAAATGCTACCCGTGCACCAATGCCCTGCACATTTTTGTTGTTGCCTTCAAATTTAAAATTCAGGTAATGCTGGCCTTTCCCGACGGGTTTGGAGGCATCCAAAGTCAGGTTTTTATAAACAAAAGCCGGGTCTTCGAGGTTATTTACCACCAAATCCAAATCGCCGTCGTTATCCAAATCAGCATAGGCCGTACCATTGGAATAAGAGGGAATATCCATACCCCAGGCTTTGGCGACATTGGTAAACGACATTTTACCGTTTCTACCCAAGTCATTCCGGTAAGCATAATTGGAAATTTTAATGCGGGGCATCAGTTCCGTCAGTTTGAGTTCATCATCCCCTACTTCATCACCCGCAATTTTGATTTGCACCGAATCCACCTCCACAAATTTCATATAGTCCAAATCATTAGAGCGGCGGAAAATACCATTAGAAATAAACAAGTCTTTGTATCCGTCTAAGTCGAGGTCACTAAATAGGGCTGACCAACTCCAATCGGTAGCATATATACCCGCATGGCAGGCCATTTCCGTAAAATATGGCATATTTTTCCCATCGGCAGTACGTTGTATGCCCGCATTTAATTGCAAGTTGTTGCGTGAATACTGGTAGTTATAGCCGTAAGAAAGTTTGAATTGGAAAACATCCGGTGCATCTTCTGCTGCCGATGCTTTCAGGATTTTAGGGTCATCCGGCAGCATATCCAAGGAAACAATATCCGGCAGGCCGTCGTTGTTAAAATCCGCTATATCCGTACCCATTGTAAAGCGGCTCGTGTGGCGAATGGCTTCATTGATTACCTCCGTGAAAGTACCGTTTCCATTGTTGAGATAGAGAAAATCATCTTCGTGAAAGTCATTCCCGATGTAAATATCCGGGAACCCATCCAAATTGACATCGCCGGTGGAAATGCCGAGACCATAACCTGTGACGGGGCTAAAAATGCCCGCTTGTGTGGTCACATCCGTGAAACGCCCGTTATCGTTGCGCAAGAGTTTATCGCCAGCGGTCGGGTGTGGTATATTCCGCAATTGGCTGCGGGTACCAAAAGTACCGTTTTTGTGTACCGAGTGCCGCAACTGGTACATGTCTAGGTCGCCATCTAAGTCATAGTCAAAAAAAGTTGCCTGCGTAGAATATCCTACCAGGTCTAACCCGTATTGCGATGCTTCATTTTCAAAAAGCGGCACACCTTTAGCATCATTGCCCTTGTTGATGAGCAAGATGTTGCGTCCACTCAGTCCGGGGTGGCCACCCACCATCCCCACATAAATATCCAGCAAACCGTCGGCGTTAACATCGGCCATGGTGACACCGGTAGTCCAGCCAAATTCCCCGCCCGCAGCGGCGGCCTCCGTGATGTCCTCAAATTTGAAATTTCCCCGGTTGAGGTACAATTTATTTTTTTCCTGATTGGAAGTAAAATACAAATCCGTCAGGCCGTCGTTGTTTACATCGCCCGCCGCAACACCTGCGCCGTTATAAATATATAAATAGGTGAAAATATTCAGGTCAGCGCGTTCTGTAAGGCGATTGACAAAATCTATGCCCGTTTGTTCCGGTTTTAGCAATTCAAAACGACGCGGCTCATCTGTTATGTCTGCGGTTTCGGTGGTGTTTTTGGGGCCACAGGCAGCAAAAAAAATAAAAATAAAAAGAATAGAATGGTGTAGTTTGCGTGTCATTATAATGAATAAATAGAAAAACAGGGATGTGTGTTTAAAATATGGGTGATAAAATGACAGCGGATGCAACATCAGGAAAGGGGTGAAAATAAACTATCAATCCTGACTGATTCTTTTCTGCTCAAATTACCCATCTTTTGTTTAAATAGAACCACTATTCGCTCAAAAGATAGCTGTTTGAACAAAAACTAACCTACCTAAAACTATCAAGTTATTATTTACCCGTTCCTAAAAGATTAAAATATAGGAGATATTATGCCAATTTAGTGCGGACTATTCGGCGAATAGCCATATTTATAAAAAAAATTGTAAAATTTTTGCAAAGGTAATCTTTTTTACAATTTTGTTTTTATCTTTGTGCTTCAAATACCGAATATGTTGAAAAAATCACCATTCCCGGGCATATACCCCTGTTTGGAAGGGAATTTATGGCCGGATGTACATTACAGCCTTGCGGGCATCATCGGAGAATTGCTTGCCCTGCACCTTTTAAATTAATTTATATGAGCCTTCAGAAACAACAGTGATTTTTTCCAATCAAGTACATTTGCGCAAATTTACTACCCTCACGGTACAAGTGCATTAGAAATAAGATGATAAAATATTACACCATAAATGGCATACCGACGCTCGTAGAAAAAGCCGTATTGCACGTTTCCGATTTGAGTATTTTACGCGGTTACGGCATCTTTGATTTTTTTATTGCCCGTCAGGGTCATCCCCTATTTTGGGAGGATTATGCCGCCCGTTTCTACCGCTCTGCCGAATTAACCGGCTTACAGATACCTTTTCAGGAGCCAGAACTAAAAGCACAGGTGCAAAATCTTCTGCGCATCAATGAAATGGCCGATGCCGCCGTGCGATTTGTGCTCACGGGCGGCTACTCAGAAGATGCTTACACGCCCCCCGACACAGCCAATATGATTATTATGCTCCATGACCTCCCGGCTAATATATGGGAAAGTAACGGAAAAGGGATAAAAATCATCAGTCACGACTATCAACGCGACTTGCCGGAAGTAAAAACCATCAATTATGCCATGGGCATTCGGATGTTGCCGCGTATTCGGGCAGCCGGCGCGCAAGATTTGGTTTATCATGATGGCGGCTGGATTCGAGAATCGGCCCGTTCCAATTTTTATTTGGTAGACAATCATGGTGCCATTGTCACGCCCCACGAACAGATATTAGAAGGCGTTACCCGCAAACACGTTCTTGAATTAGCCCGGCAGGCCGGTATTCGCGTTGAAGAACGCGATGTACATATTGACGAAATCAACCTGGCAACAGAAGCCTTCTTTACCAGTTCCACCAAGGGTGTGATGCCCGTAACGCATATTGACAACCGGGAGATCAGCGATGGGCCAGGGCCGGTTTCACGGCAGTTGCAAGCGTTGTTTTTGAAAAAGGTGGAAGCGTATTTATTTTTTATTTAATCATAATTTACCTGAAAATCAGTAAAAGGTTGTATCTTTGTGCAGGATTTCGAAATATGGGTTTTGGACATAAAATTATTCTTATTGTTTTTGCCTTGTTTGCAATAGTGCAATACAATGACCCCGACCCCGTCCAATGGATGTTGCTGTATGGTAGTGTCAGTTTAAGTGCCGGTCTTTCCATCATCAACAAACCTGTAAAAATATTATTATGGGCAATACTGATTGTTTCAGGATGTTGGTGTTTTAGTTTATTTCCTCATTTTTTGAATTGGGTGAACACAGGATGCCCTTCTATTGTTACAACCATGAAAGCAGAACAACCGTGGGTAGAGCTAACTCGCGAATTTCTGGGGTTGTTGTTGGCTTTTTTTGCCAGCGCATGGTTACTTAGGAACCCAAACACGTCAAAATAACATTATCTTAAATTTAGGAAGGCTGAAACAACAGATGATTACATTTCTCCGTTATCAAATAACGCAGTAGCCAAATCAATCAATTCAAAATTCAGACATTCGTTTATAATTTACTTTTTTTAAGGAACTACTTATTACCCATTGCAATGGAAGAAAAAAAGCGCCGTCCGCGCATAACCAAAGGTGAATCTGACGCTCCGCTGAAAGAGCAGGAGCAAAATGACCACAACGAAAACCAAACCTCAGAACAACCAAGTTTTGAACGATGGTCCCCCCCACGCCAAGAGCGTGTGCAACCGCCTTACGAAAGGCGACGTCCACCCGATAACGACCGACCCGACTACAATCGCGACCGCAAAGAAGGAGATGAACGATCCTTCAACAACGAGCAGGCTTACAACAGTGGCAGGAACGATCAAAACAGCGGCGGCGGATACAATCGCCCGTATAACCGCGACCGCAATGAAGGCGGCGGCGGTGGATACAATCGCCCAAACAACAACGATCGGCCTCCGTACAACCGCGACCGCAACGAAAGCGGCGGCGGCGGATACAATCGCCCAAACAATAACGATCGGCCTCCGTACAACCGCGACCGCAATGAAAGCGGCGGCGGCGGATACAATCGCCCAAACAATAACGATCGGCCTCCGTACAACCGCGACCGCAACGAAGGCGGAGCCGACAATAGAGAGCAAGGCGGAGCCGACCGTCCATACAACCGCGAAGGCGGCGGCGGCGGCGGATACAATCGCCCGTACAACAATGACCGCCCCAGCCGCGAAGGCGGTGGCGGTTACAATCGCAATAGTGGTGGTAGTGGTGGCTTTCGTAAGCCCTTCAACAATCGCGGTGGCGGCGGCGGCGGTTTTGGCAAAAAACCTTTCCGCAAAAATGATGATTATTATGTGGAGCGCAAACCAAAGCCGGATATGCCAACCGGTGAAGGAATGCCGCTCAATAAATATTTAGCACATTGCGGTATTTCCTCCCGCAGAAAAGCTGTTGATTTTATTGAAGGGGGGAAAGTCACCGTAAATGGTATAGGGAAAAAAGAGCCATTTTATCGTGTGCAAGTAGGCGATGTGGTCGTTTGCGACGGTAAACAACTAACGGTACAGGAACGTTTGGTGTATGCGCTATTGAATAAGCCCAAAAATGTCATTACTACCAATGATGATGAACGTGGCCGCACAACAGTTTTAGATATTGTTGATTCTGCATTTTCCGAACGCCTTTATCCGGTTGGCCGCTTAGACCGCGATACCACGGGTCTTATTCTCATCACCAACGACGGTGACTTGGCACATAAACTGACACATCCCAGCTTCAATATTCAAAAACAGTATCGTGTTGGTCTGCGCAGCTCGCTCACACAAGCAGATTTAGAAGCCATTGAAAAAGGCGTTGAATTGGAAGATGGCCTCTTAGAGGTTAACTGGGTGCGTTTTTCCGAAGACCATCCCGAACGCGATATGGTAGAGTTGGAAATTAGCACAGGCCGCAACCGCGTGGTGCGGCGCTTATTTGAGCACCTTGGCTATGAAGTTTTCAAACTTGATCGTTTTTACTTTGCAGGTCTTACTAAAAAAGATTTAGCACGGGGAGCCTTCCGGGAATTAACCCAACGAGAAGTTATGATGTTGAAACACTTTACCGGGCATCCTTCCACGGCTAAGAAAAAGAAAAAGAAATATTACGACGATAATGACGGACCGGATGGAGAAGAAGAAGGTATAGATATGGATGATGTAGCGATGGATGAGGCAAACATGGAGATGGACGAACTGGAAACAAATGAGATGGAAATGGATGGTATGATGGAGATGGACATAGACGATTCTGCTACAAACGATAAAGATTAATTTTAAAAAACGGAAGGTAGAACGTGGAGAGATCATTAGCGGTCTTTCACTTTCTACCTTTTGCTTTTTTATAGTTTACCCATTTAAAATGAGAAGGCATTGTTGCGTTAATTTTATTTAATTACTTTGTCGCGTTAATTTTTCTTTAATTACCTTATTGTCAATGGTTTACAGGAATTAAAACTGACAACTGTTGACTGACCACTCCTACTACTGTCATGGCACTTACCAACCGAATCAGCCGATGGATTTTTAAGGCATGGGGCTGGAAAGTCACGGGGCCTTATCCCCATGAACTATCAAAATTAGTGCTCGTAGTAGGTCCTCATACTTCCAATTGGGATTTTCCGGTAGGGGTTTTGGTGCGCAGTGCCTGTGATGCCGATGCCGTTTTTGTAGCGAAACATACGCTGTTTCGCCCCCCTTTTGGCTGGTTTTTCCGATGGATCAATGGCGTGCCCGTAGACCGCACCAAGAAAGGTAATTTTGTTGCAGGTGTTATAGATGAATTTCAAAAACGCGATCATTTTCACGTCTGTATTTCACCGGAAGGCACTCGTAAAAAAGTATCTCGTTTTAAAACGGGCTTTTACCACATCGCCAAAGGAGCGGGCGTACCCCTTGTACTCACCCGGTTTGACTGGAAGCACCGCGAAGTAGATTTTGGCGAACGATTCTATCCTACTAATAATGAAGAACAGGATTTGGCCTATATTTGGAATTATTTTAAAAACACAAAAGGCAAAAACCCTGAACAGGGTATTTTATGAACACACTACCTGAAAAGATAGATGCTTTTACCCGTTTGCTCACCATCATGGATGAACTGCGCGAACAATGCCCCTGGGATAAGAAACAAACGCTGATATCCCTGCGCAACCTAACCATTGAGGAGACGTACGAACTGGCAGATGCTATTTTAGACAATGACCTGAAAGGTATTCAGGAGGAAATCGGAGACCTGATGCTTCATTTAGTTTTTTATGCCCGAATTGCCTCCGAACAAGGTGCTTTTGACATCGCAGATGCTCTGCACGCTATTTGCGATAAATTAATCGCCCGGCATCCACATATTTATGGTGATGTAAAAGTAGAGAACGAAGAAGACGTAAAACGCAATTGGGAGCAGTTAAAACTAAAAGAAGGCAAAAAATCGCTGTTAGCCGGCGTACCCCGCAGTTTGCCCGCCATGGTAAAAGCCTACCGGATGCAGGAAAAAACCAAACAGGTAGGTTTTGAATGGGAAAATACCGATCAGGTGTGGGAAAAAGTGCAGGAAGAACTACAGGAATTACAAGAAAATATCCAAAATAAAGCGCCGCAATCGGATATTGAAGACGAATTTGGAGATGTTTTGTTCTCTCTGATTAATTACGCCCGATTCATCGGAGTTGACCCTGAAACGGCTTTGGAGCGTACCAACCGAAAATTCAAATCTCGTTTTGAATACATTGAAGCACAGGCTGCCAAACCGCTTCAGGATTTGACACTGGCGGAAATGGATATCCTGTGGGAAGCAGCCAAAATTCAAGAGTAGATAACCCTTTTAGCCAACGAATTATTTCAGCCTCAAAATATTTCCGTGATGATAACAACTCCGGCAGCGCGGCTCATATTGCCCTTTTTCTCCCAGAAAAACAACTGATTCGCCTTCTGCAAGCCGATAAGAATGGGTGGCCAAATTGCCACAATGCACACAGATAGCGTGTACTTTCGTAACATATTCTGCTACTGCCAATAATTTTGGCATGGGGCCAAACGGCTCACCCCGGTAATCCATGTCTAAGCCGGCAATCACTACACGAATTCCTCGCATGGCTAATTCCTGACAGACTGGTACGATATCATCATCGAAAAACTGCGCCTCATCAATCCCTACTACAGTAGTATCATCACTGATTTTTAAAATTTTTTGTGCTGAATCAACTGGCTGCGCCAATAAGGTGTTGGTGTCATGGGAAACAACACTGACATCATCGTATCGCGTATCAATGCGGGGCTTGAACACCTCCACTTTCATATCAGCAATTTTAGCCCTTTTCAGCCGTCTGATTAATTCTTCTGTTTTTCCGGAAAACATACAACCGCAAACAACTTCAATCCAACCGGAGCGTTGCCCTTTAAAATGTGGTTCTAAAAACACGTTTTGTGATTTTTTGTAAAATGAATCGGCAAAAAGCACAACAATGCCAAAACACTGCTACTTTTGCGGGGCAAAGTTAAAAGCATTTTTCAAATGGATTTACTCAAAATAAAAATCTACTTAGATAAACTCAATCGGGAATACACACGAATGGGCAAAGACCCGGATAATGTGCCCCGCATTGACGTGGACATAATGGCCTCGTATGTACGCGAACTGTACGATGCCATTCTTTCGGAGGGTAACGCAGCCACAAAAATGGATACTGCACGTCGTGTGGTACTACGTCCGGCACCAGTCGAAGAACCAATAGCCACACCAGCACCACCACCGCCAGCAGTTGTGGCACCGCCACCGCCACCACCACCACCGCCAGTAGTAATACTGCCACCAATGATGGTAGAAACGCCACCGCCTGCTCCACCAGAGCCGATTGCGCCGCCGGTCATGATAACACTAAAACAGGAACCCACACCCGCCAAAACTGTAGCAGCAGCGGAGGGAGAATTCGAAGTATTGTTTGAGGAAAAGCAGGCCAAAGAATTGTCTGAAAAATTATCAGAAATGCCCATTCCCGACTTGCGCAGGGCTATTGCACTCAATGATCGCCTCTTGTTAACCCGTGAATTGTTTGCCAGTGACGGGCAGGCTTTTGAAACTACGCTGGCAGCACTCAATGCCTATAGCCAGTTTGCCGATGCTAAATCGTATATGATTAATAATTGCGTGATTCGCTACGGATGGAGCGAGAAAAAACGCGTGGAAACGGCTAAAGATTTTATTAAATTGGTGAGAAGAAGATATAAATAATTATGGGGTAGAGTAAGGTTTATGAGTTGACTATGAGTTTAACAAAAACGTATATGCAATACCTTCAACTATCTCCTTCTGTAAAAACTGCAATAGAAAATCGCCAACCAATAGTAGCGTTGGAAAGTACTATTATAGCCCATGGTATGCCGTTTCCAAAAAATGTAGAAACGGCACTCCGCGTAGAACAGATCGTGCGCGAAGCAGGTGCTATACCGGCTACATGTGCCATCATTGGCGGCAAATTGAAAGCGGGGCTGACCAACAGTGAATTGGAATTTCTGGCTAGGGAAGGGGCATCTATACCCAAAGCCAGTCGACGCGACCTGCCGTATTTAGTCAGTCAGCGCAAAAATGGCGCTACTACCGTTGCCTCTACCATGATTATTGCGCACCTGGCGGGTATCCGCATTTTTGCTACGGGCGGTATTGGAGGAGTACATCGCGGTGCAGCTACTACGATGGATATTTCTGCCGACTTACCCGAATTGGCTCAAACGCCGGTTGCAGTGATCAGTGCCGGCGCTAAAAGCATTCTTGACCTCGGCCTGACCTTAGAATACTTAGAAACACTTGGGGTACCGGTTATTGGGTACCAAACTGACGATTTTCCGGCTTTTTTTACGAGAAAAAGTGGATTTGGCGTGGATTTTCGATTAGATACACCCAATGACATTGCTGAACTGTTGTACGCTAAGTGGACAATGGGGTTAAACGGCGGCGTACTCATTGCCAATCCGGTGCCGTTGGAGTACGAAGCAGATGCTGCATTGATGGAACAGGCATTACTACAAGCCTTAGCCGATGCCGACCGGGAGCAGGTGCAGGGAAAAGCCCTGACCCCCTATTTATTAGCACGGATAGAGCGCCTGACGGAAGGCCGAAGCCTTGATACCAATATTGAATTAATGTGCAACAACGCACGCTTGGCCGGAGAAGTGGCGGTGAGGTTAGTTGCACGGGAAAAAAATGCATAAAATATTTTATACATAAAAATTTGGAGTGCAATGTTTGATGAGTAGTCCAGAGTCAATAGTCGGCAGTTCACAGTCTCACAAACCCTTGATAATAAGGTAATTAATGAAATTAAAAACTACGATTATTTCTATTTACCTACTTATGCAGCCCGTCATTTGACTTAATAAGGAACGGTGTCAGAATAAAGCACTAAACTTAGGTAGATTAATTTTTGCTCAAATAACTATCTCTACGCTAACAGTGGGGCAATTTAAGTGAAAAGATGAGCAATTTGAGTGAAAAGGAATCAGATAAGATTGATGCTTTTTTGACACCGCTCCTAAGTTACGGGGTTAATCATTACTTACTCTTGCCATGCAACAAAAAATTTTATTTTTGGGGCTATTTGCACTCTTTTTTAGTGCGCTTGCTGCCCAAACTGCCTACCAGTCTTTTTTTTCCGGTGATACCACCGATATAAATGTTCCAGTATCCGGCGGCATCGTACTCATGGGTGGTGCGGGTGAAAACGACAATGCCATGCGCTGGTTTTTGCAGCAATGCAACGGGGGCAATGTGGTGGTGCTGCGCGCCTCAGGTGGCGATGGCTACAATAAATATCTGTTCAGTGATTTAGGCGTTGGTGTCCATTCGGTACAAACCATTGTCATACCCAATCAGGCTTCCGCCAATGACCCTTACATCGCCCGGCAAATAAGAAATGCCGAGGGGCTTTGGATTGCTGGCGGGGATCAGGCTAATTATGTACGGTGGTGGAAAGACAGTCCGGTTGGGGATGCCTTACGGTACTTAATCTCAGAAAAAAAAGCTGTAATGGGGGGAATCAGTGCCGGTATGGCCATTCAGGGAGCAGCTTATTTTTCGGCATTAAATGATGGCATTACTTCCGGGGAAGCCTTAGACAACCCATTTCACAGAAAAGTGACGGTGGGAGGCGGTGATTTCCTGCACCACCCTTTGCTGCGCAATGTCATCACGGATACCCATTACGATGCGCGCAACCGTCAGGGTCGTCATTTGGTGTTCATGGCACGTGTGATGAAAGATTACAAAGTAATTCCAATTGGTATTGCCTGTGCTGAACATACAGCCATTTGTATTGATTCCTCTGGTTATGCGCGCGTGTTCGGCAGGTTCCCAAAGGAGCAGGATTACGCTTATTTCCTTCGTGTAAATTGTGAAAATGATCTTGTAGGCCCTGAAATATTGGTGGCAGAAAAACCCTTGCATTGGTTCAGGAAAAAATCGGCGGTACGCACCTTGAAAATACCCGGCAAGCCGGATGGCCATGCAGGAATGAACTTGCACACGTGGGAAAGCACTGCTGGAGGGAAATGGGAAAACTGGTGGGTTGATCAAGGGGTGTTTCAGTTTGAAGCAGCACCCGGACCGCCACCTTGTTTGTCCACTCATTTAACATCAATGGAAAATACGCAGGCAAGAGGGGGCATACAGCCGCCTGAAAACTTGCACTTGAGTTTGCCTGACACCCATTTGCCCGCTGTCATCCGGCTTTTTGATTTGCATGGGCGTTTGGTACGTGAATGGCAGGCTACTTTGACTGACGCAGATTATCCTCTTCCGATAGATTGTAATGGTGCACATATTCTATCCATTTCGGGAAAAAAGGAAAAAACAAGTCGAATGATTGTAATTCCTTAAAAAAACTTCACAGTTTCTTAACCCATAAATCACGGGAGTGTCCATATACCCGGCTTAACTTTGCAAAATTATACAAAGGCAACGCAGATAATTGGTTAAATTATTATTTACTCATTCCTTTGAATAAAATTTAATGCACATTTTTGCTATAACGTCTCCTTGGCTAAAGCCAAACACACCACAAAGCATTATGAAAGAAATTTCAACCAGCAAAAAAATCCTGATTGTAGATGATGAGCCGGATATTTTAGAATTCCTTCGGTATAATCTCCAAAAAGAAGGTTACACGGTGATAACTGCCTCTGATGGCAAACAGGCTATTGTTGTAGCAGAAAAGGAAAAACCCAACCTTATTTTGTTAGACATCATGATGCCGGAACTTGACGGGGTGGAAACCTGCCGCCTGTTGCGCAGCAAAAAAGAATTCAACGATACGCCCATTGCTTTTCTTACGGCACGCGATGAAGATTATTCTCAAATTACTGCTTTGGATGTCGGCGGCGACGATTACATTACAAAGCCGGTACGCCCCCGAATATTGGTGAGTCGCATCAATGCTTTATTGCGCAGGGCGGATCGCACTTCCACGGAAGATTTGGAAATATTGGAACTCCATGACTTAATCATTGATAAACAAAAAGTAATGGTTTTTCGGGCAGGAACGCCAGTTGAATTGCCCCGGAAAGAATTTCAAATTTTGTGGTTATTGGCCAACCGCCCCGGCCGCGTTTTTACCCGTGAAGAAATCTTTGATAAAATATGGGGCAATGACGTAATTGTTGGCAACCGCACAATTGATGTTCACATCCGGAAACTTCGGGAACACCTCGGAGAAGAATATATCAAAACGATGAAAGGAATCGGTTACAAATTTGAATTTTAACCAACCAGAAGAAACGGTTTCTTCGTATATTAAGTATAAAAGACACAAAATTACTCATAAGTTTATTCTTGTGTGTAATTTTGTGTCTTTTACAATTTAAACAAGCACCTGATGTTTAAAAACCAGACCCCGCGTCAACTATCCCTGATTGTAGCCGCATTATCCGCCATTTCTGTCACAACCATTTCTATGTTGTTGATGGCTACGGGCATATTGCAGTTTGCACGGCTCGAATTGGCATTTTCTGTATTGCTCATTTTTGTAATGGTATTTTTACTCAATTTTTATATGCTTCGATATTTTATTTTTCGACGTATAAAACTGATTTACAAGGTGATACATCACCATAAAATGCCTTCGGATTTTAAATCAGATAAAATTGATATGGGGCGCAACATCATTGGCGACATAGAAAAAGAGGTAAGTGACTGGGCAGAAAAGTATGAAAAAGAAGAAGAAGCATTAGACCGGCTGGCTTTGTATCGCCGCCGTTTTATCGGTGATGTCTCCCACGAATTAAAGACCCCTATTTTTAATATCCAAGGCTTTATACACACGTTGTTGGATGGTGCCATTCACGATCCACAGGTTAATATTTCGTTTTTGCAAAAAGCTGCAAGGAATGTAGATCGCCTGCAAACTATCGTAGAAGATCTGGAAATTATCAATAAATTAGAAGCGGGTCAAATGATACTTGATTTGCGCGATTTCGATATTTATGAACTTGCGGAGGAAGTGTTTGATGAGATGGAGATGCGTGCCCAAGAACGCAATACGCGGCTTATATTTAAAGAGGGTGCCAACAATCATTTTAAGGTACGCGCTGACAAAGACAGCATCCGTCAGGTTTTAGTGAACCTCATACATAATTCCATAAAATATGGACGAGAGAATGGTGTGGTAAAAGTTAGTTTTTACGATATGGAAACCTACATTTTGGTGGAAGTCAGTGACAATGGCATCGGGATACAAGAAGACCACTTAAAATACCTGTTCGATCGTTTTTACCGGGTGGATAAAAGCCGTTCCAGAGATGCGGGCGGTACTGGCTTGGGATTATCCATTGTGAAACACATTGTAGAAGCACACAAGCAAACTATTAATGTGCGCAGTAATGACGGCAAGGGTTCCACTTTTGGGTTTACCCTGGAAAAAGCATAAGTAGTAGGAATCAGTTTTAACTTAATTTTGAACAAAAACTTTTTTTTATCCGAAAAAAAATACCTTTGCGATTAAATTTGAAGCCCTTGATAATTTCCTACTACTTTTCATGACACCAACGCTCGTTATAATAATACTGTTGCTTTATTTTGTCATGTTGATTGGTGTGGCATGGTACACCAGTCGCGATGCAGGCAATGAAAGTTTTTTCTTAGCCAATCGCCAGGTGCCTTGGTACGTTGTCGCTTATGCTATGATCGGCACCAGTATCAGTGGTGTGACGTTTATTTCTATTCCCGGCAAAGTGGGTGGATCAGGTCTTAATATGGCCTTTTCTTATATGCAGGTGGTACTTGGATATTTGGCCGGGTATTTTTTTATTGCTACGGTGTTGATGCCTTTGTATTATCGTTTGAATCTGACCTCTATTTATGGTTATTTAGAACAACGCTTAGGTTATTGGTCTTATAAAACCGGGGCTGGATATTTTATTTTATCCCGTACTTTGGGTTCTGCTGCACGTATGTTTTTAGCGGCATCTATTTTGCAAATGTTTGTTTTCCAACCACTTGGAGTTCCTTTTGCCGTAACGGTCATCCTCATGCTGGCGCTTATTTATAGTTATACGTACAAAGGGGGTTTAAAAACCATCATTTGGACGGATACGATCATGACCACATTTTTTATTGCAGCGCTCATTTTTACGGTTTACACCATTAGTGCTACACTCAATCTGAATTGGAGCACCGTAGTTCCAACCATCATGAACGGACGTTATGGGCAGATTTTCTTTTTTGATAACTTTTTTAGTGACCCTAATCATTTTGTCAAGCAGTTTGTCAGTGGTGCTTTAGTGGCCATCGCTATGACCGGGTTAGATCAGGACCTCATGCAAAAAAACCTGGCTTGTAAAGACATTCGGGCGGCTCAAAAAAACATGCTCGTTTTTTGTTTTTATTTGGTCGTGATTAATTTTCTATTTCTGATGCTCGGCGCCTTATTGTACACGTATGCCGGTACATTGGGCGTAGAAATCCCCGTAAAAACAGATCAACTGTACCCAAAAATAGTTTTCCATCACCTTGAATTGGGAGCAGGAATCTTTTTTGTATTGGGACTGATAGCCAGTACTTATGCCAGCTCGGACTCGGCACTGACGGCACTAACTACTTCTTTTTGTATAGACTTTCTTGGATTTCAAAAACAAGATTCCAACCCCGATATATACGCCACAGAAGCGGAGCAGCAGGCTTTCAGAAAAGCACAAGAGCAAAAATTGACCCAAAAACGTACCTTGGTACATTTAGGCTTTTCACTCGTTTTCGTTGTGGTAATTTTATTGCTTGATGCTTTCAGCGGAGATGCAGTGATCAACCTGATTTTCCGAATTGCCGGTTATACTTACGGGCCATTACTTGGCTTGTTTATGTTTGGCCTTTTTACCAAATTAAAAGTCCGCGATCAATATGTATTACCCATCTGTATCGCTGCTCCCCTCCTCACTTGGATGATAGAGGTGAACTGCAAACAATGGTTTGACGTAGGGTTCCTCACTATTCTTATCAATGGTTTGATTACCTATTTTGGCTTGTTTGCTATTTCATTTAGAGAGGAAGAATAAAGATGAATCTGCCTCAAAAATTAAGTGTTTTAATCTTTTTTTTAAAAATTGGAAAAAAATGTGTTGTTTTGTGCCCGTTTTTAAAAATTGACGGAACAACTCAAGAATGAGAAATGAAAGTAAGGAATAGATAATCTTATAAAATAGTGAAAATCAATTATTTATACCAAATTAAAGCCGCAGTTGTTTTTATTCACCTACTTCACTTAATTAGTTAAACACAATTATTATCTGTTCAACATTTAGGTATACATTATTTAATCGTTTATTGAAAATGCCTGATCATCAGCAAAAATTAACACGAATAGCCGTATTTTACGACGGTAATTATTTTCTCCACGTCAGCAATTATTACGCTTATCACCACGAACGTCGCAGCCGACTCAGTATTGCAGGTCTTCATGATTTTATTACCTTTCGGGTAGCGCAGGAAGAGAATGTTAGCGAACACATGTGCCATATCGTAGACGCTCATTATTTTAGGGGACGCCTGACCGCACAGGAAGCCAGCGCCGAAAACAATCGGCTTTATTACGACCGCCTCTTCGATGATATACTGATGATGGAAGGTGTTACGACCCACTACCTTCCCGTTCGGAATATTCAAGGTTATCGTCAGGAACGTGGTATAGATGTCTGGATGGCTTTAGAAGCATTTGAATTGGCTTTATACAAACACTTTGACGTAGTAGTATTAATCGCTTCTGATAGCGACTTTGTGCCACTCGCCCGCAAACTTCATACTTTGGGCGTACGGGTAATGCTAATGGGTTGGGATTATGAATTTCTGGATGAAGAAGGCCGCCGCCGCAGCACCATCACCTCTCAGTACCTGATTGATGAAGTAGCCTATCCGGTGGCTATGCACAGCATCATTGAGCACAGTACGGAAGATGATCCGTTTCCAGCCAGTCGCTTGTTTGTAGAACGCAAACGCATCAACGGACACGATGGGCCTGCCGTGGCAACACCTCCTGTGGATGCAGAAACAACCGAAGCAGAAGGAGAAGTCCATACCAGCACGCTTTTCAGTATGAAAGACGGGTACGGCTTTATTCATTATCCGCAAACCAATAACCTGTTTTTCCACTTCTCTTTTTTGAAGGACACAGATTTTAATGACCTGCGGGAAGGAGATATGGTGGAGTTTACCATTGGGAAAAATGAACGTGGAGACCCTGTCGGAAAAAACGTCAAATTGATCCGATAAGGAACGAGTCAATAATAAGTTAGTCATTTTTGGTAGATCATTTTTGGGTCAGACAAACCATCTTTTTGCGCTAATAGTGCCCTCTTTAAGCAAAAAAATGGGTAGTATGGCACTAAAAGGGTCACATCAAATGGTTATCTACTCGTTCCTAAGCAATGATGCGTGATGAGTTCATGACGCATCATTTTCTATTTTTCATTACTTACCTCCATTGTTGAGAATAATGAACTCGGTACGGCGATTTTGCTGATGTTGCTCTTCGCTGCAATCTACTCCGTTGATGCAGCGGTTGACGGGTAGCGATTCGCCGTATCCTTGCGCGCGTAACCGATCGCGCGCAACCCCATTCTTTACTAACCATTCTACTACTGATTCGGCCCGGCGCTGCGATAAATTCCGGTTGTAATCATCCGGCCCGCGTGCGTCCGTATGAGCAGCAATTTCAATCCGCAATATGGGGTTGTCAAGAAGGGTACGCAGCAGCTTTTCCAATTCCGGGCGCGATTCAGTGCGTATGGCAGCCTGGTCAGAATCATAGTATACTTTTACCGTATAGCCAATGCCCCCCGCACCCTTTGTCCAACCACTTGATTCGGGCAGCCGGGCAATGCCATTATCCGATAAAACTCCATTTTTGATGACTACTCCATTGCCCAAATCAAAGTTAGCGGGCGATCCATCGGGGTTTTCGTACCGCTGTAGTGTTTCATTAAACAATGGCTTACTGCTTATAAGGCGTTGTTTAGCCACTAAACCTGGCTGTTCGGGTTGCAGGTTTAGGTCGGCCCTAAGAGCCTCTCCAAATGAAAGATTATCCGTACACTGATCTTCTGTTGCTGCCGATAAGAAATGATCTAAGGTTGCTTTGACTTTGTAACAACAGTTTTTTTCCAACCGAAAGCGGTAACGGCCGTCTGCGCCAGTCAAGGTCATATCTACCGGTTTCCCGCAGTCATTGGTCAGCGTTACCTGAACGTTGTCTGCCGGCAAACCATCTTCCATATCAAACACGATACCCTGGATAATAAAATCAGACTTCTTTTCTATCGGTATCTCCAGTTTTAATACCTCTCCAGATTGCATATTAGCCGAGCAGCCCGTTTTTTGACTGCCTTCATAATTTTTTCTTTCTACCTGAAAATCAATGCATTCATCCAAACGCATATCAAATGCCACCTTTCCCTCTGAACCGGTAATCATACTGAGTCCGGATTTTTTATTGGAAACTAATACATCACGCAACGGCTGTTTACTCAGGGCATCGAACACATAAATTTCTACCGGGATAGCACTTTTTGTAAAACAATACAGGTCATCGCCGCCTTTGCCTCCCCCGCGATTGGACGTAAACAAGCCCCAATTTCCATCATGAACAAAAGTAATCCCAAAGTCATCATCCATAGAGTTGATGGGTGCGCCCAGGTTCACCGGATTATTCCAGTCGCCTCTCCCTTTGGGCGTAGAATAATAAATATCTAACCCCCCAAGCCCGACGTGGCTATTGGAAGCGAAATACAACCTGTCATCAGCATTGGCATAAGGAAAAATTTCATTGCCTTCTGTATTGATCGTAGGGCCGAGGTTGATGGGCATACCCCACCGCCCGCTTTCCCATTGGCTCACATATAAATCCATGCCGCCATAGCCGCCAGGTTTATTACTGGAAAAATACAGTTTTTTGCCATCAGCACTCAGTGTGGGGTGCGCAGTGTTGTACTCGTCCGAGCAAAACGGGAGTTCTTGGAGGGTATTCCAAGTCTCCGCCGCATCTGCACTCCCACTATAGATTTTTAGTTTTATGGTCCCATTCTCGCTGCGTCCGGTTTTCCCGTTCAAATAGTTGCTGCGGGTAAGAAAAATAGTCTGATTGTCTGGCGAAAAAGCCACTGCTGCCTCATGGTACTTTGTATTCAACCCGAAGCCGAATTTTCGTGCGGGCTGATACTCAAATTCTCCGGGGTGTTTTTTTGAAGGCTCAAACGAAACTGCGTATAATTCTGAAAAGGCATTGCCATTGTACATGTTGGTCCGTCTATAAGGGTTTTGCTCCGAGCGGTCGCTCGAAAAGATCAGTTGTTTGCCCTGGATGACAGGGGCAAAATCATCTTTTTCGGAATTAATGGGCAAAGGGCGTACCTTGTAAATACCCTCTCCGGTTTTGGTCAGGTAATCTCTCGCATCACACGATTGCGCTAAATGCTGCCCCCTCACATCTTCGGGTTTGTCCGAAACATACTGAGCAAACCAGGCCTTCGCCTTGTCGCATTTTCCATTGGCCTGCAATACCATACCGTAATAAAGCCGGTGGACTGGTTTGGCTTCTTTGGAACGCACGGTTTCGGCATACCATTTTTCTGCGTTTTCCGTATCATTAACCTGCCGGTAACAATCCGCCAGTGCCAATTTTGCTACTATATTATCGGCATCCCGCTCTACCACTTGCTTGTACAAGGTAATGGCAGTCACGTAATCTAAATTTTGTACGGAACGATCCGCTTCTCTTTGCAACAAACCCTGAGCAAAAAGTTGAACAGTGCTAACACTGTTACAAAAAAAGAGGAATATAAGTAGTTTTTTCATGCTCTTCAAAAGTCGAGCCGAAGGCGGATTAAAAAATGTTAGTTATTGGGGATTAGAATATTACTTAGCTGGACTGTCAGGCTTTTAAAAATACCTCGGTGGCGCTACCCGCCTCACTTTTACATCAAATTCATACCCGGCCATGATCTCTAACGAACCGGGGGACACTGACAGTACACCATTGATTGGAAAATCATAAGCGCAACCAATTCGAACGCCATTTCGCAGGTACCACGCAGCCCATATATCAATAGAATCAGGGGAGGATTTGCCCAATTGTACCGCTGTTCGATACGCCAATCCTACCCAAAGCGTTTTTAAAAAGAAAAATGAGGCATCAAAATCCAATTCAGTGGGTGTACCAATATTGTTAAATTTCGCATCGGTCCTAAAACTGCTAAACAACCCGGTACTTTTCAACAAAATACTGGGACGAAAAATGACCGTTTCATCGTTCATAGGAAAAATCACCCCGGCAGTAGTATAATAATGCCTGTAAGTTCGGGCATAAATCCCGGTTTCCTCTTTTTTTGATTTCCTCAAATCATATTCTACTAACCTCGGACATCCAAAACCCACATAAAATTTTTCTGACGACAAATACATACCCGCGCCAAAATTGGGCATCCACCGATTGATATTTGTCTGAAAAACAGCATCGGTCGGGTGCTGTAGGTTGAGTTGGCTGCGATCGGTACGCCAATTAGCAAAACCAGCCTGCAATCCAATGGACAACTTCAGGTATTCTCCTAAAGGAAACCGGTAAGCATAGGAAAAATCTGCATTAAAAATATTGGAGGGGCCGGCCTTGTCGTGGCCAAGATTAAAACCCATTCCAACCCTTTCATCGCGCAAAGGAGTATGAAGCGTCACCGATTGTGACACCGGGGCACCCTCCAGACCAATCCACTGCGTCCGGTGTATAATATTAGTCGTTAAATGTTCATTACTTCCAGCGTAAGCCGGGTTAAAAATGAGGCTGTTAAAAGCATATTTGGTAAACATCGGTTCCTGTTGCGCCAAAAGTGGCGTCAGCACCCCCGAAAAGAGGACAAAACTAATAAAAAAGAAGGTCAAATAGTGCTTCATAATCAGATAATAATGTATAGCGAAAAACCTGCCAAAAATAGGTAATGAATCGTTAATTACTCCAGATAAAGAAAACAGGCGGGTACAAACCTGTAATACGGTCCGGGCTGCCGGAAGCGGAACCAATATAAAAAATCAACGCAAAATTAACAAAATCAGGCAACTACTTAGCAATATTTTTATCGCCATCAAGATGCCTAAATATGAATTTAGTTAAAATTTGATACCAAACACGATAACCCCTTGACAATTCATTTTTTTCCTGTGTCTTTGCACATCCACTTATCTGAAATAAATTTTTTATGAAACACGCTCCTCTCCTCTCCTCTTTGAGCATTTCATCCGCTACCTTAAATACCTGATCATGATCGCACTGTGCATCAGCGGATTTACGCACCTGAAAGCGCAATGTCGCCTTCAGGCAAACACGGATGCTTCCCCTTGCCAACTGTATCCCATTAATAATCCGGTTGCCGAAGGGGAATTGAATCTTTTGGGTGATCAGCAAGGGGAGGTATCCTGGCAAATACACGATTGCACCGGTCGGCAGATGGCTGCCCGACAATTGAACGAGGCTACAAGAGTCCTGTCCGTGAAAACCCTGCCTCCTGAACCAGCATCCCCTTTGGGTTTTCACCGATTCTTGTTGACACCGGAAGGCGTACAGTACAAAAGGCTACAAGAGCGGGATATTATTTCGCGTTATAGTAGTTTTGGCAGTTTTTCAAAGGATGGTACCAAATTCTGCCAAGACGACTGGCCGCCAAGTGTCAAGGTTTATGATTTTGATCGAGGGCGTGGTGTTTTTTCCAACCCCCAAAAATGGAATCGGTTGTCAGAGAGCGGGAAGTTGGTGATTCGGCATTAGTGGTAGGGAGATGCGATGAGAGACGATACGAAGTTATTCACCATTCACCACAGATTTACAAAGAAAATTTGTGGTGAACGGTGTTTTTATTTTCACATGGAAAATTGCTACCTACTTACCGACCTGCCCGGCCACCCAACCAAGCCCCAAAAAAATAAAGAACAGCCGATGCTACCATAAACCACATTGGGTGCGGGAAGGAAACGAAATTAGCCGCTCCCGCAGCAAACAGCCCAAATCCAGTGAGTAAAGCCGGGCGATACCGTGTAGGTGCCGCCACTTTATTGGTGACAAAGCCGCCCACAGCACTGCCCAAGAAGTTTGCCATGAGCAAAATGGCAAAAGCAGCAACAGGTAACGCGGCAATCCAGTCACCCATCTGTTTTTTATCATCTACATCCATTCCTTCCGGCGCGTGAAAAGGTGTCACCATTTCAGCGATGAGGATAACCGCAAAACCAGTCAATAAACCAGCGAAAATAGCAGCGAATGCGCGTTCTTTTTGTCTAAGGGCCATAAATGTTGGTGTTTTAGTGTTTTGGTGTTTTAGTGTTTTGGTGTAATCTACGGGCACTCATAATTCATAACCCATACACTCATTGTCTTGCATACGGGGCAGCATCATAGCCCGCGAAATCATTATTCAGGTACTGGTAATAGGCCGCAATGCCAATCATGCCCGCATTGTCTGTGCAATATTGAAAGGCAGGAATGTAGGTATTCCACCCCTCGCGGGTACCTAATTCCATCAGTTCGCGCCGCAACCCGGAATTGGCCGAAACACCGCCCGCAACCGCTATTTCTTTGATGCCCGTCTGGCGGGCCGCCTTGCGCAATTTTTTCAACAATATTTTTACTATGGTATTTTGCAGGGAAGTGCAAATATCTGCCAGATGCTCCGCGACGAAATCGGGGTTCTTGGCTTTTTCTTTGCGCAAAAAATATAAAACTGCCGTTTTTAGGCCGCTAAAACTAAAATTTAAACCTGGCACTTCCGGCTCCGGAAATACAAACTGATGGCTGCCTTGTTGCGCCAATTGGTCAATCAGCGGCCCGGCAGGATAATCTAAGCCCAGCATTTTGCCAGCCTTGTCAAATGCCTCCCCCGCTGCATCATCCAGCGTGCGGCCAATAATTTCCATATTATTATAATCACGAACAATGGAAATTTGGGTATGCCCGCCACTGACCGTTAGGCATAAAAAAGGAAAAGAAGGCTTGGGGTCTTCAGCAAAATGTGCCAGTACATGGGCATTCATGTGATTCACTGAAATGAGCGGCAGGCCATAACTCAAAGCAAAACCTTTGGCAAATGCCCCGCCCACCAATAAAGAACCCATCAATCCGGGGCCTTGCGTAAAGGCAACCGCATCAATATCTACATTTTCAACACCTGCTTTTTTCATGGCAATATCTACCACCGGTACAATATTGACCTGATGCGCCCTGGAGGCTACCTCCGGCACCACCCCTCCATACAGCCTGTGGACTTCCTGATTGGCCACACAATTGGATAAAACAACTCCATCCCGTACCACTGCTGCCGAAGTATCATCACAGGAAGATTCAATGGCTAATATAGTAATAGTGGCCCTTTGGGGAGTTAATTCCATGAAATTCAGTTTTTAAAATATTTATTTGAAAATAATGCACAAAGTTACGACTTTTGCGTCAATTATTGGCACGATTATTTCCTGACTGTTACCACCAGTGATTCATTATTTACCATTCACCATTATTCAACAAACAAAATCCGATGTTTGGAAGCAACAATAAAGATAAAAAACCAGTAACGACGTCAACATCCTTTCCCGCAACAACCGAAAAAGGTGGGGATACAACAACTGTCATTGCAAAAGGCACTGTCATTGAAGGGAAATTTGCCTGCAACGAAAATGTGCGCTTAGATGGGGCCATTCATGGTGAAGTCCAGGTAGACAAGCGTTTTGTAATGGGAGATACCAGTTATGTACAAGGCAATATTACAGCCCGCGATGCAGCCATTAAGGGTAAAATAAAAGGAGATATTTCGGTAAAGGAAGCCCTGCACCTGATGGATACGGCGGTAATTGAGGGCAATATTGTAGCAAAAACAATGATTGTTGAAGAAGGAGCACGCTATAACGGCTCTTGTAAAATAGGAGCCATGATCAGTGCACCGGTAGCAGCGGCTACAACGGCAAAAAATTAGATAGTTTTATTTTATTATCAACCCACATTTCAATTACCTGTTTTTAAGAAATTGGTTATTAGCATTTAATTTTATTAAATTAAATAAATTTATAATAAATTAAATATTGTTTTTCAATCGCTTAGAAAAAATAGTTAAAATGTAGGTTATCAATTACTTGTAAGGTTGCTGGCTATTGACTGCCAGCTTCTTACTTCGGTTAATGGAACACTTAACAGCAGATTATCAGGCCCCAAATTGGGGTGCAACGGAGGCTACCCGTTGCACCCTTTATTTGTTTATTGATGCCGCCGGAACATCGGTTTTGGCGGCTGATTCCGATCATTTGATACAACGTCTTTCTGTACAATCCTACCCCAAAACCGGGCGTTTTACACCGGATACAGCAGCAGATTTGCGTCAGGTATGGAGTGAGGAGTCCACCTTAAAGTACACATTTTCGCAAGTGACCGGAGTATTCAACAATGGTTATGCTACGTTGGTTCCGCGAAGAATGTTTGACCCTGCCCAATTAGCTACTTATTTAAAATTACTACTCCGGCCGGAAATTGGGCCTTTGGAATACCAGTATGAACCAATTCCTGATATGGATTGCCTGTTGGTGTATGCCTTGCCAACCGACGTATTAAAAACCTTTGCGTGGAGGTTTCCGCAAGGCCGAGTGACGCATTTAGCAGCCCCGTTACTGAAATATTGGCACCGTTTGGCACCAGCACAACACTTTGGTGCATTTGCCAATATTCGATGGAATACCTTACAAATAGCCGTATTTGACCATCGAAACCTATTGTTTTATAATACTTTTTCGATGTCACACCCGGATGATTTGCTGTATTATACCTTATTAGTATATGAGCAATTCCGATTAGACCCGTATGAACTTCCCCTTTGTATCAGCGGAGATATTACTGCCACAACAGAAGAATATAGAGCCCTGCGTCGCTGTTTCAAACACCTTCGATTTGCTTCCTTACCCGAAACAGTGCATATCCCGTCAGTCTTGCAAGATGTTCCCAAACACCAGTTTTTGGATTTATTTTGTCATACAGAGCAGGTTTAATTTTTCTATGTATTAAAAACACGATTAATGAAGCACCTTATACTTTGCCTGATAACGGCCCTCTTTATCCCCTTCATCCTGAAAGCACAACAAGATTCTTTCCTTCTTTATCCAAATGGGGTGCCGGGGGCCATCAAAAAAAACATTCCTGAACGCTGGATTGTCAACCCAAACGATGGAGTGAGTTTAGTAACGGATATCCAAAATCCGTTAGTCTATGTTCACCAGCCGGCTCAACCCAACGGCACCTCCGTGCTAATATGTGCTGGCGGTGGTTACTTTGCCATCGCCATTGGGCATGAAGGGCATGAATTGGCAAAATGGTTTAATGCACGCGGTATTACGGCCTTTGTATTAAAATATCGCCTGCCAAATGATGAATTGATGACCGAAAAGGCCATGCGCCCCTTGCAGGATGCGCAACAATCTATGCGAATCATCCGGAAAAACGCTGCTAAATGGCAAATAGACCCCAACAAAATTGGCATTATGGGGTTTTCCGCGGGTGGGCATTTGGCTGCCACAGCGGGTACCCATTTCAACAAACAGGTGGGAGAGATCACCGATGCCGCCGTGAGTGTCCGGCCGGATTTTATGATTTTAGTGTACCCGTTGATTTCTTTCAACATTCCGGTAGTCGTCAATGGAAATGTACCAAGAGACAATCGGTTGTTAGGCAATGATACCACCGTAGAAAGCATCCGGGAATATTCCAATGAGTTGCACGTGACCCCTGAAACACCACCAACCTTTATGATACTCGCTGCCGACGATTTCATCTCCCCCCAGCACGATATAGACTTTTTTTATGCACTGCGCAAAAACAATGTCCCGGCTGAGCTGCATATTTTTGGTCAGGGCGGACACGGGTTTTCTTTGACACAAAAAAATCGGGGGCACGTAGAAAAATGGGATCGCCTGATGGAGGGTTGGCTGGGCGACCAAAAACTGTATAATCCATTAGAAAAATACGAAAAAAGAACGTTTAATAACCTGCCTTATCGCGTATTGTACCCCGAAAACTACGACCGTTCTAAAAAATATCCATTGGTCTTGTTCCTCCACGGTCGCGGAGAATGTGGTACGGACAACGAAAAACAATTAGTTCATGGAGCAAAAATGTTTATTTCTCCGGAAAACCGCCGCGCATTTCCGGCCATTGTGCTGTTCCCGCAGTGCCCGGAAACGAGTTTTTGGGCCAAAACAAACATTGATCGCAGCACAACACCCGTCACTTTTCAATTTGATTATTCCGGAGTGCCCAACGAACCATTAGGTAACGCCGTTGATTTAGTTCGCGAGTTCCTCATCAAAGAATCCGTTGACCCTTCGAGGGTATACGTTACCGGCTTATCTATGGGCGGCATGGGTACCTTTGAAGCCGTGCACAGAAACCCGGATCTTTTTGCTGCCGCAGCGCCTATATGCGGTGGCGGCGATGCAGCACATTACCAAAAAAAGACCCGGAAAGTTGCATTTTGGGTGTTTCACGGAGCGGCAGATGCAGTGGTAAATGTAACAGAATCGCAGAAAATGGTGGAAAAATTGCGCTCGCTCAAGGGTAATGTGCGCTACACCGAATATCCAGGTGTAAACCACAATAGTTGGGATAATGCTTTCGCTGATCCTGAATTTTTAGCGTGGATGTTTGCGCAACGGAAAGATGGACAAAAAAAATAATGCCTGACAACGCCGTAATTTACAAAAATACCAGCAGAACAACTTACTTTTGCGCCGTCGTTGGTTCACGATGTCTTTACCTCGTGATGAAAAGGGAATCCGGTGCAAATCCGGGACAGTCCCCGCTACTGTAAGTTTCAAGAGGGAATTACCAAGTCCCTCGCAAAGGTTGGACATTTATGCCACTGTCGTTTTTTTGATGGGAAGGCTGTTCAATAAGGAAACAAGTCAGGAGACCTGCCAATGATAGCAGCTTCAACTGCTATTCATTTATTAACGCTCGGAGGAAGCGAAAAAAAATATGCAGGTCTTTTTACACATAGCACTCCTGATGTGCTTATGGTGTCCGTTTTGTTTTGCGCAAGCACCAACCGATACTTCCGGCCTCCTGCCAACGGTAGTGGTCTCTGCCTTGCCACTGCGTACTACCCTGCCCGGCGAGCGTACCGAGCAATGGACGCAACAACAACTATCTACTTACAGTCATCAATCGGTGGCCGATCTGCTGGCACGGGAGAGCGGGCTATACCTTAAAACTTACGGTTTGGGCAGCTTAGCCACCTTGTCTTCCCGGGGCGGCAGCGCAGGGCAAACCGCCGTGGTTTGGAATGGATTACCCATACAAAGTCCTATGTTGGGGTTGTTGGATGTGGCGATGATGCCGGCCGGGTTTTCAGACGGGTTGACGGTTCATTACGGCGGAAACAGTGCACAATGGGGCAGCGGGGCTGTGGGCGGGATAGTGGCGCTCCACAACCAAAAGCCTGAAAATCAAGGTTTTGCTTTTCATTATTCCGGCGTCGTCGGCAGCTTTGGTGCACAAAGCCACGTAGCCAAAGTTCAGGCTGGAGGCACCCGATTTAGCAGTATTACCCGCTTGCTTTGGCAAAAGGCAAACAATGATTTTCCTTACCGAAAACGCCCTGAATTGCCCGAAATCCGCCAGTCAAACGCCCATTTTCAACAAAAGGGCCTTTTGCAGGAATTTTATTGGCTGCCCAATCGCAAAAATGAAATTGCCCTGCGGGCATGGGTACAATCCTCCAATCGGCAAATACCACCACTCACTACCCAAACCCGCAATGAAGCCTGGCAGGCCGATGATTTTCTGCGTCTTGGACTTCACTGGAAACGCACGGGGGGACACTCGATACTCACAGCGCGTACCGGATATTTTACGGAATATATTGATTATCAAGACCCTTCCATTGCGCTCAGCGCTAAAAGCCATTTTAATACGGCTTTGGCGGAAGTAGAAGGACAATGGCCCATCAGCAACAGGATACAACTACACGCAGGCACTAACCACACGTTGATTCATGCCTTTGCTGACGGATACCGCACTCCGCCAAAAGAAAACAGAACGGCAGCTTTTGCCTCCATGCGTTTCACGCATCATCGGTTTGAAGCACAAATAAATGCGCGACAAGCATGGCAGGATGGGCACATAACACCTTTTATGCCTGGCATCGGAGCAGCATGGAAGCCTTTCAATTGGCTAACCGTCAACCTGAAATCCGTAAAAAATTACCGTCAGCCCACACTCAACGACCGATACTGGCGGCCTGGCGGCAACCCCGAACTACTGCCCGAAAGTGGTTGGAGTCATGAAATGGGCATGACAATTGTTCCTATGAAACTATTGGAATACAGCGCCACTACTTATGGGCGTACCATGAAAAACTGGATACTATGGAGCATTCGGGAGGGACAATCTTACTGGTCGCCCAACAATATTACGGAAGTATACAGCCGGGGTGTAGAGCAGCGGCTTCAATACACGCGAAAAGGCCATCTCTGGTATTTTCGGTTGGCTGTCGGGTACGATTATACCCGCTCTACCAATCAGGTTGCGCTCAAAAATCCGCGCCTCGCCGCCGGCGATCAACTACTATACATACCTTTACATCAGGGCTTCATCCGTTTACAAGGACAGATTAAGCCTTTTACCGCTACTTATCAGCACCGTTTTACTGGTTCCGTAAAAGGCATCAACGAACGCGTATCGGAGCATAACATTGGATTTTGCACGATACAATACCAAACGCATTTTAGGAAAAAACATAAGGTGGAGGGGCAGGCCTCCTCTATTCTTACGTTTTTTTTACAAGTTGACAATACCTGGAACACCTCCTACCGGGTGGTGGAACGTCGACCTATGCCGGGGCGAAATTTTCGGGTAGGCGCAAGTATCAGCAGTCTATGAGCCCAAAGTAAAACAGTCGGTAGTTCAACGTTAGTGCTACGAAATAAAAAGCCAACAAAGTATTGATTATCAATATTTTAAAAATTTTAATTTCGTATTTACAATAAAAAAAGAGTAAATAATAAGTTATTGTTTTCTCCTTCCTAACCATCAAAAATTTATCACATTTTCCATTTTACATTAATCATTATACATTCTTAAAATATGTTTCGTTTTTTATTTTTACCCCTGTTATTGCTGCTGGTGTTGGCCCCTGCCGCCGCACAAACCAACGCTGATTTTGAAAATATCAATGTACCCTTGACTGGTTATCAGAACAACTCCGCCCCCGCCACTGCTTTCTTTAGCGGTAATATTGCTTTAAAAAACAGCTTCGATGCCAACTTTCAGGCGTGGGATGGTTGGGCTATTTCAAAAGTGACCAATAATACCTTGCCTGGATTTACCAATCAATACAGTGCCATTACCGGTAATGGTTTTAACAGTTCTACCCATTATGCAGTCGGCTACGCGTACAGTGAAGCCGTGGTTCGGTTGGCTGGAAAAGCAGTCGGAGGCGTAGTGAATGGGATATACGTCACAAACAATACTTACGCTTATTTCAGCATGAAAGACGGTGATCAGTTTGCCAAAAAATTTGGTGGAGAAACAGGAAATGACCCCGATTTTTTCAAACTGACGGTGCGCAAATGGCTCAAAGGTCAACTGTCTTCGCATAGTGTAGATTTTTATTTAGCAGATTATCGTTTTGCCAACAATACCCAGGATTATCTCGTAAAAACCTGGCAATATGTGGATTTGCGTCCATTGGGCAATGCCGACAGTTTGCAATTTCGGCTTACTTCCAGCGATGTCGGACAGTTTGGCATGAACACCCCTGCCTATTTTTGCGCAGACCACCTGATTACCGCCGATGCCATTGTTTCGGCACCTGTTCTGCCGGAAATACTGGGGTTTGAGGCATTCCCTAATCCCGTATCTGATTATTTAACCCTCACGTGGGAGGGCCAGGAAACCGCACAACTATCCGTCATGCAGCACAGTGGCCAGGTAGTTTTGTTTAAAGATGAGGTAGCATCCGGAGACGGAATACCTGTCTCTCACCTCCCTAATGGCGCTTATTATTTGAAAGTAACGACAAAAGAAGGGGTGGTCGTGCGAAAGGTAGTTGTGACAGGGAAATAAAATAATGGAATGGCAGCAGTAACCGTTTTGCACAAAAATTGCTACTGCTGCCATTCCATTATTTTATTTACAGATTAAAACGCATAAGTAGTCCACAGTCTGAAGTTGACAATGGATGCGCTATTTAAATGAATAGATTTGGATAAAATTAAAAATAAGCCTACCTTTGTGGAACAAAACAATGTTGAAATTTTTTACTCGAAAATTTCGAAATAATGCATTAATAGTGCAATTGAATTTAAAGAAGACTTTATGGCAATAAGTCCTTACTCATTTCCTGAGAAAAATAAGTTTAGAGCAAAAGAAGTCACGCAGCCAGACTTTGACATAAGCCTTTTTCAATCTGAGTTGTATATCAATTTTGATGAAGTTCGAAGGGAATTATACGATTTAGAAAACATTCGCTTTACGCTCAATCTCGACGGGGAAATGTTGTTTCCTCCGACAACTTATTCAAAAATTATTTTTTCTGGTCATGCAGGTTGTGGTAAAACACTTGAGCCGAGGCGTTTTCATGAGGCGGTTCATCATCCCGATCGGTATTTTTCCGTATTGATAAATTTGGAAGAAGAAACAGACCTCGCCAGATTTGAAGCAGAAGATTTATTTGTGTTTTTAATCACAAAACTTATTGAGCGTATGCGTGAAGCGGGATTGCATGATATTCCGGATGATTTTGAAAAATTACCAAAAGATTGGCTTTCTACAAAAGAATCACAAAAAGAATTCAAAAAAACTTTTGGCCTTGATCTTGATGCCGAAGCGAGTGTCGGATTCAGTTTTTGGTCATTTCTTTCTGCAAAATCTGGCTTTAAAACGCTCTTTTCGGGGCAATCTGAAACAATTCAAACAATTCGCTACAAAATAAAAGAAAACCCTAATGAATTGATCGAACGATTTAATGCTGGTTTGTATCAGGTTCGCCAAGATTTGAGTCGTGCAAACCAAGGGAGAGATATATTGTTCATTGTTAATGGATCCGAAAAAATGAAATACATAACCTACCAGAAAATTTTTGTTGATGACAGCCAGATGATTAGAGATGTTGCAGCAAATATGATCTGTTGCGTTCCGATCAACTCTTTCTATCAAATAAACAATTCTTTGGTAAAGGATTATTTTGAACCAGTTATTTTGCCGATGGTGCCGTTAAATGACCAAAGCCGGATTTTGCTCCAAACGGTTATTACGCGACGAGTGGATGGTCAGCAATTCTTTGAAGAAAATGCTTTGCAAAATATCATTGATTATTCGGGTGGCTGTTTACGACAATTGATTCGATTGGCTAATAAATCCATAGTACAAAGCAAAGGTACGAAAATCAATTTGGCTGTAACAGAAACAGTGGTTAAGGAGATGGGGAGAGAAATGTACGAACGACTTTCTTCCAAACATATCGCTTTGCTACAATTCGGTAAATTCGACAATTCGGATTCCGAAATCCAAGACCTGCTTTTTTCATTAGTCTTACTCAAATACAATGGCACTCGACGCCTTAATCCGCTGTTGGAATCGTATTTTTCGATACACGCATGACACGATAGATGTCAGGCTCCTGAAGGAAAATCAAGATGCTTGGGAGTCACTTGTTTTTGCTTTGTCTGAACTGGGAAAACCTGCCTTGACTTGTTTGACTTGCTCTAACGCCCAAACAGAGGCGTTTTTTCTAAAAAAAATTCAATCAAAATTTCCTCTTAACCACGTACTTGATCTGCGGCAGGAAAAGAATCAAATCCATTCCTTGTTTAATTATATCCGTGACCATGCTCAAAAGGAAGATATTGACGGATATCAACCTAATTTTTTCATCCACGTTTTCGGGCTTGACTACCAATTTAGCAGACAAGTATATGGCGGTAATTTGCTTGACAGAATTAATTTTGAACGCGAATTACTTTTTCAAAAATTGCCTTTTTCTACCATTTTTTGGATAAATCCGGCAGTTGAAAAATTATGGAAACAGCAATCACCCGATTTTTGGAATTGGGTGACTTATGATTTTCAGTTCAACGACTCTGCATTTTTACAGAAAAAACAAGCAGTTGACCCGCTTCCTAAAAGTATCAATTCTTCGAAAGAATCCAGGCAGCCTGTCCGAATATTTATTTCGTATGCTTATAAAGACAGCAATTATTTGCTCCAACTTGAAAAACATCTTGCCCCGCTTGTGCAGAATAAGTTGATTGAAGTTTTTAGCGACCGATACATAACCCCAGGTGAAAAGTTTGCTGAATCCATCAGAAAAAAACTATCAGAATCAGAAGTTATTCTTTTATTAATCAGCCCGGATTTTTTTGATTCTGATTATATTCAGGACGTTGAGATGAAAATTGCATTCAAACGGCAAAGGGAGGGTGGCGTTGTTATCATACCAATTATTTTAAGATACACGGATTGGAAGACGGTAGAACAACTTAGAAACTTGATTGCCTTGCCAGAAGGAGGCAAACCAGTGGCCTCTTTTTCTGATCCCGATATTGCTATGGCTAATATCGTCCAAGCTGTGCGCAAATTAGCAGAAAAGTAGTCGCAAAGGACATTCCACATTTGAGTTACCTCTATGGCACCACTTTTTTCTGAATCATCCTTACTCCACAACCGTTTGAGGCCATCAGGCTGACAATATACTTTCCCGGTTGTGCGTAAGTGTGAATCGGGTTGAATTGATTCGCCACTGGCGTATTGTCTCCAAATAACCAGCTGACGCTGGTGGCATTTTGAAGGAGTGGTGTGAATTTTACCTGCAAATTAGACAGTGCCGTAAAGTTAAAATCAGCCGTAACTGCTGGTAAAAGTCGAGCAAAAAAGGTACGTCGGAGAGTGTCTGGGTTGTTTTGACAGCTGCCAAAAGCAAGTAAAGTGGCGGTGTAAGTACCAGAGTTGGTAAGAACCATTTGTGGTGACGCCTCTTTTGAAGAAACAGGTGTACCTCCTGGAAAAATCCATTCGTAACGTTGCGACCTAAGAGATTGGTTATTGAAGCGCACAATAGCCTCGCTGCACCCGACTATGGTATCCGGCACAGAAAAAGCCGCCACCGCGCCAGGCACTATGGATAAAACCGCCGTATTAGATAACCTTTGACCGCAACCATTTTTGATAACCTGGCAGCGAAAATAACGCGCACCTGAAGCATTTGTAGCCGATTTTATCTGTAAAACAGGGGTTTTTACACCAGTAATAGTAGTGGTATTAGTCAAATTCTGCCAATTATTGCCCAATTGCTCCTGCCATTGATAGTTCCACGTACCAACATTGGTTGTTACGTTAAATTGTGCAGATTCGCCCGGGCAAATAGTGTCATTTTGCACTGGTTGCACTATTTTTGGCAACCAGTTTTCTGTGTTTTCGGTAGGGCCTGCCAAGAGACTTACCTGGTTACCGATTCCACCTGCTACAGCACCACTATTACTTCCATTGCAATTGGCCGTAGAGTTGGTTATAACCCCTGGTGCTCCTCCCATTGGTGTAAAAGTATTGGTCAAATTAGTCAGTATCCGCCCGCCCGCGCCACCACCGCCCGGCCCCTGACAACGATTGGAAGCGGAAGGATTTGTATTTCCACCCTTCCCTCCATTGGCCCGCACAACTAAAACAGGCGAAGCATTGGTTGTGCGAAGCCATATCGTGCCGCCTGCTCCGCCGCCGCCGCCGCCATCGCCAAAAACCGTAGCCGCCGCCGCACCATTTGCAGAAATCACCGGATTAGTGCCCACTATTTGATCGGCTTCTATCCAAATCAGGCCGCCACCATTGCCACCAGTACTTTGCAGGAGTATATTATTCGTATGTCCGGCTCCGCCGCCGCCGCCCAAAAAAAATCGGTCAGGCATCGAATTGATGCCATATCCGCCAAGCCCCGGGTAATAGCCATCACAGCCCAATAACAGCGGTTCATCGTTGTTTCCTCCCCGGCCGCCGGTTGCAAAATTGCCACCGCCGCCGCCGCCGCTGTTGTGGTCGTTGCCGCCGCCGCCGCCGTTTGCCTGCGGGCCGCGCCCCATCTCCCGACCGGCTCCTATGGCTGCAATACCTTCCCCTTTGAGGCTGCTGCGCCAGGTACCTGCGGCATACACGTAACTACTTTCCGGAATCACTCCGTTGCAATTATTGGTGGCGGCAATAAATGCTGCTCCACCCCTAAAACCGGTGGCATCCGCCCACACAGGTGCGTTTAATGCCAGTATTCCGGTAACTTTTAGCGCTAACACCCCCCCGACAGTACCGTTCCAAGCCCGTGGTTTCAGCGTGTCCGTTACCGTAAGATTGGAAAACACAGGAATAGTCACGATCTGTACTTTTCCTGCCCATTTATAGGAGTGCAATAATTTTTGCTTCAAAAATATCACCCCGGTAGCAATAGAATCCACATAGTTACGCTCCCAACGTCCGGCACTCCCCAAAGCGGTTAATATTCCAAAAAGTGGGCTATTTACCGTTGAAATGTCAGCTCCCTGCATTTGAATCATCAAAATTTCCATGCCTTCTCGGAATCCGGTGGTATCCGAAACAACCAATCCACCAGTACACGTATCAATGCCGCTAGCTGCTGCATAATGATTGATGATACCAGCTTGTTGTACGGATTGAGCAGAAGCAAATGAGATGAGTAACAATAAATGGAGCAATAATAGGCGGACTTTCATAAAGCATTTTTAATATAAGAACCTATGTGAAACAAAGTAACAATCTAAACAAAATTAGCCAAAAATGTTTTGAAATAGCAGTATAAAATAATTGATTTTCAAGATATTGAAAGGTTATTCATTAGTCACCTCCATTACCTGCCCCGTTCCTACAACAAAGCGCCCGATCAGAGTACCCTCCGACCGAACGCTTTGCTTTTATTTTTCAACGATGTACCGCATCGTTGAAGATATCTAAGTTGAAGTAACTACGGTTAGTAATTTATGCAAAATTCACACCATCAAACAGTTGTAAAAAT
>Ga0209490_10000140_pt1 | contig 77599 bp, 77 predicted proteins | sample MAT06_FD_187209 | JGI IMG/M metagenome (GOLD analysis project Ga0209490, IMG submission 187209) | Freshwater microbial communities from Lake Fryxell liftoff mats and glacier meltwater in Antarctica - MAT-06 (SPAdes) (version 2) | ecosystem: Environmental > Aquatic > Freshwater > Ice > Liftoff...
AACAGAGTCGTTAAGCCCCGTTGCGCCGATGGTACTGCACCTGAACTGGTGTGGCAGAGTAGGTAGTCGCCAGGTATTTATTTAAAAAGCTCCCCGTGCTATGCGCGTGGGAGCTTTTTGCATTCTACTTCGCACCCAATTTCCGTACGTGTACAGCAAGCGAAGCGTACTCCGACTCTTTGATGTGACTATTCCAAATAGGCATGCTGGATTCAGGATAATAGGCCCTTCAAAACTAACAAGATTGGTAGTGTCGGGCTGAGCAATAGGTGACGTAGGAAAGTCGAACGGTTTGAACTCAACAGTTACTAAGAACTTTGCAAACCACGATGGCTCGGAAGTTACGTTCTCTCTGTCCGATGCACTAAGCATTGGATCGTCACTCCGCAGCCATGCAACAATTGACTATAGATCCTCATCACTCATGTGAACAAACTTTGGCATCCAAGGAGGAACATAGAGCCCCGTCCTTGGATGAATTCCTGTTCGCAGTATCCACAGAATCTCGCCATCTTTCCAACAGCCAATACTCTTTGCAGGGTGATTGGTGATATTCTTGGAATACGCCACGCCAAACTGCGCTGGGAGCTCCAGCATCTGCGTGCCAGACAAGTCACGCGTTGTAGGGTGCTGATGGCATTCTGCGTATAACGAGAGCGCCAGATGCCTGCCCCTAGCTACACGCTCGGGGTGTACGCTCAACCGTGATGGATGGAACGCTGGTAGGATGCGTGGGAATCCCGCGTAGCTGAACAAACAAGGCAAATGCCCCAAGAATTCGAATTGTCGAACACGTACTTTTGCGACCGACCGTATGATCAGCCCCCTACTGCTTTCGCTCCTTATCTCGTTTGCACCCGCCATTGCCAGCGATAGCGTGCGCGTGGATACAACGTTCCGTCGGCCCGTAGAGGTGGTTGCAGATAGGTGGCTGGCAGATGCTACCGGGGCCGGTATGCCAACAACACAGTTTACAAGGACCATGCTCGATAGATTGGCACCTCAATCTCTGGTCTCGGTTCTCCCTCTGATTCCTGGTGTGTTTGTGCGAGATTATGGTGGACTTGGTGGACTTCAAACTTTTTCGATCAGAGGGGGCTCGGCACAACAATCGCTGGTGATGATAGATGGTGCTAGAATGTCATCTGCTCAAAATGGTACGGTGGATCTTGGGATGATACCAGCACGTTTTGTTGACAATATTGATGTGATACGTGGTGGAGTGAGCGCGTTGTATGGTGCAAATGCACTCACTGGGGTACTTGATGTTCGTTTGCGTGTTCCAAACACTACCTCCGTGCGCGCATTTGTTTCGGGTGGTTCGTTCGAAGAATGGCGTCTTGCGTTGGGTGCATCAGGTGTTCTTGGCTCTACACGTGTTGGTGCTGATTTTGAGCGTCTAGGTTCGGCGGGTTCGTTTCCGTTTATTACGGATCAATTTGGGAGCGTGTATGAAATCAATAGACAAAACGGCGACGTTCAGTCGATACTCGGCACAATGCGCATAGAATCAGATGACGTTGGTTCGTTTACGTTTTTTGGTCGCTCTACAGATCGCGGCGTGCCTGGTGCAGTTGTGCAAGGTAACATCACGAATGCTAATGCCCGACTCCGCGACGATGACCTCGTTGGCATTGTTCGAACACGGTCTGCCACTACAACACTAGGTTCTATCTCGGCGGTTGGTTCTCTGCGGGTGCTGAATCAACACTACAACGATCCAACAGCATCCATCACTGGCCCTGGTGGCATTGATGTTCGATATAAACAACGTGATGCGTCCGTTGGTGTTCTCATGGCTGGCTCGGCGTGGGCTGTGCATTACACAGCAAGAGTGGATGGAAGTTATGCAGACCTTTTTGGTGATGACATCGTTAGTTCATCAGGATCGCTCGTTACAAGGCGTTCAATTGGAGCATCTACGGACTGGCAGTGGGAAGGGGCGTTTGGTGCGCCATTAGATATTCGTGCAGCAATGCGTATCGATGCATTGTCGGATATGGGCATTGCAGTGTCTCCATTAGTTGCACTGCGATATAGCGTTGACCCGTCGATTTCTCTTCGCGCATCCTGGAGCTACAATTTCAGACCTCCAACATTTAACGAATTGTATTTTTTGAATTATGGAACACGAACCCTTCAGCCTGAACGCTCGCATTCGTTTGACGTGGGGGTTGTTGTTCGGCCGTGGACGTGGTTTGCTCTTGACGCTGATGTATTTGCCGTGCTTACGCGCAACCTCATCGTTTCGGTTCCGGTGAGCCCCGTAATAACAAGTGCTCAAAACGTTGGGAAAGCAACATCACTCGGTCTAGAAGTTGTGGCAAGGGGCGCGTGGTTTGACAACCGACTTCTAGCGCAGTGGGCCTATACACTGCAGCAGGTAACAGATAGGACTGGCAGGAGTGCGCTCGATGGAACGCTGGTTCCGTATACCGTTCCGGAACTTGCATCACTTCTTGTTCAGTGGGATGATTCAAATTGGACTAGTTCAGTGCAATGGACGTATACTGGTTATCGATATGCACAAGCAGGCGGCGAATACACCTCACTTCTTCAACCTTTTGCTCTTGTTGGTGCGATGGTTGGTTTGCACATTCGTGGACTAAACACTCGCTCGGATCTACGATTACAAATGGACAACATCCTCGATGAATCGTACTCCGTAGTCCGCGGCTATCCAATGCCCGGACGTGTAATACGCGTCTCACTGCAGATCGAAATGTTGCCATGAAAAACAAACCAATGAACGACGAAATACAAAGACTCCACGATGAGGCAGTTGCACTGGGACGCGAAACGTATGTTGATCCAGCATCAGGATGCGTAGTGCTGACGAAGCTTGCACATGAGCTACGGGGCACGTGTTGTGGCTCTGGTTGCAGGCATTGCCCATACCGAGCGTTGGGCGATATCAATAGTTCCATCGTGATTATCGTTGCAATGCTTTTCAGCGCGATGGTAGTATCTGCGCAGGTAACGCAACTGGCTGCCGATACGGTGAAGACGTTTGTACCTGGTACTGGACAAACAAACGGTCAAGGCCCCGTGTTCTTTCCACTCAACGTTTTCTCTGGACCGTCACGTGTAGCAACAACAACGGTGCCCGATACGGACCCACGTGAGATATGCTCGATTGGTTTAGGTGGCAGCATAGTCCTTGGATATCGCGCTGGCCTTGTAGTTAACGGTCCAGGCGCAGACCTCCTTGTAGTTGAGAATGCGTTCTCTTACAGCACTTCGCGCGTCTATGCTGAACCCGCACGTGTAGAAGTGAGTGCAGATGGCGTAACATGGATAGCGTTTCCGTTTGACTCGCTTACGTTGGTGGGCTGTGCAGGAGTGACACCTGGTGGAGACTCTTTTGATCTTGCATTGATTGGCGTAGATTCTATTAGATGGATTCGGTTAACGGACATCACATCAATCATCATTACAAATACAAAACACCCATTTTACGATCCAACGCTCACAGGATTTGATCTAGATGTTGTTATGGGGCTCCATGTAGTAGATGCGGCATTCTCACCAACATTAACAGATGATGTATTGTCTGCGTTGGTGCGTGTTGATGCTCCACGCCCGTCAAAACTTTCTGTGTTTGACATACGTGGTTTATTGATTTCTCAAGTGTCGAATTCCATCGGCGTAACCTACCTTGATCTTGCCACACTGCCCGGCGGAGCGTATATCATAACGCTTGAGGATGGGGAGCACCTGAAGACGCTCAAGGTGTTGAGGTGAGAAGCCCCCTACTCGTATTTGTAGCAGCACTCTGTTTGCGTTGTGTTCCACTACCCAGTGCGCCTGAGCTGCAAACAACGCCGCTTCGTGACGGTGGCTTCTTTGTAGTATGTGAAGGACTCTGGCGTCAAGACAATGCAACGTTGTCCTACGTAAACCCCTCAGGCACCAGCGAACGCGATGTTGTGTCGTCACGCAATCCAGGACTTCGGCTAGGAGACACGGGCTCTGATATACTCGTGAGAGGGGACAGCGTGTACGTATGTGTTAGCACGTCTGGTACAATCGAAGTGTATCACAGAACCACTGGAGTATGGAAAGGGCGTATCCGTTTTGAAAACGGAAGACAACCATACCATATCGCTCGCGTAGATGATACAGTTGCGATATGTTCGATGATTAATGATGATGCTATTTGTGAAGTAAACCTACGATTGTTGCAGATCCGGATTCCTCGCGCTCCCGTTGGTCCTGCTCCGGAAGGTCTTTGCGCGTTATCGGGTAAACTGTATGTGGCTAATAGTGGACTGGGGGACTTGCGCGTGGCGGAAGCGGGAGCCGGAACGGTAAGCATACTTGATGCATTAAGCTTACGTATTGTTGATTCAATCAAGGGGCTTCCTAATGCAATGTCATGCTCTGCAGACGCCGTACGCAATCGCATCTGGATAACGTACCGTAACCTCACATCGCAGCCCGACTCGCTGGGTGGTATTGTGCTCTACGATCCATCAACTTCACGGATTGTAGACCATCAACGGTATTCTTCGCCAAAGGGCTTAGTGATTGATCCGTCATCAGGTGCGATCTATATTTTGCATCGGTATGGTGTAGACTTGTACGATCCGAACACGCGAATACGAACAACCATTGTTGCACACGAGTCTGGTGGACCCAACGATGTGTGGTATTCGCTTGGATGGTGGGCTTCCCAGCAACTGCTACTTGTGGGCAATGCTCGTTCCTACGTTACCGATGGTGAAGTGATTGCTATAGACCTCACTGGCACAATACGCTTCCGCACAAATGTTGGACTTAATCCAGCATCGTTTGAATGAGGCAATTACAACTCATAATGTACACACGTAACCCTCTTTTAGAAGGATTTCGCGCATGCGAACTATATGATCACCCTGCATTTCTATTGTCTGATCCACGAGTTGTCCACCAGCACCTAAAGACTTCTTGAAAAGAGACACAAGCCTGTTAAGTTCCATTGGATGAGAGAAGAAGCCCCATGCAATTGAGACTGGTTTTCCACGACGTTTTTCAACGCGAACGCGAAGACGCAAAACGTTACCATCGTGCCCATGACGTTTCTCGTCGGCCTTGGCCAACGCCACAGCGGATTCGGGTTCACTCATGCCGAGCAGAGAGGCGAGATCTTTAAGTCCAGACATCACGCAACCTAACTAATTCGTCTAGTACTTCGTACTTCGTAATTTGTTATTAGCCATGCGTTCCTTCTTCATCATCCTTGCCATCTTCATTGAAACAGCCGTCTACGCCATCGTAGCGATGCTGCATATGTTTCTATGGCGCAATGATGAAACGTTCTATGCCTTCACAAGATCATGGGCGCGCCTAACACTTCGCATTGCTGGTATCCATGTCTCAGCAATTGGCGCGGAGAACATCAGGCCTGGCGAGCGCTACGTTTATGTTTCGAACCATGCTAGTCTGTTCGACATTCCAGTAATCATTGCATCGGTGCCTGACAACATTCGCATTATGTACAAACGACAGCTCGCTAGAATTCCAATATTTGGCTGGTGCGTGCGCATGTCTCCGTTTATTGCGATAGACCGCGAGCGCAGCCGTGACGCATCCGATGTGCTAGAGTCTATCGTAGCTACTATGTCTTCAGGGAGCTCAGTTCTTGTGTTTCCAGAAGGAACCCGCAGCGAAAATGGAGAGGTAGGCGCCTTCCGCCGAGGCGCATTTGTTTTGGCGCTTCGCTCTGGTAAGCCGCTGGTGCCACTTTCGTTGCTGGGCACAGCAACCATCCTTCCAAAGAACACGAGGCGAGTTCAAGGGGGCAAAGTATTTGTGCGAATCGGCCCACCTATACATGCACCAGAGTTTTCAACGCGTGAACAAGAAAAGGAAATGATGGCCAATGTGCGTCAGATCATCGTGAACAACGTAAATTTGCCTTCATGAACGTTGCAGAAATTCAATCAATTGCTTCCCTAGCACGCCTTCGCTTTACCGATGCTGAAGCCGAAGCGTTTGCAGTGCAGTTCTCTAGCATCGTTAACTATGTTGGTGCCATCAACGCCACAGACATGCAAGGTGTGGAGCCGATGACGGCTGTTAATGACCACGCAAATGCATTTCGTGAAGATGTGATTGGCCCATGCCTCACAACAGAAGAAGCACTGCGCAACGCACCAAAGAAGAATGAGGCCTTTATCAAGGTCCCCAAGGTTCTGGGATGATAGTAGGAATCATTCCCGCACGATATACATCCACGCGGTTTCCTGGTAAGCCCCTTATCGATCTTGAAGGTCAGACGATGCTTGAACGTGTGTGGCGCGCCGCATGTGCTGCCTTGGTATTCGATAAGGTGGTGATTGCAACAGATAGTGAACACATTGTTGTGGAAGCGCAGAGGATCCGCGCCGAGGTAGTTCTTACATCGCCTGATGAGCCCAGTGGCACCGATAGATGTTATGCTGCAATCCGAGCAATGAAGATCTCGCCGGACATCATCGTTAATATCCAAGGTGATGAACCACTCTTGCAACCAAACGTGCTTAAGCATTGTGTGGAGGCACTTCGGAGTGCTGGCGCAGACGTGGCAACTCCTGTGAAGCGCATATCTGATGTGCTTGATCTAACCAACCCCAACGTAGTAAAGGTTGCACTGGCTGCATCTGGCAGAGCTCTGTATTTCTCGCGTTCACCAATTCCTCATCAACGAGGTGTGGATGTTGCGCAGTGGTTGGCGGCAAGAGAATATTGGAAACACATCGGCCTATATGCCTACACGGCTGCTGCGCTTACACAACATGTGATGCTTCCTCCGTCACCTCTTGAACGAACTGAACATCTTGAGCAGTTGAGACTTTTGGGGCAAGGGGCTTATTTCACGTGTGTTGAGGTTGAACACGATGCACTGAGTGTGGACACTCCGGAAGATGCCGACCGTGTGCGTGCCATCTTGCGTGCAGATCTGGCTTAGAGCAGGGACTTTACGGCGTTGACTGCTGCATCTACTGTAATCTGAGACATGTCGTCGCCCGGGCCGCTCTCGAGAACAACGGCATGTTCTGTATATGGTCCCCAGCGTTTTGCACTCATTGACGGCGTGGTTGGGTAGAAGCCAACAACACCAACACCTAGCGCTGCGGCAATGTGTAGCACGCCCGTAGAGTTCGCACATAGAACACATGATGAAGCGATGAGGTCGATCATATCATCGAGGTCAAGCGCTCCGCAGAGATCATCCGCTTCAGGACATAGGGACATTACCGTGTTGCATAATGCACGTTCAGACTCGGTGCCCGTAACGATGATGTGTGCATTGAGATCTTCTGACAAACGCTTGGCAAGTTGACCAAACCGTTCTGCGGGCCAGTCATGAGCAGAGCCGCCCGATCCCGGATGAATAACGATCCACGGAGGTGTGCTCTTGGTTGCAACATTCTCGTGTAGGGGTGAAACAAGCCTAACCGTTGGCTCGATTCCACCAAACGCATGGGAAATCATACGAACGTTGTATTCAGATTCATGATGCTGTGCATCGGAGCGGTGTTCCCTAATCCGCGTTGTAAACAGCATCGAATACCAGCGAAACGCACTGCCAATGCGTCTTCTGACTCCGGCTCGAACCGCTGCCCATGCTTCACGAAGGTTTGGTTGAGGGAAGAATACCGTATCAATAGACTTACTGCGCAGGATGTTCTGCAAAGACGATCCAGCGGTGTCAATATACATCACCTCATCGATCGCATCAACATCGTGAACCAGTGGCTCAACATAGGCTCGTGTGATGAGCGTAAGATGGGCATCGGGAAATCTCTCGCGAAGTGCAGTGAACATCGGCAACGTTAAGACCATGTCACCGAGTCGGTCGGTTCGTATAACAGCGATATGCAATGGCGTGTTCTTCAAAAAAAGGGGGCGCCGCCATATGCTGACAACGCCCGAAGAAAATTTCCGTGATATCTATCTTAGAAGAACCACTCTACGCCAATTGCTGGCGTAGCAATGCCGAAACTTACTGCTGAGCCAGTTGGGCTAAACGGTAGGTCAAGTATTGCAATTTGGGCAAAGATGCCAAAGTCATTTCCAATAAAATATTCTGCGCCACCACCAAATCGTAGGCCCGTTGAAGACGCAGTTGTTGAATTCGCAGTGGTAGAAGAAATGTAAAACTGACCGATAAAGAACGGCCGCAATGTTTTTGAACCACCAATGAGATACTTCACATACGGAGCAAACGTGAGGTTTGTGTTCCCGTCACTAATCAACAATCCAAACTGAGTTCCGACGTGGAGGCTTGAATTGAAGGCGTACACCGCGTGCCCGCCTGAACCAAACCAGCCAATAGAGGCGCCAACTCCAAATTGTTCACTCGGACTTTGTGCCGACGCGTTTGAGGTGCCTAGCACTGTAAGTGCTGCTACAATAACAACGAATAGATTCTTCACGTTACATTCCCAACAATGGTAGAACAATTGTGCCGTCCAAATATACTGCTGTAACTTCGTTCTGGAAATAAAGATCACATATGCCCTACGTTATAAATGTCCACAAGTACACACCTGCCGACCGAGCGGAGTGGGAGTCGTTTGTTGCCCATTCCAACAATGGGACGATGTTTCATCAGCAACTATTCCTTGATTATCACCCTCAGGGGAAATGGAACTGGCATCACCTCATGTTTCGCGACGGTGGAAAACTTGTTGGTGTGCTTCCTGGAGGGATCAACGAGGAAGGGGCGTTTTGGTCGCCAATGGGGGCATCATACGGGTCGATATGCACATTGGACATCTCCTTTGAACTCACGCTTGCCATTGTTGATGCCTTTATCGAGCACTGCAAACATGCCGGTATCCGTGATGCCTTCCTGATACCAGCGCCTATAGTGTACACCCGTAACTACAGTCAGCATCACGAATACGCCATGCTCTACCGCAAGGCGAGTTTTGAATTGCACTATATCTCCCATGCAATAGATCTGAAGCACGGGAAGGACTTTGCGAAACATTTTGATGCAACGGCACGCAAAAGTATTCATCGGATTCTTCGTGAAGGTGAGATCACCATTCGAGATAGCGAAGACTATGCAACGTTCCATGAGATTCTGCTCCACAATAAGGCCCGCCACGGGGTATTGCCTACACATACGTTGGAAGACCTGCTCAAACTCCGTGCTCTGATGCCGGATAAACTCAAGCTGATGCTTGTGTACAAGGGCAACCTAGCAATCGCTGGTTCGCTTCTGTTCCTGGCTAATCCCAAGGTAGTGTTGTGTTTCTATAACATGCTACGTTACGAATACGAGCACCTTCGTCCGATTTACCTAGTAATGCATGAAACGTGCAGATGGGCCGTTGAGAACGGGTTTGAGTGGGTGGACATCGGCGTGTCCCAAGACACCAAGGTAGAGGACCCCATGACGCCATCAATAGGCCTGATTAACTTCAAGGAACGTTTCGACGCTCGCGGAATTCTGCGCAGCACTTATCACTTGCGCATTGAATAGCCCGTTGATCACCGTTGATGTATTGCTTCTCACTCTGGGCGATGTGACGCGTGACGCTCGTACACTAAATCTTGCGCGCGTGTTGTCAAAGGCTGGTCTCAGCGTAGCCGTCTATGGCGCATACAGTTCACAGCAGAACGAACCATTCATTATGCTTACCTGGTCCGACCCAGGAGGTAGGGCCTTACGGAGGTGGTGGTCTTTTCTAAGCCAGGCCACAAAACTGTCTGTTGTTGCCAAATGTGTAATTGGCATGGATCTCTTTGCACTATCGGCTGCCCGGCGTATTGCACTGCAAAACCAGGGCTCGTTGCTTTACGATATGCGCGAGTTGTATTTCGCACTTGGACCCCTAAAGGGCAAGGGTATTCGTCAGCGCATTCTTGCCGTACATGAACGAAGATTGTTGCGTGATGTTGAGGACGTAGTTGTCTCTGGCCAGCTAGATGCTGAAATTGCTAACAAACATTTCAATCTGCCGAAGTATCCAGTTGTCCTGCTCAACACACCGCCATATCGAGACGTGGTTGCCTCAAAACTTCGCGATGTTTGTGGCGTTTCTTCCGAGACCATTTTGGTTGTGTATCAGGGAGTCATACTGCTAGGGAGGGGGCTTGGTCCATTCCTCGCGGCCATGTCCACAATGCCTAACGTTCACTTGGCCATAATCGGCGATGGACCTGCACGGCAAGAACTCCAAGCACTAGCACGTGCAGGGAGCGTTAGCCAAAGAGTTTCGTGGCTAGGATCCGTTCCGTACGATGAGCTGCATTCGCTAACATGTGGTGCCGACGTATCCCTGTGTCTTATAGAGCCTGTGTCGGTGAGTTATGAATATGCGCTGCCGAACAAACTTTTCGAAGCAATGATGGCACGAGTACCTAGTCTGGTTACCGATCTGCCAGCGCTTCACGATCACATCATGAAACATCCAGTTGGCGTGCTGGTGGCCCGGTCGTTGACGGTACAAACCATCCGTGCAGCTCTTGAAAGAATAACCTCACCACAAACCCACGCTCAAATGGTGGGTGCTTGTGAAGATATCCATGCACTCTCTTATGAGCGTCAAGCTAAAACAGCCGTTGCGCTCATTCGAGAGCATCTAGCGTGATCTACCTCTTATTGCTGCTCCAGCAACTCATCTCGTCGAGTACGCACCTCGTTGCAAAAAGCGTCACCCAAACCTTGCACCCAATCACCGTTGTTTTGATTCGCGGGATGTTCACGTGTGTAGCGTTTGGCATTTGGGTGTTGGTACGCAGGAGTAAAATCAAAAAGATCGATCGAGAGGATATTCCGCGTTTGTTGTTGCTTGGACTGATAAACATGCCAATCAATCAACTGCTGTTTATTTGGGGTGTTCGATATACAACTGCACCAAATGCCTCGCTGGCGTATGCCTTAACGCCAGCCTTCGTAATCGTGCTGCTCTTGCTATTTCGCAAACAATTCCCTGGGTGGCAACGGCTCCTGGGTGTTGTAATTGCTTTTGGAGGTGCGGCCATCGTGCTCGTGGATAGGGGGGCATCATTAGCCCCTTCCCAAACACTGGGCAATGCGATGGTGCTTGGAGCAAGTATTTCGTGGGCTGGGTTCACAGTTGTTGGCAGACCCATCATTGCCAAATATGGCCCCATCTATGCAACGGCACTCACGTTCTTCATAGGTTTTGCCCTGTATCTTCCTCTGTGGGCTGTTATCCCCGTGCATGACCCCGCAGTTGCTCTATGGGATGCAACGTGGGCAGCAACATGGTTTCAGCTCTTCTACCTGGGAGTGATTACGTCGGGGGTTGGCTATGGACTTTGGTATTATGCCTTAAGTAAGTTGGATTCGGGCAGAGTTGCCGTATTTAACAACCTGCAGCCAATAATCACTTCCGTGCTGGCACTGCTTATTTTTGGAACTGAGCCTACATCTCTCTTTCTCATTGGTGGCGTGATCGCTTTAGTAGGTGTTGTGATTACGCAACGGGCAGAGTGAATCTTTCCACTGGTTATTGCTAAGGCAATCATGCGTCTCGAAATTCATAACTCAGTTGCGATATGTGTTGATGTTCAAGAGCGACTCTTCCCACTTGTATATCAACATGATGAGGTTGAACAACGCATCATATTGTTGATTAAGGGGCTTGCCATCCTTGGTGTTCCAATTGTGGTGACGCAACAATACACAAAGGGTCTTGGGCCCACAATTCCAAATGTGGCTGCGGCAATTGGCCCGTTTGACCCAATTGAGAAGATCACGTTCAGTTGTTGCGGAAATGATGACGTAGAGGCGGTAGTTCTTGGAGGAGCTCGCCATTGTTTTGTTTTGTTTGGTATTGAAACACACGTATGTGTATTACAAACGGCGCTTGATCTTATAGCACAAGGACAAAAGGTTATTGTAGTGGAAGACTGTGTTTCTTCGCGCATACAGAATGACAAACACATCGCCATCGAACGCCTCAGACACTCTGGAGCGGTTATTACAACCGCCGAGTCTCTCCTCTTTGAGTTTCTAGGCAAGGCTGGTACAGATACCTTCAAAGCAATTTCAACGTTAGTCAAATAATTGCAGGAACGTATAATGGTCAATCAGATTCGTGAAGTGGTTCTAACATATCTCGATATTATGGCTCGCGAGATCACTGCATTCGCACGAGAAGAAGACATTTGGCGCACCGATGGAAGCGTAACGAATAGTGCTGGCACATTGGCGCTCCACCTTGTGGGCAGCATGAATCACTTCATTGGTGCAACTCTGGGTGGCACGGGATATGTGAGAGACCGAGCTTCTGAATTTTCCCTACGAGATGTTCCTCGGCAGGTTCTGCTTACAAATATCACCGACGTTCGGGAAACAGTTGAAGCTACGATGAGATCACTTTCTATGAGCGCTTTCGAATTGCCATATCCTCTTGCAAACTTTGGTGAGAACAAGACTACGGGCGATGTGTTGATCATACTATGTAGCCATGCAGCATATCATAGTGGTCAGGTAAATTACATTCGGCGGCTAATGGACGGGCGTGCCCATGGCTAAGCCCAAACAGGATGATCGAATCACATCCGTGCTGAATGAAGATCGACGATTTGCCCCTTCACGTACATTCTCAAAAAACTCCTCGGTAAAGAGCAAGGCCGCTCTCAATAGAATACGAGATAACGCCAGTGAAGACATTGTTGGTTACTGGGAAGAGCAAGCACGTGACATTGTGTGGTTTGCTCCGTGGAAGAAACCCTTTGTGTGGAAATTTCCGCACGCGCAGTGGTTTGTAGGGGGCACAACTAACGCCTCGATGAATTGTCTCGACCGGCATCTCGGCACGGCAGTTCGGAACAAGGCTGCTCTTATATGGGAAGGCGAGCCTGGTGATGTGCGCACACTTACGTATCACCAACTTCATGCAGAAGTGTCTAAGGCAGCTAATGGATTGCTTGGTCTTGGAGTAAAGAAGGGAGACGTGGTAGCGATCTACATGGGAATGGTGCCCGAAGCCATTATAGCTATGCTGGCATGTTCACGTATTGGCGCTACACATAACGTTGTGTTTGGTGGATTCAGCAGCGAGGCGCTTGCTCAACGGATTAACGACTCTAATGCCGTGGTTGTGATTACACAAGATGCTGCATGGCGAAGAGGCGATCTGGTTCATCTGAAAGTATCCGTAGATGCTGCAATCAAGAAGTGCAAGAGTGTCAGGCATGTTGTGGTGTACAAGCGCACGGATGAGCAAACGGTGATGAAGGCAGGACGTTACCATTGGTGGCATGAACTGCTTGGTGGTGCTAGCAGGGTGTGCGAGCCAGCAGTTCTTCCTAGCGAACACCCGCTGTTCATTCTCTACACCAGCGGGTCAACAGGTAAACCAAAGGGCATCCTTCACACAACCGGCGGATATCTTACGCAGGTTTCGTCAACAATGAAGTTGGTGTTTGATGTGCGCGCAGATGACGTGTATTTCTGCACGGCCGATATAGGGTGGATCACCGGACATTCATACATCGTGTACGGTCCGCTAATGCAAGGCGCAACAATTGTTATGTATGAAGGGGCGCCCAACTGGCCAGAGCCAGATAGATTCTGGGATATCATAGAACGCCACGGTGTTACAATCTTTTACACGGCGCCAACAGCAATTAGAGCTTTTATGAAATGGGGCGAGGCATGGCCGCGCAAACATGATCTTTCATCACTTCGGCTGTTGGGCACCGTTGGTGAACCAATCAACCCTGAAGCATGGATGTGGTATCACGCAGTGATTGGTACGCAACGTTGTCCAATAGTTGATACGTGGTGGCAGACCGAGACTGGCTCGATCATGATCTCTCCAGTTCCAGGTGCAACAACTACAAAGCCAGGGACTGCAACGCAGCCCCTTCCTGGAATTGTGGTGGACGTAGTACGCAAGGATGGCACTTCATGTGGAGTGAATGAAGGCGGACTACTTGTAATCAAACATCCTTGGCCATCAATGCTCAGAACCATTCAGGGTAACGACGAACGATATCGCCAGGCGTATTGGAGTGAGTTCCCAAAATCGAAGTCAAACCCAGGATGGTACTTTACCGGCGACGGGGCTAGGCGGGATAAGGACGGCTACATCTGGATTATTGGCCGGGTAGACGATGTGGTAAACGTTAGTGGTCACCGCCTTGGTACGGCAGAAATCGAAAGCGCTCTGGTTGCCCACAAATTCGTGGCAGAGGCGGCAATTGTTACCCGACCAGACGAGATTAAAGGTAACGCACTCATTGCCTTTGTTTCGTTGGCGCCCGCCGCAGAAGGGGCCAACCTCATCAAACTCAAGGAGGAGCTCCGGCTCCACGTAGCTAGGGAGATCGGTCATATTGCCAAACCAGATGAAATTCGGTTTACCGATTCTCTGCCAAAAACAAGAAGTGGGAAGATCATGAGGCGGCTCCTGCGAGAGATTGTTGCAGGTGGTGCAATTCTGGGGGATGTTACCACACTAGAGGATGCAGGGATATTAGAACAATTGCGCCTTTCTGCCGATGAGTAGTATACTTCGAATAACGTGTTATTCTCTGTACTTTTAAAGTGACTTGTTTCTCTAACTCGAGGGGTAAAAGATGAAGGGATTGTTTCTAGCGATTCTGCTATGCAGTATCGTTGTTGTAGGATGTAATAAGATTGTCCCAAGCGATACAAAGCAACAGACAATTGTAACGTTGGTGGATTCTGCTAGGGGTGGCTGAGATTGCGAAAATTCCAGGAGAAGTAGAAGTTGATGCAGTGCTGATGCCTCGATGGGTGAAAGAGGAAAATTGGTTGGCACGGCCGATGCCAGACTTTACGGACGCGGGCGTAGGTATGCTTCTATCGAATGCTGAGAATCAGGATGCTAGCATCATTTCGAGCTGTATCGTGCCGGCCTTCCAAACATGGTTTACTCCGTTGAGCACTGAAACAACAGCGGCGCCTCTTATGTTGCCAGACCCATCTACACCTTTGGCTAGCTGTAGCACTAGCGTAATGGTGGGATGGAATTTCTCGCCAAACCAAATCTGTGCCTGGCAAAACACGAGCACTACAGTAAGAACAATGTTCCTGAACGCACTCCGAGCATACCAAAACGATGTGGCAGCAAGGGGCTATTTCTTTCCGTGCAATGTTGTCAATATGAATTATGGCTCCTCAATTTGCCAGCCCTACCGAGGTGTGCAGATTCAGCGTCTGACCGATGCGAGCACAGGTAAGATCGTTGAGTTCCGCATAGTTCTTGTAGTCTTATAACCCCTACCCCACAAGAATCTGACAATCCAACACCGAGTTGCCCTAGGGGATGGCTCGGTGTTGGCGGTTTGGTAGCTATGTTTGTTTGCCTTCAGACGCATTAATCACTGTCCGTTTGTAGACTTATGAGCATTCGAAAAGCTGTAATCATGGCGGGTGGATTCGGAACGCGTCTGAGACCGTTAACGATGTCGGTACCAAAACCAATGGTCCCTGTCGCAAATCGGCCTATGATGGAACACATCGTTGAGCTACTCAAGCGGCATGGAGTACACGATGTAATATCGTTGTTGTATTTCCAGCCGGAGTATATCACCGAGTTCTTTGGCGAAGGATCCTCGCACGACATCTCCATGCGTTATATTCTTGCCGAGGCCGACTTTGGCACTGCTGGTAGTGTGAAGAATGCACAGGCTCTTCTCACCGACAGATTTATCATCATTTCTGGTGATGTACTTACTGACATCGACATCTCAAAGGCAGTAGCGTTTCACGAAGAGCGCAAGGCCATGGCAACGATTGTCCTAACACGAGTTGAACAGCCCCTTCAATATGGCATCGTAATGACAGATGCCCAAGGTCTCATCAACCGATTCCTCGAAAAGCCATCATGGGGCGAAGTGTTCTCAGACACGATTAACACTGGCATATATATTCTAGAACCCGAAGTGTTAGATCTGATTCAGCCCAAAACGGAATTCGACTTTAGCAAAGATCTCTTCCCATTGATGCTGGCTAAGGGGCTCCCTCTCTTTGGTTACATAGCCGATGGGTATTGGCGTGATATAGGCAACCTGCACGAGTATCAACAGGCGCATGACGACGTTTTGCAACGTCGTGTAAACGTAAGTTTCAAAGGCAAACACGTAGGATCTGCAATTGTGGGTACGGGGCTCCAAATGGCGTCTACAGCTAAACTCGAAGGCCTAGTTGTTCTGGGGAACGACGTTGTAATTGGCGATCATGCACATCTCAAAGACTGCATCATCGGCGAAGGATGCACGATAGGTGCAGGAGCCATTCTTGAGGGTTCTGTACTTTGGAATGAGGTTCAGATAGGAGACTTTGCAGAAATACGTCACGCCGTGATTTGCAATGAAACTACAATCGGAGCGCAGGCCTCGATTGGTGAAAACGTCATTATTGCAGAAGAGTGTGTGATTGGAAACGACGCAAGAGTTCTTTCTGGAGTTAAGCTCTGGCCGAGAAAGGTTGTTGAGTCTCATGCAACTGTTACACGCAGTTTGGTGCAAGAAGAACGATGGTCGCGTGAGTTATTTACTGATGCACGCATCAGTGGTGAATCAAACATCGATGTGAACCCAGAGTTTGGAGCAAAACTTGGTGCTGCAATTGGAACGGCGCTTGGGGCCGGTGTTAATGTGATAGCGTCTCGTGATGATGACGCCGTTTCTCGGATTATTAAGAGAAGCATTACTGCTGGACTCATGAGCGCCGGCGTTCACGTATCGGATCTACAAACAACATCGATACCTCAAACGCGCCAAGAGCTGCACACAGGCAGATATGTTGCTGGTTTTCATGTTCGCCGCTCACCTCGTAAGCACGGAAGAACGGATATCATTCTCTTTGGTAAAGATGGTCGCGATATTCCGTTGCCTCAAACCAAGTCTATCGAACGGTTTTTCTTTGGCGAAGACATTAAACGCGTTGAATTTGAAGGCGTAGGAAGGCTTGCCTTTCCGGAGCGTTCTACTGCCATGTATATAGACAGGTTTCTTACGGCACTTGATACTGAGAGAATCCGCCAACGGCAGTTCAAACTCCTTGTGGACTATTCATTTGGTCTGGCCGCCACGGTATTTCCTCAGATTTTGGGCGAGCTGAAGTGTCGTACGTTGGCGATGAACAATTATGTTGATGCCTCACATTTTGCTGATCCACTTACGGAGATGCTTAGTGAGTCTTCTACCATCATGCGGTCCCTTGGTTATGAAATTGGCTTTAAAATCGATCCAGGTGTAGAGAAGATCGCACTCGTTGATGAACGAGGTATCTGGTACACATCATTAAGACTTCTTACGATTGTTACAAAGCTGTTCCTCGAGACCAATCGCCAGCACGAGCCTTACGTGATAGCCGTACCTGTGCAGGCAACAGAAGAAATCGAACGGATTGCTGCCGACTACAATGTAGAAGTTGTTCGTATTCGCAATTCACACTCTGCGATGATGGAGGCTACCAAGGACGAGCGTGTGCGCTTTGTTGGGGGTACTCGCGGCGGTTTTATTTTCCCAGAATTTCTTGCCGCATCTGACGGTATGTACACTGCATGCAGAATACTTGATATGATGGCGCAGTGTGGCTATTTACTCTCCGAACTCGACCAGTCGCTCCCCAAAAGACACCAAGCCACGATCTCACTTCCGTGTGCGTATGAAGCGCGTGGTACCGTGATGCGCCGTGCAATGGAACATTCCGATGGTAAACAACGATTGTTGGTAGATGGTGTACGGATTACAGAAGACGGCATCACGGTGCTACTTGCTCCTCACAAAGAAGAAGAACTTTTCACGATCACAGCAGAAGCTGACACGGCAGAGCAGGCAGAAGCTACTCGCGACAGTTATGCAGAATTCGTTGCGCTCTGGCGCGACGCTCAATGAGCTCAACTATGGACATAACGATTACAGATATACTCGACCCCGCTTGCATTCAACTCAACATGGAGGTGAAGGACAAGGCGGAGGCATTACACGCGATGGTGGAACTCCTAGCGCGCGGTGGAAAAGTGCGAGACAAAGCAGCACTAACAACCGTGATCCTCGAGAGGGAGCGTCTTATGTCAACGGGAATCGGCAATGGTGTTGCCCTGCCACATGGAAAGACAAATGCTGTAGACCGTTCTATGGTAGCACTCGCTACGTTGCAGTCTCCAATCGACTTCGATGCTCTTGATGATAAGCCGGTATCGATAATCCTTCTGCTCGTGGGCACAGAAGGCAACGTTGGTGTTCACCTTCGGTTACTGAGCCGTATCTCGCGTATGGTGGGCTCCGACCAGTTTCGGACGGCACTCATGAATGCCAAATCGGTAGAAAATGTGATGTCGCTCCTAGGATCTCACGAAGAGGAACGCGCGTGAATCTTCGGGCAGTACGTGGTACACGAGACATTTTTGGCCCAGAGATGTTGGCCTGGCATCGTGCGGAATCTGTTTTTCGCGAAGTAACAAACTCGTTTGCCTACGAAGAGTTTCGTACTCCGTTGTTTGAAAGCACGGACCTCTTTAAACGTGGCGTAGGCGAAGAAACAGATATCGTTGGTAAGGAGATGTACACGTTTGAAGATAGAGGCGGAGACTCTCTTACACTTCGCCCTGAGATGACGGCGCCCATCGTTCGTGCTATGATAGAGCACAACATCCTTCGCCATCACCCTCTAACAAGACTTTGGTATGCAGGACCTCAGTTCCGTTACGAACGTCCTCAAAAAGGTAGATATCGCCAGTTTCATCAATTTGGAGCTGAATGTATTGGCTCGGAACACCCAGAGTCTGACGCTGAAATAATCCTCCTCGCCAATGAAGTCCTTAGACGATTTGGCCTGACGAATATTCGCCTTGAACTCAATTCATTGGGATCATCTGAGGTCCGCGCTTCGTATCGATCTGCTCTAGTAGAATACCTTCGATTGCATATCAATAAGCTCACCCCAGATTCACAGCGTAGAATTGATTCCAACCCGCTTCGTGTTCTCGATTCTAAAGAACCGCAGGATATTGCAGTTGTTGCTGGAGCGCCATTACTCCATTCATTTCTCGATGATGCTAGTGCAACACACTTTGCTGCTGTTAGAGCGCTGTTGGACGTTGTAGGTGTACCATATGTGGTGAACCCGCTTCTCGTTCGTGGACTTGATTACTACAATCACACGGTATTTGAGTTTACAACTACTTCACTTGGGACACAGAATGCAGTTGGAGGGGGCGGACGTTACGACCCACTTTTTGCGATGCTTGGTGGGGGCAATGTTCCAGCCGTTGGTTTTTCATTGGGTATAGATCGGATGATCCTGTTGCTCGAAGCTGAGCAAGGGTGTTGGTCAGAGAAGCCAATAGACGGCGTATACATATGTGCTATTGGTGAAGCGGCTAGACTCCCAGTAAACGCAATTGCACTACGGTTGCGACGTAATAGTATTCACGTGGTGACTGATTTATTACGACGGTCAATGAAGGCGCAACTAAAAGAAGCCAATCGTGAACGAGTTGTATGGACAATCATGATTGGGGATGATGAGTTGGCCAATGGAACAGCAGTCGTAAAAAATATGGAGTCCGGAGAGCAGCTAACAGTGCCGCAATACCAACTCGAATCCATAATTGCATAACCATGAACGATGAGCGCATAGAGCCAGTTATAGAGCATGAATATGTGGTGAGTCTTGTGAACACCACAGACGAAGAAACAGGGAAGCCGTTGCTCACCGCCCGAATACGAACTACGCGAGAGTTCGAATCTTTTGCATACTCTATAGCGCTAGATTCTCGCTACGTCAGCTCAGAGAATCGATGGAATGTGGACATTGGCGGACTGTCCTTACCCTCCATAACAAGAACTACATCTGGTTCAGCATGGTCTGATGTTTCAATCCCAATGCCATTTGGTTGTGATCTTGAAATTGTACTCAAGAAGCGAGGCAAAAATAGTAGTGTGCAAATTGCATTGAGTCAGGATGGCAGTATAACGATCGTCGAGGTTGCGGGCGACGGATTTGCTCGTTACGAAGTAGCCCCTTCATGAAGGGCGCCGCAAAGACTGGCAGGGCAGACCGTGTGCACATCTGGCGTGCAAGCGTAACCAAGTGGCAACTGAAGGTGCTTCTTACGCTACTTGGCCTGGGAATTATGGCGGCAGTGCTGTATTACACAAAGACGATTGTAGACGAGCTTGTAGCCAATGAGCGCCGCACGGTTGAATTGTACGCGGGTTTATTAGCGCGTTCGTATCAGGCTGCTAGCGACGAGGATCTGTTGTTCTATGTTGATCTGGCGTATTCATCCATCCACTTCCCTGTGATATTGGCGGATAGGAATGATGCACCGGTGTATCCATATCAGCAGTTCATGATGAATGTTGAAATGGATACCACGATGTCCGTACAGCAACAAAAAGAATGGCTTCTTGCATACATCCAGGAGATGAAGCTCGAGTACCCGCCGTTTGAGATCACAGATCCCAATGGGAAAGTAGTTCAGAGAATGTTCTATACCAATTCGGCAATCGTGCGCCGGTTGCGGTATATGCCCTTTGTTGAAATCCTTATTGTGGCTGCGTTTATCCTCGTTGGCTATGTGGCATTCTCTACCATCAGGCGCAATGAAGAGTCAAACATCTGGGTTGGTATGGCAAAAGAAGCTGCCCACCAGCTTGGGACGCCCCTTTCCAGCATGTTGGCGTGGCTTGAAATACTGCGAATGGACCGGTTTGATGCCGTCAAAGTAGATCAGACCACCCGTGAGATGGAGCGTGATGTTGAGAGACTAAACGTAATCGCAAATCGATTTGCAAAGATTGGTTCGCAACCAAAGCTCGAGACCGTTGTAGTAGGTGATGTGATCGAACGTGTATGTAGCTACTTCGAAACTCGTCTTCCCAACCTCGGGAAAAAGGTGCGCATCGTCCGCAGGCTAGACTCAGCCGCCAAGGCCGAGATAAGTGTTGAACTTTTTGAGTGGGTAATAGAAAATCTGATAAAAAATGCCGTTGAAGCTATAGAACGGAACGACGGCATAATCGAAATTTCTCTTCGGACAAAACCGAAGGGAGGCTGCCGCGTTACCGTCCACGACAATGGGAAAGGCATGACCCGGCAGGTTGCCTCGCGGATATTCCAGCCCGGATACACAACAAAGAAGAGGGGGTGGGGCCTTGGGCTTTCACTGTCGCGACGTATCATCGAAGACTATCATGGCGGCCGTTTGACTGTTCATGAGACCCAACCAAGCATTGGCACCACGTTCTGGATAGAACTACCTCGTTATGCCCGCACGTCCTGAACCATCAAACATAGATTGGCTCATCTTGCTGCCCATAGCAGGGTTGCTCATGTTTAGTGTGGCCTTTGTCTACAGTGCCAGCGCCTCCTTTGCAGATGTCAAGTTTGGATCGAGCGAAGAACTCGTATGGAACCACGCAATACGCGTTCTGGTTGGTTTAACGCTCATGATCGTTTTTGCCAAAATCGACTACCGTGTATGGCAAGGGACGAGCGCCACGGTGCTACTTGTGGCCATTGGCTTTTTGCTCTTGGTTCTCGTGATGGGCACTGAGATAAAGGGGGCTAGCCGGTGGGTTCGCCTCGGGCCGGTGAATTTTCAGCCCTCTGAACTCGCAAAATTTGCCTTGGTAATCCACACTGCGTCGCTTCTCAGCACAAATAGGGCTTCTCTTCAAACATGGAAGAAGGGTCTCGTTCCCATCCTCATCTGGGTGCTACCCGTCTGTATTCTCATTGCCCTTCAACCCAACCTCTCTACCGCCAGCGTAATCTTCCTTATCGTGATGGTGATGATGTTTATGGCAGATGTGAATTTTAAGCTGCTGGCTGGCGTGATAGCGGGCGGAGTTGCCGTGGCTAGCCTCTACGCAGTAAGTGCAGAATACCGTTTAAACCGACTTGTGGCGTTTTTTGGTCAAGGAACCGGGGATGAGCCCGTGCGGTACCAGCTCAATCAGGCACTTATCGCTTTTGGAAATGGTGGAATAACTGGCGTGGGGCCGGGGCAAAGCCGGCAACGTGATTGGTTTTTACCAGAATCGTACGGAGACTTCATTTTCAGCATCGTTGGTGAGGAATATGGATTTCTAGGGGTTTCGCTCTTGATATTGGCCTTTATTGTCATCGTTTGGCGTGGCTACGCCGTTGCCAAGAAGGCTCCAGATGCCTTTGGACGGTTGCTCGCGGCAGGGATTACTACTACGCTTGGGGTATATGCCTTTGTGAACGCTGGTGTAACGTGCGGTATCCTGCCTACTACGGGGCTCCCTATGCCATTCATTTCCTACGGGGGCTCAAGCGTGTTTTTTAGTGCCATTGCGGTGGGTATCTTGCTAAATGTCTCTTCTCAGGCAGGGGTGTACCGGCGCCGAAATCCAAAACCTTTAGCAGACTGACAGCACTCTGTTCAGTTGTTTTTTGTATTATCGTTGTCAAATGCAACACGCTATTAAAAAGCTTTACTACTCAATCACCGAAGTTGCCAAGATTATTGGTGAGGAACAGCATGTTCTTCGTTACTGGGAACGTGAATTTGTGCAGCTTCGTCCGCAGAAGAATCGAGCCGGCAATCGGATCTATTCGGGAAGGGATCTGGCTATTCTTCGCGTGATTCGAGGATTGCTTCGCGAAGAGCGTTACACGATAGCTGGGGCAAAGGAATTCCTAAAGCAGCAAGGGTTGCCTGAGGATCTTGAGATGAGGAGAGAAGATGGTGATACCACCGTACATACAGTTGAGGCAATATTTGCCCCAACTGTATCAACAGAGGTTCAAGACGGTGCAACGTCGCTTGATGTGGTTCGAGAGTTGCGGTCTATTGCCGCTGACCTTCGGGTACATGCTGCGACGTTATAGTAATGGGGCTAATCATTCATATAATGTGTTGAGGAAAAGATGCGAATGTTACGTTTGGGAGTCTTTGTGCTGGCCATGATGTCCGTTTTGGCGATCAACATGGTGGCGCAGCAACGCTCCTATTCCGCGTCCACGATTGGCAAACATGCCGACGAGGTTCTCGGTGTTTTTGTGAATGATGCGAACACAATGGTCGCAACATGCAGTATTGACGAAACCGTCAAGTTGTGGTCTTTGCCAGACGGGAAGGAACTCAGAACGCTCACCGGCCATACGGCGCAGGTGAACAACATCTCGTTTTCGGGCGACGATGCGTTACTTGCCAGTGCAAGCAATGATCGTACGATCCGTATTTGGGACGTAGGCACAGGCAAGCAAATCCAAGTGCTTCGCGGTCACACTGCTGAAGTAATTGGCGTTTACTTCAACCCAATTGAAGGAAGTTCACTTGTTGCAAGTACATGCTTTGATAAGACGGTAAAAATTTGGGATGCAAATATTGGCATCGAATTAAAGACGCTTCGTGGACACACGATGCAGACCAACAACGTAGCGTATTCATACGATGGTAAGTTCATCGCATCCTGCTCTGATGACCGCACGGTAAAAGTGTGGTCTACGGATCTAAGCAAGAAGGAGCCCATCATGACGCTAACAGCACATCAAGCTCCGGTGCTTGTTGCTTTGTATTCTTTTGATTCAAGATATCTGGCAACGGCCGATCAGAACGGCGTTGTAAAAATTTGGTCGATGCCATCTGGTGATCTATTACGTTCCATCAATGCACACCTTGATCTGGTTCAAGACGTAGCATTTGCTGAGGACAACAAGACGCTCCTAACTGGAAGTCTAGACAAGACCGTGAAGATGTGGGACATCACATCCGGTCAGAACATGATGACGAACAACGTTGGCGTCGAAGTTTGGTCGCTTGATGTTACCAGCAATGCCAGTCTCATCGTTTTAGGTTGTGCTGATGGCACGGTACGTCTCCTTAAAGAGACGGGGTCTGAGGCCGGCCGTTCAAATCGCGGGGGAGGACGATAACCATGAAACAATCCAATATGATGTCAGCGGCTACAATCGTAGCAAGCATTATTTTGCTGAGTATCGGATCGATTTCCGCCTCGGCGCAATCGGCTGTTGGAACGGTAGTAACCATTGCAGGTTATTTCCTCAGTGCACAATCACTCACACCAGTTGAAGCCAACTACATTGTGATTGATGGCCAGGCCAAAAAGATCGGCCAAGCGTCCAAGAGCAGTGCTCGAGACGGTTACCTTCAAACTGGCCTCAAGCCAGGTGAGAGTTATACGATTAGAGTAGAAGATCCTCGCTATTTCAAGCAAGAATTTCGGGTAGACATCCCTTCAACTGGCAAGTACCTTGAAATTTCTAAGGATTTTGTTGTGCGTGCAATGGAGACTGGTCGCACGATCACAGTAGCCCCTTCTCCATTTGATCTCAAAAAGACCGTATTGAAGACTGGCTCTGATGAGGACCTTGGCGAGTTTGCCAAGGTTCTTATTCTGAACCCTGGCACGAACATTGAACTTGTGTGTTACCCTGACCAAGAAGGTACTTCAGACGCAGTACAGAAGTTAAGCTCTGCACGTGCCGAAGCGCTTAAAAAGTTCTTTGTGAGCAAGGGAGTATCTGCCGGCCGTATCAGTGTGCGTGCCGTAAGTACAACAGACCCTATTGATCCTCCGCCAATCCGGAAGGCTGCAAAGGGTAAGCGTTACGTTGGACCGGTTTATCTGGTTGTAACCAAGATTTAGACCATTTTTCCCGCATAAACACGAAAAAAGGGGGCTAAAATGCCCCCTTTTCCTATATTTGTGCCCTTCGTGGTCCCGTGGTAGAGTGGCTATACAGAGCTCTGCAAAAGCTCGTACATCGGTTCAAATCCGGTCGGGACCTCTTCATTTTTCTAATCGAACACGATACGTATGGCAACAACCGCCGATCTCCGCGTAGGAGCAGTCATTCGTTATAACGGCGAGCTCTGCGTGGTCCTCGAGTCCACCCATCGCACCCCTGGCAACCTTCGTGCCTTCTACCAGGTAAAGATGCGGGTGATTAAAACTGGTAAACTTCGTGAAGAGCGATTCCGATCGGGCGAGACTATCGAGTTTGTTCGCATAGAAACAAAGAACTATCAGTACCTGTATCGCGACGGGGACGTTTTTATGTTCATGGATGCAGAGACCTACGATCAGATCCCTGTTGAAGCCAACATTGTTGGTGATAGCGCAAAGTTTATGAAGGAAGGCCTAGAAGTGCAGATCGCTCGTGATGAGTCAGACAACGTAGTCTCTATCACGATGCCTCTTCACGTAGCATTGCGCATTACGTCCACAGAGCCAGGCCTACGTGGAGACACGGCAACAAATGCGCTGAAGGCATCAATCGTTGAAACAGGTGCAAATGTGAATGTTCCGCTGTTTGTGAATGAAGGCGACTTGATTCGAGTAGACACGGCCAGCGGTGCATATATGGATCGCGTGAAGGAGTAAGAGTGGGGTTCGCCTATCGTTTTTGGTGCGTATTTCCGTCAATGTTGGAGGAATCATGGATCTAAACTACCTTCGTCGTCTCCTGAAGATTTTTGATGAGAGCAGTGCCACAGAACTTAACATAGAAGAAGAAGGTGTATCTCTTCAAATGTCTAAGTCCGTTCAGCAGAACCTAGGCATGATGGCTCCTACCTACGTAATGGGTGGCCAACCTGCATATCAGCAACAGACGGCACCAGCTCAGGCTGTAGCGCCCGCAGCACCCGCCGCTGCTGCGCCTGCTGCAGTTGTAGAGGACCTATCACACACATTGTTATCGCCGATTGTTGGAACGTTCTACAGGGCCCCTTCTCCCGATGCGGATTCATTTGTTCAGGTGGGGCAACATGTAAATGTTGGAGAACCGCTGTGTATCGTAGAGGCGATGAAGCTGATGAATGAAATCGAGTCGGACATGACAGGCACCGTTATCAAGATCCTGGTAGAAAACGGTCAAGCAGTTGAATACAATCAGCCAATGTTCCTTATCAAGCCCGATTAACCCAGAGGGCTACGATCTATGATCAAGAAGCTGCTTATCGCCAATCGAGGCGAGATTGCCTTACGCATAATCCGTGCTGCAAAGGAACTCGGCATCCGCACCGTTGCTGTGTATTCAGAGGCAGACCGTGCCTCGTTGCACGTTCGTTTTGCCGATGAAGCGGTATGTGTAGGGCCTGCACAGGGCAAACTTTCGTATCTAAATATTCCATCGCTCATCGCAGCGGCAGACGTCACGAATGCAGATGCTATTCACCCTGGATATGGCTTCTTAGCTGAGAACGCAACGTTCGCTGAGATTTGTAACGACTGCAACCTGACGTTCATCGGACCTACACCTGATTCGATCACTCGAATGGGTAATAAGTCCATTGCCAAGGACACGATGCGAGCTGCTGGTGTTCCAGTTGTTCCCGGGTCTGATGGAATTGTGCCTACAGTTGAAGAGGCTCGCACGGTTGCCGATCAAGTTGGTTATCCCGTGATGATAAAAGCCGTGGCTGGTGGTGGTGGTAAAGGTCTGCGCTATGTTGAAACACCAGCCGAACTTGATAGGGCATATGCCGCAGCACGCGGAGAAGCTGAGGCATCGTTTGGCAATGGAGACATCTACATTGAAAAGTTCATTGAGGGGCCGCGTCACATTGAGATCCAGGTGTTTGGCGATACCTTCGGCAACATGGTGCACCTTAACGAGCGGGAATGTTCCATTCAGCGCCGACATCAAAAACTGATTGAAGAATCGCCGTCCCCGATCATGACGCCTGAACTGCGCAAGGCAATGGGTGATGCATCTGTAAAAGGGGCTTCAAGTGTGAACTATGTGGGTGCGGGCACCATCGAGTTCCTTGTTGATAAACATCGGAACTTCTACTTCATGGAAATGAATACTCGGATTCAGGTAGAACACCCTGTTACTGAGCAGTCATTGATGGTGGACCTAATCAAAGAGCAGTTGATGGTTGCTTCTGGCGAGAAGCTTTCGCTAACCCAGAAGGACCCGATCTTGCATTCCATCGAATGCCGTATCAATGCTGAAGACCCGTACCATGATTTCCGTCCATCGCCAGGTAAGATCGAATCGCTCAATTTCCCAGGCGGACCAGGTGTGCGCGTAGACTCGCACATCTATCAGGGATATACGATTCCTCCGTATTACGATTCGATGGTGGCTAAGCTCATTACCTTTGCACCAACAAGACCCGAGGCGATAGCAAAGATGCGCCGTGCCCTTGATGAATTGGTGATAGAGGGAATTCACACTACGATTCCATTTCATCGTAAGATGATGGACAATCCAGACTTTAATTCTGGCGATTTTGACACGAAATATCTCGACACACACGATTGGAAAGCGTAAGGCCATGAACTTCCCTGCAGATTGCAAATACACAACAGATCACGAGTGGATCCGCGTTGACGGTGATGTTGGAACCGTTGGTGTTACAGATCACGCACAAGGTGAACTCGGAGACGTAGTGTATGTAGACATTCCGGATGCGGGTGCAGCCGTAACTCCGGGGTCAACATTTGGCTCAATTGAAGCAGTTAAAACTGTGGCTGACCTTTTTTCGCCGGTCAGTGGACAGATCATTGAAGTCAATGAGGTAAACGCATCACCTGATGCCGTTAACAAAGATCCGTACGGTAACGGCTGGCTTGTAAAAATCAAGCTTTCTAATCTATCGGAGCTCGATAGTCTAATGGATGTTGACGCCTACAAACAACTCGTAGGCGAATAACAACACCAGTAGACGCTTACATTACGAAGGTGCAAAAAAAAAGGCGCAGAACCTACGGGTTCTGCGCCTTTGTAATAACGTCTTGCTTACTTAGGCTGAGAGGCCTTAACAGCTTCTTGAATAGCGCTCATGATTTCCTTAAACTTTTCAGCTTCGCCACCCTTGAGAGAACCGCGCTGCATAAGAGTGAAGAGGTTCTGAACCTGCTCCAATTTCATTTCTACGGTTACTATGTCTTCATCCTTCTTAGATGCCTTGTTTGCGGTCTCCATAACCTCAACAAGGATCTTTCGGGTATCGAGGTAGGCATCTACTTCATTGCCGCGTATGTCTACGCCAGCGATGAATTGTATGACGGCCGCTACGTCGCGAAGCTTCATTTTAGGCTTGATCATAACAGGGGCTTGTGCTGACGGTGTTAGCTGACCGCCTTGAGCGGAAGTATCAACTGAGGCAACAGATAGGGCTACCGCTAGGGCTAGGACTGCAAAAAAACGCATAGCATGGATTCAAAAGGTGAAACAAACACAGTAATATACGGACAACTGCCGGCTTAAGTGTGCGAAATCTATTTTTGCTGGAAGCCTAATTCTGCCGGAAGAGAATGCCAGAATATGGTGGTGTAGGCGGCGTTTATCGGTATAGCAGGGTGCTAAGTGTCTACAGACACCCGTTGCATCATCATTGCAGGGTTGGTAGAGCTTACAAAGGGGCTCGCAATCAACAAGAGGTGGATAGGTATCGTATAACGGACCCTACAGAATGTATTTGCATTACATGTGAAAAGAGTTATGTTTGTACCTGAGTGATATACGCACGGTCAGAACTCACAAGGCATGCAGCATAATTCTCATTAAGTCGCTTCGGGGAATCCGCACCCATGGCAAAACGCACCACGACTCGAGTCACGCAGAGAGTCCTTACTCAAGACAAGCAGATCGCAACAGCGGTTCTGACCTTGAAGGACTATAACCCTGCGAACAAAGAGTTTACGGCACCACGGTTGCGTGAAGCACTTAAACAGGTAGAAGAGGCCTCAGGGGCAGAGCAACGGGCTCTAGAAGCCGTGGTAAAGGCCCGTGAGGCAGCAATCCATGTAGAAAGTGACTTTCACGAGCTGGTTCTTGGAACAAAACGTCAGGTACTGGCACAGTACGGAGACGATTCAGACGAGATCACCAGCCTCGGTATGAAAAAGAAGTCGGAACGCAAGTATGGTAGGCCCAAGAAGGGCGCTTGATCCTTGGTCATTAAAACTTAGCCCATCATCATGTCGCGGGGGAAACGAGGCATGCAGCATAAAGAGGAACATCGCAGCTTTGTGGGAAGATGCGAAACGAAAAACGGTCGCCCGAAAGGACGACCGTTTTTTCTTTTACATACTCGTGATTATTATCATGCCCAACCGCCCATTACAGGGCTTCTGCTGCAGCATAGATCTCGTCGTAGTTTGGCTCTACACCAGGGTTCTCGGTTACGTGAACGTGGCGAATAGCACCCTCTGCGTCTAGAACAAACGTTGCGCGGCTAGAACGTGTGAGGCCAGCAATGCCGGCAAAGTTCTCAAATAGCACGTCGTAGGCCTTGATTGTTGCAAGCGAGAAATCTGATAGCAGAGGAAATGTGAGAGTGTTGGCAGAAGAGAAAGCACCGTTAGCGAATGGCGTATCGGCTGAAATCGCCAACACTGCAGCATTCATGGTATTAAGTCGCTGAACTGCACTCTGAAATGAGCACATCTCAGCAGCGCATACGCCTGTAAACGCTGCAGGAAAGAAAACTACGATTACTTTCTGCCCCTTATAGGAAGAGAGGGTAACAGGAGCCTTTGTAATGTCTAAAAGTGTGAAATCTGGGGCTGGTGTGCCAACTGCTAGTGCCATGAGAATCTCCGAAATGGGGTTTGTTGAAGAAAATCGAGCACAAACCTACTACCATCGCGCCAACATCTGCTAACTTCGGTTGGTTGCGTTGTCGTAAATCATAAATAAGCAGGGGGCTACATGCATTCATATGGTGAAGACGACTGGGTTACGGTAGCAAGTTTTGGTTTGGCCTTCGATGCTCAGGTGTGCTGCGGTCTACTGAGGGACAATGGGCTGGATGCCATCGTTGTTGATGAATCTGTGGGCTCAACGTTTTCTATTGCTGTAGGGGGCGCAAAAGTACGCGTCAGGAAAAGTGATGAAGCGTTTGCCGTCAGTGTGCTAGAAAGTGGATTGGAAGAAGACTGATGGCTGGTTGGTTAGGTCGTGTATATTGCGACATCTTTACCACGTCACCATTGAGGGGCATACGTGCATGGCATTTGAACTGAAGTTCCGCAAGGACATTACGCAGCTACAAACGGAAGCTGCCCACTCCACGGATCTCAAGCGAACGCTTGGTCCGATGAATCTGATCAACCTGGGCATCGGCGCCATTATTGGCGCTGGTTTGTTCTCCCTTACGGGTATCGCAGCAGCAGAACATGCAGGCCCAGCGGTTTCGATATCTTTTGTGATCGCAGCAATCGGATGTGCATTTGCTGGTCTGTGTTATGCAGAGTTTGCCGCGATGATTCCGATGGCAGGCAGTGCCTACACCTACGCATATGCAACAATGGGAGAGTTGTTTGCCTGGATCATTGGATGGGATCTTGTGCTCGAATATGCAGTAGGTGCCTCTACGGTTGCCGTATCGTGGTCTGCGTACCTAGCAAAGTTCCTTGCCTATTTCCACGTGCAATTACCAACCGCAATTTCAATGTCCTATTGGCAGACCCCTGAAGGGGCTCCTGAGTTCGGCATTATCAATCTGCCTGCGATGATTATTGTGTTTGCCGTTTCTCTGTTGCTCATCCGTGGTATTCAAGAATCAGCACGAGCTAACGCAGTAGTGGTGTTTCTCAAGGTAGCAGTGGTTATCATTTTTATCGGCGCTGGTTTTGCCTACATAAATGCTGATAACTACACTCCGTTTATACCAGAGAACACGGGCTCGTTTGGTCACTTTGGCTGGAGTGGTATTCTTCAAGCTGCAGGCATGGTCTTCTTTGCCTTCATTGGATTTGATGCTGTTTCAACAGCAGCTCAGGAAGCAAAAAATCCGCAACGTGATATGCCAATTGGCATCCTTGGGTCGCTCGTAATCTGCACGATTTTGTATGTATTGTTTTCGTTTGTTATGACAGGTGTTGCCAATTACACTGAATTTGCTGGCGTTGCTGCTCCTGTTGCCGTTGCAGTAGAGAAAATGGGTATCAGTTGGCTTGGACCCGCAATAAATCTTGCCATACTAGCAGGTTATTCAAGTGTGATTCTTGTGATGTTGCTTGGCCAGTCTCGCGTATTCTTCACGATGTCTAAGGACGGTCTACTCCCGAAGATCTTCAGCGCAACACATGTGAAATTTAAAACTCCATGGAAGTCCAATATTCTCTTTGCATTCGTCGTCAGTTTCTTCGCAGGTTTTACACCTATCACCAAACTTGGTGAGATGACGTCTGTAGGCACACTCTTTGCCTTTATTGTTGTGTGTCTTGCAGTGTTGGTTCTTCACTACAAGGAACCCGATCGTCCACGTCCGTTCAGGACGCCCTTTGTGCCACTGGTTCCGATTCTAGGCATTGTTACATGTGGAACAATCCTTGTGGGGCTTTGCGTGAGCGACTGGTTGCACGCTGCCCGTTTATTTGTATGGCTTGGTCTAGGTCAATTCGTGTATTACTTCTATAGCATCAAACATTCCAAAGTCCGTAAAGCACAAGCATGAGTTTCCGTAGGGACCTCGGTCTCTTTGACGCAACAATGATCGTAGCTGGTTCGATGATTGGATCGGGTGTGTTCATTGTTAGCGCGGATATTGCTAGAAGTGTTGGCTCGCCAGCAATGCTCCTTTTGGTGTGGGTAATCACTGGAGCAATTACGCTGATAGCGGCATTGGCATATGGTGAGCTTGCAGGGTTGTTGCCGCAGGCAGGTGGACAATATGTCTACCTGCGTGAGGCCTTCGGCAGGCTAGCCGGCTTCCTCTATGGCTGGACATTGTTTACGGTTATCCAAACCGGAACAATCGCTGCCGTTGCTATGGCTTTTGCCAAATACACGGCTGTTCTCATCCCTAGCGTTGGTGATTCCAACATCCTGCTAGACGTAGGTTTCATCAGAGTGAATGCAGCACAGGTTCTTGCCATCGCAAGCATCGTTGTTTTAACAATGCTCAACTCACGTGGTGTACATTTAGGTAAACTCATTCAGAATACCTTCACTACAACAAAAATCATCAGTGTTGTAGCACTTGCACTTGTGGGCCTAGCAATTGGATGGGGCTCCGGGGCTTTTGCAAACAATGCAGCATCGATGTGGACCTCACAGCTCCCATCTACAACGTCTACAAACATTCCGTTCCTTGCCGTGATTGCCGTTGCAATGGTGGGCTCGATATTTTCGAGCGATGCATGGAATAACATAACGTTTGCAGCGGCAGAGGTTAAAGATCCTGAACGCGTGATACCGCGAGCGCTCTTTGGTGGAGTTGTTCTGGTAACTGTACTGTATCTGCTTACAAACATTGCCTACCTGTCTCTTATGCCTGTAGTGGGAAATCCACTAGGTGCCGATGCAGCCTCTCGTGGAATCGCGTTTGCTGTAAACGACCGTGTAGGTGCTGCAGCAGCCGATGTGATGTTCGGTGGTGTTGGTGCTACTATCATGGCAGTACTTATCATGATCTCAACCTTCGGCTGCAACAACGGCATCATCCTTAGTGGTGCTCGCGCCTACTATGCGATGGCCAAGGACAAACTGTTCTTTTCCAAGGCAGCAGAACTAAATGAGGGTGGCGTTCCATCGCGTTCCTTATGGATGCAGGCAGCGTGGGCAAGTGCATTGTGTTTAAGCGGTAAGTATGGAGACTTATTAGACTACGTGGTTTTTGCCGTCCTAATTTTTTATGTGCTCACGATACTCGGTATTTTCCGGCTACGCAAAACACGCCCAGATGCGCCCCGTCCAATCAGGGCCTTTGGATATCCGCTCCTACCTGCGTTGTATATCGTTACCGCACTTTTTATTTGTGGGTGTCTCTTGATCTACAAACCACAGTATAGCTGGCCTGGACTGATTATCGTTGCTACAGGTGTACCGGTGTTCTATGTTTGGAATCGCACGAGATCATAACAACTGAGTCTCGTAAGTACGATCCTACACCTCAGGATTTAGATGCCTTGCGTGACGTATATCGTAGGTTTAAGGGATGTTCCTGATGAGGTGCTTGATGCGCTTGTTGCAGTAGCTAGACCACAACACATAGCATAGGGCGATACATGACTTGCCACTGGTGCGGTATGCACTGATGCTGCATCTGTAGTCCAGTTTATGCTTGAGAATGCCCTTGCTACAGGATACATGAGCTTTCTTCGGCATGTTCCGTCGCAACAATCCATCGTTGCGCTTAAAGACAGCGATCTTCAAAACCTGTATCGGCGCTACCCAAAAAGCGAACGGCTGGGTAGGATGGTTGCTGAATACCTTTATTACGTTTTAGCAACACGTAGTGGTGCTCTCATGATTGAAACGCCAGAGCAGCGCTATCGCGATCTCGTAGCAACCCCACCCAAGGTAATGCAGCGGATACCACTCTACCGTGTGGCCTCGTATCTAGGAGTGATTCCTGAAGCATTATCGCGAATGCGGAAGCGGATCGTGGACAAAACGCAGATTCATTTCTTGATGTAGATCAAGGGGTGCGGCGGAGGATACGGCGAGTTTTGGACCGAGCAATAGATCGGACATCATCAACAACGGAACGGGTCGGCACACTGGAATCGAAATCATCCTTGAACATTTCTTTCGCAGTGGCTTCTAGTTCCTCGCAACAGACTCGCTCTCCAACTCGCGGTACGTTAGTAGCAACGGGGTAGAACGCAACACGGCGTACAACGCACGGTATGTTGCCAATGTTCTTGGTGGTAATGAGTTTCGTGTTGGAGACAACAACGTCATAGCATTTAATCTCAATGGACTTCCGTCTATCGTACCGTAGTGAGTTTGGCGCCTCAACGATGGAGTTTGCCGATGACGCTCTTACCGAGAAATCGTAATCAGTGATGTTGACGAAGATCCATCGGACGAGGTGCGAAGCATATACCGTCCCATCGCAAGTGCTGTAACGTTGATCGATACATGGTGTTGCCCCGGAGCTAACGATGTTGCGTCAAACTTCCAAACAATGTTTCCAGTAACTTCAGCAAGTTCAAGTGTGATGTTAGCTTGGGAGGAAAGTGTGAGTGTTACGTTTACATCAGTTGATGCAGGGTTTGGTCCTACGTCCACAACCGGCATGATACGAGACGCGTAAGCACTGCGGTCTTCTGCAACATCCGTTGTAACAACGTTAACCACTCGCCCCTTACCCATGTCGTAAAACGTACCGCTTGCTGTGCGGCGTATAGCGCAACAACGCACCATGTATTCAATCGGGCCATCATTCTTGAGAGAGTCTTGGAATGATGTTGCAGCTATGGGGCTATCCGTTACTTGCTTCCAACGGCGGACGCCTGCTTTTCTTCGGTAAATGAGATAGGCCTGAACATCACCGGTTGGTTTTGTCCACGTTAGCCGCACTTTGTTCGGATATTCGGTCTGACCTGTAACAGTGCCAACTACTGCCACTGGTTTTGTTACGGCGCGGAGTGTTGGATCGCCCATGAGTGCAATGTGTACACTGCGATCTCCGGACGATAAAATTGCAAGCTGGTTTGTTTGCTCAAGAATGTTGGGAATGTAGTTGCCTAAATTTCCATTCACCATTGGTCGGTTGTTCTGTGAAATTCGAGTGCTGTAGCCGATAGTCTCACCAAGCGCCATGTGATGCATGTACCAATGTGGCCTGCCAGACCAGCCGCAGGTAAGGATCTTCGGGGCCGATGCAATGGCAGAACGGAGAAAATTGTTCTTCGTATTCCAATCGCCAAAATAGCTGCCGAACAACAGACTGAAGACAGCATTCACGGGTTTGGTTGCTAGGTCCGAAGAAGTGCCCACACCACCTGCCCCCACGTCCGTACCGCCACCACAGCCGTATCCCCACAACATTGTTGAAGGACCCGCTAGGTCGGTAAAAAAGTCACCACTTCGCACAGTAGTGTCAGAACCAAAAACACTAAACGATCTCCATGCCGAGGCCGCGAAGACCTCTCCGTATGTTCCAAAGTTATCGTCAATAATTCCGCCAGCGGCAACGTTCCACGTGTCTGTTCGATACGCATGGTTCTTTGAGAGATAGGCAAGAAGCAATTCGGTTTCACTTTTTGAGAAGGCAGGCATGTCAAAGAAATCGATCCTACCCACGGGTATGTCGATGTCCGTATTCCACTGGTTTGGGTCAAACTTCCCGTCTCGTGGAATGTTCTCATTTGCTGGACGGCTTGCATTTTTTGTATTCGTGAAATTATCTGTATATGTCCCATCTGGATCGCCGTAGATGCCGTCAGCTGGCCACGCGCCTTTGTGGTCCGGGTGACCATCAGGATTAATGCTGCCGGAATAGGGAACGGGAACACGTCCAACAATAACTATCCCACCGAGGTCGTGCGGACCTGCCAACCATTCGCTTTTTATCAGGTCGCGAACCTTTTGCACCTTCACCGAGTCGAACGTTTCTGCTCGAGGTGTGCTACGTATCGTTACTTCCCACCCTTCATTCTCGAGGTCTGTTTGTAGTGTGGCTAAGCTCGACTTCAAGGGGGCCATCATGCTAGTGTCCACCAGTATCAATACGCGTTCGCGAGGAGCTGGAGGAGCAGCTATTCCGCTAACTATGTATCCAGTGCCATAGAAGTAGGTATAGATGGGTTTTCCGGCAGCCGTGTCAAAACCAGTCTGCGTACGCTCATACCTCAACACACGGTATTCATAGGCAACACCTCGTTCTACGTTTCGATCTGTCCACTGCGTGCCCCCTCCAATTACAGAGTCGAGCACAGTGATCTCAAAAGCGTTAGCCTCCTTTAGCTTACGCCAGATGCGCACCAGTTGCTGCTTTGGGTCCTTATTCCAACGAAGTGTTAACGCGGGTGCTGGGGTCTCCGTAATAGTCGCAGAGAGCATAACTGTATAGTCTACCGGGTTTTGGCATATCAGAATCGCCGGAGCAAAGCAGATTACGAAGGTAGCAACGGCTACGTGCAAAAACGTAGTACGCATAATTGATATCCTTTGGAAAAAGATCTGGCATTAAAATAGCACCTACGGGCCAACTTGGAACTACGGGGTTCGTATCTTAGAGGCATGCCGTAACCGCAGGACCGGATTGTGGTTCTTCATAAGTACCATCAGATTGGAATCGCCTATGAGCGCACTGTCACGCGTTCTCTTAGCCCTATCATTTCTCTCGCTAGTCCTTCCAGCTTCTGCCCAATTCCCGCCTGCGTGCGATTCGCGAAAGGACTGTATTGGACAAGCTGTAACGTTCTCGGTAACGAGTGGTAGAAATGCCCATTTCATGGAGCTTCAGAAGAATCCGATTAGGGCTCGTCAAACAGCCATGACGATTGAAATGTGGGTGCGGGTGGAGCAACAATCCGGTCAGCGACAGTTTCTTGCGGGCCTATGGGGACCAAACAGCGACTTCAACGATGTCTTCATCCTCTACATCGATGAGTCCAATCAACTTGTGTTCGAAGTCAATGGAGACCAAGGCGTACTTCAAAGTGTAGACAATACAATCGTTCGTGCTACGGCTCAAACATTGTATAGCGGATGGCATCACGTTGCGGCAGTCTTTGATGGTGCAACAAGCAGTGTTTCATTATTTATCGATGGTATTGTAGCAGCTGGTCCGGTTACAAACGCAGCATATCCAGCACGTTACCTTAAGCAGCTAGACAGAGCAGATCTGCCATTACTTATTGGTTCTTTTAATGGTGTTGCCGACAATCAGAATCTCTATCGGACTCTTAAGGGCCAGGTAGATGAGATCCGCATCTGGGACCGTGTTCTTACTGGATCTGAGATTCAGTGCCAAAAGGATAAGTCTCTCGCCGGCAATGAAGCTGGGTTGCGCGCCTACCTCCGCTGCAATGAGGTTGTAAATAATATCATTCAATGCTGCGATGCAACCGGTAACGGACACATCGGACTGTTACGTTCCGGTGCATCTAACCAAGCATCCAACCGTGTTGCACCAAAGACGATGACAGTTTTTCCTACATCGGTGAAGGAACAGATCAAGTGTGACACTACCAAGACCTGGACGTTTACCATATCTGATTCATCCATCTGCGGAAGTGCCGCTGCAGTTATAATGCGGGGCCCAGAGGCGGGGCTCTTTACGGTTGCACCACCAAATATCACCCTTACACCAGGCGTGCCCGTTACCGTTACGGTTACGTACCGCGGAACAAATGTTGGCGGTTTTATCGACACGTTAGAAATCCGTCCAACCAATCGATGTGGACTGCCAAACACACGAATTCGTTTTGAGCTCGACCGTATCACGGAAGTAGGAATATCGCGAGGAAAAATCACGTACGATACACTTTGGGTTGGCTGCATACAAACGAAATATTTTGATTCTACAATTGTTGTCTGTAACACCTCCGACCAATTGGGTAAACCACGGACGCTGAGAATTACAGGAATGCGGGCCAAGGAGCCCCTTGGCTACACCGTTGTTGGTACAACATTCCCCATCTTGTTGGCTGCGGGCCAATGCACAACAATCACGGTGCGCTGTCTTGTGCGAGATACAACCAACGACTACCTCGACACGCTGGAGATATTCTCCGATGACGTATGCCAACGCGCTCCAATACGCATTGCTCTAGTTGGCCGTTCCCAAGAAGTGATTTCTATCAAAACGTCTGACGGACAAAGGCGTGTAGACACCATGAGGTTTGAACCAACGTGCCCTGGACTTCTGAGCTCTCCACAAGAATACACGTGGCAGAACTTGACGCTTACGCCGATGCAGATAGATACGGTGATAGTCCCCCCAGACTTCACACACTACCGTCTGCGTTTCCCATTTGCCCTACTTCCGAAAACTGGTTATCTCCCAAATGCCGTTCGCTTCCTGCCTCGCCAGCCAGGCGTTGTTTTTGATTCGATAGTTATTCGAACAACTATTCAGGGATGTTTGATCGAGAAGAAGATTTATGTAAGTGGCCGTGGACTCGACAATAAAGTAGAGTGGTCTGTAAATGGCCTCGTGGATTTTGGCAACGTAATTGTTGGACAACAAAGGACTCTCACGGTTGTTGCTCGCAATAGAAGCAAATTCGATGCACTCAACGTTGCACTCTATGTTGAACGAGGCGAATCATTTGCGTTGTTGAATGGCACAGGGCGCACGATTCGCCCTGGCGACTCTACAACAATCCCCGTAACGTTCCGCCCGATTGATTCTCTGCTTTACGTGGATCGGCTCTGTCTGTTCGAAACACGTTGTTACACCTCAAGCTGCATCGATCTCAAAGGCAAAGGTGTCTTGCAGACGTTTAGATTCAGTCCACTCGTGATGGAAACACAGAACGTTATTGCCTGTCAGAACAGGAACGACTCTGTCTATATCGTCAACCTCAACAGTGCACCAGCAACTATTGATTCTCTCACCTTTGTGGATCAGAGTGGTGGGCGAATTCGAATCATCAATCCGCCTACTCCGTGGGTTAACAAGTCCATCACAATTCCTGGTAGAGATTCCGTTCTGTTTGTCACAGACTATGTACCCAACGACGTATCGGGCGATAGAGCAGACCGTGCCTACATAAAGTACCGATCTGTTGACCGTGCCGAATGGCAAATTCAACTTATTGGCACCTCGGCAACGCCAAAACTGTTTGTAACGCAGTTCTCTGCATTTGGAACTGTTGAGGTTGGAGACACAAAAAGACTTCAGATGATTGTTGAGAATACCTCGTCTCTTCCAGTGCGGCTAGACAGCTTAACGATTGGCGCGGGGTATGTAATCCTTGGAACGAGTAGGGCAATCCCGTTAACGCTTGCGCCTCGTGATTCAATACGCGTTGACGTAGAATTCCGGCCCGACGGTGCACGAACGTTTAATGCAGACTTAACGGCGTATTCGAGCGACCCTTGCAATGTTAAGGGTATCGGCAAACTCACTGGACGTGGTGTAATCATCAAACTTGAAAGCGCCCTGAGTCTCGTCAACTTTGGATATGTACGGCCATGCGAATGCCTAGAGCGCACTATCGAGTGGCTTAATGGGTCGTTGGTGTTTGATATGACGGTTGAAAATGTTTGGATCGACTCCGTTGGCGTGCCGGGAGGAAAACCTCAGTTCTACACTTGGCGTTCGAAGTTCTCGCCAGATGGCAAGGTGCCATATACAATCCCACCTGGTGAACGCGATACCGTTGTCATAATCTTCTGTCCACGTACTCCAGCAGAAACAGCACTTACTGAATGCAGAGCTGCACTTCATGTTAAAGCTCGGGGCTCCCAGTGGAACGCAACGCTTGAGACATTTCTCATTGGGAAACGCTCGTTAACCTTCCGGCCAACGCCTACTGCGGTTCAATTCCCATATGGCGTTGTTGATGTATTGAGCCCGACGGCTCTCCGTGTGTCGGTTAAGATCCCCGATTTCACTGTAAATCCAAGTCAGGACCAAGTGGTTATAGACTCGATTACCTTTGAACCAAATGAACGGGTCTTCTTCCTCGATACACCTCTGGCGTTCCCTCAGGTGATTAACCCGGGTGACTCGATGATCATTCTTATGCGCCAGCGTCCACGTGCTCCACGTGACTATCGTGCTAGGGTAAAACTATGGATGAGCTCGCCATGTGTTGGAACAGATACTACAGTACTCGTTAAGGGAGGGGGCTTTGCACAAACACGTGGTCTGCAGCTTGCCTACGATTTGAAACGCGCGTTGCCAGACACGTTTGCAATGATCTCTTGTGATACGCTTGCCATACCGATCTACAGCTCCATTGCCATCGACGCGTCGGTGGTTGACATTGCAATGCGTATCAACTTTGACTCTACACAGTTGCGTTTGTTGAACGTTACATCGTCGGTTATTGGAACTACGTGTACGTCTGCTACAGGCGGTGTTGCATATTCGCCGTCAATCCTCGTTGCGCCTTCGCCGTATGGCGGCGAGCAAGTAACATTGAAAAATTTCTGCGGAATTGATTCACTAGCGCCATTGTGCGTAATGCGTTTTGTTACCGTTGCAAATAATCGTGCTAATAGTCCAATCACTGCTGATAGTATCAACTTTGATACAGAAGATGTTATTCTGTTCAAACTGATTGCAACGGGAGATAGAGGAACAATTCTTGCACTGAAGTCGGAGATCGATATTCGGCAGACAACGGCGTTCGACTCAGTGCGTATCCTTGAATGTGCAGACCGGGCGGTGACGATATTTAATACCGGCGACCTTACAAATACGCTAGATCAATTGCTCGACATACCGGTATTCACAAGTATTGTCAGCTCTATTCCAGCATTGGGAGATTCGGTTAGGCCTGGCGATTCAGCCATGGTAATAATCCGATTCTGTCCGCGCGCCGAACGCTCTATCGATACCAACGTCATAGCCGTCAGTTCTTCCCCGTGCGAAGTGCGAGACACATCGGCGGTGAGTGGCTACGGCTACGCACCCGAATTGGATGTAGCGTTAGCTCCAACACGCACCTTATTCCTTCCCGATTCGCTGGCGGGCACCATAGGCGATACGATTGAGGTGCCGATTATGATTGACAAGGATATGTCTGCCACCTATAACGGCATAACCTATTTCCTCAACGGTGTAAATGCCGACATAACAGTTGCCTACGCGCCACGTTCGTTGAAGTACATTGATGCTTCGTTTGTGGCCGAACCAATTGCAACAACCATCACGCCCAGTCTCGGATCTATCCTCGTTGAAGTTCGTGGAGCAGATACGATTGTTGCTGGATCTATCGTAGTACTCCGTTATGTTGTTATGGTACCCGAGGTTCAAAGCACTGATATCTCTGTAACATCATCTGGATACGTATCTGATTCGTTGCAGTTTATAGACATCGTGCCGGCGGGTGGGAACGCCCCCTTCATAACTGGTGGCAAGTGTGATATCACAGTAGTGAAATATGCTGCGGTGGGAACTCCATTGATGTCGATCGATCCTCAGCCTGTGCGAGAGGATGCCTTGGTCACATTCCGTATGCAGGAAACAGTGCCAGTTGTATTGGACATCGTTGACGCACGTGGTGTTATAGTGAAGACGCTCCTCGACGGTTCTGTTCTGCTGCCAGGTGGAGAATACAAGGTTCGTATTGGAACACAAGAGCTTGCCTCTGGTGTGTATTTCATACGCATAGGTGCAGGAGTGTTTAGCTCGACGCAAACGTTTATCATTGCGAAGTGATGAATTGATGACAGACGTTGTGATTCTCGGCGCAGGTGCCGCGGGGTTGTTCTGTGCAGCGCAGGCTGCTTCTGGAGGCAAGAGCGTTGTTGTGCTTGAGCATAATGACCGGCCCGGAAAGAAGATTAGAATCTCTGGTGGCGGGCGTTGCAACTTCACCAATCGTGAGGTTACGCATCACAACATGATATCTCGTAATCCAGAGTTCGCACGTTCTGCGTTAGTACGATATACACCTGCGGACTTTGTGGCGCTCATTGAGCAACATGGCATACGTTGGCACGAGAAAAAACTCGGTCAACTCTTCTGTGATGATTCTGCTCAGCAGATTATTGACATGCTTGTTGCAGAATGCAGACGGGGCAACGTTGATATTCGATACAACGAAAAGGTGCAGAGCGTGGATTGTTCGGAACATTTCACCATTCAAACAGATACTGGTGAATTGAAGGCACACAACGTGGTTGTAGCCACTGGTGGACTGAGTATCCCAACGTTAGGTGCAAGTAATCTTGGATATCAAATCGCAAAGCGATTTGATATCCAACTTGTGCCCACAGCACCAGCGCTCGTTCCACTTACGTTTGAGCCAGAGTTTTCTCTGCGTTGGAAGGGGCTTTCTGGTATAAGCGTTAGTGCTGTTGTTTCCACAGCACATGCTTCGTTTCGCGAGAATGTGTTGTTCACACATCGTGGACTAAGTGGGCCAGCGATTCTTCAGATATCATCCTACATAGATAGCTCAGATCCATTCTTCATCGATTTACTCCCCGATGATGAGCTGTTGGCGATGATTCCACAATTGCCCCATGAAAAACGTCGCCTATCCTCAGTCCTTTCGCAACGTCTCCCACAACGAGTGTTAGAACAATGGGGCAATCCTGTGCTCGATCAACCCGTGAATGCAACACCAAAACGTTTGCTCGAAGATGCTTTCATGGGTCTCAAACATTGGGAGCTTCATGCCCGTGGCAACGAGGGTTACGCTAAGGCCGAGGTTACGAGAGGTGGAGTAGACACGATGCATCTTTCGTCGAAGACGATGGAGTGCAAGGCAGTTGCTGGACTCTTCTTTATTGGTGAAGTAGTAGATGTAACCGGATGGCTCGGTGGATACAACTTCCAATGGGCTTGGTCATCCGCCTATGCTGCTGGCACTGAGCTTGCCAATCGCTAGTCTCAACGCGGATTCCATGTTCTTACTATCGTCTCGCCTCCACGTCCAGACATGGTCTATCGTGCTGAGCCCCTTATGTGCCGCCTTGGTAAACACAAGACGTGTTGTTACCAATGTGCATTCTGGAAACGATTGTAAACACAACCAGGCGTACGTGCGCATCTGCATCTCGTAGACTGCTGCAACCGTTAACAAATGTTCAGTAGAGGAAACCGCGTTGGTTTTCCAATCCCACAGTTCTATTTCAGTGTTGGAGGTGTGTATGCGAACATCCATCACACCCTGAATAACAGTTGCATCAAACGCGCCAACAAGTCGGGTTTCTACACGCGAAGTCTGTAGTACGGATGAATACGAGCGTACAAGTGGTACATCCAGCACCGACATGATTTCAGCAACGGCGTTAAGGGCCACTGTTCTATCCAGATCATGCGTGGCGAGCATGCGAACTATTTCTGACGTGAGTTCCTCATCAGTCATAGAATGAAACGTGCGAATTAACGCCGACAATACGTCGTGAACTGCTAGGCCAAAGACAGCGCCTCCACCAATTGCGCCGTCAGATGTCCTATCTCCAGCAACGGCAATGCTGTTGTGTAGAAGATCGCTAGGTGAAATCAGTTCTGGCAGCGGTGAGTGTATTGCGTTGGTGAAATCTACTTCCACGATTTGCTCGCTGTGATACTCAAAGCGGTCAGTCTCAGAAGGTACCGTGATACGCTTGTGAGCAATAGTACAAGCAGGATCATAGAGGACTCGTGCAAGCATACCCCCAAGCCCCTTCAGCTTCTCTGGAGTGTCCGATGACATGATGGAAACAACGATGTGCATTTTTGCACGCGTTAGCGCCACGTACAGCCGCCTTCTAAGCTCAGAATTTTCCTTCTGTCTATTGAGTTCCTTGTTTACTTCATGTGTAACCAAGGGCTTCATATTCACCATGGTAGACGGATCGGCCGTGTAAGCAATCTTGTCTGGCATCGAGAAGGTCTGTCCCAGTTGGTCAGTATAGATCTTACTTGCTGACGGAGGATTTGTACTAAGTCCCGCCATTATTATGATGCCAAACTCTAGTCCTTTGGCCATGTGTGTTGTCATAATATGAACGGCGTCATCGGTGCCTTGCACCTGGCCTTCTCGCTCGCGATCGAGAGCGGGTGGTTCTAGAGCTTCTATGGCATCATGAATTCCTGCACCAGTGCCATCTACAGTGCTGCGAATAATGTCGAGCACCTTCTCCACATTGGCAAGGATCTGTTCGCGCCGAGGGTCCTTAGCAATGGTTTCATGCCACCTCGAACTGTAGAGCACCCTTCTAACAAACGTTGGAAGCTCCATCGTGAGCGTCCACGAACTCCACTCTTCTAGATGTGCATTTGCAGCAAGTAAACGTTCTGTGGCTCTATCACTGGTTACAAGTTGGTGCAGACCGTCGCGCAGACTTGACGCACGCCCTGTAAGAGACGCTCGTGTAATTTCGGAAAGTGTGCACCTAAGCAACGGCGAGCGTAACAGCGTTGCTGTTGCAAGATCATTCGACGGATCCGAGCAACACATCAAGAGTGCTCGAATGTCCGTTACTTCTGGACGGGTAAAAAAAGCGCGTCCACCATATGCCTGAAACGGAATGCCGTACTTCCGAAGTGCCTCAGCTATAGTGCCAACAAGTACGTTCTTGGGAACCAATACAGCGATATCACCTGGAGTTGCATCTCGTGTTGTCCATGTTCCGGTTGATGCATCAATGGTTGCAATCTGCTTTCTAATTTTCCCATTGAGTATGCTCACGATAACCCTTGCAACGGCATCTACTTCGTCGTCCTCGGGCGTAACAACACTCAACGTTCCTAGTAGTTCGGAGGAAGGGGCAATGTGGCCCGCAACCAGATCTGAATATGCTACGTCATACGAAAGAAGGTCGTCGTCATCCGGACGTTGCACACTCCCAAATACACTGCTACATATTGCATTCACGGAAGTGCAGAGATCCTGATGCATGCGATACGAGTGAGTTAGCGGTCGATAACCATCATCTGTTCCATGAGCAAGATTGGCCCTACGGATGGCCTGTGTTGCCCGTCTAAAAAGGCGCACATCTGCATCGCGAAATCCATAGATGCTTTGCTTATCGTCTCCCACGATAAAAATATTCGGCGTTGTTGAACTTGGATCTACGAGCGCCGGCGCTAGCATCTCCAGAAGTCGATACTGCGTAGGATCAGTATCCTGAAACTCATCAACCATGATGTAAGAGATGTTGTTGCGTATGGCAGATGCTACATCAGGAACCAGCATTAACGTGAGCACCAACTCTATCATGTCGTCAAAGTCGAGCACATTGCGCGCTCTCTTCGCCCGTGAATAATGTTCCGCTGCCTGCTTCCCTAGAATGGCGATGTGTTTCACAATGTGGAATAGACCCACTTCATCCTCGTTGTTCCAAACACATGTTGTTAGCGCCAAACGGTTGAGACTCGAACTGGACAATGAAGGGCGTGTGAGCACAAATTCCGCTGTGGCCCTCGATATAGACTTATCTCTAACCTGACCTTCTTTGGTGAACCACTTGGAAAACACAGCCGAGGCTATAGCACAGGCATCTATGGGTTCTGCATCGAGAACGAGTTGGTATGATGTGTGTAAATCATCTTCAATTCGTTTGTAATCGGCGTACGCAGAAAATGGTGCAAGCAGGGCAATCGCATCAAGAATGACGCTTTCAGCCGACTTCTTAAGAACAGGTAGGACGGCATCATGCTGGCGCTTGATCCAATCGTGCTCGCTCAGGGACGTACGTTCGCTTATTGCCAAGCAGAATGCTTTTGACCGAACAAGACTTACAATGAGTTCCTGTACAAGTTGAATGGAGACATTATCGAACAGGGCAAGCGACTCATTATGTAAGGCGCTGTCTACAGACAGAGCCTCCTTCATGGTAGTGCGGATGGCCTCCGATATCAATACCCACGATTCTGCTTCTTCAAGATCTCGTATTTCTACATCCAGCCCCAATTCGTCTGAATATTGTCGGATGATAGATGAACAAAAACTATGGAACGTAGCTATCCTAGCATTGCCAAGTTCACCTAGCGCTTTTCGTAAGAGTGAACTGAGACCCTCTTGCTCAGAACTGTTTAACAATTCCGTGATGAGGCGCTGTATCCTCTCGCGCATCTCCGCCGCAGCAGCACGTGTGAACGTGATTGCCACAATGTGATCCATTGGAGTTGACGTCTCCACCAGAATCTTCAGATACCGATGGGTAAGTACGTTGGTCTTACCCGCTCCGGCATTAGCGTGCACAGCGCAGTGTACTCCTATGTCTAGTGCAGCGAGTTGTTCACTGTTGAAGGAAACCAAAATCCTACTCCTCAGTGGACGGCATAATTGAGCAGATACTCCACGTCTTGCTCTTGCACGTAGAGCGTGCAACACGGGCTACGTCCTGCAAGGTGATCTTCTCGATCTCCGCAATGGTTTCGTAAGGATTCTCTGGAGCCCCTTCTTCCATTACTCCTTTGCCAAGCATCGTCATGCGAGCGGTAAGAGACTCGAGCGACATGAGTTTACCAGCGCGCAACTGAGTGATAGCTCGCTTGAGTTCGCTCTGGCGGATTCCATCACGTGCGATTTGGTCCAATACATCGCGTATCATGTTGTTAACACGATCGATCTTACCTTCATCCACGCCGGCATAGATTGCTAGAGTTCCACAATCGGAAAAGAGTTGTACCTGCGAGTACACTGAATATGCAAGGCCACGAGACTCACGCAGGCGGACGTTTAGGCGCGAGGACATTCCGTCTCCCAATACCACATTCAGTACCTGAAGGCAGAACTTGTCTTTGCTTAGGTATCCGTCAACACGGCGTTGCCACAAAATATGGGCCTGCTGCATCCCGCGCGACACAGAAATCTTTGTAGGGGGCTGTGCCTTTGGTGTAGTGCGGGTTGCCACACGTTTGCGAGGTTGTACGCCTGCGGTTAGGCGCTCAACCGACCGGAGGAAATCGTCAACATCAACCTTCCCACTCACAGCCACAACAATGGAGCCCGCATGATAATGTTTTGCATGAAAAGCCCGAACGTTTTCGGCCTTGATTGCAGCAACACTTTTTGTTGTTCCAACAATGGGCACACCAAGCGGGTGACCGTCAAAGATCTGCCCTTCTCCGAGGTCGAAAATGAGCTCCTCAGCTTCGTCCTCATACGACTTGATCTCTTCGGTAATGATGCTGCGTTCTTTTTCAACATCGGCATCGTGAAACACAGGGTTGAGGACCACATCAGCTAGGGTTTCGAGCACCCTTTCAAGATGATCACTCAAGGTTCGAACGTAGTAGCACGTCTCTTCCTTGGTTGTATAGGCGTTTACATAGGCCCCCACGTTCTCAAAATCCCGCGAGACTTTAGACATGGTTCTTGTGCCCGTACGCCTAAATGAAGTGTGCTCAACAAAATGAGCCACACCATCGCCCCCACGAGGCTCATCCCGCGTGCCGGCCCTTACCCAAAAGCCCACAGCGCAGGAATCAACGGTAGAAACAGGGTCGCACAATACCCGAATCGCATTCGGGAGTATTATGTCGGTAGGGGGAAGCCATGGCATAGTGTAAGTTACGAAGTACGAATAACGAATTACGAAGCTTGACTTCAAGCGGTCAATGCAACGAATGCGGAATATACCTCCGCTGGGGTTTTAAACTTTAGTGTTTGTCTTGGACGTTGGTTGAGCAGTGTTGCAACGGCGTTGAGATCTGATTGAGAGAAGACATTCAGATCGGTTCCTTTGGGAAAGAACTGACGAAGAAGTCCATTGGTGTTCTGGTTACTTCCACGTTGCCATGGGCTTCTCGGATCACAGAAGTATATATTGATTTTGGCGTCAACTGTGATTGTCTTGTGGTGTGCCATCTCCATTCCTCTGTCCCATGTGATGCTTCTGCGTAAGTGCGTTGAAGGTTATTTGATTGCTTTGCTAAGCGCCTTGGTCACATTGGCGGTTTCTTTGTTGGGAACCTTGATGAGCAGGACATAACGTGATCGGCGTTCTACAAGCGTCGCAATGTGCGTGTCTCGAGTGCCAGCTAGAAGATCGCCTTCCCAATGTCCTGGAATCGCCCTGTCAGCAACCTCTGCTGGACGCTCGCTGATACTTACGGCATCAACTATCTGCCCGCGTCCTTGATATTTGTCTGTTGCCGTGCGGCCGTGCCTAACGCTACGCCGAGATCGCAGGTGCTCTATGAGTTCTCGCTTGAGAACGCCTCTAGCCTGCACGTAAAGGCTCTTGTAGATGGTCTCGTGTGATATATGCATTTCAGGATTCGCGCGATAGGTTGCCTTGAGCCAGCCAGCTATTTGCTGCGGGGGGACACCAGTCTAACGCAAGCTTCCTTGCAACCAAGCGCCGCAGGCGGGCATTGAGCTGCAACTTACAAGCCTTAGGCCTCTCAGCGCATTGCCACGCCCGCTTTTCAGCAGTGACTGCCCGATACGTTTCAGTTGCGCCGTTACGGTTAATCTCACGCGACACCGTCGATGGCGATCTGCCAAGTTCGGCAGCTATGCTCCTGATAGAAAGCCCACTGGCCAAACTGCGACTGATCAACTCTCGCTCATCAGATCGCAAATGCCGAGTTGATCGTTGGCGGTCTGTTGGTGTGTATCCGCCTGTCTGCATCAGTACATGGCGTATCCCACCAGGGGTGCGGTCTAATAAACGAGCAATCGCACTCTGTGAGTGTCCACCTCGCCACATCCTGAACAGTTCGCGGCGTTAACTCCATGATAAACGTGCTTGCGCCATATGAACACCTCCTTTGTGGTAATTTTACAAAGTTGATGTTGCATTCACCTATTGAGACCACCATTACTATTTACTAATTACTAATTTCGAGTTACTGGCGTCATCCCGTCATTTCGTCATTTCGTCATTTCGTCATTTCGTCCTTATATTTGGACTGAATCCAAATAAGCCCCATGACACTACTCCAAAATCTTCCTGCTGGAACTACCGTTTCGATCAAAAAGATCGAAGGTGATGCTTCTGCTGTGCTCCGCGCGCGCGAGTTGGGATTGATTCCGGGTACCATTTGCACCATCGTGCGCAAGGCACCGTTTGGTGGACCTATCCAGCTGGCAATAGGTAGGGGGCAACTTGGCATCCGCCCAAGTGATGGGCTTGTTATCAGCGTTGAGGTTGTTAGCATCGTGACTTCATTGGCGGTATGAAACCAACCCGTACGGTTGCCGTTGTAGGCACGCCGAATGTTGGTAAGTCTACTCTCTTCAACGAGCTTACGGGGCTTCAACAACGAGTTGGCAACTTTCCCGGAGTTACTGTTGAGCCCCTTATCGGCAACGTCTCTCTTGGTAGCAAACAGATACAACTCATAGACCTCCCAGGGATTTATGGTCTGAGTCCAGCGTCGGAAGATGAGCAGTTAACATGTGATGTGCTCAAGGGCCAACACAAATCGATACCTACGCCCGACGCAGTATTGCTCGTTATGAATGCCCGCAATTCCGAAAAGTGTCTTGTGCTCTATAGTCAGATTGCAGCGCTTGGTCTGCCGGTAGCAATTGCAGTAACGATGGTTGACTCGATAAAAGCAGCGGGCGGGGCGTTTGATGATATCACGATGCATCATCTTCTTGGCATTGGAATCTTTCCCGTTGTAGGCTCTAAGGGGCTTGGCATAGGTGAGTTACAACAAGCGTTGGTAGATGGTTCATGGAATGTTCCCAATGAAGTAGTTGCGCAACGTGCTACTCTTGAGGAACGTTTTGCCTGGGCTCAGTTGGTGATTGATCGCACAACTATTCGTGGTGCAGAGGATACACGGACGGTGTTTCTCGACAGAATATTACTTCACCCTGTAATGGGCGCGATGGTATTCATTGCAGTAATGGCATTGTTCTTTCAATCCATCTTTTCCTGGGCAGCTCCGCTCATGGATGGTATTGATGCGGGCATTGGTTTGCTGCAAGGGATAGTTGGACAAAACATCTCCTCGCCGATACTTAGATCGTTCGTGATGAAGGGTCTGATTGGTGGCGTTGGATCTGTGATTGTATTCCTTCCGCAGATTCTGATCCTCAACGTCTTAGTGTCGGTGTTAGAAGAATGTGGCTACCTGGCCCGGGCCGCCTTCCTTGTTGATAGGGCAATGGGGCTCTTTGGATTACAGGGAAGGTCCTTCATTCCATTGTTGGGCTCGTTTGCCTGTGCCATACCAGGAATCATGTCGGCGCGGATTATCCCATCGTACCGAGACCGTATGGCAACAATTATGGCCACGCCACTGATGACGTGTTCCGCCCGACTTCCCGTGTATACGCTACTCATCGGAGCGGTGATTCCAGCCAGCACAGTTTTTGGTTTTGTGTCACTGCAGGCAGCCGTTATGGCATCGCTGTATCTTGTGGGCGCATTGAGTGGACTGCTCATCGCACTTGCGCTCAAGAAAACGATGTTTAGAGGGGGAGTGATTCCATTCCTGATAGAGTTTCCGCCGTACCAACTCCCCTCGATAAAGAGCATTGGATTAACGATGATCGGTCGCACAAAAGATTTTCTCAAGACGGCCGGCACGGTAATTCTTGCATTCAGTATTGGACTGTGGATACTCACAGAACTGCCTCGTGCTAATGTGGCTAGTGCTTCTTCGCCTGTGGAAGCAGAACGAATTCAAATCGAACAATCGTATGCAGCAGACCTTGGCAAGTTTATTCAGCCGGTGTTTGCCCCCATCGGATTTGACTGGCGCATTACACTAGGCGTGTTGAGTTCGTTTGCTGCTCGTGAGACATTCATCAGTGCAATGGGTCAGATATATGCGTCGGATGTACACCAATCAGACGCCCCCTTGAGAGACATACTACATAATGAACTTCCATTCAACGTTGGACTTTCGATAATTGCCTTTTATGTATACGCGCTCCAATGTGTAAGCACCATGGCAATCATGAAGCGTGAAACGGGCTCGTGGAAGTGGCCGGCTCTTGCCTTCGGAATTACATTTGTTCTTGCATACGTTGCATCGTTCAGCGTATATCATCTATTCTAGAACGCAAGTGTAAATCGCATGCAAACAGACCGCCCCAATCTCGATCGTGCACGTGCATATACAAGAACAATTGGTCCAATTGCTTTTGCAGTTGGGGCAGCCGTTTCCATACAAGGTGTGCTGCTATTTGGGTCGGCGGTACAACAGTTTCAGCCGCTTGCATATGGTCTTGTGATGATGTTGTTTGGTTGGGCTGCCTATGCGCGTATTGAATCACGTGGCGGCAGAATTGCACAATTGGGTGTATCGAGTGTTCTTGTAGGTTGTGGGGTATGGAGTCTACTGCAATGGGTGCCGCTCCTTTGGGGTTTGCACCATACGGCAATCGGAGAGAACATTGGGTTGGTTGCTCTATGGCTAATGGCCGGCCCTGCCTTGTTTGTTCCTGGAATACTCGTTACCGTGCGTCCAGGTTGGACGCCTTTGATAGTTGTACCAGCTTTGATCTCGCTTGCATTTGCTGCGACGGTAGGTTATGGATCTCTGTATCTATTGGGATTGCCCGATGGATCTAGCCTATCGGTAGTCGAGAAGGCTCAGTTGGTAGGAATGAGCGCCTTTAGTGCAATATTTCTTGTTACAGCAGGATACCGCGCAGTAGTAGCGTGGCGATCGAAAAATAGATTACGATTCCCGTTACGTCGCTAAACGTTGCAACAAATGGCGCACTTGATGCTGCAGGATCAAACCCAAGACGCTTCATGAGAAGGGGCAACATAGATCCGGCAATAGTACCGGCCATTACGATACCCACGAGCGAAATAAAGATGACTGCTGCGATGTATGGCGTAACGTTTGGATTGTAGTGTCCACTCAGAGCTTCGCCAATCATTATCCTGCCAAACCCCAACGTTCCGAGTAAAAGACCAAGGAAGAATCCTGCCGTGATTTCACGGCGCATAATGCGCCACCAATCTGAGAGAGATACCTCGCCCAGTGCCAGTGCGCGAACGATGAGCGTAGCCGCCTGAGAACCCGAATTGCCTCCGGAAGAAATGATCAGGGGCAAGAACAATGCAAGGATCACCGCTGTATCAATGGTTTTTTCGAATGCAGACATAGCCGTAGCGGTTAAGAAGCCCCCTAAGAAGAGCACAACAAGCCATGTTGCACGTTTGCGGATAAGTTCAACGATTGGTACGTCGATGTATGGATCATCAAGTGCAACAACGGCACCAAATCGCTGCATTTCTTCTGTGGCCTGTTCTTCTGCAACGTCCAGCACGTCGTCGAGTGTTACGATTCCGAGGAGCTTATTATCAATGTCAACCACGGGCAATGCAAATCGGTCGAGCTTCTTAAATGCCTGCACGGCAGTCTCTTGATCGTCAGTTACCAGCAACGAGTCAACGTTTTCATCCATGATGTCGGCAATCAACGCGTCTGGAGAAGCAAGAAGAACTTCACGAATGTGAATGTCATCTACAAGCGTTCCATGTTCCGTTACATAGAGGTAGTTCAATGTTTCAGAATCTTTGCCAAAGTTTCTGATATGATCAAGCGCCTGTTGTACCGTCCAATGTTTCTTAATAATCAGGTAGTCTGGCGTCATCAATCGGCCAATTGAGTCTTCGGGCCAATTCAACAGTGCCAGAGCAATGGAACGCTCTTCAGCATTGAGCGAGTTAATGAGTTCCGACATCACATTTCCGGGCAGATCCTCGAACAACTGTGTTCGGTCATCTGGGGACATGTCGTTCAGCAGCGCACCTACCTCCTCACGCGCCATGTCGTGCAGGAGATCTTGTTGAGTGTCGAACTCACAATATGAAAACGTCTCTGCCGCAATATCTTTTGGCAACAAGCGGAAAACCACAACCCTGCTTTCGGCCCGTAAGTCCGAAACAAGGTCTGCTAGGTCCACAGGCTCCCATTCCAGCATCACTTCTCGGATGGTACTGAAATCACGAACCGAGATGAGTTCCTCGATTTCTGGTGCTATGAGTCGGCCGTACATGGGCGGAAGTTACGGAGTTACAGAGTTACGGAGAGACACATAGATGCCAGGAACTTTCCCTCACGTATGTTGGTTTCTTTCTGGATAGTCTGCTTCGTGCCACTTTTCAACTTGAGGGAGCCCGTATGAGATATTCTATTCAGTTATTGCTCTTGGCCAGTATCGTCCTATTGGTATCGCCGTTATGTTTATACGCGCAACCTGTTCAGACGTATTACCCATCGGTAAATGTGGCCTGGAAAAACATTGTTACTGATTACGGGGCAAAAGGAGACGGGGTAACAGATGATACGAAGGCGTTCAGAAAAGCCGTTGAAACATACCTAAATCAATACAACAGCACAATTGGAGTGTACATACCAAATGGTACGTATCTGGTTAGTGATAGTATCCAATTCTTGCAGGGGTATTGGGATTGCCACCTTACGCTTCAGGGTCAGGATCCCGAACGAACCATTATTAAGCTCAAAGACAATTCGGTGGGATTTCAGGATACTTCGAATCCGCGTGCGATGCTGAGTACGCGTGCAGGAAACCAAGCGTTCGGAAACTATATGTACAATCTAACTGTCAACACCGGGTTGGGAAATGCTGGCGCAGTTGGCGTAGACTACATTACGAGTAATTATGGGGCGATGAGAAATGTGCGCGTGGTTTCTCCAGACGGTGGAGGTTACTGCGGGGTGCGGATGGAGCGCGCATGGCCTGGTCCAGGGTTGTTGAAGAACGTCGAAGTAGATGGGTTTCAGTATGGGATACGCGTAGGTACCTGTGAATATTCCATGACGTTTGAAGACATTACTCTAAAGAATCAGAAAGTGGCAGGTATGACTAATGCGTGCAATACCATCTGCATTCGGCATTTGACTAGTACAAACGTTGTTCCTGCAATCAAGAATGCAAACGCAAGGGTTATCATCGTAGACAGTAAGCTCAATGGCGGGGGAAAAGACAATTACGGTGTGGAGGTTACGGGATACAGTTTTGTCTTTGCAAGAAACCTTCTATCAGAAGGTTACGCAGGTGCACTATCTGTTGATAGCGTAGCCATACAAGGCAACAATGTTGTTGAGTATCACAACAGTACTGACTTTTCCCGTTGGAACAACGATGGTACAAGTCTCGGCATTTCTGTGGAGGAAACACCCAACTACGTCAATAACAATCAAGCAGATTGGGCGGATGTAACAGACTTTGGGGCAACACCAACCAATCCAATATATTCCGTCAAGGATATAACAAAGGAGCTTCAAGCTGCGTTGAATTCGGGTAAGAAGGTAATCTATCTTGGACTTCTTGGAGACAATGGAACATACTATTGCGTCTATTCAGACATCACAATTCCGCCAACCGTTGAAATGATAACTGGGTTCAACCTGAGTCAGATTGCGTGTTTTAACAATAGCAGTTTTGTTGTGAACGAAACTGGATCGAGTCCTCTCTTCATAGAACGAATGAAGGGCATGCGTCTGCTAAATAACAGCCAGCGCACAGTTGTGTTTCGTAGTTCTGGCCTTTCTACATACTTTAACACCGAGGCAAACAGAAATGGTAAAGTGTTTATTGAGGATTGGGTGAGTGATTTTCAGCCCAAATATCCTGTTCAAATGTGGGCCCGCCAGTTCAATCCTGAAATACAACCAGAAGAACAGCGCATGATCGATAATCCCGGAGGCAAATATTGGATCCTTGGATTGAAAACAGAAGGGCGTGCAACCATCGCACGAACGTCAAAAGGGGGTCAAACCGAAATCCTTGGTGGATTGATTTACCCAGCGTCTTCATTCTCCGGCAACAGTCAAGCAGCATTTGCGGTTGAGAATGCCTGTATGACGATTGTAGGATTAACGATGACAAGCTATGTTGGTAATGGCTGGTACGGCGTGGCGGTAAATGAGACCAATGGAGACTCGACTACTGTGCTAGAAAGTAGTGACGTATGGAATCGCTCGGCGTACAACTTCGGATTTTATAGCAGTCAGAGAACGGCGTGTGCTCCATCATCTGTTAACCAGCAGGAGCCCCTTTCACCAACTGAAGTATTTGTCTATCCCAATCCTGCCACGGGTCAGTTCTTCGTCTACTCTGGTGTGGTCTGGGATAGGGGTTTTGTGTACAATTCGATTGGGGAAACCGTTCGTGACATCCCGTATCAAACTGCACTCAATCTCGATGAGCTGGTTGCGGGGGTGTATTGGCTGAAATTGTTCACGCCTGATGGAAGGGGCTTGCAGGCCGTGTCAATTATCAAGCGGTGAACGCAGTTACGTTACAACGGTACTCTGAATGCCAGTGTTGCTTCAAAGGCCCTGAGAGCTGTATTGTTATCGAAGCTAGTAGCCGAAAGACCATAACGATATAACACACATGGGACGATCTCTGAGGTTGCAATACGGAGCACGTATTGTAGGCCACCTACAAGTGCAAACTTGATCCCGCTCGACGTGTTCACGTTGTGCTTTACGGTGTTGTTATCGATGAATTCGGCCTCTGTTTATACACGAAGTTGAGCCGCCGAAGAATCATCGAGTCTCATTGTCGATAAAGTAGACATTCCCGTTACGTAGCCAGCGGACACTCCACCCAACAGTTCTACTCCAGTATCACCAACACGAAATGCAAGGAGGGGGCTAACCTCAACCTGAGAAATTGTTTGATATGTCTCATTTGAACTATATCGCCCGTCTCCGCTTTCCATCGTTGCAAGCCGATACGTTGCGTATGTGGCGTTGAGCGCCTAGGCCAAACTTCTGGAGACGGTTGGCCCCAAGTCTGTTTCTGACGATAGTCCACCAATCCATCCATTGCTTTGGGGGTAATACAATTCATCAGCCTCATGGATGGTAATTGTTGCGCCCCCTCGCAATCCCAAAAAGGTGGTTGCAATAAGCATCGTGTGTCAATAACTTACATAAACTAGTAACCATTAACCAGTAGCTCTGATATGAGACGCAACTCTGCATTAACGCTGCCAGGAATTTCCTGGCGTTATGGACTCTTACCAAAAACGTTGTCCAATGGCTCGGCAAATCCCGCTCGCACCGTTGCGATTTTCACGGTTCACGGCATAGGCGATCAGCGTCATGCAGAGACGTCCAATGCCATGCGTGTTGGATTCGAGAAAGCACTCGATGGTGCTGAAGCTCTGGCATCTGAAGCGGGCGTCCCATACGTGCATGATGGCTGGTGGGGGAATTACGATGACTTTGTTACATCAATGCCTGAGGCCGCCTCTGCCGTTGATGATGAAGAACGAGAAGCAATTGCGATGCTATTCCGCGCTCGCTCGTTGAGTGGAATCCGCACGTTATTCTGGTTCCTCGGTCGACTCCTCCGCATGGTTGCACCAAAGACGCTTGTTAAGGTTGGTGTAACACGATACATCACGTATCTGCTCATGGGTATCCTCAGCATCTTCGGTATGATTGGATTTTTGATCAGGATGCCACGTGTGATGACCACAATCATTAATGACGTACGTGTTTATGGCGGACCAGAAGGCGACACAGAACGTGCAATCTGCGAGAACATTGATAGACGTGTTGCTGCTGCCTTCTTAAGATTATTCGGACTTGATCTCAATCTGGATACACTGCCTGAAGAGAAGTTGATTCACCTCGAGTCCAAGCCAGTAACCTTCGACACTGTAGTTTGGGCATCTCACAGTTTAGGTACCCTGATTTCTTACAACACTATGCTCGATGTGTTAGCACTTTGCCGAGATGCCGTCCATGCAGAGGCAGAAGATCCATCGAGTACACGTTTTCACACTCGAGCTGAATCTGCGAGGCGGGTTATAGCTGGTTTTCATCGGTTTATTACCATGGGGAGCCCCTTACAAAAGGCCACCTTTCTCTTTGAAGAGTGCTTACGTGATGAGGCAACATCGGTAACGCTATTGTCGTGGTTTACTGCTCAGCGCGCAGATATCGGACGCAAAATGGATGAGTGGTGGATGAACTATTATCTGGTGATGGATCCGGTATCGGGTAGACTTCTACACAAGGAGCGGTTCAAGAGATTTGTTCGAAACATTCATCCAAGCTACACGGGGCTTCCTGCTGCGTCACATACGTCTTATTGGAGCAACTGCCTCGTAAGCTCGCCCATACTTTCACGAGCACTAGGGCAAGAAATATTCAACTACAACTGGCAAAAAGCAGAATGGAACGAGCGACGAGTTCAGTTTACTCGTGTTCTTGCATTCTTGCTGGTAGTTTCTTTGCCATTTATAATCTGCTACGTGTTGCGGTGGTACCTTTTACGCTAACGATTACTGCAGGGTGGTTCCGTTATTCGTATCGTAGGGCTTCTATCGGGTCGAGGTTGGCCGCTCTCCAAGCCGGATACAGCCCAAAACAAATGCCGATGAACGTACAAATAGCAATACTAAAGGCAACGGTTCCCCATGGGATCACGAAGGAAATCGATGGCATGTTGTTCACACGCAGGATCTCTGCTACGGCCCACGATGAAGCAAGGCCGCCAATCATACCTGTTAAGCCCCCTAATTGACAGAGTGTGATACTCTCGATAAGAAACTGGCGGACAATCCATGCTTTCCGCGCACCTAGGGCTTTGCGGACGCCAATCTCGCGCGTGCGCTCGCGCACACTAACGAGCATCATATTCATGATGCCGATGCCGGCGGCAACTAATGCGCCCAATCCGCTAATCCATGCAACTACTAACAGTGCCGTAGAAAATCCTGAGAACTGTCCAGTCAGCGCATCATTCCTATCGAGTTCAAAGTTGTTTTCTTCCCAGGGTTTTACGTTTCGCAACGAGCGCATCACACCGATTGCTTCGTCTTGTGTTGATTCAACCTGAAATTTCGACTCAGCCTTTACCGAGATATCAACACTGGCATCCCAGGGCGACGTGAAATATTTGTTGAAGACGGTGATAGGAATGAGAACTCGGTTGTCCTGACTTTCTCCTATCACACCACCTTTGGCTTCAAGTACACCAATAACATCAAACTCTTGGTTCTTGATGATCACGGTTTTCCCAACCGAAGACTCACCGTTGAACAATGAGTTAACGATGTCTTGGCCAAGAATTGCAACATTGCGTGATAGGGCCACTTCTGATTCAATAATCGACCTCCCATCTGCAATCGTTGTAACGTTAATGTTGAAGTAGAGATCATCAATGCCAATCAAGGACACGGTTGGATTTGTTGACATTTGGCCGGCCTTAATGGTGTAGCCGGGATTTGTATTACTTATGGAAATCAGTTTTGTTGTTGTCATCCTATCGCGGAACTGCTTTGCATGATCGTAGGTAATGTTCTTTCGGCGCCGCATCTTGGCCCAGTTCGTACCGAACATTATAGACGGTGTGCGCTGAATCAAGAGTGAGTTCTCACCGAGGTCGGCAAGCTGACCATTAACTGCTTGCTGCAACGTTCCCATAATAGACGTTGAAGCAATAATTGCAAAAACGCCGATGCCGATACTAAGAAGCGTGAGACCAGAGCGCAGTTTTTGTGAACGCACGGCCTCAAGAGCTATCGCTATTGATTCAAAGATGTTCATTCAGAGCGTAGCGCCTCCACAGGGTCGAGCCCGGACGCCTTTATCGCCGGCATGAGGCCCGCCAAGAGCCCAACAATGATGGACACAGCAACTGCTATACCAAGCAGTCCAAGTGGAACAAACGGGCTTACTACGGCCGCCCAGTCTTGCTCCAATACGTGAACAGCCAAATACTGTGTGGAGCCAACTAAAATCTGGGCGATTGGGAAGGCTACAACTGCGCCGGTAAGGCATAACAATGCAGACTCAATTAAGAACTGACTAAGTATTGAAGATCGTCTGGCGCCAATTGCTTTGCGCACGCCAATTTCCTTTGTGCGTTCAGTAACGGAGACGTACATGATGTTCATGATGCCAATGGACCCTACGATAAATGCCAGCAGGGTAAGCCCCATACCTACAATCCATATTCCAAGACGAATGTTCTTTGCTTGTTGATCAAACGCTTTCATCTCATTTATTGAGAAGTCATCTTCGGCTATTGGAGGTACGTTGCGAATTGATCTCATGTGGCCAACCGCTTCATCACGCACGATATTGAGCATTTTCTCGCTGCCTGCTTTGAGTCCAACAGAAAAACTTCTACCGAAAAAACCAAACGAAGAACGAAACGCAAACAGCGGGATGAATACTTGGTTGTCTATGAAGTCCATGAACAGAAAGCCGCGCTTCTCTACTACACCAACAATTCGGTAGGGCACTCCTGCAATCTTGATTGATTGATCTATGGGCGATTCATTTGGGAAGAGATTTTTCTTGATGCTGTAGCCAACTACTACAACCTTCTCCGCCTCGCGCTCTTCTATTTCGTTGAAGAATCGGCCTTCCATCGTTGTACCCGCAGACGTATTGCCGTATACAGACGTGGTACCCATGATGGAGCATCTAAGACTCGTATTTCCAAGACCTACGGAGCCACCCCATTTACGCACCAATGGTATGGTTTCCTCAGCCGATTCCATTCTGCCCCGTAGAGCAATGGCTTGTTCATAGGTGATGTCCTTGCGGGCTTCTGCTTGACGCCAGTTTCCGCCGCCTGCCCAGTTCCATTTGTCGATATAGATCATGTCCTTGCCGATGATCGAAATCGTCTGTTCCCATACAGCGTCGAGTCCACTTATCGTCCAACCCATAAGCACAACAAGTACAACTCCAACAACTACTCCAGACGTAGTTAGAATGGAACGCAACAGATTCACTCGAAGTGATTCGGTTGCAATGCGAAACGATTCTTGAACTTCAGATAGCCGTGGCATTGGGGTTGGCCTCGTCTGACTCGATCAATCCATCACGCAGGCGGATGATCCGGTGGGCATGGCGGGCAACATCTTCCTCGTGCGTAACAAGGATAACGGTATTGCCACCGCGCCAAAGATCGCCGAAGAGCGACATAATATCCTGACCCGTCTTGGTATCTAGGTTTCCTGTTGGTTCGTCTGCAAGAATGATGGAAGGGGCTGTTACAAGTGCACGGGCAATGGCAACGCGTTGCCTTTGCCCACCAGAGAGTTCGTTTGGTTTATGATCCATTCGGTCTGCTAAGCCAACACGTGTAAGCGCTTCCACAGCACGTGCCTTACGCTCGCTTGATCCAAGCCCAGCATATACTAGTGGGAGTTCAACATTCTGCAGTGCTGTAGAGCGAGGTAGAAGATTGAACGTTTGAAATACAAAACCAATTTCACGATTGCGGATGGCTGCTAGATCATCATCGTCCATCTCGCTCACATTTTGGCCACCAAAAAAATAACGTCCAGACGTTGGTGTATCCAGACACCCGAGCATATTCATCAACGTAGACTTGCCAGAGCCAGAAGGGCCCATGATTGCAACGTATTCGTTTTTGCCAATGGTAAGTGTTACGTCGCGCAATGCAAATACCTCCTCGGCGCCCATTTCGTAGCGCTTAAGAAGGTTGGAGATCTCGATAATCCGTTCACTCATTGCGTCTGCCGAAGTTGACGGAATCTGTCCTTGCGTGCCTCTGGGTCTTCAACACGAACAGGAGCACCGGGTTTGAGAAGTTTGCTAATAGCTTGATATGGGCTAACAACGATGCTCTCGTCTATTTTCAAGCCGGACAAAATTTCGATAAATCCATCATCACTGATACCAGTCTTAACAGTGCGAGCCTGCACCGTTCCCTTTGTATGAACCCATACCATGCTCTCTGGGCGTGCGCGGCGAAGTTCCACCGCGCTCTTTTTGCTCTCGATACGTGAATCCGTTGGAGCACCACCCGAGGCCATATCTTGACGCACGGTTACAGCTTGGATAGGTACGGCAACAACATCTTTCTTGGTCTCTGTTTCAATCTCCACGCTACATGACATACCAGGACGCATGCGCCCATCAGGATCTATAAGTCTGATCCTGACTTGAAAGTTGACGACTTCTTCTTGTGTGCCTTGACCACTAACTTTAGGAGAGTGAGAGATTTCATAAACAGTACCGCGCAAAGAAACGTCGGGTAATGCATCTACACGAATACGCGCAGTGTCTCCCAGCGCAATCAATGCAACGTCATTCTCGTCCACATCAACCCATGCATTCATTGTGCGCAGGTCTGCAATACGCATCATTTCCGTGCCTTGCATTTGTGCCGTTCCAACAACCTTCTCTCCGCTTTCTACGCCGAGGAACGTAACAACACCATTCATCGGCGAGAATATTGTTGAGCGATTAGCCGTTGCCTGAGTTTGCTGCAAGGCACCTTGTGCACGTTGATAATCAGACTTCGACTGAGCATAGCGGGCAGAAGCGCTCTCATACGTTGCCTTAGCTCTATCGAATTCTTCGCGCGAGGCATATTCCTTTTTGTACAACTCTTGTATGCGCTTGAGGTCGGCTTCTGACCTGTCAAGCTCGGCCTTGGCTACGTTGATAGACATGCGCGTGGCCTCTGTAGAAGCCCTTGTCTGTGCCAATTGAGTTTCAAAGATATCTGGCTGTATTCTAACAAGAAGTTGCCCCTTCTTAACGGTATCTCCATCTCGTACGCCCAAAAAAATAATCTCTCCGCTTGCCTCAGATGATACCTTTACCATGAGTTCGGGTTGTAGTCTCCCTATAGCACTTACCGACTGTGTAATGGTTCTCGTGGAAGCGTTTTCAATGCTTACGAGTACCGGTCCTTCCTTGCGACCCGCCACAAACCACACTGCCGAGGCCGTAACGACCAAGAGAAGTGCGATAAGTGTTATTATGAGTCCCTTACGAGACGACTTCTTAGCCATGATTAGTTCTCTCCGAATGTGCCGGTGGTAAATTCAACATATGCAGCGGCCTCGTAGTAGGAATACACTGCTGATACACGATTGACTCGCGCCGTAATGAGCTGATTGTTTGCAGTTTGAACATCAAGGAGTGTTGCTGATCCAACATTAAATCGTTCTTGCACTGCGTTGAAATTTGTTGTTGCCGATTTGATTGCACGTTCCGTAATGTCGAGCCCCTTTTCCGCAGCAATCAATTGCAAATACGCACTCCTGATGTTCGTGCGGATCTGATTCTCGAGCTTCATCTGATCCATTGACTGTCTCGTGAACGACGTTGTTGCATTCTGAATCGCTCGATTTGTAATGAACTGGTCAAAAACCGGGATTCTCAGAAATAGACCAACATACATCTGGCCTTGACTATCGAAGTTCGATACGGATGAGTTGCGCCACGAATACCCACCAGTGGCTGTAAGTGTTGGCCAATAGCCAGCGGTTGCTGTGGTGATGCCAGATTCGGCCGCGGAAACGCGTTTCTTGGCCGCGAGAATGTCTGGGCGAGTTTCAAAAGCGCGTTGCACCGACACGGTTTCTGGACCGATCTTTTTCCGAAAATCGTCTGATGCCTGCATCGTCATCTCGGGGGCGATTACCGTTTCGTCGATATCAATAGACTGACTTGGATTTGTACTCATGGACGAAAGAAGCTGGGCCTTTGCATTGTCAACATCGTTCTGTGCCTGAACCACGCCAACCTCTTGATTGGCGAGCTCTGTTTCTTGAGACATTACTTGTTGAATTGTTGACCGCCCACCATCTTTCAATGCCTTGATACGTTCAAATGTAGCCTGGGACAACGCGAGATTCTCTCGGCGAGCATTGAGTATTTGTTGTTTGCGCAACACATCGATGTACTTACGAGTTACATCATATGCTGTAAACAATCGGAAGTAGGCAACGTCGGCAGTTGTTGCATCAACATTGCTTTGTGCCGCATCATATTGGGCCTCTCTCCTAAAACCGTTAAAGAGGGTCAGATTAAGCGTTCCATTTAACGAATAGTTGTTAGGCAGAGGCGCTCCAAAGATTGGAACACCATTAATGAATGAGATCTGGTCTCTAAGATTAGTGAGCTGGCGATTGTAGTTGGCCGTGATATCGGCCGAGGGGAGATACGCGCCAAATGCCTGAGTTAGATCGGCTGCTGCAAGCTGAGAGGTTGCGTACGAATTTCGTAAATCAAAACTGTTGGCGATTCCAATGCGGATGCACTCCTTGAGCGACAGCTTAGTTGAGCCCGGCTCCTGCGCCATGCTTGGATGCACAACGATGCATCCAAGGAATCCTATAAGAATGAGCCATCGACGTATCATCATTCGGACATTGGTAAACATGGAAAAAAGACATTAGGCCGGGCGCCTACTACGGCTAGCTACGCATTGAGTTTCAACGATTTTTTCGAGAAGGGGCTTTCCAACGTCGCCCCTTCGTTGGGGAGTTCAATTCGGCAAGTATGATGTTCTCGGTTGTCATACGTACACCCTTAGCGGTGATGCCACCAGGAACATTCATCGTGAACTTGTTTTCCGTTGTTGCAAACTGATGAAGGAGAAGGTTGAGTGACTTGTCAAACGTAAGCCGTCCATATCCAGCGATAATCGAAGTTGTTTCTATCGTCAGATCACGAGAACGGAGAGATACAAATCCAGTTCCTGTTTGTGTGTATTGAAGCTGAGCTGCACGTCGGCCTAGAGTATCAACCTTGTCTAACACACGCCAGAAATTCTGTTGTACAAGCACAGGATATGGTATAGCATTTTCTACAAGAATCACAGTGTCAATCGTTAACCACGTTTTATTCTGAGGGCCACATGCAGTGTCAATGATCGGAAGTAGCATAGGTTGAAACGTCCCACCAGGTGATGCGCCTGCCAACGTGTCGTTATCGGCCCCTTCGTCAGCGCGATGCCCAAGGCGATCTATTGACATAAATTGCCTGCGACCAATCCACGGATGTGTGGTACGTACTGTAGTGTCTTTGCCCAAAATGTTAAGCTCGGATGCAGACGTTAGAGTATATGTGAGAAACATTCGGCCGTTTGATGTTGTGGAATCGCACACAACACGGATCATTTCGGTGCGCACCTTTGCAAACTTCTGTCCGTTTTCGATAATCACACTGTCTTGTGCCTGCACGTAATACTGAAGTGTATCTCCGCGCCTTAGATCATATCCAAAACACAGTGTGTCTTGCCCGAGGGGCCGGAGCTTTCCTCCAGGACGTACCTGAAACTGTGCCGTCATCAACGTTGGTACACAGGTAAGAATCACAAGGAGGCATATTGCTGATTTCATTTATTTCTCGACTGACGTTGAACGACGAACGAAAGGTGTGTATCAATTGGTATCACCATCTCTTGCTGACCGGTGAGCACCATGCGGGTGTCGCTCATCACTTCACCAACAGATATTACGATCATGCCCGTTTGTCTTTCGATGAACAAACGGGTGATTTGCGAGCCAGATCCGTTGAGATCCATTTCAATGCCATTTGTTGAGACTGTGCCAGTTTGTTGAAAGTCTGTTGAGACGGATTCAATAAGCCAGCACGAATACCCGAGAGTGTCTTTTGAACCGCGAAACGTTTGCTTGGTAGTTGTACTCGTGATAATAGATCCAATTCCTTGTTGAAGGCCCGTAGTATCAATGGTTGACCGACCCCAAGAGTCACCAACCTGCAATGCCTTTACTGGGAATGTTGGAATTATCCTCTCCATCACCTTCATAGACGTGAGTAGGGAGGTAAGAGCCAGGTCGCTTTGGGCTGAAACCGACTGAATCGCACCATGAGGATCAGTTATGATCGAAGTTGTAATTCCATCAAATGACGGAAGGTCAATCAACGTGTCATTCTTAGGCATGTCTGCATCCAGACCTTGCACGGAGAACTTTGCTTTAGCATTTGAAAACGTACAGGTAAACATCGTCCTATCAAGCGTAACATCCTTTGCTAACAAATGCACTGTGAGTTCATTTAACGCACCGCTTGATGTTTGCTGTCCTGATACATCGATCTGTTGGACATACGTTGTTTTGATGTTGTACGTAAACGTCGCGTTCCGCTCGGGGTGTACGCGCAAAAGTGTAGCTTCGCCGGTGGGTGGCCCACCGGCGATAAGCGTCATACGTGTTGCTAAGATCAAGAAGATCGCTACTGTCAACATTGCACGTTGAGACACGTACGGCGTCACCTTGTTACTCCGCTGCAGTTGCCTCGCGCTTCTTGGCACGGGCGCGCATTGTAGTGTCGAGAATCTTTTTCCGCATCCGAACAGATGAAGGAGTTATCTCGAGGAGCTCGTCGTCTTCAATAAACTCAATACATTGTTCGAGTGATAGTCTACGGGGAGCTTCGAGCTTGGCGAGTCCATCAGATCCACTTGCACGCATGTTGGTGAGGTGTTTCATGCGACATCCATTGACGCTCAAATCGTCCTCACGGGCGTTTTCACCAATGATCATACCCTCGTACACTGGCTGACCTGGCTCGATGAAGAGTGTTCCACGAACCTGTACCATTTCCAGGGCATAGGCGGTGGACTGGCCGGATTCCATTGATACAAGAGCACCACGAAGTCGGCCAGCGATAGGCCCTTTATACGCCTGATACGAATCAAACGTATGGTGGATGATTCCTTCACCACGCGTTGATGTTAGAAATTCTGTTCGGAAGCCGATTAGTCCACGTGCGGGCACGAGGAACTCGCACCGTACGGTATCGAGCGCGGGATTCATGGCCGTCATCTCACCTTTACGTTTGCCCAAGCTCTCGATAACTGTTCCAACGTGGTCTTGAGGTACGTCTACAGTTACGTGTTCGATTGGCTCGATGAGAGCCCCTTTCTCATCTCGACGGAAAAGGACTTCTGGGCGGGAAACTGCGAATTCATATCCTTCACGGCGCATTGTTTCAATGAGGATTGCAAGCTGAAGTTCTCCTCGGCCAGACACCTTGAATACATCAGGAGAGTCAGAGTCATCAACACGCAATGAGACGTTGTTTCGCAGTTCACGATAAAGTCTCTCACGGATCTTTGGCGTAGTAACAAACTTACCTTCACGCCCTGCGAGGGGAGACGTATTCACCATGAAGTACATGGCGATTGTTGGCTCTTCGATGTTAACGTAGGAAAGGGGCTCGATTCTCGACGAATGGGCAATCGTTTCGCCGATGTATACATTCTCGAATCCAGAAAGAGCAATGATCTCACCGGCTGACGCTTCTTGTACCTCGGCGCGGGCAACACCTTCATACACATACATTTTGGTGATGCGGTTTGTCTCGCGGGTACCATCTGGCTTGATGAGGTTAACACTGTCTCCAACCTTTACAGACCCTTCGATGATCCGTCCAACGGCAATACGGCCAACATAGTCGGACCATGCTAGGGCGCTGATAACCATTGCAAACGGAAGGTCTTTGTCCACTATAGGTGGCGGGATCTGGTCTACTATCACTTCAAAAAGTGGGTCGAGGTTCGTGGCTTCATCCGAGAGTTCTCGTTTTGCAAGTCCCAGTTTGCCGATGGCATAGAGCACTGGAAAGTCGAGCTGCTCATAGGACGCACCAAGAGCAATAAACAGCTCCATGATCTCATCAAGAACCTCTGCTGGGCGGGCATCTCCACGATCAATCTTGTTGATCACAATTATGGGCTTTAGGCCCATGTCTAGTGCCTTTCGAAGTACAAAACGTGTCTGTGGCAGGGGGCCTTCTGCTGCGTCTACCAGCAAGAGCACACCATCTACCATAGATAATACTCGTTCTACTTCGCCACCAAAGTCTGAGTGCCCTGGTGTGTCGAGGATGTTCATTTTATGGTCACGCCAGTGAACGGAGGCGTTCTTGGCCATGATCGTGATGCCTTTTTCGCGCTCAAGATCATTTGAGTCCATTACACGTTCGGCTACAACTTGGTTGTCCCGAAACGTGCCGCTTTGGCGTAACATGTGATCTACCAGCGTCGTTTTCCCATGGTCAACGTGGGCGATGATGGCGATGTTTCGATAGTCTGACCGTTTCTGTAGAGCCATATCCTATATCTGCATTGGGGTTAGTGCGAACGGCAAAGATACGCAACCCGCGCGGAGTAGCCTTCGTGCTATATTTGCCATCTCATCACACAGAATTGAAATTTCGACATGTTTTCTACCGCTCGGCATCTGTTCATCGCGCTGGCGATGCTATCTCTAGCTGCCTGTGGAACGTATACGGACCTTACTGGAACATGGGTTAAGCCGGAATACAAAAACAAGGGATATGCTAAAGTTTTAGCCTTTGCCACTGGTACAAAGTCCTTGGTAAATCAATCCATAGCAGAACGCGCCGTTGCCACACGCCTTTCGAAGGGTGGAACGTTAGCCGTTCCGGCAAGTGATATATTCCCTCAGTCTTCCTATGATGCAACAAATGACAGATCGCCTTAAGAAGGAAGGTTATCAGGCAGTGCTCGTTTGTTGGTCCAACTACTGGCCGACAACCTATCAAGCAGTTGAGTCGCCAGGGTAGTACACAACGGATGTAGAAGCGTACGCAGAAGCAAGTATGTTTGATCCTATCAGTGGCGATCTCGTTTGGTCGGCTCAAACGCAGACGTTGGACCCAGTATCTGTTTCCGATGCTTCATCTTCATTTGCTTCAGTAATCGTCCCAGCAATTCAAAAAAGACGGCCTCGTCCTCACCAAATAAAAAAGCACCCGTTTATGTCAAGATCAATTCTTGTTGCCGCAACTATAGCCACATTGCTTTTTGTTGGATGTGGTGGCTGGGATATTCAAACGGACTACGATCCCGACGTCAAGTTCGATACATATCATACGTACGCTGTAGCGTCGAACACTAAAATTCCAGGTGATATTCTTGCCCAAGAAGAAATTGTTCGTAAACGAATCATTGGCGCAATCGAAGCAAACCTCGATGCTAAGGGGTTTACGAAAATGGCGAACGAAGCCGATGCAGATATCATCGTTGTTCCGTATGCTGGTGTTAAAGAAGTGGTAAACTACAGCACCTACGGATATTCATACGGTGGAGGCTGGCGCTATGGGGCTCCTGGGGCGTATGGAACGCAAGTAGTTGAAAACCGTTATCAGAATGGCACGCTTCATATCGACATAATAGACGGGAAGAAGAAAATCATCGCTTGGAAGGGCAATGCTACTGGCGCTGTTCAAGGAGCGCGTACGCCGGAAGAACGTCAGGAAATTATCAACGACGTTGTGGGCTCGCTACTGAAGAAGTTCCCGCCGACGAAATAGATAGGCGAAATACGCTAGAAATAATTCGATTCGTCCCGCCATCGTACGATCTTCCAGGCAGCATCGGTGGTGGGACGTTCGATTCTTAGGTTAACTCGTCCTTGCGCACGAATAACGTCGGTAGGGCTGAACGTTATAGTAAGATTGAAGCCCCGAGAAATGCTCTGTGCGAGACTATCGCCATCGGCGATCACAACATTATTCCATACGAGATCAAGTTGTTGAGTGGCATTAAACAAACCATGTGTTGCCAACATGTCTTCGTCTCTACCCCACGTTACGTCTAGCCCCTTATCGTAGTTCCTATACACAAATGAAAACGTACGGTCCAGCAACCTGCCATACGTTAACGTATCTCTAAAGACGTAGGAATATCTGAAATTCTGGAACAGACCTTCTACCGTGCGCTGATCACCAAGTATCGCAGATACATCGCTGTTTGTGGCAATTGCAGGGGCAAACGGATTTGTACACGCATGAAGCCCTAACAAACAAATGGCGATGATGCTAAGGCGCGTGATCATGTTGGCTGAATCACCAGAACCGTAAGCCAAAGAACATCGCTATGCTTGTAAAGAACGCGATGCCGCCGGCCCATCCAAGAATCGCAGCTCGCATAGGTCCGCGTACACTTGTTCCAAGCGCGCCAAATAGCATTCCAAGCAAACCAGTGATTACACCAGCAGCCGCGGTGTGCCAGCCCATTGTGTGTTGAATTGCAACAGCCGAAACAACACAGAGTACTCCAAGAATGATACCTAAGAATCTCGTTGCAATTGTATCCTCAACGCGGTCTTCTTCTACGGCAGGGTGATGTGAAGTTTCGTGCGACATACGGCCTCCAATGTTTGAATTGTTCGAGCGGAAGTTACGGAGTTATCAAGTTACTGGTTACTCTGGCTCTCAGTTCGACAACTGGGCCTTGAGCAAAGACCAGGTAGACTCTACGGTATCGGTAGGTCTCTTTGCATCGCTCCACCGAGAAATGCTCCACAATCCGCTAGATTCAGGCGTAATACTAAATACAATTGTGCCATTTAGCACCGTAGGAATGGAAGCAATCCCGAGCTGCGCTGTTAGGATATAATCACTCACCCACACGGTTGAATCTGGTGATGAAAATGCCACGTTCGAGTTTTCAAAAACAAGATCGGGGTTTGCGTCGGAAGGTAGCCGCGACGTCATGGATAGAAATGCCTGCTGCTCTTTGGTGATCGACCATGAACTGAATACGGCCTGAAATCGTGCGCCGGCCTCTGCCGATGGTTCAAAATAATATGGGAATTTGCTGCGCGCAGGAGCTGCCAAACACAACATGAAATTCTGCGTGTTCTTTTCTATAACAGCATACCGAAAATTTGAAATCACAATGCTCGGACTGGTAGGGGGCTCATAGGTTCCTCTGCTCCCGGTGGGCTCCTCTGGCGATCGGGTAGCACAAGACATCACCAAACATGTAACTACGATTAACGCGGCTCTCATACTGCCACGGCAACGATGATACATCGCGGCGATGTGTTGGGTTTAAATGCCCCACCTTGGTAAGTGCCATGAATAGACGTAGGCTGCAAACCAACTTTCAAAAACATTTCAACCAGCGTGTCTCTATCATACAACCACACTCGCTCCTCAAACTCTTGTTCGTATGAACATGGATTGTTAATCGAAATGGTTTTTCGTACAAAGGGTTCGTCAATCCTTCGGTCGATTGATATGGTCACACCGTCGATCAACTTCATGTCCTTACTCACAAGCGTCTGACGCAACAAGACGGCGTTGAAAAAGTCCATAACAAATGTCCCACCAACGTCGAGGTTGGATCTCACCGCTTCAAGAACTTTTAGGTTCTCTTCATGTGTGTCAAAATATCCGAAGCTTGTAAAGAAGTTGGCAATTGCCTTGTATGGGGCTCCTGGGTAAGGGCCTCGCATATCGCCAACTACATATTCTACATTCTCATGTGGATACAGCTCTCGAGCCCTGTCTATGAGATAGTGGGAGTTATCGAGCCCCGTAACCTTATATCCATACTCAGCTAGGGCAAGAGCATGCCTGCCGTAACCACAACAAAGGTCAAGAACGTTCGAGCCCTTAGGTACTCCCGCTAAACGATGCAGCAAATCCACTGCTTCACGAGCTTCAACTTCTGTGCGGTGGCGGTAGAGGCGCATGTACCAGGGCGACTCGAACCACGAGTTATACCATTCTGGTTTCATACGGGTACCCGCCCCACAAACGCGCGTGCCAGCGTAGCATCATCGGCAAATTCAAGGTCGGAACCCATTGGAACGCCCCTTGCAATTCGAGTTAGACTAACTCCCAGTGGCGATGCCATTTTGGCGATGTATTGTGTGGTTACTTCGCCCTCAACATTTGGATTGAGCGCCAAAATCACCTCTTGAACCTCCTGCCCCAACCGAGCAATGAGCTCACGGAGCCTGATATCCTCTGGTCCAACTCCATCTAAGGGGCTGAGGGCACCGTGAAGCACATGATACCTACCCCGAAAATCACCGGTTCTCTCAATAGCCATTACATCCGATGGCTGTTCCACTACACAGATGAGCGATACGTCCCTCTTCTGCGACGAACATATCCCGCACATGTCTGTATCTGTAAAGGTGTGGCATACGCTACACTCCCGTACGTTTGTCCTCATCTCTACAAGAGCACGTGCAAAATGGTCAATTTGTTCGCTCGGCTGCCGAAGCATATAAAACGCAAGGCGCCGGGCCGTTTTTTTGCCAATTGTGGGGAGCGAGGCAAAGAGCTCTACCACGCGTTCGATTGAATCTGAAGGAAGCATGAGGTAAGTTACAGAGTTACGGCAAAAGGGCGAAAAGGCGAAAAGGCGAAAAGGCGAAAGGGCGAAAGGGCGAAAGGGCGAAAGGGCAAGAGCCCAGGGAAGAAAAGACGGAGAGACGTCATTTCGTCATTTCGTAACTAACTATCTTGCACCCATCTATTCTAAAGGTTTGGTCCATGGGAATTTTCAATCGAATCTCAGATATCTTCAAATCCAACGTCAACGACTCGCTTGACAAGGCCGAAGACCCTGAAAAAATGTTAAAACAGATGGTCCTGGAGATGGAAGAATCCGTCAACAAAACCACTCTGTCTGTTGCAAACGCCATCGCCAATGAAAAAGGCCTCGAGCGCAAGGTCACGAAGGAACGGGCATCTAGCGCAGATTGGCAACAAAAGGCCATGCAGGCGTTGCAAGCTGGACGTGAGGACCTCGCAAAAGCGGCACTAGAGAAACGCGCGGTTGCGGAAAAAAATGTTGGAGACCTTGCGCCAATCCTCGTGCAAGCTGCAGCAACGTCTGTGAAGATGCGAGAACAGTTGGATGCTCTTAAACATAAACTCGATGAAGCGCGCTCTCGTCAAAGCACGCTTATCGCGCGTTCACAAGCTGCAAAAGCTCAAAAACAAATCGCACAGTCATTCTCGGGAATAGGTAGTGATGCATTCTCGAAGTTCGATAAGTATGAAGGTAAAATTGAAAAGCTCGAATCCGAAGCTGTTGCGTTTGAGCAACTCGCGGGCGAGAATACAGACCTCGATATGCAGTTCAAACAATTGTCTACGAGTGGGCAAGTAGATGCCGAACTCCTAGCAATGAAGAAACAAATGGGGCTCTTAGAATGACACCTGATTCAATAATTGACGCTACGCGTGCAAGGATAGCTTCTATTCTTAAAGAGCGATTTCCACAGTCCATAGATTTTGAAGATGGCTCCTACGCCCTCTCCCACGGCTCTTCCAGCGTGGGTATTGTTGTTAGGGGTTATACGGAAACAGATACAATGGTGGAGATCATGGCCCAAGTAGTTACGGGTGCATCGATAAAACCAGAGCTACTCACCTACCTACTTCGCAAAAACGCCGAATTACATTTTGGCGCCTTTGGTCTTCTCTTTGATGACACGATTATTTTTACCTATTCGCTGCCAGGTGCAAACCTAGACGCAAGCGAGCTGGAAGCTGCAGTTACAACGGTTGCTGTAATCGCAGACCATTATGATGATGAGATTGTAAAGATGGCAGGGGGCTTGCGCGTTTCTGATCTAACCGGAAACGAATAACCTTACGGCGTTTGTACTCGCACACGGATGCTTCTGTTGAGGAAGCGTCCTTGTGGCGTTTCGTTGCTAAACTTCTCTGATGTAATTGAAGTCCGGAAGTTCAGTGATTTGTTTGCAACTGATTTCACGAGCAGCTCTGTTTTGTCGGCACGCTGTTCCGAAAGAACACGGTTACGCTCTTCCGAACCAAGAGCGTCTGCACTTCCTTCAATGATGATGGTGCTGTTGGCAGGCAATTGTTCGGCCAACTGTGTGAGTAAGCTCTGAACGTCTTGTGTTACGTCTGAGCTGTTGTAATCAAAGCGTAACACCGCATCAAATTCCATCGCCTGCAGGGTTACACTGCGCCGTGGCAGTGTTGTGAGGTCCACCACAGTGTCGCGCTGGGAATATGCGCCTCCTGCCGATGCCGTGGCAATTATCGTGTCGGCCTTCTGATCTACCCGTATTGGAAGTTCGCATCGTATGCCGTGTTCAATTCCGGCTGTGGAAACTACAGTGTCTATTCCATTGAGGGAAATCGTTGTTGAGTTTGGCTTCGAGCCAGCACCGCCCCCGATGAAACGCGCACGAATCTTTACTGTGCCACGTGCAAATGCAAATTCTTCGGCCGATACCCACTTTTGAAGTGGCGCGTTTTCTACAACGAGATCTACGCGACGGTTCTCCTCACGACCTGCTGCAAAATCGCCATTCGATGGAATTTGAGGTAGCACTGCAGACTTCACTGAAATCGATGACGAAGGTACACCCATGCCCGCAAGGATGCGGCGAACGGATTCCGCACGGCGAGCAGCAAGACTAACGCCCTCTGGTTCAGATACTCCGCCACTTGTAGCCCCTTGCAACAAAACGCGGGCCCGAGGATTAGCCTTCACAATCGAGGCGATGTGCTGCAATATCCATGCGTGGGCCTCTACTGGATGTGTACTCATGACGGAGCCATCAAAAGATCGACGATACGAAACTGGAACGTCTGCCGATGCACTATCGAAGAACACCGCGTTAACCACGGGCGTAGAAGCCCGAAGTTGATTGCCGGTTACAATCACGCCACTAAAGCCGTAGATGTCTAGACTAATGCTTGGTGGAGCAGGGGCCGCGTCAATAGCAACAGGTGCTATAGCCGCTGCTTGCTGCTTTGTTACACCCTTGGAGAACCGTATGCCAATCTCAGCGCGTATGCTCAGGAGTTTCCACTCTGCATCGGTTGCCACGTTGGTAAAGAAATAGTCGGCAGAGATCCGTGGGATGAGTGCTATGTGTTCGCTAACGGAGATGAACGACTCAATGGAACCTGAAATTCCGAGTAGCATACTCGATGGAGAAAGAAGCTCACCTTGACTAATCACTCGTTCCTGAGCTCGATTACCATCAACGATGAAGTATGCGTTGTCAGGTGACGATACTGTTTCACGTTGGACGTAACTCTTTGCAAGCGGCAATGAAAGCCGCGGACCAACACTTACTCCAAGCGTGCGTTTGTGGAACGTTCCGATAAGTGGAAGGATAAATGTGGGAGCAAAATCAATGTAGCCAAGTGTGGCTTCAAACGCATAGTTGGCTAGTAGTGTTACATCATCCCCAGTAAACGTCCTCAACGGATATGAGTTTACACGTGAAAACGTTCCACTCCGGCCTGTGTATCCAGCCTCAATGCCAAAACCGAAAGACGTAGACAACGGTATCTCCGCACCTAAAGAAAATGCAGGGCCTATGCCACTTCCGGTTGGAAGATCTCCACAATCAATCACACCACCGGTTGTATGAACTGCGCCACTGTGCGAGTTAAAGCTCAAACCCGCATTCAAACGCCACCCCACCGATTCCGTGTACGTTTGCGCTGATGCACCCGCGGTGGCAAGAAGAATGAGGAGAAGAAGATGCATAGGGAGGAAGTTACGAAGTACGAAGTACGAATTACGAAGTACGAAAAGACGTAACTGTTTTATCATAATTTAACACGTAAGTTCATAGCCATTATCTGCGATCTATTAGGGCCAAGGCCGAGGCTTACGTCGTTGCTCACGTCAAAATCGTACAGATTGGCGCCTACGTAGGCGTCCACGGCTGCGAGGCCATAGGTTACAAGGAAGATCACACCAGCAAGATCTCGGTTGTCTCGGTATGCCTCTCGCTGTTGTAGTAGCAAAGAAGTCACGTTTGAATTTGCGCCAGACGCTATGGCTTGATCGTACAGATCAGCCGTGGTATTAAAGTTAGCGTTGTTTGAAAAAAACGCCCAAGCAGTTACGATGGCAGTGCCGGCAAAGAGTGGCACTTTCCAATAGGTCTCTGTATAGACCTGGCCAAGCCCTGGCAGAAGTAGGGAGTACGCAACTGCCGTCATTGGTTTCTTCGTCATCGGTAGTGTACTATCAGGCGTAGCGTGTGCGGCCATTGAAAGCACAAAAAAAACGATGAATGTGCTTACGGCACGCATGCCACAACCTCTATCTCCACCTGAGCATCCTTAGGAAGGCGTGCAACTTCAACGGCACTTCGTGCTGGACGGTGCGCGCCCATTTCAGCCGCATACACGTCGTTCATTGCAGCAAAGTCGTTCATATCCTTGAGGAAAACAGTAGTCTTTGCAATGTTGGTTAGAGAAGCCCCTTGCGAAGCCAATATGGTGCGGATGTTTGCAAATATCTGCTTTGTCTGCTCTTGAATAGAGCCCGCCACCATTGTTCCATCTGCGTTGAGTGGGATCTGGCCGCTTAGAAAAAGAATCCTACCCGTGCATGAAACGCCGTGACTATATGGACCGATTGGAGCAGCAGCTCCATCAGCGAAAAAGGGGCTTACCATGGCCGTCCTCGGAGATGAACAAGATGTGACTACAAAAGCCAAAACTGTGATGATCGTGACCTTCATGGTGATGACGAATCACGTTTGATGATGTATACTTCTTCGCCCGGCTTAATGAATCCGTATCGCTCTCGGGCAAGTCGCTCAATTTGTGTGCTGTCTGTTTGAAGCCAACGAATTGTTGATCGTAGGGAATCTTCCATGCCACGCATTTGCGCAGTTGTTGAATGAAGCTCAGACTCTTCAGACATCAAGCGAAGGCGCGTTGCAATACCGTAGGGAGAAAAAATCACGAAGACAATTACAGCAAGTGTCATACCACCAATAACAATGATGCGCTTGCGCGTCATCAGTTTTTTCTCGATCAAAACGCCGGTATTTTTTGCCATCATTGAACTCAGTAGACCAAGCGTCCACGCTGATAAGTATTATCACGATAGGTAACAAGTACAGCGTAAAATCCGTGATCATGGAACGGAATGGTGATGAAGGCGTTATTGGCTGTTACTAGTTGTTGAGATAACAACACTCTACCCAACACATCAACAACAAGTATATCTGCTGGTTCTTCACGAGCCGTCTCAATTACAAAGCCATTAGATGCAAGGCGCAGTACAAGTTGCGCAGCGTTTGCAGCAAGTGATTCGTCATCAACAGAAGTAAAATCATTTAGGTCATACGCATAGACGCCGGCAGAATCTGTAAAGCCCTCAACAAGTTGATGACTGAGAATCACTGTGCCAGCGTCGATAGCCATAACAGAAGTAGAAATGTTGGCCTTAGTGCCAGGTAGCGGATAGGCAACTTTAACCCACTTCTCTTTGCCAGCAGAGTCTGTCTCGAGGCGATAGAGTTGATACTTCTCTCCGTGCGCCAATGTATAGAGCGATCCACGGTAGGCATCGATATCAAGGGTTACAGGGGGCGTTATTGGAGAGCTCCAAGTGCCAACCGACTCAACGTTATCTGCATCAATGTTGATACGTTTTACGCCGCTTGTAGAAACACAAAAGACTTTTGTTTCATACACAAACATTGAACCGAGCCCTTCGGACAAGATTTTTTTCCATTGCATACCCGCGTCTTTGCTGTAGTACACACCCTGATCCGTTGTTGCTACGAGGTCTGTTCCCCGAGCAACTAGATCAACAACAACTGGATTTCCGGGGATTGAAACAGAGTCGAGCTTTTGACCAAACACGTAAACCATCGATCCGGCTGTTGCGAGGAACCATGTTTCACCTATGGCAGCTATTTGAACTGGTCGCTTGATGTTTGACAAAGAATCAAACTGCGTCCACGTAGTTCCGCTTGAGGAAAAGAAACACCGAACAAGTTGGTCGGACGAAAGAGATACGGCCAGTCCAATGCCAGCCGTGAAATTGGCCATTGCACAAACTGTTCCCGTTAGACTTTCTACTCGGTTCCATGTAGCCCCTTGATCAAAGGATCGAAGTGCAACGGTGTCAAACATCATCAGCCCATAAGATACAATCTGTAGGTGTCCCGCTGAACCGGCTGTGCTACGTGATTTCAAAACCCACGGACGTTGGGCAGAAGCGAGCGTAGAAATTGCAAGAAACGTTAGAATGAGGAGGCGCATAGTTGGGCTGGGTTGGTGACGGTAGTGCAATCTAATGCCTAGGCCGTTATGGATGTTCTGGCCAGTTGTGTTTGGGATAACGACCCTTCATTTCCTTGCGCACGTGGGCATAGGAGCCACTCCAGAAGCCAGCTAGATCTTGCGTTACCTGAATTGGACGGTCTGCAGGCGAGAGCAACTCAATGGTCAACGGCACATTACCTTGTGCAACTGTGGGTGTGCGTTTTACGCCAAACATGAATTGCAAGCGCACAGCAATCGTTGGACGTTCGGGGTTAGTATAGTTTATGGACACTTCTCGTCCCTTAGGGGGCTTATAGAGCGCAGGAGCCACAGTATCTACTTTGCGTTGTTGCTCATAGGCTAACATCTCGCGTAGAATCAAAGTGAGGTCAAGCTTCTTTATATCACTCAGGGTTCGTTTCTGCCGTAGTGAAGGGGCCAACCATTGCTCAACTGTAATGCTAAGTGATTCATTGCCAACGTCTGGGAGTTCTGTTGCGCCATGAAATCTAGCAAAGCCAATTCGTGCTCTGTAGGCCTCTGCTTCTTGCGTCCAAGGCAAGTCCTGCAAGCCCCTTTCAGCAAGTACTCGTGCAAAAGCGGATGCTAATTCCTCTTCGTTTGCATCGGTATCTTGTTGTGTGTCTATCACAATGGCGCCAAGCATACGCACGGTGCGAGCTACAATCTTTCCGTCACGATCGCTCCATCCGGCTTCAGTACGTGTTGCAAAGTCTGACTCAAAGATCTTCATCACAGATGGTTGGTCGATTGATGAAGCAATAGCAATGCGGGGTTCTTGACCAGAACCATCAAGATCGCTTATGGCAAGCCACTCACTGCGGCCTAACATATCGCCAGCGTCAAGCTTTGCTGTGCGACCATTGCGAAGAAGAAACTTCCCGTCCGCCTTGCGGCGTGCTACTCTGTCGGGGTAGGCAAGAGCAAGCAAGATCCCAACATCGTTGGTGTTGGCTGCAAAAGATTTTGCCAACTTTGACACACGTAGATGATCTCTACGCTTTTGGGCAGCGGCTATAGCGCCTCGATCGCCATGGGCATCAACAACGCCGTTGAGTGCATCAATGCGACGTTGTATGTCGGCGTCTCGTACGCCCCGTATCACATCGCGCTCACCAATAAGGGCCGCAACATCGAGTGCTTGGTTCATGTTAAGCCCACGTTCTTGGCCTTCCACTAACATGTGTGCAACACGTGGATGAACGCCGTGTTTTAATAGCGCTCTTCCATGTGATGTAATTGTTCCATCTGAGCTAAGGGCGCCGAGTTCTTCTAGGAGTTCGCGGGCGTGTTGCAGGTGACCCGTTGGTGGTGCATCAAGCCATGATAGGTCTTCGACGCGAGAGCCAAACGCACATATCTCTAGCATCATCGGTGCGCAGTCTGCCACGAGTATCTCTGGTGTTCGCCGCTCGGGTAGCCGGATATGCTCCTGCTCGGTCCACAAACGCACGCATGTGCCCGGTGCCGTGCGTCCGGCTCGCCCCTTACGTTGCTCTGCGGCATCTTTAGAAACAGAAACTGTTGTGAGGTGAGACATGCCCGAACGCGGGTCGAAACGGGGCTCCCTGGACCTACCACCGTCAATCACCGTGTGCACTCCATCAATCGTAATGGATGTTTCAGCAATGGCGGTTGAGAGGATAACACGTCGCGTGCGTGTGTTGGGTCGGAGAATTGCGTCCTGTTGTTCGCCACTTAACTCACCATGCAGAATATGTATCTCTCCACCGTTGAGTGCGGCCGGATCCTTCTGCAGAATATCAAGCGTGCGGCGTATTTCAGACATGCCAGGAAGGAAACACAAAACGTCTCCT
>Ga0209490_10000142_pt1 | contig 77346 bp, 60 predicted proteins | sample MAT06_FD_187209 | JGI IMG/M metagenome (GOLD analysis project Ga0209490, IMG submission 187209) | Freshwater microbial communities from Lake Fryxell liftoff mats and glacier meltwater in Antarctica - MAT-06 (SPAdes) (version 2) | ecosystem: Environmental > Aquatic > Freshwater > Ice > Liftoff...
GCCTTCACAAGTTACTTTCTTTGGCAGCAGAGATGGCTTCAATTTCCGACCATTAGGCACTGCGAAAAGTGATCTTGAGATTACAGATACAAACGTTTTCATCCGCGAAATTTCAATAGACATTGCACCGGAGAAAATGCGTTATGTAAAAATAATTGCCAAACCGGTGTTTGCCGAAATCCCAAAATGGCATTTGGGCTCCGGTGGTAAGCCCTGGATATTTATTGATGAGGTGATTGTACGGTAAAATCGTGATGGAGAAGGAGCAATGCCCTTTGGATTTATGTAAAAGTCCAATTTCCTTTCACTACATTGAACTAAACATAAATCACAACGGGATGCACCACTTCGTTCTTATAAAAATGGATTGGACTATTTTATTAGCAGAATTGTAATAATGTATAGTTCGGTCGAAACATGAAAGATGTTTTTAGATGTTCCTTCTTGCAGCTTCATGGTTGCTTTCAATTCTCCGTTATCGCAACCTCCACTTCGGGAATTTTCTCCAATGCTCTTACCAACTCAGTAGTCAACTCTATTTTATTGTGTGTCATAGAAGGGGCATTAAATTCGGAATCAGAGTCTACCAAACGAAATCGCAATTGGGTTTTGCCGTTCCCACTTTTCAAAATACCGGAAAGCTTGTCCACCAAGCCATTGGTGATATAGTCCGATCGCAAGGATAAGGTTAGGTATTTGGCCATTTTATCCTTGATATCCGCCAACAGCTCAATCTTCAGAATTTTGAACTCCAAATTGTCTGCTCTATCTCCAAATCCTCGTACTTGAACTCTTCCTTGCACAAACAGATAAAATTTATTGTCCATAAATACTTTGTACTTCATGTAGTCGTCTCCAAACAACATGAACTCAAAACTCTCGCTAAAGTCTTCCAGTATAAAACTTCCAAAGGGTTTTCCATTTTTAGAAATGCGATGTGATGCTTCTTTAACCATACCCGCAAATCGCAAATCGCGGCCTTTCACTTTGTCCATATCGGTTAGTAAAGATAAACCCTCTTCATTGCAAAAATTGCGTATCTCTATTTCATAATCATCCAACGGGTGACCACTAATAAACATTCCCACCACTTCTTTCTCCTTGCTCAACTGTGCCACTGTATCCCATTCCATAACTTTCGGAACAGCTGGCAATACCATCGCCCCATCGCTGGCATCTCCAAATAAACTGGCTTGTGAGGAATTTTTGGACTCGCGGATTGACTGACCATAACGTATCAATGTTTCAATAAAACTCTGTCCTTTCATGTCCTCAGCAAAATATGCAGACCGCGGATTTTTCAGAGAATCCATTGCCCCACTCAAGACCAAACTCTCCAGTACTTTTTTATTCGCCGTTTTGGAATCAACCCTTTCAATAAAATCATATATGTCTTTAAAAGGCCCCGACTTGCGCTCCTCAATAATACTTTCTACCGCATTTTCGCCCACTCCTTTCACCGCGGCTAAACCAAAACGAATCTCACCTTGCTGATTGACGGAGAAAAGATTAATCGACTCATTCACATCCGGACCTAATACCGGTATGCTTTGTTTGCGACACTCTTGCATGAAAAAACTCACTTGCTTAATATCGCTCATGTTGTTGCTCAGCACAGCCGCCATGTATTCCGCCGGATAATGGGCTTTGAGGTAAGCTGTCTGATATCCTATCCAGGCATAACAAGTTGAATGGGATTTATTGAATGCGTAAGATGCAAAGGCTTCCCAGTCGGTCCAAACTTTTTCTAGCTTGTCCTTGGGATGCCCTTTCGCCATAGCTCCTTCCACAAACTTATCTTTCATTTTGTCCAGGGTGTCGCGCTGCTTCTTTCCCATTGCCTTACGCAAAATATCTGCTTCGCCTTTTGAAAAACCTCCAAGCTTTTGAGACAGCAACATCACCTGCTCTTGGTAAACCGAAATCCCATACGTGTCCTTTAGATACTCCTCCATTTCAGGCAAGTCGTAAGTGATTTTCTCCACTCCATGTTTTCTCTTAATAAACAATGGTATGTATTCCAAAGGGCCCGGACGATACAAGGCATTCATCGCTATCAAGTCATCGAAAGTTGTGGGCTTGAGTTCGCGCATGTACTTCTGCATTCCGGCACTTTCATATTGAAATATACCGATTGTCTCGCCACGCTGAAATAATGCATAAGTATCTTCATCATCGAGTGGAATATTATCCATATCGAGATCGATGTTGTGTCTCTTTTTGATAAGCTTCACAGAATCCTTGATGAGTGTCAGAGTCTTTAATCCCAGAAAATCCATCTTCAGGAGACCTGCGCTTTCCACCACATCGTTATCAAACTGTGTACACCACATATCGCTGTCCTTAGCGGTGGATACTGGAACAAGATTGGTAATGTTCTCAGATGTAATGATAACCCCGCAGGCATGAATACCGGTATTGCGCACGCTTCCTTCTAGCACTGCGGCCATATTCACGATTTTTGCTTCCTGTGAATTTCCCTTGGCAATTGCCTGCAAAGCTTTCGCATTTTGAAAATCTTCTCCATTGAACATTTCTTTCAACTGCTGATCCGTAGAACGCACTATGGCGGCAACTGATGAATTATCAGGAATTAATTTTGCCAATTCATTGGTTTGCGACAAGGGCAACTCGAATACCCTTCCCGCATCGCGAATACTCGATTTGGCAGCCATTGTGCCAATTGTGATGATCTGCGCTACTGCATGTTTCCCGTATTTGTTTCGCACATACTGTATCACTTTATCTCGACCTTCATCATCGAAGTCGATATCTATATCGGGAAGGGATACACGCTCAGGATTTAAAAAACGCTCGAAGAGCAGATCATACTTAATTGGATCGATGTTGGTAATTCCAATGCAATACGCTACAGCAGATCCAGCGGCAGAGCCCCTTCCCGGACCTACACTCACATCTTGTCGACGGGCTTCATTGCAAAAATCTTGTACAATCAAAAAGTATCCCGGATAACCTGTCCTGGCTATTGTCTCCAATTCAAAGTCCAACCGCTCCCGTATCTCATCACTGATGCTTGCGTACCTCTTTATTGCACCTTCATAAGTGAGATGTCGCAGATATGCATTCTCTCCTCGCTTAATACCATCTTCCAAATCCAAGGGATCTTCAAATTCCTGAGGTATTTCGAAATTCGGCAAGAGAACCTTTCTCTCCAAATCATATACTTCACATTTATCCGCAATTTCCAGAGTTGTTGAGATTGATTGAGGTAAATCATGAAAAAGTCGCTGCATTTCAACACTGGACTTTAGGAAGAACTCGTTGTTTGGCAAACCAAATCTGAACTCTCTTCCACGCTTTCCAATGTATCTACTTTGCTTAGATACAAACTCTCCCTCCTTCACGCAAATCAAGGCGTCTTGCGCTTCGGCATCCACTTGATCGGTGTAATATGAAACGTTTGAAGCAAAATATTCCACGTCATACTTTTCACAAAACCGCAGCAATGTTTGATTGACAACTTCTTCCTCTTCTAATCCATGTCGAAACAACTCCGCATAAAAATCTTCTCCAAATTGCTCCTTCCACCAAACAAAAGCTTCCTCGGCCTTTTCTTCTCCTACATTCAAAATAAGTCCGGGTACTTCGCCCCAAAGGCCGCCTGTAGTGACCATAAGGTCTTCTTTGTATTTCAGCAGCGTTTCTTTATCGATTCGAGGAACATAGTAAAACCCTTCGGTATGAGCCATGGAACTCAATCGTGATAAATTGGTGTAGCCATTTTTGTTTTTGGCGAGCAACACAACTTGGGCACCATCGTCCTTTTCCTTTTTGTTCAGGCGATCACGACAAATATTCAATTCGCAACCGATGATCGCCTTTATGCCCTTCTTTTTCCCCTCTCGTGCAAAAATAAAAGCTCCCATCATGTTGCCATGATCCGTCATAGCAATAGCAGGCGACTTATCATCGATAGCTCGCATTATTAGCGACTCTACCTGACTTGTAGACTGCAGAATACTGTATTGAGAATGCACATGCAGGTGAACGAAAGGCTGGTTTGCATCGGGCTCAAAAATATTAGTTGATATATCAATATTTTTATCGCTGTCACTTCCTGCCTCGAGAAGTTTTCGTCGAGCACGCATAAAGTTGCTTTCTTCGAGCAGGGGAGCCATGTACACAATAGCATCAAGCTGCACATCGTCAGGAAGAGCAACGACTTTTTTATTTACCAAGCCAAAAAAACATTTTGCCGTAGCATCCACATCGAATGCAGCATCATGTGCTTCAAGCATTTTTTCTGCAAAAAGTTTTTGGTACAATTCTCCCAAGGTGGGCCATTTGAATTTACCCCCTTTCCCTCCCGGAATAGCACAAAAGTCTGTGGACAAATCCTTGGTATCGAGAGAGACTTTATCCTCAAAAAAATTGCTCCATCCCAATCGAATAAACTCAGCAGCGGTAATATTTATATCGAAAGAAATGTTATGTCCTGCCACAATATTTGCTCGATCCAAATCAGATTTGAAAGAACTCAAAGCCTCCTTAATTCCAAAACCAAATTCACTAGCAATTTCATTGGAAATACCATGAATTTTTGCTGCGTTAAACGGAATGGTAAAGCCTTCCGGTTTCACGACCATATTGCCCGTAGAAATCAAATTTCCATTGGCTTCGTGCAACTGCCAGGCAATTTGAACTACACGCGGCCAATTATCCAGATCATGGATTGGAGCATCGTAATTTCTGGGAAGACCTGTGGTCTCTGTATCGAATATAAGAATCATGAAATCAAGCAAATGAGATTAAAAGCAATCAAGTGTTGCAGAGTCGAAAGATAGAATTTCAGAGAACTACTCCCTCGACTTGTGGACGATTTGTTGAAATCAGATTTTCTTGTATTTCCACTTGCCATTTTTGAGGTAGAGCAAGGATAATCCGGCAATCAGAATAAAGTACAAGTAATCGCTTGTCCACACATATTGAATTTTCCATTTCCACTTATAAACCATAAAACAAACTGCCACGAGATAGACGATGATCGTAATAAGTTCAATGTAAAATCCTTTATCTGCATTGCCGCTTCCCTCTACTGCACCCAGAAGAACACTTGAAGCCGAAAATACCAACATGGCTGGCAGTACAATAATCATCGTATTCACAGTATGTTCAATGGTCTCTGCATCCATTGAAAAACGCTCCGCAATCCACTCAGGATAGAGCCATAAACCATGACTGAGTATGACAATTCCACAGAAATTCAACCAAATCGTTTTTTTAATTACTCGAACTATTTCGCCCTGACGTTCTTCTGCTATCAAACCCGAAACATAAGTTTTGATAGTTGTGGACATGCCACCCACGCTCACGTATGCGAGCATGTACATATTTCGGACGATGAATGAAGCTTGAAATTGCTTTTCGCCAAGGGCACTGACAATACTGTAAAATGCTACCCAAGCACCTAGGCTAATCAACATTTGAAACATGATGGGAAATCCCAGTTTTAGTATGTCGGCCGAATAGCGCAATGGAACTTTTGCGAGTTCTTGTGCCACACTATAAACTTTTGAAATGCGGTGCCGAAGGGTATAAATGAAAAGGAAAAAAAAACCACAAGCCTCGGCAATTATTGTCGCCAAAGCGGCCCCTTTGATTCCCATAGCAGGCATACCACCATGGCCAAAAACCAGCACGTAGTCTAGCAATATGTTTACCAATGCCGTTATAAGGCTGGTCAAGATCATCACCCTTGTATCGGCTATTCCGGCCCAGAAAGCATTGAGAACAATTGTAAGGGTGAAGAAAAATAAACCATAAGATCTCACCGCAATGAACTCCATCATCTTTGAACGAACATCCTCAGAAGAAGCAAGAATTTCGAGACTTTCGGGAAGAATAAAACGCATCACAACAAATAGCACCAATGCAAGCGCAATGGCTATGTAGATCGCATTTGAGAGGATCGATCCTATTTCTACAGTTTTGCCCTCACCTTTTCTTCTGGCTATAAGAATTTGAGCCGCATTGCTCAAACCAATACTGATCATTACAAGTGTGATGTATATTAAACCTACGTACGATACAGCACTCATGCTGTTGCCATCTAGTTTGGCCACGAAGTAATTGTCTGTAAATGCCACTACAAACTGAACAAATGCGCCAAGGCTCACTGGCACCGCCACTGCCAGCAGTCCACGGTATGATGTATCAAGTTTAAGATCTTTTGCTATGCTCATTTCATTCAGGTTATTTCTCCTTGTTCAAACATTTGTATAATGTGATCGCTCCAAGAAATTGACCTCCTTGCCCAAGCTATTTTCAAATCCAATTGTTCCGATTCACTCAGTTGCCAATTCGTTGTTTCACTTCTGATGCGCGATACCAAACTTTGCATTAAAATAGCAGAAGCTATGGATACATTGAGACTCTCGGTGAATCCATACATGGGTATATGTACTTTATCATCACACATCTCGATGGCCATATCCGAGACACCCGAAAGTTCAGTACCCATGAATACCGCAAAAGGAGTACTCATATCGAGTTCTTCGGGATGACGAGCGCCTGGTTCAGCCGATGTCACAATAATTCTATAGCCCTTCTTGCGCAAGTCCTCTATGCATGGGAGCGTATTGTGCTTTTCGTTGTTATATCTATAGAACGTCAACCAATCTTCTGATCCTTTTGCTATCCGATGATGCACTTGAAAACTATGGTTGTTCTCCACTACATAAATATCTTGCACCCCCCAACACTCGGCAGTTCGCAGAATCGCACTGGCATTTTGAGTCTGATAAATATCCTCCGATACAAGTACCATGTATCTGGTTCTATTCGAAGCCACTCGTTCAAACAAATCTCGTTTGTGCGGAGACAGGTGTTCACTTAGTATTTTATAGAGTCTATCCTTCATTTACTCCTAGAGTGCAAATTCACATTCACACTATTTCGTTTTTTTTTTGCAAAAACAAAAGGAGGCTGAACCAGCCTCCTTTTTCATGCTTTATGCAAAAGTAAGATTACTTCACTTTGCCTGCAAGCTCAGCACCCGCTTTGAATTTTACTACTTTCTTAGCTTTGATGGTGATCTCTTTACCAGTCTGTGGATTACGACCTTTACGAGCGCTGCGTTGGCTAACGCTAAAAGAACCAAAACCTACAAGAGCTACACGGTCACCTTTCTTAAGGGCCTTAGTTGTAGACTCGATAAAACCGTCAAGGGCTTTCTTAGCATCAGCTTTAGAAAGTTTGGCACTTGATGCAATTGCATCAATCAATTCTGCTTTGTTCATTGTGAATTTGTTTTTTTTGGGTTAAACATGAAAGCTTTAATACGCCTCAAAAGTAGGGGGGCTGCTTTTCTGAAAGCAAGAGTTGACGCGGAAAAATGACTCTTTTGTTGAAAAATGACCGAAGTTGTTGATAAAGCCGCGTTTTAAACCCTCGAAATGCCCGAAAACAGGGAGTTGCGGCGGTCTGTAAATAGTAAAACGCGGAATTTTGAAGATCTTTTCCGACTTTAATTTTTCCAAAACAACTCTTTCGACCCATTTTGAGTCTATAATTACACATCATTAAATCATTCTTTTAATATGAAAAAATTACTACTCTTTGTTTTGATCGCTTTCTCGATATCTGCAACTGCCGAAACCTTCGATATAGAAGTAGGCGGTGTTGGTGGTTCAGGTGTAAATCCACCTTACTACGCTCCACAGTTTCTCGAAATCGTGACAGGTGATATTGTCCGCTGGACATGGGTTGGAAACAATCACAATGTGACTAGTACTTCTGGACCTGAATCATTCTCTTCTGGAACACACAGCTCAGGATTCGTTTTTGAGTTTACTTTTGACGTAGCCGGAAACTACACTTTCGAATGCACCATCTCCAATCATTCGAACACACAATTCGGAGGAATCACAGTTGCGGATAGTGGTGTAGGTGTTGCCGAAGCCTTGCCTGTAACATTCAAATTTTATCCAAATCCAGCTACTGATTTTGTCATCTTAGAAAAAGACAATCAACTAAACTGCGACATCAGAGTGCTCGACCTTACAGGAAAGACTGTGAGAACTGAAACCAATAATGCTCTAGCCACAGTTAGAATTGATGTTTCTGATCTTCCACGTGGTGTTTATTTCATTGAAGTAAATCGCAAGGGTGACGTGGTTCGCAAGAAATTAATGGTGAAATAGTTATTTATTTTTCTCATGAAAGGCCGCATGAATGCGGCCTTTTTTTTTAACCCAGAATCCTCATTGGAAATCTATTGAAGCGCTAACCCTCTTTGATATCAAGCACTTTCTCGATTTTTATTCTTGATGTATGAATATACACCATCAAATAATCCCGCATTGCGCATTGGAAGTGTCTTGAGGTTAATGCGCCGCGGGATTCTCGAAACTACACGATCGAGCAAAGTAATAGTTCGACCTATGAATTCCGATATCTCCATCGCGTGATTCGGGATAATACCAATTCTGCACAATAAATAGTCCATGCTGCATTGCGCATTGCATGTTTTTTTTAGGTATTGCGGTGCAGCATCTTGCATACACGAAAGGGTAAATGCCGTTATAGTAGCTGTTGTCTCGGCTGAACCGAGATTAGAGATACATAAACCCAAATCAAGCGATAGAAAAATTGCACCCTAATTTTGCCGATGAATGCAGTATTCTATCGCTTAGATTTGAGAATCCCGCACGCATTCTACAAAAATTGCCCTAATGCGTAATGCGGAATAAACGGTATAAAAATCTGGCGAGAGCACTCGCTATCTTTGGAGTTTAGCGATTCATCGCGACTTCCAATGCGGATTCTGGGTTTAAAATTCATAACCCAATTGGAACTCCAAAAAATCGGCCGTACCTCCGCTCGACTTAACTGCAACACCCAAAAGCAATCCTTTGATGGGTGGGGAATACCTATAACCAATCTTATTCGATGTATGTGTATACAGAAATCCCTTTTTCGGGAGATCCCATACTTCATTCATTTCCCTGAGGAATGGTGCATACAAATTGTAACCCAACTGATAAAACAAGGAGAAGCGACCGAAGTAATAAGAGCGTCCTATAAAGGCAACCAAATGATGCGAATTTTTGATTGCCTCTTTGGCGGGAAACAGCTCTTGTGAAATAATGTAATTGTGATATGCCGGATAAAAATGATAATTGATTCCACTCGACCATGGTTTATTCATTCCATCCTTTTGAACCATATAAATACTTAGCCCAAAAACAGAATACAAGGGGCCACCAATGGGTCGAACCGTTCCAGGAAAACTGTGCAGACCGGCAATGAGATGGAGTCCCGGTCTCCATTTTATTCTGCTTTTCTCTATTACCGTATCACTTCCAACCCATTTTTCTTGCACAGAGATAACTGCGGGAATCGAAGAAATTGCCTTCTTTTTCCCAAATCGATAAGCCGCATTCAGCGCAATGATGTTGCCACCAATATTTGGTACCCGAATGTGCGCATTGCTCATGTGCATAAATGAAATGCCAAGTCTCGCTTCGGAATTGTTTCCCAATACAAATCGCCAACCCAATGCAGCCATTGTGAGATTGGCGTAACGAGAGCCAATCACCAGATTATCGGGACGATCTATGGCATCAAACGGCCGCGTGAATCGGGCTACTCCCATTCCCGCTCTAAAATAAAGTCTCGTTTGTACAGAAATGTATTCCAACATAGGCACAAATCCAAGAGCAGTGCCCAGCACTTCCCTATTACCAAAATCAATACGAATGAATGATGCCCCTAACGCCGGATATCCTCGGTTTTCGACCCATTTTATCCTAGGGTTCAGCGAAAAACTTATGTGAAGTTCAAATCCGGTAGAGAGCTTATTCTCCGGATATTCACCATGAATTTTGATCAACTTGCCACCATGAACATTGAGTGATAAAGAGGGTTGATCAAAGACCTTTTCTTTGAGTTGAATCTTCTCATCATTCGACTGCGCCCGCAATTCTATGCCCAACCACAGAAGTACGCATAAGTTGAAATATGGCAGAAATTGCGCGATCAACACACTGAATTTAAAGCTTATCTATAGGTCCACCATCGATTTAATTCTTACCACCCAAATATCTAAAACCGAGATAAAATAATATTCCGATAGGGATAACGAGTAATCCTGCGTACACCTCTTTTTGATCGGAAAAAATATTCTTCGAAATAAACCAGCCCACGATAAGAATGAACAGCAAAGGAATAAATGGATAGAGAGGCGTTTTGAAAATTTTATTCTCTTCGATCTGCGCATTGCTCGACTCAGCAGTTTTAATAGCTATTGAAGAAGGATTTTTCAATTTATATCTCACCACAAAAATTCCTGCGCAGGCCAACAATAGGAAGAGCCATTCTACAAATGTTACATAAGTGATAATGCTCTCAAATTTTCCCCAGAAAGATACTAGAAGAATTGCCCATGCAGATTGCAAGAGAATTGCATTAAGTGGAACTCCAAATTTTCGATGACTTTTAGAAAAGGTCTTGAAAAAGATGCCTTCCTGTGCCATTTGATGAAAAATTCGTGGCGTAGAAAGTATATATAACCCGGCACAACCGAAAACAGAAATGGCTATGAGCGCCGAGATGCCAGCTCCTAGTCCTGGGCTTACTGCTTCCAGCGCATCAGCCGCTACCACGTCCGAATTTTGAATAGTTGCGAGATCAAGTGCCCTCAAATAACCGGCATTACACAATACATAAGTAAGGGTGACTGCCGCAGTGCCTAAAATCATTGCACGAGGGATATCTCTTTTTGGGTTTCTCGCTTCACCGGCCACAAAACTGGTGTAATGCCATCCGGTGTATGACCATAAAACACCCACAAATGCGATCGCATAATTGCTACCCGAGCCAAGTTCGGCGGTGGAGCTTACAATAATCTCTTTATTAAAAATTGCTTGATCGCCCAGAAAAACTGTCAATATGAGTAGGGCATAAATTCCAATTATTTTTAGTACCGTAGAAATATTGGCAAACCACTCGCTGCTTTTTATTCCAAAAGTGTTGAACAAAGTGAGCAGCACAATAGCGCCCATAGCTATGTATGGTTCAGCAGCAGATGGCAATGCAGTGAAATAATTGAGGTACTGCGCAAATACTACACACAATGCCGCTATAGTTCCGCTAGAAATTACGGTAAGCAAACACCAACCATAGAGGAAGGCCGGCAGAGGACCATAGGCCTCTCTCAGATATGTGTATACGCCTCCAGCTTTTGGGAAACGAGAGCCGAATTCTGCAAAAACCAAGGCACCCAAAAGGGAAACAAGGCCTCCTATTATCCACAAGAGCATGATCCACTTTGAATCAAAAACTTCCTTTGCTATGTCTGATGGAGTTTTAAATATTCCGGAACCAATAGTAGCCCCTATGGCGATCATGGTAAGCGCGAAGAACGAAAGACCTTTTATTTTTGATGACATATCTGATACTTTGGTGTCAAATGTAACAGGAAGTCGATTATGTGGATACTACTTACAGCGTTTGGATTTATGTAATAGTCCAATTTCGTTTCACTACAATGAACTAAACATAAATCACAACGGCATTTTCCACTTCATGCACGCACGATCCTGCAGCGCGTCACCCAAAACAGACTTACCATGCGCAATGCAGGATTAAATAACATTGGTATTATTTTTGAAAAGAAAAGCTACAAAAACCTTAGTGTTGGGATGCCAGAAATAACGGGCTCTCTAGAATCTATGCCAATAGGGCAATTGAGTGCCGCATTATTGGACCAACTTCTGATAGCTAAACAATATTAATGCACCAAATGTCTCAACAATAATCTCCTGGTTACAGGGAGTAAAGTTTCTCTCAAAGGAAGCCATACCCGACTACGACACAAAAAAGTAGCAGGATTTGGAAGGTGGCGGAAACGTTTTATCAATTCCAATTTGATACTTTCGTATGTATGCGCAATACTCCGTTTGTCGCTGTACAAATAAGATACTTCCAATGCCTTAAAATTCTCGCCTTGACCTGTAATCCCCGAAAGCCGATAATTGTAGACCGAGACCTCTTCGCTTAAGTCGGGTTGGAGAAGCAGGTATCCTTCATCTGTGTAGAGAGGCAATATACCCAATGGTGCGAGTTCTATGTTTTGCTCCACCATCTCGTAAATGTGCCGGCCTTCCTCAAGTGTCCCCTTTAAAGTAGGGATGGCGAAATCCACTATTTCTGTAACGGTAGAAATATATGCGTTTTCTTCGTAGTGACTCTCATAAGAAAGCTGCTTCGATTCGACGTCTAGACCTGTTAAATTTCTTGGGAAATTCTGTCTAAGCACAGCAATTTGTTTGTTTAGGTCTACCAAGTTTTTGTGGTGCTCTACCAACTCGCTCAAAGGAGGATAGAGAACTTTCTTTTCAAAAGCTCCCTGACAGCGCTGTAAGTAGGCCAACAATATGTACTTTTTAAATTCAAAATCTATAGATCCCTCTGTGATCCAATCTCGACTTAATGTATCCATCATATATAGCTTACGTTTAACTGTATCTCCTTGTTCCAAATATCAGACCCCAAAGTATAAAAAAAGGAGAATTTCCGGACTATTGGGAATCAGACCTTTTTGACATAAGAATGAACACTCTATCTCTCAGGAGGACCATTCAAAGAGTGTACATGCTTATTTTTGCCGCCAAATGAAGATTCTCCGAACCATAAAAACCATTGCTGGAAGAAATGCGCTCAAGAGAGAAAAGGAGCCAGAGCGCGTTCGCAAAGGTTCAAATTTTGCCAATGCCTCGAAAGTCGCATTTATCTATCTGGACTCCAATGAAGAATTTTTCAGGACAATAAAAAGCTACATCAAACAACTAAAAGCGGAGTTCAATATCAAAACCGTTTCTGCTCTTGGATATGTAGACGCCGACTCGAAGCGAATGCCTGTATGGCAAAATCAAAAACTAGAATTTGAATATTTCAATCGCGGTGATTTAAACTGGCATTTGAAACCGGTTGGAAATGTCACCAAATTTGTGAAGGAGGACTTCGATATCCTTATTGATCTTACAGATGGAAAGGCTCTCCCTTTGAACTTTGTGGTAAGAGAGAGCAGAGCATACATGAAAGTTGGAATCAAAGGAAGCAAGGCAGAAAAATATTACGACCTAATTATTGACATGGGGCATGACTTTCAAATAGACAAGTACCTCGATCAAATAAAACTATATCTCAGTAATCCAAAAATCAAATGAATCAATTCAAAGGCCTAGGTGTGGCCATGATCACTCCGTTTAAAAAAGATCTTACAGTTGACGTTCCTTCACTCAAACTCCTCACCGACAATTTGGTTGAAAATGGTGTCGACTATCTCGTAGTGATGGGCACCACAGGAGAATCTGTTACTTTGGATAAAGAGGATAAAAAACTTGTGTTGGAAACAGTTCTATCTACTAATGCTGGTCGCAAGCCGGTGGTCCTTGGCGTTGGAGGAAATAATACTTTTGAATTGTGTCATCAGTTGGATCGGCTTGACAGCGCAGGTCTTTCGGCCATACTATCGGTAACACCGTATTACAACAAACCTACACAAAACGGATTGTTTGAACATTACAGATCTCTAAGTGAGCACTCAAAAATTCCAATAATTCTATATAATGTTCCCGGTAGAACAGGTTGCAATCTTTTGCCTGAAACAGTATCTCGAATTGCATTTGAATGCAGAAACGTAATTGGAATAAAAGAGGCTAGCGGAAACATGGAGCAAATCATGACTGTGATTCACAACACACCCAAAGACTTTTTAGTTATTTCGGGTGATGATGCAATTACCCTTCCTCTCATTGCTGCAGGCGCAGATGGAGTGATATCGGTTGTAGGAAATGCGTTCCCTACTGAGTTTTCAAAAATGGTACACCATGCCATGAACAATGAAATGGTGGAAGCCCGAGCACTGCATTTCAAATTGCTAGAAATCATTCAGAATTTATTTGTAGAAGGCAATCCCGGAGGAATTAAAGAAGTGCTCCAACTAATGGACAAGTGTGATAATTATGTAAGATTACCACTCGTGCCTGTAAGTCAAAACACTTCTGAAAAATTGCGTCGAATGCTCATCGATGAAGACTTTCTGAAATAGAAGTCTCCTTAAAAGATTAATTTTTCACATCGAATCAACTTAGTCCTTGGGAAAAATCACCCCAGTTTCCCCATTATTCCTTTGGTGTAGGACAAGTTTTAAATCCGAATAGAGAATATAGCGGACAAAAGCTAACCGCGCTAGTTAGAACAAAAACGGCTCCGAGTCCCAAAAGCACGAATCCAAAAGTACCTGAAACCGTTCCTGTGAAATACAGCGCGCCAAAAACGAGGGCGAGTAATATGCGAACGATCCGATCTGTCTTACCCATGTTTGTTTTCATTGTTGTGCGTTTTAATTAATATATGGTTCCCGACAAAGATGAGTAGAATTAGGCATTTGTTTATGTGACTATGGTCACCTAGGGGTTTCGGCGATTGATCCTGAACTTAGGGGAACCTCTAAAAACCTCTTTCACGTTTCGAGGAAATTAATTTCCGCGAATCATAAAACAGGTTTTTAGAGGCCCCTTAAATGACAATAACACGGTTTAGGTAAAATCTGCAATCCAATTTTGCTTCACTTCACTGGCCAATAACAGCTAATTTAACCCAGAATTAAAAATTCAGGGATCGATATGTACTGACCTTTTCTGCTCATCCTGCACTTCACTCATTACCTCAAATATGGTTTGACAGTGTCGTTCTATTTCCAACATTGTGATGCTGAGAGGAGGAGCTAACCTAAATGACCATGGACATGATAAAAACCAAAACATGATCACCCCCCTTTCAAGGCACTTTTCTACTGTTTGTCGAACTACTTCTTCATTTAGCATGTCTATAGCAATGAACAATCCTATTTGACGAATTCCCAGTACAAGGGAGTGCTTTTCCAAAATAGATTTAATTCTAGCACCTTTTAATTCTACATCCGAAAGTATATTCTCATTAAGCATCCATTCGAGCGCTGCATTGCCGGCGGCACAAATTAGCGGGTGACCACCAAACGTAGTTATGTGGCCTAACATAGGATTAACCGTGAATTGTTTCATCATTTTTCTGGAGCTAATAACCGCTCCAATAGGCAATCCGCCACCTAATGCTTTGCCTGAAACCAAAATATCAGGCAATACATTCCAGTGCATGAAAGCGTACAATTTTCCCGTTCGACCAAAACCACATTGGATTTCGTCAAATATCAATATTGTGCCTGTTTCATCGCATCGCTGTCGAAGTGCTTTCAAATATTCTAACGACGGTATGCGAACACCTGCATCTCCTTGAACAGTCTCCATGATAAAACAGGCTGTGTGTTCATCAATTAGGGCTAATTCATCTGGCTCGTTGAATGAGACAAAGTGTACATCCGGTAAAAGTGGTCTAAATGCATTTTTCTTTTTTTCGTTACCCGAAACACTCAAAGCTCCATGGGTATTGCCATGATAACTGCCTTGACAAGAAATGATCTTTGATCTTCCTGTAAATCTTTTTGCCAATTTCAGTGATGCCTCAATGGCCTCTGCACCGGAATTCACAAAGTAAACAGTGTCTAGACTATTGGGCAATTGAGCAGTGAGCAAATTCGCAAAATCACTCTGAGCTTCCTGAAGAAATTCGCCATAAACCATTACATGCAAATGTTTCTCTGATTGCTTTCGGATGGCTTCTATAACATTTCTATTTCCATGTCCGATATTGCTAACACCGATACCACTAATCATGTCGGCATACGCTTTTCCGGACTTGTCGTAGATGTAGATACCCTCCGCCCTATCCACTTCAATAGAAAGCGGGAAAAGGGTGGTCTGTGCCAGATGCCGATCTAATAACTTCGTATTCTCCTTGTGCTCGTCTTCCATAAAATGTTGTAATCAAGAGGGCCCCATAGATTTCATTTTTTCTGCAAAAGACCAGCCAATGGAAGAAGCTCTCAATTTGGCTGTTTCCGCTGTTTCTCCGGAAAAAAGTTCATCTACCGTTTGGTGAAACAGTGCTAGCCATCGATCAAAATGTCTTTTATCAATTTTTAGGTCACGATGTTTTTCAAAAACATTGGTGGTATATCCCGGTTCGTTCAAGAGAGCAAACGACCAGAAGAAAACCATTTTGGGTTTGTGAGCCATAAAATCCAAATGTGCGAAGTGCGGAGCTAGTAATTCGTCTTGAAGAACTTTCCCATAAAACTCATCGACGAGCAAAGAAATGTCCAACTTGTTTGTGATATCTCCTTTCATTCCTCGTCGTCGATTTTAGAATAGTCTAGGTGATATGAGAGTTTTAATTGTCCCCCAGCATAAGGCTCTAGGAAATTCCATCCGGCAATTAAATTCAATCCAACCGACCATTTTTTATTGAGATACAATCCCATTTCTATTTGCACTGGCACGCCTACCAAGGTTCTCGACTTTCGAGCATATTCTTCCTCTTCACCCTGGCAATAAGTGCGTCGAGTAAGTCCCATGCCGGCTAGAAAGACAATGTATCCGCTCTTTCCAGAAATACCCTCGCCCCAAAGAGCTGCAAACTCAACAGAATACGCCGCCTTATCACATGAATCAGTTGGGCTAGATAATTGGTGTTGGTATTGAAGTCGGTACGAACTAGCCAACATATCATTTCTCTTTGTGAGCGACAGCGCCAACGAGCCACTGAGCCCATCACTTGAAGTGAATCCGGGAGAAAAGGAATACCATTTGGTGTTTTTCAAACGGTTGGTTTCAAATTGAGCCATTACACCTGAACTCGAAAGCAATAGCAGAGCGAAGACTGAAATATTTAGTCTTTGTATAGTCCTCCGAATTCTCAAAAAAATACTAGGAATAAGATGGTTCATAGGCCTTCATCGCAAACAGTACAAAGGTATTGTGCAGCGCCTGTAATCATAGGAAACTTAAGTGCGATATAGACATAGCTTTGTGAATCTGAACTAAATTTTATATTACTCATTATCAGTATTATACGCCCAACCATTTCAATAACTGTAAAACTTAGGGTGTAAATGCATAAAAATGCGTAGATTTGCCGCCCATTTAAAACAATTGTTTAATCGGGTTTCGTACCCACAAAAACAACAACATGCCAGTAAAAATAAGACTTCAACGTCACGGTAAGAAAGGAAGACCTTTTTACCACATTGTAGCAGCAGATTCACGTGCCGCACGCGATGGAAAATTCATCGAGCGCATAGGAAGCTACAACCCTAACACCAACCCAGCCAGCATCGAAGTGGATCGCGAAAAAGCGATTACCTGGTTGAAAAATGGTGCTCAACCTACGGATACTGCCCGTGCCATCCTTTCTTACAAAGGAGTTCTTTATATGTATCACCTCAACAAAGGTGTACAGAAGGGCGCACTTACTCAGGAAGATGCCGATAAGAAATTTGAAGCATGGCTAACTGACAAAGATTCTAAAGTTCAGGCTAAAAAAGACAGCTTAGGGCGCTCGAAAGATGAGGCTAAGAGCAAGCAATTAAAGCACGAAGAGCAAGTAAATCAGGCCCGTATAAAAGCTATCATTGCCGCTCAGGAAGTTGCCTCAGCTCCGGAAGAAGAAGCACCAGTTGCCAAGGAAGCACCTAAAGCAGAAGCGCCTACAGCAGAAACTCCAGTAGCAGAAACTCCAGTAGCAGAAACTCCAGTAGCGGAAGCGCCAGTAGCGGAAGCGCCAGTAGCGGAAACTCCAGTAGCGGAAGCGCCAGCAGCGGAAACTCCAGTAGCGGAAGCGCCAGTAGCGGAAGCGCCAGCAGCAGACGCTCCGGCAGAAAGCGAAGCATAATTCATACTGAATAATTCAAATACAAGCCACTCCGTTCAAAAGGGGTGGCTTTTTCTTATCAAATATGTCTGAAAGTACTCTTTATACCATCGGCCATTTCAGCAAACTTCATGGATTCAAAGGTGAGCTTACTGCCTATATTGAAAATGGAGATCCTGCAGAATATGAAGGATTGAAAAAATTCGTTGTCGAAACGCTTGATGGAGATAAAATATTCAAGGTATTGATTATTCAAAAAAAGACAAACAACACGCTGAAAGTAAAACTCGAGGGTATTTTTTCCGAAGAGGATGCGCGCAGGTTTCTGAAGAATGCAATCAAAGTTCCGAGAGAAGAACTCAGTGAATCGGATGAGACAAAAATTGCGGTACGCGAACTTGCTGGTTTCAAAGTAATGGATGAAAAAGTAGGAGAAGCTGGAATTGTAAAAGCTGTGATGGAACTTCCAAACAACCCATTGCTCGAAATTGAACTCAAAGGGAAGACTTATTTGCTCCCTATACATGAAGACATATTGTTAAACATAGATCAGGCCTCGCGTACAATACATATTGCAGCACCAGATGGTCTATTCAATATTAACGATCCAGAACCACGGGAAGACTGATTTCTTCATTCTCTCTTAACTTTTACTTCTCTATAAGCGATCGACGGTTGAAAACTCTTCGGCTGGAGAATGTTGTTCGTATATAGTCCTTCTAAATTCGTGGTGCCTGATTGATGGTTCATCTCAGCGGAGACAGACCGATAAAGGCAGTACAAGTCGAATACCTAAAATAAATTATATGCCGACACCTCGTAAAGTGAGAAAGATTTTCGTGCTGGATACTTCAGTGCTCCTCCACGACCACAACTGCATCAACAGTTTTGTAGACAACTTTGTAGCAATACCTATTACGGTTCTTGAAGAGTTAGATAAGTTCAAGGTAGGAAACGAAACCAAAAACTTCGAGGCAAGAGAATGTATTCGAATGATTGATCGACTCTCGCACAATCACTCCTTACAAGAATGGATACATCTTGAAAATGACTCCAAAGGGAAATTCAAAATACTACTGAATGATGAGGAGTATGGTTCATCGGCTTCTCGCGTATTCGACTTTACCAAAAACGATCACAAAATTCTTAACTCAGCTATAGAGCTTCAAAAAAAGGAAGGAAATAAAGCAAGAGTTATTCTCGTTACAAAAGACATAAATCTCCGAATAAAAGCTAAGGCCCTTGATCTTCCGGCCGAAGATTTTCTGACAGGAAAAGTAAAAGACTCTCATATGCTATACAGTGGAAGAACTACTGTAGAGAATATAGATAGCGAAGACATCCGCAAATTTTATCAAGATGGCGAGTCCCGCAAAATCAACGTACTGGGTAAAGAAAAAATGACGAATCATTTTTACGTGCTTAAAAATTGCTCCTCCTCTGCCCTAGCCTTCTATAGTGGAAAACAAAAAGTACTTCAGCGTGTAGATAAAGCTTATGCATATGGTATCAAACCCAAAAATGCAGAACAAGCTTTTGCCTTGCATGCCATACTTAATCCTGAAATACGCTTGGTTACAATTTCGGGGGTAGCAGGAACCGGTAAAACACTATTGGCCCTTGCAGGTGCTCTTGAAATGAAAAATACGTATGATCAGATTATTTTGGCCAGACCTATTGTGCCTCTTAGCAATAAGGAGATTGGGTTTCTGCCGGGCGATGCGGAAGAAAAGGTGAATCCATATATGCAGCCTCTTTGGGACAATTTAAACTTTATCAAAAATCAATTTAGCGAGAAAGAGAAAAAAAGAGTCGCTATTGAAGAAATGCAGAAAGAAGGAAAAATCACTATCTGTCCCTTGGCATTTATTCGTGGAAGAAGTCTTACCAATTGCGTATTTATAGTTGATGAAGCACAAAACCTTACTCCGCATGAAGTGAAAACAATCATTACAAGAGCTGGCGAAAACACGAAAATTATTTTAACCGGAGATGTCCGACAGATAGATACTCCCTATCTGGATGAACAATCGAATGGATTGTCCTTTGTAATTGAAAGGCTCAAGGGTCAAGAATTGTTTGCCCATGTGACGCTCGAAAAGGGAGAGAGATCGGAGTTGGCTAATCTGGCAAATGAGCTGCTGTAAGGAGCTTGGCGTACCTGAGCGTATTTTCGTTTGCAAATTGTTATTCGCACTATTGTGCGCGCTTGTCTATTTCAACCCAGAATCCGCATTGGAAATCTATTGCAGCGCTATCCCCCTTTGATATCAAACACATTCTCAATTTTTATTCTTGATGTATGAATATACTCCATCAAATAAAAATCTTGCCGGAGCACTTGCTATCTGTGGGGCTTAGCACTTCATAGCGAATCCCAATGCGGATTCTGGGTTCAATCGAACTACACGGCTAGGATTTCGGCAATCTCTTCTTCAGAGAACTCGCTAAATAGTTTGATGGTAGAAGGTTGGTTTTCTGTTGAAAGATATTTCACCATCCAATAGACATCGTGCCATGATCCGAATTTAAATCCTACTCGACGGAAAACGCCAACCTCTTCGAAATCCATGTATCGGTGAAACGCAACGCTGCTATCATTCGGTAAAGTAATGATTGCATAGGCATTGCAAATCCCCATGTGTTTGAGAACTGAAAACAAAGCTTGGTAAAGATTCTTTCCTACTCTATTGCCTCGCTGTTCGGGATGAATATATACAGAACACTCAACACACCATTGATATGCCAATCTTTCTCGATAAACAGAAGCGTAGGCATATCCGGCTATTCGTTCATTCTGCTCCGCAACAAGCCAAGGATATAGTTTAACGAAAGTTTCTATGCGATGAATAAATTCAGATTCACTCGGTGCTTGCAACTCAAAACTGACACAGTTGTCGGTTACAAAGGGAGAATAGATCTCAAGCATTTGTGCTGCATCAGTTTTGCGGACCCTCCTAATTCTCATGTGAAAATCTTAGAGGCGCATCACTTTTCGTACAATGTTGCCTTTCGACGTTTCTACAACCAAAATATACGAACCTTTGGAAACAGGCAAATTCATTCTGTACTTACTGCCACTCACTTTCTGGGTTTGTACCAATTTTCCGTCGAGAGAATAGAGAGAAACTTTCGAAATATTATTTTGACCAACATTCATTGAAATGATTCCATTGCTAGAAGGATTATCTGAAAGAGTAAACCATGACTCAGCATTTTCAACCCCAACCACAACACTCTCCACAGATGTTGATTCTATTTGAACAGGATCTGCCCCTTCGGCCCAGTACATCTCTTCAAAACTATTTATGGTTGGATGATCCACTGCAAACATTTCTTCATTCCATTTGGGCGGTAAACTCTGGTACATCAAGCGCGCTGTAACAGTGATAGCGCCATCCACTCCCAAAACAGGAACATGATATCGGATTTCGTCTGTACCACTTCCTTCATTTCCATTAAAGAAATTAAAGTTTGGATCTGTTTCGGCTCCTCCTACAATCAAAGTAGTGTCGTAGGCCGAGTGCGATGTAGTGAAACCTACCGGCACAAGTCTATTGTCTTTGATGGCATGATCGGCTCTTTCCAACACCGTTGTTACATTATCATTCACATCTCCCAGCACTAATTCGTATATCTGTACCTCTTCTACATCATTGGAAATAATGTCGTAGTGTGGCTCCCAATCTGCATTTTGTCCTTGTACTTCGTAATTCGGCATCAGCTTGCCACTGTGAAATATCTCTTCTCCATTTTCATCGGTTACAACAAACTCAATGTAGGCTCGTCGTGATGGATAGCCACTTGGAAACTTATGACCGGCGAGGTTGCTCAACTTCAACGAATATCTCGCAGTATCGCCATCTATTTCGCCTTCGGTAAGATCGAGCATTGCTGTTTCATTTTGAAGTAAATTCAGAGTTCTATCGATCACCACATCGTATTGTTCTGTAGTCGCAGCAATACCTAACTCCTCGATTCTATTCTTCATGAGTTCGAGCATAAACGTGTTTCCCCCTACAAGCCAATGCTGACCAAAAGGCTCACGACCGGGGAGAAATGCATATCCAGAAGCAATCACGATAGACTCGTCGAGGCGGGGCATGTGGCAGCCTTGACATTCTTGCTGCAATAGTTCATCATTGTTGTATGAGCTATTTAACCATTCATGATATGTAGCTTGTTCAACAAATAATCCTCCGGTGAAATTCCCTGAGAGATCAACCGTATTTGTTTGCAAGGTGTGACAACCTGCACAGTATTCGCTTTGAGATACTTTTGGATGACCTACGGGTTCGATTCCCACAAAACTTGTCATGGCCGGGGCGAATAAAGGAAAGTCTCCATCAGCTATATTGAAAAGTGGTCCCCAAGCCGTATCAGGGTTGTAGTGCAAAACTCCAGAAAAATCTATACCCGCTAATTCAGGTTGTTGCTGATGACAAGCTCCGCAGGCCACTCCATCCAAGGCGATAGAATCGTTGAGCATCTCGGCGAAAGTGTAATGTGGATTGCCATCGTAGAGAGAAGCAAATTTTCCTTGAGGAGCATGACAACTCAAGCATTTATCTTCAAGTTCCAATTGATGCTCAGGGTTTACCGCCACTTCATGCGCAACCTTTGCCCTCCAAAAAGGATCCTTTGCCGAATTAGCCATCATGGTAGCTCTCCAGTTGTCGGTCTGATTTACATCTATTCCCTCCATAGTCATATTTGCAAAATCGAGCGGATCGTTTCCATGACAGCCCATACATTTTCCAGAACCAATGAAAACACTGTTTTCACCAGTGGGCAAATTGCCAACCATAAGTCTAGTCAATTCATCTTCAGTATGGAATTTCCCTTTTTTCTCGGATGGTCTGAACGACAATGAGAAAATGAATACCGTAAAAAGCAATGCAATCATTAGAAGCACTCCTTTGGCAGAATTGGTAGAAAAGCTCATAAGCTCGAAAAATCGATTGAATTGGTTTCGGTGAAGGTACAATTTTACGCAGATTTACCCGCCTTGCACCCACAATAATGAAAAACACAACTTATTCAGAAAGGTTCTCGCCTACCAGATTTCAACATCTTCAATCAGGTTTTCTCCTAATTTTTCGTTGATCATCTGTGGGATTTTGGATCGTGAAAACGAAAATTCCTCCTTTAAAACTCCTGAATCTAAGTAGATGATAAGCTTTTTGTCTTTGACTATGAGTTTTCTAGTCTTTTTCGCTATGTAAGTGCCCATAATGTCTTCGTAGCACTTTTGAATTTCTGCCTGATGGTATTTGTCCTCCATACCCTTATCGCGAAGAATACCTCGGATGATGTGCCCAATGCTGCTATGTGAATATGTTCTTCCTGCCACGACGATCAATGACCCTCCACTTTAAACTCAGATTTTGCTGTTAGAATCTATTAAATCACTGAAGGTCCGCAAAATCTGGGTTAGAGATGGGTTCGTTGGTGTTAAAGATACGCATGGAAACTAGTTCGGGATTTAATAATGAAGGCAATCTTTCCACAGATGTGTCTGTAATGAAGACTTGTCCATAATTGCCCGCAGAAACTTTGTCGAGAATCGATTGAACCCTCTTGCCATCTATTCGATCGAAAAGGTCGTCGAGCATGAGAATGGGCTTGATGCCAAGTTTCGAATACAGAAATTCATATTGGGCGAGTTTCAAGGCCAAAACAAAAGTTTTTTGTTGACCCTGAGAGCCAAATTTTTTGAGCGATTGGTCATGCACCTGCATTTCCAAATCATCTTTGTGAATGCCACATGTTGTTCTTTCGAGTTGTACATCTTTAGAAAATGAATGTCGAAGTAAATCAGACATAGCAGCACCGGCCAATTCAGATTCATAGGAAAGTAATGGCACTTCCCTACCGTTGCTCAACTCTGAATACGTTGATTCGAATACAGGTAAAAATTCGCTAAAAAATGAGAGCCTCGTTTCGAACAAAAAATTTGCATGTTCGCATAACATCATATCCCAAGGTTCAATGGCAGCGGCTATGTTGGCTCGCTGAGATCCCGAAGATTTGAGCAATGCATTTCTTTGTTGCAGTGCTTTGTTATAGGTAATCAACCTTTCCAAATACTCGTGCGAATACTGAGAAATGAGGCTGTCGATGAATCGTCGCCTCACTTCACTGCCGCCATCAATTAGATCGACGTCGTATGGCGAAACCATTACCCCGGGAAGAAAACCAATGTGATCCGAAAGTTTGTCGTAGTCCTTTTTATTCCTTCTGAAAACTTTCTTTTGACCTCTCCTTACAGAGCAAGATATCTGTTCGTCTTCGCCATCTTTTCCAAAACTACCAGACAACATAAACTGATCTTCGTTCATCGAAATACACTGACTGTCGATCGGATTGAAGTAGCTTTTACAAAAGAGTAGATAATGAATAGCATCTAGCACATTGGTCTTTCCAGTGCCATTGTCGCCAAGCAAAAAATTTACTCCGGGAGTGAATTCCCATTCCATTTCAGCATAACTCTTAAAATGGAGAACAAATAATTTTTTCAAATACATCTCTCTGATCTCCATTAATCAACATTATATTGATAGTAGGCGTTTATTCTACCACTGTCGTTGATCATTTGTCTTTTTGCTATGCGCAATTGCGTTTCATACGCATCACGCAGCTCATCTTCTGTCATTTTTTCCTCATCAAAATTATCTCTACTTACAGAAGTGAAGTCCGGGTTCAGAACCAATGACATCTCATCTGTCGGGATAAGTCCTACACAACATAATTGCCACTTGTCCCCAGTATTCTTTCTCACTTTGTAAAAATAGACTTGTCCTCGATCGTTTCTGAATTCTACAGGTTCACAATGCAAAAACACAAGACTATCAACCTTGTTGTTGCCATAACCACTCAGATTCTTTGACAGCACATAACTCAAAATTTCGTCTTGTTCGCGATACTTCATCGGGAACAACGAATCTTTTTCTAATCCCACAAGTTCACGGTAAAGTGCTATTCGCGATTTCATATCTGTGCAAATTGAATCAACCATCTGGTCAGGAACATCTATTTCGTTGTTGAGATATGTGACCATCAGATCTTGAAGTAGATCCTTATGCCTTGTCTTTTCAACTGTTTTGAAGTATTCTTTCACTTCCTTTTGATCGCGAAAAGGCATGAGAAGATTCCAGTAGATGGAAAGTATATTCGTATTTCGATAACTCCGCGGACTATAGGTTTCTCTTTCGTAGTTGTACTTGTTCTTTTCCTCGTCTTTATTTCTGGATGAATTCGCCCTTCGATAATCAATTTTGGCTTTGCGGAATATGGTTGGAAACAATTGCAAATAGTCCTTTTTGCTAACCAAACCTGAATCAAGGAGCACAGACAAATGCCTATAAACTTGCGATTCATATTCTTCTATTTCCAGAAGATTGTATAGACCGGGTATCAACTTGTTTGAAAGCTCTATTGAATCTCGCAAATTCATGAAAATATAGGAAACATCGTATGAGTCGATACCAAGTGGTGCACTATCAAGCAAAAGTTCCTCCACTTTTGAAACACCTTCTTTGCTATGTATGAGCGACAATAACTTTAATACATAGGCTTGGTTTTCGGTTGAGTCTGCCCATTGTCGGTATTTGCTGGTCAGGTAATCTACACTGTTTTGATCTTTAAATCGAGGCAAAAAATCCATAAGGAATTTCTGAATTTCTCTTCGCTCAGACGGTTCGGCCCATGTGCTTATCTCTTCCATGTGTGCCAACACCGTTAGAGAAGTATCAAAGTCGAGAAAAGTGTTGTCGAGCATATCAAAAGCCTGGCGGAAAGTCAGCGAATCTTTGCTTGCTATGTCTTCTAAGAAATAATTCGTTCGATTTTCGAAACGGCTTTTTCTGGAAAGCGTATCATGTGGTGAAAACGATTTTGTGAAGCGAGTTATGAATTCAGAAGGACCCAAAATTGAGTCGTATGAAGCTCCAATTGTGTATGAGGAAGCAGGAAGAAAAATTGTTCTAACCAAAAATCTTCTTTGAACCCCTGTATCTCCCATGATCATTTCGAGGACAACGGAACTATCTAAAATTTCTGATGTCTGACTGTATATAATGCGATCATTACCTTGGGACCAATAGTTTGCCCACTGCTCAACAAATTTGGAGGAATCGGAAATGAAACTATATTTCCCAAGAGCTTTGTACTCCACTGAAACATATTCACCGCCCTCAAGAGGGAAATAAAGACTCTCTTCATACCTCGATTCAAAAGGATTCTCCTCGTCATCTTCGTAATAGTATTCGTTTGCTCGATCCTTGGGCAATTTATATGGCAATTCAAAACTCGCGAGCAAGGAGCTATCCGTCTGCATTCTGAATGACTCCTTATATTGAGGATTGCTAAACTGAACGCTATTGAACCATGTTTGAGCAGTGCTAGGCTCACCATTGTGTGCTGCTAGAACGTAACATGAGTTTCCTACCAATATAAATCTGGCTATCACAGAACTTCCATCTTTGGTTGTGTAATTGCCTTCCATGGTAGGAAAAGAATTATACATAATGGTATCAATGCTCACAATTTTAAGTTCTCGTGATTTGCGAAAAGAAAATTCCACTTCTGAGATTTCATAAATATCGGGCTCTAATCTTTCGGGAGCAGTTAGATTTACTTTAAGCACATGCAGAAAAGCACCAGTTTCTTTGTCATAAGCCGAAATACCCAAACGATCATCCATGTGTTGCAAATATTCCATTGGGAAATAATGTGGTTCGCCCGGAAGATTCATGAGCAATGTTTTGTCAGGTGTCTCGAATTGATTCCAACCTGCAGTTAATGTGCTATACAATTTAAAAGAGTTGAAAATTCTATCACCGTATCTACTGGCCGCCATCTTCTGATGTCCGTCCAATCGGATGACCAGGAGTTCCTGATCCATTGCTATAAATCTATATCTCTGATAATGGCCAAGTCTGTTCTTATTTAAAACGTCGATTGCGGGATAACCATTCACCACGATATTCTTCTGAGATTCTATGGTTCCTGGAATGTTTTCGTAGAGCAAACTATCCAGAGAACTGATAAGATCTGCAGGAGATTCCTTTCGAAGGCCCGCATAACTTTTCACTCGGATCATGTATAAAGTGCATGCATTTGGAAGATCGGGGCATGTTTCCACAGTGATTTCTGGAGAAGTGGGAATGAAAAACACTTTGGCAGGAACATCTATTTCAAATTTCCCGGTTGAACTTTTGTACTTGGAAAAAGTACTTGGATATTCCTTTTCCTCCAGGGCTTCTATCAATTTCGGATTTCTTCGTCCCGGCTTAATGGGCTTTAGCGTATAACCCAAATTGCGAAGCATTTCTATTACGCCGGTTTCTCCCGGAAGGTGAGCGGCCCCCATGCCAACGAACATGGTTTTCGTTTTCAAAATTGAATCCATTCTTCCAACGAAAACCTCATTTCTATAATCCAAGATGTACTTCTTCCAACCCCCTTTACTTGTGATTGAGCTGAGAGAGTCCAATTTATCGAGATTACCACTTCTGTATGCCGATTCCAATTCATCGAATATGCTATTTCTTCCATCCCAATCAAGGTCATTATTTTCAAGCTCATCCCGATGCTCAGCGTTGTATTTCATAGCCATTTCAAAGGCATACATAGACTCATGAAAAGTTTCTAATCCGAATATTTCTTTTTTCAATTTTCTTCCACACTTGTATATAAAGTAGTCGAGCCAAGAATCTTCTTCAAATTCTACAGACTCTCTTCCATTGCGGGAAACAATGTGATTGGCAAAGCGAGGGAAATATCGAAAACCGGAAAGTAAGAGGTTCTTCTTCTCTATTCCGTATTCGAAGTAATTTGGATACAACTCATCATTTCCACCATAGTAGGTGTCAAAATCATAGTTTCGGAAGGACCCTCCACTTTCAATCATATTCTCTTGGCTGAGTTCGTCGGAGAGCCAGTTTTCATGATGAAGTTCTAGTGCAACCACATCAGCCTTTTCAAGGGCTTCAAAAAAGGGATCTCCCAGGTGAAAAGCTAATTTGCTGCTCACGTGCATAGTTCCGTACAAATAAGAAGGCTTTTCGAGGCCATTTCCTGAGATTTCCCACAATAGGGTCGGCCACTTTTTCTCTTGGGCATTGGAAGCGTTAAATACTGCCAAAAAGGCCATTATCATAATCAACCTGTTCAATACGAGTGATTTTGAGCTGGCACTCTGAGAAAGTTTAATATTCATAGTATACAAATGTAAATGTAGAAATGAGCAGTTCGTGACTGTAATTCCATAAATTGCCCGTTCACCAAAACAATCTTCATAAACTCCTTAAGAATAGAAAAATCCAAAAAACAGACAGTCATATATCTGAATTTGAGTGTTTTAATCTATACCAACTGTGATATGTCAAATGGGTGAGATTTCGGGCTGACTTGCAGGTTTTTACAGCCATACTGTAGAACGGGAACATAAATAGATTATTTTCGCACCTCTAAAAAAAAGGAATAATGGCCAAGAAGGACCAAAAAGTCGAGACGATATTTGACGCACAAGCAGTCTATACCAAAACAGAATTGTTTGTAGACAAGAACCGCAAAAAATTAGCCATTGGTATCGGTGGTGTTGCGCTGGTATTCCTAGGTGTCTTTGCTTTTCAATATTTGTATTCTAAGCCTAAGCAGGAAAAAGCAGCCAACGATATGTGGAGGCTCCAGCAGTACATGGAAATAGACAGCACCGAATGGGCGTTGAATGGTGATGGAGAATACGAAGGTCTTCAGACCGTTATCGACAATTATGGAGGTACTCCTTCTTCCAAACTTGCGCATTACTACTTGGGTGTAATTCATAGAGACAAAGCCGAATACCAAGTTGCATTGGACCATTTCAAAGAAGCTGACTTTGATGATGAAGCAGTGGGAATAATTGCCATGAGCAACGTTGGCGATATGTACATAGAACTGGATAATTTTGAAGAAGGTGCTTCTTGGCTTGAAAAAGCTGCTCGCAAAGCAATGGGAGCAGATTCAAAAGAATACCTCGGTCCTCAATATCTGATGAAAGCTGCCCGCGTTTATGTGGAATTGGGCAATAATGATAAAGCAAAAGGGTTATTTAAGGAAATTAAAGATCTTGCTATGTCTTCATCACCTGAATATCAAGATGCCACAAAATGGCTCGCTCGTCTTTCGGTGAAATAATATAATGGCAACTTCGGATTTCAGTCTTTTCGATTCAGCAGATTTGCCCGATGCTACTTCCTACAAAATTGGTATAGTAGTTTCTGAATGGAACTCTGAAATCACTGATAACCTGCTCAAAGGTTGTACCCAAACTCTTTCGGATTGTGGTGTGCGATTAGACAACATCAGGATTCACCATGTTCCAGGCAGTTTCGAATTAGCCCTTGGTGCTCAAATACTTCTTGAAGCCCGCAAAGTAGATTGTGTGATTTGTCTAGGCAGTATTGTGCGCGGCGAAACTCCTCACTTCGAATTTGTGAGCTTAGCATGTGCCACGGGAATAAAAGATGTGACTTTGAAATTCAACAAACCTGTGGTGTTCGGAGTACTCACCGACGACAATATTTCGCAGGCTCGCGAAAGAAGTGGTGGCAAACATGGCAACAAAGGTGTTGAAGCCGCTATTACAGCCTTAAAAATGGTAGCTTTCCAGAAACAGGCTGGAGATGCCTGGATGGGAATGTAAAACTATCTCGAACTCAAAGATGCTCGTCGAGCACCTCTTCAATTCTTTCCATCTTACTTTCTGTGTAAACCCCACTCGTGGAGTAAACAATTTTTCCGTTTTCATCTAAAAGAAAGAAATATGGCAGCGCTTTATCCTTCATTTCAAGGGTAGATCCGTATGGTTCGAGTTCTCCTTTATAAAACAAAATATAGGGGAAAAGATCTTTGCGATTACTTTCTTTCAACTCCTTCATAGTAGCCTCGTAGGCTGCCTTCTTGAGCCCGATGTACATTGGAACTAACATCAAGTTTACATCGTACTTTTTATCAAACATTCCGCGTTTCAATACAAACTTGTCGTAAACCGGTTCATACCACGTCTTAAGTACATCTTCACTTTTAGAGCTGTAAGCCATTCCCACAAAAGTCATTTTTCCCTTCGTATCTGTGGGAATACTTTTGGCGCTACCTGTAAGCATTTCTCCGGTCAATTCTGGAAATACCTTGCCATCTGGTGAATATCTGGAAAAGGAGAATAGGGTGAAAACTATGAAAAGAAAGAAAATGTGTGTTTTCATATTAAACTTATTTCCGAGTGATCGTTCCAAAAACACCGTCAATTACTTTAGCCATTTTAGCAATATCTAGCGTTGAAATTGTATCAGTTGCCTTGTGATAATTGTCATTTCTATAAAACGAAGTGTCTGTAATCATTACTGCGCTAAATCCTGCGGCCCAATAATTCAGGTGATCCGAAAAATCGATACCCGAAACCCAGGCAGGCGCCTTTACAGATTTGCATTCAATCTCACAGACCGACTTAAAAAATCTTTTGAACCTCCGACCAAAAGCTCCATTGCCTGTCTTCTGAACTACTGCAATGTAATCGGCTCTTGAACCATAAAACAATTTCATCAAGCCAATCGGATAAGTTTGAGTTCTCTTTCTTTCGTCGAAATAACCTATCATTTCGATGCAAACCATTCCCAAGACTGGAACATTATTTTCTACTAAGTATTGTACATGTTTGAAACTACCCATACCCTGCGTTCGAAAAAAAGGTGGCTCTTCAAGTGTGTAAGCAACCAAATCAATACGATGATTGAGATTTTTTCCTTTGAGCATTCGACTCAATTCAAGAAGTGCCGTAGTGCCACTTGCATTATCATCTGCACCTGGTTGATCTCCGCATACATCATAATGAGCACCTACAATAATTCTTTCGCGATTTTGAATACCGAATGAGCAAAGTACATTACAATAACTCCTGCCATTTACAAAAAACCGCTGATACCAAACTGTGTCGGCGTAAAAACTAAATTGACTATGAATATATTCAGCGCTTTCATCAAGGCGTTCTACATTAGTATAAACTCTAAAATCGTTGGACTCTCCAACAAGTTGATTGAGATGAAAGAGCACAATATTTGTATCGCAAGACTGTGCGCTAATCTCTATGCAGATTAATAAAAACATCACCGAGAAAAACAACCGCATTTTACTGTGCAAGACCTAAAACATTTATCCCTTGCTCGAAAACTACATCGGTTGGTATGCCCGCCTTATTCAATTTTTCGATGTCCCCTTTCAGAACATCTCCAATAATAGCAGTTTCCTTTTGCCTCATTTCCACAGCTAGTCTGGAGCCATTACCCTGAAGTTCTATTATATCACCGGACAACTGATCGATGGCAGATTTCATTACTTCCAAATTGATTTTGTATTTTCCCGAATCAGCCATCCTTTCGAAGGCTCCTTTCGACTGAAGAAAATTAAAGGTCATCATGTTTGCTTTGCCATGAGCACTTGATGCTCCAAATCTGCATGAGCGGAAAATGCTCGCCAAAAAGGTGACATAGTTGTCCATCAGTGTTCCCTCGTTCAATTCGCCCTTTTCAAAAAGCTTTGTAACCAGCCATAGACCGAGAACATCTGCCTTCGCTTCTTCGAGCCATGCATGTTGTTCTCCCAATGTATCACTCACACTTTTTGTAGTACCCAACACATTTTTTATTCCCAACCCATGAGCTACTTCATGAAACATTACATTGCCAAAAAATGCTTCGAAAGTGATGTTAGCGCGCTGTTCATCTACAATCAATTCATCTGCTATGGGCATCAATATTTTGTCATACTTAGCACGCATTGCATTTTTCAATTGTGAGCGTCGAGTACCATGTTCTTGTTGAATCCCAGCATCATTCGGCAAATTTACTGCAATGGTTTTACTTCCTGCATTGCAATCGCCAGCATAGAATACTACGTCGAATGCCGCCAATTGAGACTGACTACCTACTTTATCTTTTTTGTAAACTGCATCCACCGGAAGTTCTTTTTGCAAACCGGGCAACAAAGCGGCATAGCGATCCAACTTTGCACTCCATTCTTTGTCCTTCACCAACACATAACTTTCGTGCGCCGCTCTGATACCCAACAACTGATCTTCGTAATTTTCAATTGGACCAATTATCAGATCAAGGTGGTTGCCTTTCATCCCCAACCATGCGACATCACTCGAATTGTAATTGTCGCTCAATAAAGCATCCGCCCTCATCTCCAAATAAAATTTCAGCTCTGCATCCGTTGTGATTTTTGATGCCTCTCTTAGCAAATCCGATGCACGAATAATTTCAGCTTTGAACGCATCGTGATACCAAATTGCATCCAATTGGCCATCCGTTTTTCGCGTCACTAAGGTGTAGGGATTAGTTTTTAGAGGATGCGACCAAGCTTCAAATTCTTCTTTGGTCATATCAGCAGGATAATAACCAGCGCCGTCAGGTTTTGCAGAAGCGCCTTTCAGAAAAGGCTTATTCCCTGCCAAGCGATCCCATGGACCATAATTTATAAGAGCAAAACTTCTGGCCGAAGTATCGGAAATGCCCTTCAAAAATTCTTCTTTAGAAGTTCCAGGAAGAGCTTCTTTCCAAAACAAATCATCCATTATCGACGCCGCTTCAATCATCAATTTCAATACTTGCTTCTCTTCATCCGACAATAAACTCATGTCAGTAACAAGTTTAACACGGGTGTATTTAGTTAAACTATCTGGCTGCAATAGTTGTCTCGTTGTAGAATCTGTAGTTGAACCTTTAGCGTTTTTTTCAGATGTGTTTTCACATGATAACATCGCAAAGCAAATAGCTATTCCGATAATACATTTTAGTGATGACAAATTTGTGATCATGGAACAGAAATTGTTAAGGTGTCCTTTTGCATTTGAAGTGATTCCTTTCCCTTGCGGGTGAGCGCATATCCACTTTTGAATACGATATAGCCCTCTAAGTATAGATTCGTGATTCTTTCGCCTATGTGGAGGCCAGCTTCATGATTAGAAATATCATATTGAATGCGGGTCCAAAAAGAAGACTCGAGATCAGACAAGTTGATGTGATTTCCCTTTGCGGATTTTTTGAAAATCTGAATTATGTCCAGAAGTACAAAATCGAATTTGTCGAGATACATACGTAGAATGAATTAGAATGGCCAATGGTAGTTGGATACAGTCGGGCAAGGTAGAATGAAAGTTCGATTCGACGCGGGTTTCAGCCCACCGAACTTGCTCACAACTTATCAACCCTCAAAAAGAACTCAAAACTTGACTAAAGAGGACCTATAACCCGGATTTTGCCGTAGGCTTCGAAAATCATAGTATCTTCACACTCAAATTTCTAATTATGCGAATAGCACTAATCACTCTAGGAACCCTGATTTCATCTGTTTGTTGTCACAGCCAGATCACTATAGAAAGTTCAAATTTACCGGATGCAGGAGATATACTTCTGCAGGTTCCTCATACGTTGCTCTCAGCATTTAACACTGAAGACACCGGCGCAGACTACGTTTGGACTCTCACAGAGGACGATATTCTAAATTTGGGAAATGGAACTCCTGTGAATTGCATAGACGTAAGTTCTACCCCCATAATATACCAATTCCTTTTCAACAACCCATTTGACCAAGAACACAATGCTGATTTTGCCTTTGGAGTAGATCAGTTTGAAGGTGGCGGGTTCACATTCGAAGATGTTTATGCTTATATGCAAAACAACGATGAACGTTATGCTATGGTCGGCCTAGGTGCCACTATTAATAGTATTCCGCTTCCTGCCCAGTCTGATCCAGTTGATGTTATTTATGAATTGCCATTGAATTTTGGAGACGGCAACACTTCCGATAGCGAACTGCTTTTTGAAATTCCTACTCTTGCGACTTATCAGCTTGTGCAAAACAGAGTAAACGACGTAGACGGATGGGGAACACTCTCCATTCTAGGATCTTCATTGGAAGTACTCAGGGTTAAATCTACCATTAATGCAACAGACAGCGTGTACATCGACGCTCTGCAATTTGGTCAAGCCATCGATCGACCAGAAAGTATTGAATACAAATGGATCAGCCTAGTTTCCAAAGTTCCGATTCTTCAAATTAATACAACTGCCGGAATTGTTACTGGAGTGCTCATTGCCCCTATGGTAATTGATGCTGACGGAGATGGATTCACAGTTGATGTAGATTGCAACGACAATAACGAGAATGTTTATCCCGGCAACGAAGAAATTGCGAATGACGGTATTGACCAAGATTGCGATGGTGAAGATTTTGTGAGTGTTTCTGAATACTCGACTGAGAATTTTTATGCTGTTTATTCAGCCAGCAATGACCACCTCAATGTGTTTATTCAAAATTCGCAGCAGGTACAAATCCAAATCTTTGATCAGACAGGTAAATTGGTGATCAATTCGAACATTGTAGGCGATGAAAACAGAATTTCAACAAAAGCTCTGTCTTCTGGTCAATACATCTCTATCCTCACTTCTGAATCTGGTAAAGTGAATCAAAGCAAATTTGTAAAAAACAATTAAGGGGGCCTTTAAAAACCTCTTTTATGTTCTGCGGTCGTCGAAGACAAGGTTCTTGACCTAAGTCAGGAAAGGCGCGAAACTTGACGCTTTGTAAGGGTTGGCGGCTTGGCATTGGACTTTTTTGCTCATATAGAAGTTGGTGAAAGTTGGCACTACTAAAATTCAAAGACAACACTTTGCGCATTGGTTGAACCCAGAATCCGCATTGGGATTCGCTGTGAATTGGTATAAACCCCAAAGATAACAAGTGCTCTCGCCAGATTTTTATACCGTTTATCCCGCATTACGCATTAGGGCAATTTTTGTAGAATGCGTGTGGGATTCTCAAATCTAAGCGATAGAATACTGCATTCATCGGCAAAATTAGGGTGCAATTTTTCTATCGCTTGATTTGGGTTTATGTATCTGTAATAGGCCAATTCCTTTTCGCTCCATTGGCCTATAACAGCTACTATGACGGCATTTACCGCTTCATGCAAGATGCTGCAGCGCATTGCCAAAAAAAAACTTCCAATGCGCAATGCAGCATGGATTCTTTAATAAACAGAATAGGTATTATCCCGAATCACGCGATGGACATATCGGAATTCATAGGTCGAACTATTACTTTGCTCCATCGTGTAGATTCGAGAATCCCGCAGCGCATTAACCTCAAGACACTTCCAATGCGCAGTGCGGGATTATTTGATGGTGTGTATTCATAAATCAAGAATAAAAATCGAGAAAGTGCTTATTATCAAAGGGGGTTAGCGCTGCAACAGATTTCCAATGCCGATTCTGGGTTAAAGAGCAAAAAAGACTTGCGCCAAAGTGCTGTTGCGAGAAGCCGCAATTTTAGTCCTTGATGAATTTTCTCACTACGATATTTCCGACTCTTGTTGTTGCCATTAGGAAGTAACTGCCGCTTTGCAATGCTTCCACATTCACCTGAGTGTGGTTGGAGTTTGGTTGAATTCTCAAAACAACTCGGCCTGTGATGTCTGATACTGTAATGGTCGAAATTAGATTGGGGCCTAGAATATTTAGTTCTGAATTTGTTGGATTGGGATAGATAGTGAAATCAAATATGCTTTGATCCTCAACTCCTACTAACATGCAACAATCAGCACCTGGGGCAAGGAGTTCAAAAGACTCAACCCAATCTCCATCCTGGTAGTAGCAACGAAGCCAATGCCCTATGTCAATGCACGTTTGTGCTGTTGGGTGTCTCCAACCTTGCCGAACATTGCCTATTCCTTCTATCCATTCTTCCACAAGCAAATAATATCCAGATTGATTGTCAGAATATTGAAGCGTCCATTTGTTGCGCTCGCTGCCATCACCGAGTGTGACGGGTTCAACGGAAATTACAGTTAGCTGCACTTGCTCTTCCTCTGATTCAGGATAACAATGGTCCAGTAAAATGGTGTCGCCAACTGCAAGTGTAAAGTCAAACCAAAGTTTTTCTTCATCGCTTATTGACTGACGATAGAAATATTTTCCAGCATCTTCACGCAACAGAAATGCGTCATTCAAAATTATACCCCCGGTGCAATAGCCGAAACCGGAGAATTGTAAATACAGCGTGTCATTTACATTCACAGTATCTGAAATGGCCAGTCCTGTAGGTGTATTGTACACAAACTCACCTATTATCCAAGAGCCACTTCCTTCAACCCAAATACCGTTCTGTGCGATCGGCAAAAGGTCTTTTTGACCTAACGTAACAACTGAGGAAAGCCAAAAAATAGCAAGTAAGAATTTTTTCATGTAATTATTGTTTTACAAAGGCTTCACTAAGTAGGTCAACACGTGCATTGATACAATTCAAAAAATAGATACCCCAAGGCAAATTTGAAATTATAAATGACGTAAACATAATCTGAGCAAAATCTCCTTGATGCATTAGTTGGCCGTGCTAATTAAATATTAGAACTTTCCAGATCTCTCTTACAGAAAATTGTATTGAGTACTTTCGTTGGCCGGGTTTGGAAAGATGTGCAGAATTTCCAATTATTCAAACTTTAACCCAGAATCCGCATTGGAAGATCAAGTAACATTGGTGCAATTTGCTACAATTTCGGGTTTGGTCCAAACGTGAAAGAGGTTTTGAGTGGTCCCCTCGTAAGATGGCCACAGGGATGTCGGCCTTTTAGAATACCCTGCAATTAGTCGCAGCTATACTCCGTGTTAGCAGGATTCGGATCACAGAAATTGTGAAATTTAGTGTAATTGCCATAAATCAAGGCTTTGAAATTGGCATTTTGATTTTGTGCTCCGGCAGCACGGAAAGGCACATTTTGCAACTGCTTTAAAGATCTCGAAGCAAACAAACCAATGCCGTTGGCCAAGTTGGTATAGGAAGGTCGTTCTTGAACAATTCCAGTAACAGGGTCGCTCACATTCATATATGTATTCAACTCTTCATTTGCCATTGCAATTCTAAAATCCAGGGCTCGAGTAGTGAAATTGTCGAAGTAGCCAACCTGCCTAGTCACATATGCATTCACAGGAATCTTACTTCCAATAGTAGCAAAAAATGATTCTCCATTAAACTCAATTTCTTGTTGCGAACCGGTAAGAACGTCGGTTCCTACCTCCAATTCTCCAACGCTGTAGTCAATGTATTTTGCCACAGGGCCTCCTACAGGAATTGTATGTTCTAGATCGGCCCACAGTTGCTCTGTGTAATGAAAACGAATGGTTACATCATATCGAACCACATTCTCTGCTGCGAGCCAACGGATTTTTACCGATTCCTTGTATGTGAAATTTAATCCTGCTCCTTCTTGAGCCATTAAAATCGTGTTGTCTTGCTGCGGTTGTGTAATGATCAAATCTTGGGCACGCACAAGATCTGTTTCTGCGAACACATCAACTTTATCTACAAAATCAATATTCAGACGATAAATAGACTCTTCATTGAGACCCGATGGTGTTGAAACAAAATATACTGTCTGCTCAGGTCCGTAAAAAATTCCATTCCCTTCTTTATTTGAAAGTTCTATTGATTCCAATGTCAAGGTATTCACCAAATCTCCATCATTCCATTCCTGAATTGTGGCCACGAACTCACCCTCTTCGTATTCTGAACTATCGCGGATAGTCGCATAATCCAAATTATTTCCTTCGCCAAGAAATGTCTTATTGATTTTCACCCATTGAGTATCAGCTGCCGGATCAAGCAAACCAAGCACAATTGAAGTTTTCAAATATGGCGCATTGAGCTCCACTTCGGTAGAACAACTTGCTACTAACAAAACCAAAAAAGCGTATAAAATGAACTTTAATTTCATATCTATTCTTCCTGTTCAGGGTTAATCCCAGGTTTTGCAGTTGGAATCTATTACGTCCCTAAAAGTCTGTAGCGACAGGCACTTTCTCTATTTTCTATTTTACCGTATGTATCCTACGCTTTCAAATAAAAACCTTGCGAGAGCACCCGCCCTTATTGCCTTTCAGCGTTCCATCTGCCAAATGTGGGTTTATTTTAATCATCAAAAATAGTCCGATTCTCCTTGTTTTGACCACAACAATCGATCAATAGTTGCAATTCCAATGTGCTTTGCAACTAGTCTTGTAAGAATTTCATCGTATCGATTCCATCTGCATACTCCCATAAATCAGGTTTTTGGGTAGTTCCAAATGGCAAGAAACCATGACCGGCAATACATTGTATTTGTTCGGATTGCGAATCTAGTTCCCTCTTAAGCTCAGAAGGATTAACATAATATTCAAAGTAGATGCTACCTGTGGGAGAGGCCAAAGCTTTATCATTTCTCAAAATCAAAAATCCATTGTCGAGTAAGTCTTCTTGATTCAGCAACCAGACAGCCTTGTTGTAATCGTAATTGTTTGCGTATTTGTTGTGATTTACAATTTCGTTAAAATCGAAAATACCCTTGAAAAAAAGATCCATTTCATATCCTTCAGGCAGATATATTTTGGTGATACTCCGACAGCCCAATCCAAAATAGTCGAACATATCATGTCCCAAACTCACCAACTCTTCTTTGGTTTCGGTTCCATCTAAAACTGCAACACTATTTCTGCTTTTGCGGATAATGTGGGGAACTTCGCGAAAATAATATTCAAAGTATCTGGAGGTATTATTGGATCCCGTAGCGATAATCTTGTCAAAACCGGTCAGTTTTCCAGTGTTCAATTCCGTTTGATCTTTCCACCGTTGATCCCAACCTGCAAGCATGTCGAGCAGCGCAGGAATCAATACTTCATCTTCAGATGAAAGTCGGATAATTGCCTTGTGTCCACTGATTAAAACGCTCAAAACGTCGTGAAAAGCAACCAATGGAATATTTCCTGCCCCAATTATACCTACCGCCTTTCCCGTAAAACTGTCGGCTATTTGATACGGTGCGAGCCACTTTTTTAAATTATCCTCGGTCAGAAGATTTGTCCAAGCCTTGAAGGACTGGAGGGTGTTTTTTTCGGTAAACCATCCATTTTGTTGGGCTGCTCGGCTAAATGTTTCCTCCCAGGTCAAGAACTCAACTTCGGTCATTCCTGAGCCAAAACCACTCCATCCTGCTCCGGAAGAGAGACTTTCCATGGCTCGGCCCAACTGAACAAATGATGAAATCCGCTGTTCTCGTGTCATGTCAATTGATTTAAAATAGATATTTTTGCAGCGCGAAATTAAAACCCTTTGAGGGATTGACTTAGAAAAAGGAGAGTACGATGGCTATCATGATTACGGATGAATGTATTAACTGCGGCGCTTGTGAACCCGAATGCCCTAACCATGCTATATATGAAGGTGGTGCAGAATGGAAATACGCTGAAGGAACCGGACTTCATGGCATCATCAACATAGCGGGGGAAGAGCAGGATTCTGACAGCTCTAAGGTACCCGTGAGCATGGATGTTTATTATATAGTTTCTGATAAGTGTACCGAGTGTGTTGGTTTTCACGACGAACCGCAGTGTGCCGCTGTATGCCCTGTAGATTGCTGTGTAGACGATCCCGAACACAGAGAAACGAAAGAACAACTTTTGGCGAAAAAAGAGTTTATGCACCTTTGATCCTTGGTGCACACTTAAATTTTTGTTTTTTCGTTCATAAGGTGACCTATGAAAATCCGGTTAATGAAATCATCCTTTTTAATCATTGCTATTGCCTTAGCAGCGAGTGTCAATGCCCAAAATCTGGTTGCCATTGAAGACTCCATAGCTTTTCACCATGAAATCCTTCGCAATACCGTGTCAGATGATCTTCGGAAAAAAGCCTCTGAAAAAATGAAGGGGTTTTTCATGGATGCATTTACTACCGCAGAGTGCTTTGATTTCGGCTTCGAAAAACTCCAACTTTGCAAAATCACTAGCGACGACAAAAGGGTTCGATTGATCAATTGGAATGTCTCGATGATGGATGGCACTCATGAATATGTGTGTTATGTTCTTTTAAAAAATTCAAAAACTAAAGTTTTCAGTTGGACTGAACTTACCGACAATGCCAGGCAAACCGAAAAGGTAGAGACAAAATACCTCACTGCAGAGAAGTGGTATGGCACTTTGTATTACGAGATCATTCCTATGGGCAAAAAAAAGAAAAACGATTCGTATACGCTTTTAGGATGGGATGGCTGTGATAGACTTACCACCAAAAAAATAATTGATGTGCTCAAAATAAACGGGGACAAACTCAGATTTGGAGAGGAAGTATTTAAGAGCGAACTAAAACACTCCAAAAGAATTGTTTACGAATACAGCGATGAAGTGAGTGCTTCGGTGAAATATTATCCTAGAAAAAAACACATCGTATGTGATCACTTATCCCCAAGAAATCCTTTGATGCAGGGGATTTTTGCTGACTATGGACCCGAGGGCACTTATGATAGATGGATTCTCGAAAATGGAAAATGGATCTTCGAGGAAAATATAGATGTGAGTTCCTATACTGAAGACGATAAAAGGCCCTTTAGCCTCCCAAAGCTCTAAAAACCCATTCTGCCGCCACCGAAAATCAAACGTACTTCCGTGGCTCCGTATCCATATTCGTTGTACGGTGCGTCCATAAATGTGGCATTGGGGTAATATGAATTCAACATCTTTCTGATCTCAGCACGAAGCACGCCTTGCCCTACTCCGTGGATAAAAACACATCTCGGTATTTTTCTCTCTTCTGCTATTCGCAACATCCTTTCAAAATGCTCAAGTTGAATCTGCACCATTTCATAATTGGTCAATCCTTCATGTGCATCGACAAGTTCGTGTATATGAAGATCCACTTCCATGATTTCCCCTTTTCTGCGATCTGTAGTGGCTTTTCGATTGTTGTACATCACCTTGAACTCATCTTCAGCCGCTTTGGCAAGGCGGGCATCAATATTTCGTTCGATGAGATCGCTAATCTCAGGCTTCACTTTATCATACGCCAATTCTTCGTTCCTTCTATCGGAAATAGGCACCAATTCGGATACCGGATGGGGATATTCGAATCCACTCTCATCCTTCACCATCACCATACCTGGAGAAGGAAATCCTGTAATAGTTCCCTCGCCTGCTTCGTTTAAAAAGCGCACCCGATCTTTTATGTGAAATTCCAGAGACATGAGTGCAAATTTAATTTCTTCTGGCTCTCAGAAAAGGATAATACCGTTTATGCCTATAAAATAGTTTGGGCTATTCAACCCAGAATCCGCATTGGGATTCGCTATGAAGTGCTAAACCCCAAAGATAGCAAGTGCTCTCGCAAGATTTTTATTGGGTGGTGTACAGTCATACATCAAGAATAAAAATCGAGAAAGTGCTTGATATCAAAGGGGGTTAGCGCTGCAATAGATTTCCAATGCGGATTCTGGGTTTAATAAGCAGAATTGGAATAAATTCGAGGCCTTGTCGAAATTATCTTATCCAATGAAACAAAATCAACGCTTCTCTAGACTCATTTTATTGTTCTGCTTGGCCGTCATTCTAAGTTTTCCGGCACTTGCTCAAAAAAAGACAATCGACAAACTGGATAAAATGTTTGCGAAAAGTCTCGCGGATTTTAATGTCCCGGGAATGTCAATTTCCATAGTGAAAAACAATGAAGTTGTACTATCCAAAGGATATGGAGTCAAAAATGTTGAGACAGGTGAAGTTGTTGACCAAAATTCACTCTTTTCGATTGCCAGCAATACCAAAGCTTTTACTAGTGCTTGCCTAGCCATTTTAGTAGATCGTGGAAAAATAAAATGGAGCGATAAAGTGCGTAAATACCTACCCTACTTTCAGCTCTATTCGCCTTATGTTTCAGAAGAAATGACCATCCGTGATCTACTTTGTCATAGAAGCGGCTTAGCAACATTTAGTGGAGATCTCATTTGGTATGGCACCACATACAGTCGCGAGGAAGTAATAAGGAGGGCAAGTGGATTAGAGCCAAAATATGGGTTCCGCGAAGCATTTGGATACCAGAATATCATGTTCATAGCGGCAGGCGAAATAGTAGAAGTTGTCTCGGGAAAAACATGGGATGAATTTGTGAGAGAAGAGATTCTTACACCCTTGGCCATGAATGAAACGAATACAAGTATTCGCGAGTTTACAGTTGGTGCCAACATCGCAATGCCACACAATGAAAGAGAAGGCAAAAACGTAAAAATAGACTATGTCAACTGGGATAACATCGGCGGAGCTGGCAGCATCAACTCCAGTGCAAATGACATGAGTAAGTGGTTGATGCTCCAATTGAACAAGGGCAAGTGGGGTGAAAAAACTATTTTTCAAGAAGATCGAGCATACGAAATGTGGGAAAATCAAACACCCAGATCAATTGGTCAATGGCAACGACAGAATATGCCCTCAAGGCACTTCTCGGGTTATGCACTCGGTTGGGAGATCATGGACTACCATGGCTATAAGGTTATTTCGCATGGAGGAGGATATGATGGCATGATTTCCAAAACAATGTTTGTCCCTGAATTGAACCTCGGATTTGTAATTCTAACCAACAATATCAACTACCTCCCAAGTTGTTTAAGTTTTGAGATTTTGGATGAGTACATTGGATTGAATTCAAAAGATCAAATCGATTGGATGAAGATGTTTCTGGATTTTAAGAAAGCAGATGAAGAGGGAATGCTGGCAAAGGCAAAGGCTGATGAAGACGCCAGGGTAAAGGATACTAAACCCTCCAAATTGCTTGAGGAATATGCAGGCGTCTACACAAGTGAGATTTATGGCGATGTAGAAGTGAAGCTCAATGGACCCAACGAACTTACCATAGACTTCAAACCAACCGCATTATTCAAAGGAAGTCTTACGCATTACCATTATGATTCATTCGAGCTCAAATGGACTACCAGCATGATGTTGCCATCAGGCAAGGTAACGTTTATTTTGAATGCAACCGGAAATGTGGAGGAGATGAAGGTATTTGTCGAAAATCCAGATTTTGATTTTACCGAATTGAAACTTCTGAGATCTAAGTAATTGGTATTATAGCTATTACATCTTTCCAGTTTAATCTAGAATCTTGAAACGCTATCGCAAAAAACTTCTTATATTTGCGGCCTCAAAAAAAATGTCATCGTAGCTCAATTGGATAGAGCATCGCACTACGGATGCGAAGGTTTGGGGTTCGACTCCCTACGGTGACACGAGTAGGAATAATTCTACAGCCCAACAAAGACGCTAACTTCGGCGTCTTTTTTTTTGGACAATCTTTTGGTCAAACAGTTGCCTAGAAACCAATATTAACCCAAATCAAGCGATAGAAAAATTGCTCCCTAATTTTGCCGATGAATGCAGTTTTCGATCGCTTAGATTTGAGAATCCCGCACGCATTCTACAAAAATTGCCCTAATACGTAATGCGCGATTAATAAGCTGTATTTAAGGGGACCTCTAAAACCTCTTTCACCTTTCGACCAAATTCGAAATTATGACAAAGATGTATGAATTCTTTCGGGACAAATTTGGTTGAAACGCGAAAGATGTTTTTAGAATTTCCAAAAGTCATCAGTATATTTCAAAAGCATGGCGCACTCTGTGTAATACCAATGTTACCTAATCACAGTCAATGGTCCCTATAATTGTCTACTCAACTATCAACTTCTTCGTCACACTCATTCCTTTATGCGATATGATCATTGAATAAATTCCTTCATCAAGCGAGGAGATATCTAATCCTATGCCGGGCATCACATTTTTACTCATTACAACTTTACCCGTGATGTCATATATGACCATAGATGCGTTCGATGGAATGCCTCTGATTGAAATGAAATCATTGGCGGGATTCGGATACAATGTATAGTTGGCTGAAGTGCTAACACTTTCATGCTCCATAGTGGTTACCATCGAACACAAACCCATCACTTGAATTGGAACGTTACTGCTCGTTTCCGAATCATTTCCGAGTTGCATTTCATTGTTCCAACCCCAGGCCCAAACCGTGTCATCATTTCTTATAGCAAGGCTATGAAATGAGCCGCATTCGATTGCCACAATGTTACTTAAGGTCTCAATCTGAATAACTACATTACTTGTGGTGTTGTTGCCTATGCCTAGCTGCCCAAATGAATTGTCGCCACAAGTCCAAACTGTACCATCATTCTTAAGAAATGCCACAAAACTTCCGCCGTCATCTATAGAAATCACATCTGAAATGCCTGGGACTTGAATAGGAGAATAACTATGATCAAATGTTCCGTTTCCTAATGCACCCTATTCGTTATATCCCCAAGCCCATACGCTACCGTCTGCTTTGAGCGCATAGCTTGCTAAATCCGAGCTTGCGATTTCTATTACTCCCGTTAAACCGGGAACCTGTGTAGGAGTGAAAAGGTATATGTTAAATCCATTGCCCAATGCCCCATAGAAACCTGTTCCCCAAGCCCATACGGTGCTGTCATTCTTCAGAGCCATGCTGCGCTCAAATGCTGCTTCGACTGCAATGACAGCAGTCAGACCCTCAACTTGTGTTGGTGTTATGGTGGGTGTGTTGGAAGTCGTTCCGTTACCTATTTGTCCCCAAGCATTATAACCCCATGTCCAAACAGTACTATCATTTTTTAATGCAATACTATGCATCGAGCCATCTATAGCCTTAACACTGCTTAAGCCAGTTACTTGTATAGGACTGTTGGTGCTTATTTGATCACCAATGCCCAATTGGCCATAATCATTATTTCCCCAAACCCAGAGCGTACTATCACTTCTGAGCGCCATGCTATGAGATCTTCCACATCCGATCGAAATAACATCGCTGAGACCTAAAACCTGAAGGGGTGATCCAATGTCTAAGTTATTTCCATTTCCTAATTCGCAATAAGAATTAGATCCCCAAGCATTCACAGTGCCATCTTCGCATCGGAAAAGTGAATGGTAAAAGCCGCCAACCATGTTCTGAGCTTTTGCCATGCTGACAAATCCTTCTGCGAAGAAACAGAAATAAAGTGAGACAAGAAACAAAGGGAATCGCATCGAGCGTTTCAAAGCTGAATTTGTTGAAGGCGTATTTGTATTAACCGCGCCAGGTAATTGAAGTATAACTTTATTCAATGGTATGAGTTTTTTGCCTATGATTATTAAATGATCTTATACCGTTTTGGTATCTGTAATAGTCCAATACCTTTCACTCCATTGACCTAAGACAGCTACTCTAACGGGATTTACCACTTCGTGCATGAAGTGGTATTATTTGATTATCACGATCGCCTGATGCGCTATTGTATCTTTATACTGCACAGCTAATGTGTAAATTCCTTCAGAAAGATGCGCAACATCCACTGATATGTTTTGCCTGACTTGAGCGGATTGCCAAACCCATTTTCCTGCATGGTCGATAATAGAAAGTAGAGTAACATCTCTTAAAACATCATCTTTGAAGCGAATGAAAATTTGGTCGCAGGCGGGATTGGGATAAACTGTCACGACAGGATTGTTGCTGCCATTCTCCAAAACAGTATTCACATCATCAATAAGGAATCGACTGGCTGAGAAATACCTAGTATAATTGGCACCTTGAACATTACTTCCGGCCAAAACGATTTTCCCATCAGCTTGCTGAATTATTTCTTCGCCGTAATAAACACCGGTGCTGTTCTGAGTAGTTGAATAGCCGTCTTCATTGCCAAAGGACATGTCTTGTATTCCATCAGCACTGTATTTAATAAGCAGACCAGGTACCACCAGTCCCAATCCGTGATAAAGACCGCCTAGCATAATGTTGCCATCTTGCATCACCACCATGCTCTGAGCGCGGTCAGTGTCTGGCAGGCCGGAAGTAATAAAGCCATCAATGCCAAAAGTGCTGTCAAGTTCACCATCTGGTGTTACGCGCACCAGTAATGCGTCTAAACCTGTGTCGAGGGTGCTTGTAGAACCAGCCATGAGTATGCTCCCATCTCCTTGTAAGGCGACTGCCATGGGACTAGCCCCGCTTTCTGACACATCATAGATTCCAATACCTTCTTCGGCAAAAGTGTTGTCATAACTCCCGTCCAAATTCAAACGGATGAGCATACAACGACCTTCGCTCCATTCGTTTTCGTTCAGATACGAGTCATTCCCTGCAATTACAATTTTGCCGTCCGGCTGTTGCACTGCATCAAAAGCACCAGCGGTTTGTTCTGATGGCTCCCTTATCCAGATTCCATCTCCATCGAAGGTAATATCCAAATCACCGGAAGGGGTGAAACGCACCGCTGTCCATCTGTTCACACCGATTGCAGAATTTCTACCGAAGCCCAATACCAATATGTTGCCATCGGCCTGTAATAAAATACTTCGCGGCCTGTTGAAGAATGAACAGGGCGCAGTTTCCATTGAGCCTGCGGTGCCAAAGTCTGTGTCAATGGAGCCATCTACATTGAATCTTGTAATGGTATAGGATGATTCAAAGAAATCAGTGCAGTAGACACACAAGAATTTTCCATCCGGTTGAATAACCAATGACCTTGCTTCTTCATGGTGAGTGGCATCGAACAATAAATCGCCAACCGCTATACCTGCGCTGCCAAACGACTCGTCTAGCGCACCATCCGTATTGAGACGCACCAAGGTGGGTCGATACAAACCATCTATCTCAGCTTTACCAAACAACACTAGTTTTTGGTCCGTTTGAAGAGCAATGCTTCGGCAATAGTTGTTGCCTTCACCCAAGTCAATATCGGCTAAGCCACCTGTGCCAAAACTGATATCGAGGTCTCCTGCGTTTTGTGCATGGGTGTACCCGAAACAAAGAAAAAATGTAATGAGGGATGAGAAGTATTGTTTTTTCATATTATTTTATTATTTGGAAACTGCAATTAGAGCATTAATTTGTGATTGCTGCTGGGCCAGCAAAACTTTCAATTCTTCAATAGACTTTTCCAATTCCGTAGTTTCAATTTTCATGGCTGAACCAGCATTCTTCAAACCAGTATTTTCGACCATGAGTTCTTCAATCATCTGCTGCTGTTCTTGCATACCTTTCACTAGCGGCATTACAAAATCTGAGTAGCGAATGGAGTACAAATCGTTTGCATTATCTGGAATCTGCACTCCACTAAAATCATAACCTAACTCTTTGGCCGCCTGCTCCACTTCTTGCGCAAGGAAGCCAGTCATCTTTATTTTTTCTATATCGTATTTGCCTTGCCAGTCGCCTTCGTATTTCTCTTTGTCGGCATGCACCATTTCATTCTCGCGGTGAATGTTGAGGTTGTATGTAACAGGTCGCAGTTTGGCAATGAAGTCCAGACCAGGAACGTCGTCCTGCACATTGTCTTTGATGCGCGCATCGCTGTATGTGCTCCAGCCAACTTGACCCGCAATCACGCTGACGCTGGTGTTTCCAATCTCAACACGATTGCTTGCATCTACCACGCCACCTGCTGCACGGCCAAGGCAGGTTGTATTGTCCAGAGTTAACACATCAAAATATGCACTTCTGCCCACTGCTGTGTTGTTTGTTCCTGTGGTATTGTTGTACAACGCTGCGTAGCCAAACGCTGTGTTTGAAGTTCCTATGGTATTGTCACTTAAAGCGATGTAGCCACAACCTGTGTTGTTGTTGCCTGTTGAATTAACCGTTAGAGATTGATAACCAAGTGCCGTATTGTAGTTGCCCGTATTGTTGGCCGCATTGGTCAACCCTCTGAGTGCTTCAAAGCCAACTGCTACAGAATAATTTGTGTAGGATGCGTTGGTACTGTTGGCATAACGCATCGCATTATAACCAATGGCTGTGCCGTTGCTTCCGCCCACATTGGTGTAGAGTGCATTGGTTCCGCTGGCAGTATTGCGATTGCCCACGTTGTTGGAGGTAAGTGCCTGGTGTCCATTGGCAGTATTGAATACACCCGAAATATTGTCTGCGAGTGCACCCATTCCGCTGGCAGTGTTGTAGTCGCCATCTATGTTGGAAGTAAGTGCATCCCTGCCAATGGCCGTGTTGCTTATGCCGATCGTGTTAGAATAAAGTGCGTGATATCCCGCAGCGGTGTTATCTGCTCCGAAGTTGTTGCCTATGAGTGATTGATAACCAAGTGCCGTATTGTAGTTGCCGGTGTTGTTGGCAGCCGTGGTAGAACCCCTGAGCGCTTCATAACCGACGGCTACAGAATAATTTGTGTATGTTGCGGTGGTACTGTTGGCATAACGCATCGCATTATAACCAATGGCTGTGCCGTTGCTTCCGCCCACATTGGTGTAAAGTGCATTGGTTCCACTGGCAGTATTGCGACTGCCAAGGTTTGAGGCAAGTGCCTGGTGTCCACAAGCAGTATTGAATACTCCCGAAATATTGTCAGCGAGTGCACCCATTCCACTGGCAGTGTTGTAGTCGCCATCTATGTTGGAAGTAAGTGCATCCCTGCCGATGGCCGTGTTGCTTATGCCGATGGTGTTAGAATAAAGTGCGTGATATCCCGCAGCAGTGTTATCTGCTCCGAAGTTGTTGCCCCAGAGTGATTGATAACCGAGTGCCGTATTGTAGTTGCCCGTATTGTTGGCAGCAGTGGTCGAACCCCTGAGTGCTTCATAACCGACGGCTACAGAATAATTTGTGTAGGATGCGGCGGTATTATAAACATAACGCATCGCATTAAAACCGATAGCAGTGCCGTTGCTTCCGCCCACATTGGTGCAGAGTGCATTGGTTCCATGGGCAGTATTTGAGTTTCCTGTTGAATTCGCGTTGCCTGACAAGTATCCATAAAAAGTGTTGTGCAGCAAATGATCAATCCTACCAGCTTTCTGATTGTTCACTCTTATGTTGAAAGGGACATTGTCCGTTGTTCCGATAAAGCTCGTGGTATCAATAGTGGCAGCGTTTCCCGTTTTGCTCCATGCTTCCGTAGCATTATCTGCTTGCTCGGCATGAAGGGCATAAGGCACACTCATCATTTGCTGTGTTCCCATATCTACAAACCCATTACCCATATCCCCCTCAACTCTCAAATAACGATTTCCACTATCCCAGTCAACAGAAGTCATACTTCCTTGTAACACTGTTCCATTTCCAATCACACAATTTATCAAACCAAATTCATTGGTAACGAGCGGCTGTGCTTCTTGATATTTAATCAAAGTGATTCCTGAAAGTGTGGTTCGTATTGTGAACTTGATGTTGGCGTTTTGGTTGACCATGATGTCGCCTTCAGCATTGCGAATGACTGCCTGATAGTTGAAACCTTGGGGGACTTGAGCCGCAGCCACAATCGAAATTGTGAGTGCCAATAGAAATGCAGACAAGTGTTTCAAAGTGCTGTAGTTTTAATTACAACAAATGACCGTCATAATAAGGTGCTTTGGATTACCCAAAAAGGGTCAAGGGATCGGTCAAATAAATTTCTCATTTAACACCTTTTTCACCAATACATTATTGTCGTTCCCGTGCAGCTTAGCATAGATAAGTTTCATGTGAGAGCGAATTGTTAAAAATAAAGTTTGAGATACGAATGAACTGCCTTTCTTGAAAAGATGCATAAACACGAAATCGCAGATCTACCTCAAAATATTCTCAGACGCACTAGCGAACGCCTATTACAGATAAGTTCTGGCTTTTAATTTTCTGTGAGTCTTAGAAACTAATTTTGCAAATATTCCCTCACAATAATCGATTTTGTTGTCGCCGATTTTTCTCTGAGCAGAGCAACTTTATTATATTCATCAGAGCTTGTAAATTTTTGGAGTTCCTCAATTGAATCCCATTCAATAATTATCAGTCTGTTCGGATTCCAATCTCCTTCTAGTGGAATAACTTTCACATCAGGGTCTTCCTCAAATGCCATTCCACCAGAACGGACCAAATATTTCCCGCCACACTTTTGAATTATCGGTTCTATATTTATTCTGCACTGCTCGTATATAATTGACTCATTTACAGTAATATCAAGCACAACAAATATTTTTTGGCTTTACTTCTTCTTCTTGGATCTGAGCTTGAATAGAAATTGCACGAAAAAGTAGACCAATTACTGAGCAATGAATTTTATACCAATTCTGCTTCTTAACTTTCATCACTGTCTCTAAAATTATTTTTTTAGCTTTATGGTAACATCTGCCATTTGACCTATTAAATATGAGCGCTTTTTATTCCTCCTAGACTCATGGTGAATGTTTTCTTCCGTAAAAAAACACCCTACATCGTCACCGTTGCCTGCAACCACTTATTCCAACCTTTCTCTTCATAAGTGATCAATACCATCTTGTCCTTAGAAAAGCCAAGACTGATATCCGCCGTAAAACGATTTGTGGTGAATAGCTCCACACCTGCAGCGATGTAATAACCGAATCCAAATTCTGTTCGAGGTTGATATGTTATGATTTGGTTCGGATTATTGGCTCCAATCATAAGCTCATAAGTCCTATCACCCACAGTCACTTCATTTCCCATAACCTTGGTCCCCAAAACACTACCACCCATCTGAATGTAAAAATTCAAAAGATCATTAATCATAAATCCTTGTCTATATCCCAGATTAAAGTTCAAGCGATCTTCTTTGCCAACAATCTGAAATAATCTCACATCTGCTTGTCCATTTTGTGGAATGGGGGTTCCAACAAATTGAATGGTGAACTGATCAATAGCCCTGAGCCTCGCCACATTCGTATTAAACACAAATGCCGCATCCCTGTTGAAAGAAAACTTCAATTGAAAGCCAAGAAGAAACGCCGGATTGTAACGCATCAGTGTTGGATAGGCATCGGAAGGCAGAAAAAAATTCGTACTCCCGAAATATGAATTGATGTAATTCGTTTCATTAAAATTCAAATTCAACCGCTGCTCAATGTCAAAACACTGTACATCATTTGGATCCTCAAGCAAATTATAAGCACAAGTTCCATTATAAAAATTGCCTGTCTTTTTTGAACCGACATATCCACCCAGATTCAATCCTATACTCCAACCTCTGTATGGATCTACTTCCTCTTGATCTTCCTCCTCTTCTTCATCATCAAAAGTGAACAAATTCAGACCTCCTGAATAAGAATATCGTCCATTCGCATTTTTGCTTTGGGCGAAAATGGCAGAGCTGACTCCACACAGTAAAAGGAATAAAATGATCTTCTTCATACTCTTTTCTTGATATGCGAATGTAATGAAATGCCTTTAAACCCCGATTTTGCAGATGCAATCTATTGAACACTGAAAATTCAATTGTTTAAGGAACACTCCCTTACCTTGCGTAATGGCCTCATAATCTTTAAAAACAGAATCAGCATGAGAAATCTATTGCGAGACGTACCATCTTAGGATTTTAGCTCTTCATCACGATTCCCGATGCGGATCCTAGGTTTACTGGCATTTACTACTTCACGCTTATAAAAATGAGTTGGACTATTTAAATCAGAATTGGAATAACAAGTACTGTGCACAGAAAGGCGTGCTAATATTTGGCCTAAGGGTACATAAAAATCGATCTTTAGCGTCCATATTCCGAAAGTTTGATATGATTTACGCTGTTACAGATATAGAAACTACTGGTGGTCATGCCTCTGGTAATGGAATTACAGAAATTGCTGTAATTCTTAGCGATGGAAAAAAGATCATAGACACTTTTCAAAGCCTTATCAAGCCTAGTGTATCTATTCCTCCTTACATCTCTGCACTTACCGGAATTACCAACGAAATGGTGCGAAGAGCTCCTGAATTTGATGACATTGCGGATGAGCTATTCGATTTTTTAAATCAAGGTGTTTTTGTAGCTCACAACGTAAACTTCGATTATTCTTTCATCAAAGAATCCTTTTCAAGTTCGGGAATCGATTGGAAACCCCAGCGAATGTGTACTGTGCGCTTGAGCAAAAAAGCTTTTCCGGGAATGAAAAGTTATGGTCTAGAAAACTTGTGCAGGCAAATGGAAATACGCAACCTAGCAGCCCACCGAGCTCATGGTGATGCTTCTGCCACTGTTGAACTCTTGCATCGCTGCCTTGAGGAGTTGAGTGAAAAAGACGTTTTAAAGTTCGTAACACGTTCTTCTCCTGAAATCTATTTGCCCAACAACGTGAGCCTCGAAGCATTTCAAAAACTACCCCAAGTTACGGGAGTCTATTTTTTGCTCGATCGTCAATTGAAGCCACTATACATCGGTAAAGCCCGAAATATTAGAAAACGAGTGCAACAGCATTTCTCTCAAGGTCTCGAAAGTTCCAAGCAGCAAGACTTCCTAAAAGAAATATATAACCTCGATCATATTCTCACCGGAAATGAACTCATCGCTTTACTGTTAGAAGATCAGGAGATCAGAAAACACTGGCCAAAACACAATCGAGCTCAAAAAAGAAGACCTCGAAAACTATCGGTGATGCAGTACACCGATCAAAACGGTTTTGACCGACTTGCGATTTATGAAAACGAATCTAAATCCGGTGCAATTAAACTCTTCAACAATAAATCTAATGCCCACAACTGGCTTCTCGAAATAGCCGATTTTGCCGGCCTCAACCACAAACTGATTGGACTGCCATTTGAACTAGCCAATGAAGTTCTTCCAGATCGATTAACACACAATCAATTGCTCCGAGATGCACTAAAGGAAGCCGCCATAAGGGAAACCGTTTACGTGATTTTATCTGAAGGTCGCACCAAAGAAGAATATGGTTTTATTTTTACAAATCAAGGAAGTACTGTTGGATATGGCTTTGTGCCAATTGATGTTCAAATTTCCAAGGTTTCGCAATGGGAAGAATGGCTCATCCCCCTCTCACCCTCGGAAAGTACACACGGAATCATCAACGCCTATATCGAAAAACCAAAAGGCATGAAAGTTCTTTCCTTTCGTCAGGGTGAATTGAGCATGATCAACGAATAATTGATATCTTATCCATTTCGGATCAAAGACATTTTATCAAAAACTTGTTCAAAATCTGAGATGCCTTGTATGTCTCAACTACCTTTTCCAAAAGCCCATCTCCAGTGATTATGTTTGGTGACAGCTCCTTCCAATAATAAAACTGCTTATTGAAAATAAAAGGACATTTTTCCGCCGCACTTCGAAATTCAGGTGCAATTATTTTGTTCACATCGCCCTGCAGTTTACCGCATTGCTTCACGAAATCTTTATCAGCTAGAATTTTGTTGAATGCAGCCGGATTAGAGGCAATAGAGGTGCGAATATTCTCGAGAAGTAACTTTGATGGCATATACGCTCCACCGGCAAGTGCCAACTTCTCAGGACCGAGCTCAAGGTAAATCCCAGGGTATTCCATGTCCTTTCTTCCACCAGGAGCGATAGCTGCAGATGCATACAATTTATAAGGGCTTTTGTCCTTCGAAAAACGGATGTCGCGATTTATCCTGAATATCGCATCCTTCGGTTCGATAGCCATATTCTTATCCAACTTTGTCATCGCCGTTATCACATCTGAAACAAATTTTACGAATGGCATTTTTACATGGTCTTCATAGCGCTTCTTATTCACTAAAAACCAATCTCGCTCGTTACTTGCTGCAAGGTCCTTGTAGAACTGAATAAATTCTTTACTGAAATATTTCATTTTAAAATGTGCTTATATGGATTCCTAAAAACCTCATCTAGTTCTCGGTATTTTCAGGAATCTTATAAATGTATACTTTTTCCAATCTGTTTTTATCATTGAGCCTATTCAGCATCAAATCAAACCAACCCGGCTCAATAATCTTAAAAAAAACAAGTCCTGGAAAAGACTCCTTGATGCTATTTACACGCTCATATAATCTCGTTTCATCGTAAAATAAAACATAATTCGGTACTGGTCTTTCGTGCATGCTTCCCTTCGTTCGCACCTCTTCCGACTCCATAGATTTGATTAAAGAAGCCTTATCCACGTTTTCTCCAAATTCATAATAAGATGACCAGTTTGACACATAAAACTGAGGTGGCATTGCGGCTCCTCCTTTGTGAGAAAACTCGCGAATGAAATTTTTGCAATCTCCTTGCTCATACAAATACACCATCGATTCCACTTGACTTCTCTTCGAATAAGTAACACATAAAACCAACATGACTGCGGTGTTGATCACCCAAAAAAAACCCCATAAACCCCTTTGAAGTTTGGCGCGTGTTATCCAATATTTCGACTGCGTTACAAAGGCGTCCCAACCGATATACCCTGCCATTACGACCAATGGAAGAATCGGAAGCAAAAATCTTTCTTGTCTGTTCGGGTAAATGATATGAAACAAAATAAATATGGATGCCGGTAGTGTTAGGAACAAATATTTTTTCCAGCTTCTAAAAAACCCGACCATCAAGAAAAATCCGAGTGGCGGAAGAAGAAAAAGTGTAATGAAACTTATGTATGCATAGGGAGATCCCGGATAATTGAGCGCGTTTGTTTTGTTGTATTCGAAATATCCGAAAACATGTTGAAATGGTTCTCCACCCCACAACAGAATGTCATCTGCTTGTGTTATGAAAAATCCGATAAAGGCAATAAAACCGAATAATAAGGCTTGTAAAAAATGACGGTAATACAAAATGCAAAGACCCACTCCGAAGGCAACTAAAACCAACTGATAACGGAAACCCACCGACAGTCCAAGTACGAGTGAGCCCACTATTAGATTTGAAAATTTCGGGCTTTGAGTACTTATGTCTTGCGTTCGACGTTGGAAAACACCACTTTTCAAAAGATGATAAAGCCCAATTAAAAGCGGTGGCATGCAAACAAATTCAACAAGGTTTCGGGTAGCAAAATTGGGTATCACTGCAATAAAGGCAAGAAGCCAAGCAACCATTCGAGCCTGCTTTTCGCCAGAAATTCTAACCACAATCTTCCATGCGTACACTACCACCAAAAGCGAATACACAGCATGAATAAGTCTCATCAGATACATCTGAGTATCTGGATGTTCTATACCAAAAAACTGAAATATCTTGAATAAGACAAATAGAAATCCCAAATAGAAAAATGAAATAGGTTCGGGATGTTCTCTCACATTCCCAATTCCCGGCAACCAGTCATTAAAGTTCTTCGCTGCGGCCCAACTGGACGATGGTTCTATTGTGAGAAAATGATCGTCGTGCATCATGTATCCCTTTGCAAAAAACACGGCAATCAGTCGAACAAAAAAAGCACAAAACAAAATGAAAGTCAGCGGATGACTTTCATAATATCTTCTCAACTGTTGAATCATATATGATCTATTAGGTTTGCAATACACCTACGTTGTATGGCCGTTCCGCCGGCGCATGATTGGCCGCTTCTATTCCCATGCCTATCCACTTTCTTGTGTCCGTTGGCTCTATAATGGAATCTAGCCAAAGTCGTGAAGCAGCGTAATATGGAGATGTCTGAGTATCATATCGATCTTTAATTCGATTGTACAACTCCTCCTCGCGCTCTTTGGTTATTTCTTCGCCTTTTGCTTTTAAGGAAGAAACTTCAATTTGCAATAAAACTTTCGCTGCTTGCGCTCCACCCATCACAGCCACCTGGGCTGTTGGCCAACCAACTATCAGCCTGGGATCATAAGCTTTGCCGCACATCGCATAGTTTCCGGCACCATAGCTATTACCCATAATAATAGTAAACTTCGGCACTACTGAATTGGCTTGGGCATTCACCATCTTGGCTCCGTCCTTAATTATTCCTCCATGCTCGGAACGTGAACCTACCATAAAACCGGTGACATCCTGAAGAAAAACCAACGGTATATTTTTTTGATTGCAATTCATAATAAACCGCGAAGCCTTGTCGGCACTATCACTGTATATCACGCCACCAATTTGCATCCCATCCTTCTTGCTCTTTACCATCAACCTTTGATTTGCCACAATACCTAAACTCCAACCTTCTATGCGCGCATAAGCACAAACAATACTCTTTCCGTAATCGGATTTGTACTCGGTGTATTCGCTATTGTCCACTAATCTTTTGATAACATCACCTACATCATATGGTTTCGATCTTTCTTCGGGAAGAATTCCTATCAATTCTTTTTCATCAAACTGAGGTGGAATAGCGGCAATTTTATCAAAACCGGCATTACGCGTTTTGTGTCCGCTGTGACCAATCAACTTGCGAATGGTGTCCAAGGCATCTTTATCATCCTTGGCTTTATAATCCGTAACGCCACTGATTTCGGCATGTGTGGTTGCTCCACCGAGCGTTTCATTATCAATATCCTCTCCTATTGCAGCCTTCACAAGATATGAGCCAGCAAGGAAAATGGATCCTGTTTTGTCCACGATCAGCGTCTCATCGCTCATGATTGGAAGATAAGCTCCACCGGCTACACAAGAACCCATGACCGCAGCAATTTGAGTTATACCCATGCTGCTCATCATGGCATTATTCCGGAAAATTCTACCAAAATGCTCTTTATCGGGGAAAATTTCATCTTGCATCGGCAAATAAACCCCGGCACTATCTACGAGATAAATGATTGGAATTCGATTCTCCATGGCTATTTCCTGTGCGCGCAAATTCTTCTTTCCCGTCATCGGAAACCAAGCTCCTGCTTTCACAGTTGGGTCGTTTGCCACCACTACACAGAGCCGCTTTTGAACATAACCCATTACCACAACCACACCAGCCGCCGGACAACCTCCATGTTCTTTGTACATGTCGTACGCTGCAAGGGCCCCGATCTCAATTTGGCGGCTGTCCCTGTCAAGGAGGTACTCTATTCTTTCTCGGGCACTCATCTTGCCCTTCTTCTTTTCTTTCTCCAGTTTGTCGGTTCCTCCTCCCAAATAAATCTTATCTAATTTTCGGCGAAGATTTCCAATCAACTGCATCATCACATCTTCATTTCTATTGAATTCTAGGTTCTGTTTCATAGGCTTTTACTTGTCTGTAATAAAACGGTCTGTATCAAAAATCATCCATTCAATTATTACAAATTCACAGCGCGAAAATCGACCAGAAACCTCGTTTTTCGACACAAAAATGCAATTCAAATTAGGTTGAGATTCAGTAGTTCCAATTGCAATACAATAGTGCTACTAACATTTTTGGGAGGAATAACGTTTGAGTATACCGTTTAGGTATCTGGAATAGTCCAATTTCGTTTCACTCCATTAGCCTCTAAAGGCATTTACCACTTCATGAAGGATCCGGCTGCGCATTGCCTCAATATACTTCTAATGTACAATGCTGGATAAAATAGTTTGGACCATTCTGTTGGTAGAATTGCTATAATTTCGACCCGATGAGAATTTTTGGATTTCTGGGAATCATACTTTTTTTGTATTGCTGCAACGTGAAGCCCAATCCTGTGGCCAAAAAAGACGAGGTCATTGCGACCTCCACCCCACAATTTGCCAAGGGATTCCAAATCGATTCTATTCGGGGAGGATTGAAAATAATACTCTTTGATTTGGAAAAATCAGGGGATACACTCGATATAATTGAAGTAAAAAGAGAGTTCGCAAATACGTCATGCATGAGCACAACACACCTTGCATTTTTTGAAGCTCTGGGAATCATCGACAAGGTAAAAGCGGTAGGGCATGCCAACCTCATCGCAAATCTTAAATTGAGTTCTCGATTCATAAATGGAGATTTGCTTAATCTCACAAAAGGGGATGAAATAGACTCAGAAGTTCTAGTAGCCACTCAATCCGAAATACTCTTCACCTATCCTTTTGGAGATGTTGGTATTAGTAAGAGCGCTACAGATCGCATTCGAACGCTTCCCATATCAGAATATCTCGAAGAACACCCTCTTGGAAGAGCAGAATGGATCAAAGTATTCGGAGCGCTCTACAATTGTTCGGCAAAAGCTGATTCTATTTTCAATCAAATTTCGCAAGACTATTTTTCCGTTTGTGAGCGGGCGAAAGCGATCACTCAAAGCTCATCCAAACCAACTATTCTTACTGCTAGTATGCAGGGCGACCGATGGTTTTTACCTCCGGGTAATAGCTTTATGGGCCAACTCCTCATTGACGCCGGTGCTGAATATTTGCTCGCAGATTCTATTGCTCAAGGAAACCTCTCTTTCACTGAAGAAGCCTTCTTTAGTTTATTATCCAAGACAGAGTTTTATACTGAAGTTACTTTCGATCCGAATCTAACAAATCGAGCAGGACTGCTTAAAGCAAGACCTATGTTTAAAGTCGTGGCTTGTTTTGCAGAAAACAAAATTTTCATGTGCAATACGCTTGAGTGTGACTACTTTGGAACAGCCCTTTTGGAACCTCATATTTTACTTGAAGATATCCTAATGGCTTTGCATCCGGATCTTGCAGCCGATTATCAGGCCTCCTATTTTATACCAATTCTGCTTATTAAATAGTCCAAACTATTGTATACGCATGAAGTGGTAAATGCCGTTAGAGAAGTTGTTATTGGCCAATGAAGTCAAATGGCATTGCACCATTGCGAATACCAATATCGTATTAGACTGATTGAGCCATAAAAAAACCCAGCATCTCGGCTGGGCTTTTCTGTTGAATGTTTCAGTTCAGCATCAACTTTATTTTTCCACATCTCGCAGAATCTTTGACACTTAAAGACTTCGAAAAGCCTTTTAAAAATGCAAGTGATTCTTCAGATACGTTCACCTCTGTCTTCACTTTGGAAACTGGAAAGACCTCTTCGATCCATTCCTGTTCATGCTTTGTGAAATTGACTAAATCCGATAATGTAAAATCTTTCATGCGCTCATAAATTATGATTTACACTATTAGAACAAAACCAAATACATTTTATTGTAATCGGGCATAAAAAAAAGTCGCTGCTCATCGCAACGACTCCTTTTCAACTCTTTTTCAACTCTTTACACTATTATGAAAACGAGACTTCCACTTTATGTTTCTCAATCAATTTTCGCAAATTGATCAATGCATAGCGCATTCGACCTAAAGCAGTATTAATACTAATATCAAGACTCTCGGATATTTCTTTGAAACTCATGTCATAAAAAAGACGCATCATCACCATTTCTTTCTGGTCCTGTGGGAGGAAATCCAATAGTTTTTTGGCATCTTTCATCACTTGGGCCCTCACCTCATTTTCTTCGATGTTTTTATCAGGACTCAGTATGAATTCGAATATATCATATTCTTCTGTGCCACGAACCATGGGCATTTTTTTGCGATTTCTGAAGTAATCGATGCAGAGGTTGTTGGCTATCCTGAGAATCCAAGCACCAAACTTTCCATCCTCATAATAATTGCCTTCTTTCAAAGCCACAATTGCACGCACAAAGGTGTCCTGAAACAGATTCTCTGCTTCCTTTCGGTCCTTGACGTAAACCATGATTTTGGCAAACACCCTCCCCTTGTAACGGGTCAATAGCTCCTCGAAAGCTACTTCTTTTCCTTGCTGATACATAATAACCAGCTCGCGATCACTTAGATTTGACAGACGCATGTGGACCTCCTTCTTGTTAAATTATTCGGTAATAACTAGTGGTGAAGTAGAGGTAGCTCTATAGGCGTCTGTGTGATTTTGTGGTTGTTGTTTGAAAAATAAAAGGGGATTTAATAAATTCTCCCCTTCTGTGAACCAAATGTAAGAGAATATTCTTTCTCTTCGCACAGGATAATTGAATTAGATTGTTAAAAAATGAAAACAAAGGTTGTGAAAACTAAAAATACGGTAGAGAAAAAAGTTGCTGAAAACTGTATCAGCATTAGAGGAGCGAGAGTCCACAACCTAAAAAACATAGGTGTTGACATCCCGCGAAATAAATTGGTTGTGATAACTGGTCTCAGCGGTTCAGGCAAGTCTTCTTTGGCATTTGATACTCTTTTTGCAGAAGGACAGAGGCGTTATGTGGAAAGTTTGTCGAGTTATGCCCGGCAATTTCTGGAGCGATTAGATAAACCAGATGTTGACTCGATCTCAGGCATTAGTCCAGCTATTGCTATTGAGCAAAAGGTGACTTCGCGCACATCTCGATCAACAGTCGGGACTTCTACAGAAATTTACGATTATTTCAAATTGCTCTTCGCAAGGATTGGCAGAACCTATTCGCCAGTCTCTGGAAAGGAAGTGAGCAGGCAAAAAACTGCAGATGTGCTGGACTTTATCGCTACTCTGGGTGCTGAAACACGAATCTTAATTCTTTCACCAATAACCCTCGACAAAAAGGATACAATAGAAAAAAGAGTCGAAATACTCGGTCAACAGGGCTTTTCAAGGATTAAGGTAAACGATGAAATTATTCAGATAGAGGATGGAATCTCCGGCTTTCCAAAGAAATCAATTGTGGAACTACTTGTAGATAGAGCTAGCGCATCCCAGGAAGAAGACAATGTAAATCGTCTGGCCGACTCTATAGAAAGTGCTTTTTTCGAAGGAAATGGCACTTGTATAATTGAGGAATTTGATAGCAAAAAAAGACATTCATTTTCAAATAAGTTCGAAGCAGACGGCATTTCATTTGAAATCCCTGATGTAAATTTCTTTACCTTCAATAATCCTGTAGGCGCGTGCAAAAAGTGCGAAGGATTTGGAAGCATTATTGGCATTGATGAGAACCTAGTGGTCCCTGATCAGCGCCTCAGTATTTATCAAGATGCTGTAGCATGCTGGAGAGGCGAAAAAATGAGCGAGTGGAAAAGAGACCTCATTAGAAAGGCCAGCAAGTTTGACTTCCCAATTCATAAACCATATAAAGATTTAAGCACCAAACAAAAAGATGCGTTGTGGAATGGGAACGAATGGTTTGAAGGAATCTTCGCGTTTTTCAGTTGGGTGGAAAGCGAATCGTACAAAATTCAATACAGGGTGATGTTGAGCCGCTACCGTGGTAAAACAACTTGCCCGGAATGTAAGGGAACCCGTTTGCGTAAAGATGCTTCTTATGTGAAAGTGAATGGGAAAAGTATTCCAGAGCTGGTAAATCTGCCTGTAAAAGATTGCCTTCCGTTTTTTGAAAACCTAAATCTCACCTCAACCGAAAAACAAATAGCCAGCAGAATACTAACAGAAATACTCAACAGACTTAGTTACTTATCTGATGTTGGTTTAAGTTATCTCACCCTGAACAGACTTTCGAATACTTTAAGCGGTGGAGAGTCTCAGCGCATCAATCTAGCTACTACCCTTGGAAGCTCACTCGTTGGATCTATGTACATACTTGATGAACCAAGTATTGGGCTCCATCCGAGAGATACAGACAGATTGATACAAGTGCTGAAAGGACTTCGCGAACAGGGCAACAGCGTGATTGTGGTTGAACACGACGAAGAGATTATGCGGTCTTCTGATCACGTGATAGATATGGGGCCGGAAGCGGGAACACTCGGCGGACAAGTTGTTTTTGCAGGAACTCCCGAAGAATTGATGAGCAATGGAAAGACCCTTACTTCTCAATATCTAAATGGAACAAAAAAAGTTCACTCGCTCTCGAAAAGAAAAGTTTCGAAGGACAAACTTATCATTCGAGGAGCGCGAGAACACAATTTAAAAAACATAGATATAGAAATCCCTCTGCGCTCATTTACCGTGATCAGCGGGGTTAGCGGGTCCGGCAAATCGACTCTCGTGCGAAACATCCTTTACCCTGCCCTCATGCGCGAAAAAGGGGAATTCACTCAAGAGCAAGCAGGGCAATTCGACGGACTAGAGGGCGATATCAAGTCTATTCAATCGGTGGAATGGATAGATCAGAATCCAATCGGAAAAAGTAGCAGAAGTAATCCGGTAACATATGTAAAAGCTTTCGATGAAATAAGAACTCTTTATAGTTCCCTGTCTCTTGCAAAACAAAGAGGCTACAAACCTGGGCACTTTTCCTTTAACACAGAAGGTGGTCGTTGTGAAACATGCGAAGGAGAAGGTTATCAGACCATCGAAATGCAATTTATGGCTGATATCAAATTGCTTTGCGATTCATGCAAAGGAAAGCGTTTCAAAGAAGAAGTTCTCGAAGTGCTGTATCGCGAAAAAAGTATAAGCGATATTCTAAACATGACAGTAGACGATGCGCTTCTCTTCTTCAAAGGCGGTGACAATAGCACTGTTTTGAAAAACCTAATTCTGAAATTGGAGCCATTGCAAGAGGTTGGTTTGGGATACATCACTCTCGGTCAGAGCAGCAGTTCATTGAGTGGTGGCGAAGCCCAAAGGATAAAACTGGCTTCTTTTCTAGGTAAAGGTTCTAGTCAAGGCCATATCTTATTCATTTTCGATGAACCCACAACAGGTTTGCATTTCCACGATGTGAACAAACTCATGACTAGCTTTGATGCTCTGCTAAATAAAGGACATAGCATTATTGCGATCGAACACAATCCTGATGTGATTAGATCTGCCGACTGGCTTATCGATTTAGGTCCCGAAGGAGGTGATGAAGGCGGTGAATTGTTGTACGCCGGTGTACCCGAGAAGATTGCCGGCACAAAAAGAAGCCATACTGCCAAATTTATTTTTGGCAAATAGTAACGAATCTCTAAAAAGATCAGAAATATTGAAATGAACTTTGTTTGAGGACCGAAGTTTGTTCAATAGACAAAAACGCATTACATGAAAATTATCCAAATTGTCTTAACTGCTCCGATCTGTGCTGCGATGCTCACGGGATGCTCACAAACAACGCCGGATCAAAAAACAAATCAAATCAAATTGAACATGAGTGATACAACTAAAATTCAAAAAACAGAAGATGAATGGAAGTCTGAATTGACTTCCGACGAGTTTCGTGTTCTACGCGAACATGGAACGGAGAGAGCTTTCACAGGGGAATTTCACGACAATCACGACACTGGAGTATACTCTTGTGCAGGATGTGGATCCGAACTATTTACCTCCGAAACTAAGTTTGATAGTGGAACAGGCTGGCCGAGCTACTACAAACCTGCCAACGAAACATGTGTAGAAGAAACAGTAGATAAAAGTGTGGGCATGGTTAGAACGGAGGTTCATTGTGCAAAATGTGGTGGTCATCTAGGCCACAAATTCGACGATGGGCCTAATCCTACCGGATTGCGTTATTGCATCAACAGTGTATCCTTGGATTTCCAAAAGAAGTAATCAATCCGATATTTTTACCAACGCTGCTTATAAATAGTCCAGCATGCATTGCACATTGCAAGTCGGTTGTTGGTAATGCGCTGCATGATCTCATAAGCAGGAAGTGACAAATGCCTATAGAGTAGCTGTTATAGGCCAATGGATCGAAATGAAATTGGACTATTACAAATACTAAACGGAAATAGAATTCGGGTATCTCTGTAAAAACAAAAGCCACCTAAAGGGTGGCTTTTTCAATTTTGTATTATCCGAAATTATTTGGGTTTACTTCCCAGTTGTAAATGTGATGTCTTGTTGCTGAAAATTGTCGCCAGCCGCTGTGCGACCTTGAATATTAAATTTCGCTGTAATCTTGCCCTCTGAAGTAAGCTGCATGATCAAAATCTTTTTGGTTGGTCCGCAGAATACCTGTCTGTGATCTGGTGTACAAAACCAAGCTCCATCACTGCTCTTAATTGGACCACCCGTATCTTCAAAATTGGTAAAATCCATCAAGAAATTATTGACATAATTGTCATAATTATCTTCTGAACCAATGGTTACCCAAGAATCACATTTCAATTTAGGGTCTTCCTGTGAAGCCTTGCGATTTACTGAAATAGACATGGCTCCACCATATGAACTCTGATAAAAAGACTTGGAAGATTCTATGCTCATTGGATGCTCCGCGTCTCCATAAACGACGTGAACCTGATCTTTTTCATTGGCCAACTCTATGTAAATACGATAGGTATTTCCGGCCACCACGCCACCATTGTCAACCTTTTCTACTATAACTCCTTTATACTGAGCAAATGAAGTTAATGTTGAAGCCAATAAAGCTAAGGTGAGTAAAAATCTTAAAGAGGTCATTGTTTTGAATTTGTTTACACTTAGGTCAAGAATGTTGCCAAATCTATTTACGAATTCTACTTTTATCCAAAATTCTTGGGCCCAAAAGTGATTTATTCACAAAACGGGCGTCTCTCCTGGGTATTAGATACCCTATAGTGAGTTCGTGCGTATGCGGGGAAAAAGAACTTGCATTGCTCGTGGTCAGGTCGTATGAATAGTTCAATGTGAAGCTCATGTATTGACCACCCAATAATATGGCAATCGCATCTTTAGGACGCACAGTAAAGCCTCCCCATACTCTATCTAGGTAGTTCACCTGTACGTTTACATCTATTTGAACTGGAGTAACAGCAGTGAACTTAACGAGCCCGCTTCCCTGAATATCCCATTCGTCATTCAGGTAATATTTGTATGCTCCCATCATCAGAAAGTGGCGGGCATTGCGATTATCTCCGGGATCTACCAAGGACTCTAGTCCAAGTTTGGTTTGAATCAGTTGTGGAACTGAAAAACCGAAATAATACTGAGCACCATAGACCAAAAATCCAAAATTCGCGTCAAAATTCATGTGATTTTCAGCTTGAAAACCATTTAACGCTAGGTCATTTTGATCGTAAACTACCAATTTCGAATTATCGAAAGAAAATTGGCTGACCATAGCACTCAGTCCAAAAGAAACAGCATCATAATTATTCAAATCGATACTGTAGGATCCTGTGAGTTCGGCCCCCGTGCGCGAGATCGCTCCACCTGTCTTGTCGCTGTATACAACTCCTCCAACACCTATGTTGTGATTTAAACCCGTGTGACCACTTACAGAATAGGTTACTGGCGCCCCTTTGAAACCCGCCCATTGATTTCTGTAAGAAGCATAGATAGGTGAATAAGATTGGGTACCCGCAACAGCCGGATTTACCAAATACGAATTGATCGGAAACTGAGTTCTTCGAAACAATTGCTGAGCAGCAGATGTCATAGCTAAAGACATCACAAGGATCAGAAGGCTGGAGATGTATAGATTTTTCATGTCTTTCTTTCCTTGTGTGTTAATACTTAACCGTTACAGTTCCCATAATAGGATCTTTTGATGAATCGTATTCTATGATAAAGTAGTAGTCAGCTACAGGAAGGTTTTCTCCCTTGTATCTTCCTTCCCAAGGACTTGAGTATCCCTTCGATTCGAAAACTATCTGTCCCCATCGGTTGAATACTTGAATATTTGCTGTCGGGAAGTACTCCAAACCCCCTAAAACCCAGAAATCGTTCACTCCATCACCATTGGGTGTAAGAGCGTTGGCAATGAAGAAGCACCCAATGGTTGGTTCTACAAAAACACTTGTTGAAAGAGTGCAACCTATAGAATCCGTTACGACAACAGTATATTGAATATTGGGCGATAGTCCTATTGCCGTTGGAGTTGTTTGTTGATTATCATCATTCCATTCATAAGAAATAGGTGGAGTGCCATTTAGCACCGCCACTGTAGCCGTGCCATCTTGCTCATTCCAACATGACTCAGGTGAAGAGAAAGTCTCTAAAACCATATCAGTGATAATAGCGGGAACGACATCCAATTGTTCTTCTAGTGAACATCCGGATTCATCGAACACTGTAATTAAAATCTGTCCTTCTCCCAAACCTGGAAGTGTAAATGTTACCGAATCATTTTCTACCACTTCAATTTCTTCCGGTTCAAAAACTGTAGTCAACGTTCCTGTACCACCGCTCACACTTACTACGGCAGCACCATCAAACATACCTGTGCAAGTGGGTGGTGTAAGCAAGTAACTCACCAAAATTGGCTCTGGTTCGTTGATCGAGAATTCCAGGGTGTCTAAACATCCTCTAAAATCTGACACTACAATAATATACTCAGGATCTGCACATAGATCATCAAATTCATATGGGTTTGGATCCAATGTTCCACTGTCATTGCCGACCAAAGGTTGAACTATCTGCCAATTGAATGGGGCCGTTCCTCCAACTGCCTGAATTGTCGCCAAACCATCACAATCTCCTCCGCAACCTACATTCTGGGTACTTAGAATAGATGCCTCCATCAATTCCGGTTCGAATATGATAATACTAGCTTCGTCCGCACAGCCACTTTCATCAGACACCGTGAATGTGTATGTATCAGGAGCTAGATCATTCAAAGTGATAGGAAGTGAGATACCATCAGGATCTAAGGTTATAACTCCTGTTCCTCCTGTTGCTTCAAGAATAACTATTCCATCATTGGCGCCAAAACAACTGACATCCGTTGCTTCAATTGTAAGTGCGAGTTGAGCTGGAGAAGTAATAACTATCCCAGGAATCGTAACTACACAGTTCGCAGCATCTGTGATAGTAACAGAATATGTATTTGCAGGCAAATTGGTGTAGTTCACATTATCTACCCCTTCGCTTTCAATTCCGCTCCCTGGTGAAATCGAATAGGTGTATTGAGCGGTTCCGCCTGTAATGTCTGTTACAAATATTGACCCGTCGGCTTGTCCAAAACATGAAACAGCGGTATCAGAAAACAAATACTCTAACTCGAGTGGTTCCTCCACCATTATGGAATCAATCATCAGCGGACATCCATTGTCGTCCACTATATCAATTTGATACATTCCAGCAGGTAGTGCGCAAATATTGGCGAATACTGTTCCGCTGTCCATGTCAGTTGCAGTAGTTACTGTTGGCGGTGTGCCTCCTGATATTTCTAGTTCTATGCATCCATCCGTACCTCCAAAACATGAAACATCTATTACTGTTGTATCAGCAGAAAATGGTGCGGGCTCAATAATAGAAATATCTGTCATTTCCTCACAGCCGTTCTCATCTGTGACAGTCAAATTGAAGTTGCCAGAACCAAGACCCGTGGCATTCAAATTAATAGGGCCAGGAGCTGGTGTATAGGTTGGGAAATCGCCCTGAGGTGTCCACACTACCGACAAATTTCCTGTTCCCCCCGTAACAGTTCCAGTAACTGTTCCATCATCCTGACCAAAACAAAGTACATTCGTGAAAGAAAGTTGAAGAATAATATTTGCGGGACAGTCTATGATGGCAATGTCGGCAGCCTCACAATCATTATCGTCTATAAGTGTAAATTCATATTGACCACACAACAGGTTTGTAAGTGTTGTTCCGCACGTTGTGTTTTGAACTGGCCCATTATTCAAGGTATACGTTAGTTGATAAGGTTCAGTACCTCCTGCACAAGCCAATGAAATGGAACCATCGTTATCTCCAAAACACAACATTTGATTTACAACATCCGCATTAATCGTCAATAGATCGGGAACTGCTTCGATCACGAATACAGCGGAGGTGTCACGACATCCAACGCTATCTATCATACTCATGTAATATGATCCAGCGTTCAAATCTGAAATGATCAAATCACCGGTTATTTCATCATACGTATCAACTACTGCATCATTCAGCGAATTGTGAAGTGAGTAATCGGTATAGCCATATCCGCCTTCATCAAATGTTAGAACGTTCTCATCTCCAAAACAATTTGCTTCATCCAAATTGAAAAAAGTCATCGGGAAATTGGTGCATGGGTTCAATTGGACCATATCGATCGCACTCGTATTCAGGCAATCGTATTGAACAGCCTGACCGGGGACTCCATTATCCAAAATCTGAACGTTGAAGGTGAAACTAATATCTCCGCACGTTGTAATTCTTGCGATAAGAATCATTAAGTCAGGACCTGCAGGGATCCCCGCTGCTGAAAACAATGCATTTGAATCTATGATTAAATCCCCCCCATCGAAATAATCACAATCATCGTCACCTTCAAATGATAATAAAGCTTGAGCTTCACAAGGCACCATAAGTGGATTTGCAAGCCAAAAACTTGGAATATCAGAACCCTGAGAACACTCATATCCTATCGATAAAAAGGAATCAAACTCAAGAGAAGGGTAAAATGGCCAGAAGGCACAAGGATTATCCAAGAAAAATGGTCCCCCTATCGGATGCTGAAAAACGTTGCAATTGACATCAAAAAACAAATCACACGCGTCGGGAATACAATTACCGCTGTTGCCTTCCGGATCGATTCCGTATATCGCTTGAAGTTCATCTTGGGGATCTTCAAAAACCAAGTAAATGTCATAAGTTATATAACCTTCCAAATCTATTGGTGCACACACGGGAGCTGGTTCATTGTATGGATCCTCGTAGTGCGGGGTCATTTCAATGTGGATTGGATTGCTGGCCAATTGTGCATTCAAGTTTAAAGCAATGAATGACAATACGGCCGAAATCAGTATCCTGAAAGTTCTGAGCATGGTGATAAATATAGTTCTAAATGGTAAACGTACTAAGTGCGACTACGGTTGCTTGCAGTCACATTTCGCAAAGCGTCGCGAAAATAAGAAACCCAAGTCCTTAAAAGTATAACTCTAAGGTATTTTTCAACAGATACATGTCTCGGCAGTCATTACCCGAATCACATGCCCAAAGAATGAGGCTAACCTTGGATTCCTGAAATGTGGGCGATGAATGACAAACTAATCAATATGAGATATTTACGTCCGTTTCCTTAAATAATCTTAGTGAAATTTATTTCTTAATATTTTGATTTACAGCGATATAAATACCAAGTTTTATCTTGAAAGCGATTCATTATCTTTGTAATCCTTCCAAAAACCAAAAAAAGCACCATGAGTAAAATTCTACGTTTTAACGCGCTTTGTGCGGCAGTTTTCTTTTTCATCAGTTTGAGCGCTCTAGCTCAGCCTTCAAATGATGCATGTGCCAATGCAACAATTATAACAGTTAACGGTGGTTCTGTAAGTGCTACCAATGTCGGCACTTTAGTAAATGGCCCGAATCTCAACTGTGGTGGCGGTCAAATGATAAAAGACGTTTGGTTTAGTTTTGTTTATAGCGGCGGTGATGTAACTATTTCAACCACTCTGGGTTCACTTTCAGACACCCGCATAGGTGTCCGTGCTACATGCACCAGTGCGATGATAGCGTGCAACGATGATTTCGGAGGCACATACGCATCCAGCATTACACTTAATTGTTCTGCTCTCACAATTGGCAATACTTATCTTATTCAGGCCGGTGGTTATTTGCAGCTTACAGGAACCTTTACAATTTCTGTAAATAGTACTGCTGAAGGCGGATGTACAGATGTAAATGCTACCAATTTCAATGCTTGCGCTTCTACAGACAATGGCTCTTGTGTTTACCCTGAGTTGATCGCAGATTTCGGTTATACTGCCTCCGCCAACTGCAGCGCTTATGAAATTAATTTCTTCGATGAAAGTCAAGGAAACGTAACAGGCTGGACTTGGTCAATTCCCGATGGAACTCCTTCAGTAAGCTCAGATCCCAATCTAAGTGTTACTTTCCCAGGTGATGGTTTGTACATTGCCTCACTCACTGTAACTGATCCATATGGCGGTAGCAGCACCTCAAACCAAAATGTAATAGTAAGTGGTGGAAGCTTAGTTGAAATAGCTATTATACCTGACAACTTTCCATCCGAAATTTCTTGGAACCTAAAAGATGATCAAGGAAACACTGTTGCTACTGGGGGTAGCGCTGGTGCCTCTGTTTGTATTGCAGGAATGTGCCATCAATTCAATATTTTAGATTCGTTTGGCGATGGCATTTGTTGTGGATATGGTATTGGATCTTACACCATCACATTAGACGGAGTGTTGATTCACAGCGGTGGAAACTATGGAGCTGGAGAAACTGTGCCTGTTAATTGTCCTCCCGGCTCTTCATGTAATACACCAATTGTTGCAGTCCTCGGCAACAACGAAGTACCCCTGCCCAACTCTTGGTATGAATTTACACCTGATACAAATGGTCAATATAGAATTTCAACTTGTGACCTAGCTACATGCGATACAAAAATATGGGTTTATGAATACTGCAACATGGCCAACTTCGATGATTCGAATGCAGCTACACATACATATAATGACGACCTCTGTGGTGTACAAGCCGAAGTAACTATTCTATTGGCAGCTGGTCAGACATACTACATGAGAATCGGTGACACTGGAGGTGCGTGTGGATTAGATGGATTCGACTTCCTCTTAGAATATCTCGGACCAGTGCAAGGTTGTATGGACGAGTTGGCATGCAACTATATGCCTATTGCTGAAATACCGGCTGTATGCTACTATAATGATGATCCTAACTGCTCTGACCTCGGTCCTGATCTCTATATGCGTCAAGACGTTTTATTTAGCACATTATACAGTACAAATATCAACGTAACGGACAACTGCCTTATAAACGAGGGATGCGCCCAAGGTTATGGCTCACGACAGGTTTTGAGATTTACAACTCAGATTCAAAATATCGGAAACCAAGATTACTTCATTGGTGTTCCAAACGCGAATAACAGTCAATTCGAATGGGATGAGTGTCACAATCACTTCCATTACGAGGGCTATGCAGAATACCTAATGTACGACCAAACCGGAACTCCAATGCCTCAGATTGGATTTAAAAATGGCTTCTGCGTTCTTGATTTGGAATGCAGTGGCGGTGGTGTGGCAAAATATGGCTGTGGAAACATGGGTATCACCGCGGGTTGCGGCGATTACTACAGTTCCAGCCTAGCTTGCCAATGGGTAGATATAACAGATCTTCCTGCCGGTGACTACTTCTTGGTTATTCGCACAAACTGGGATCAGAGCCCCGATCAAGCGGGTCACTATGAATTGCGATACGACAACAACTTTGCTCAAGTATGTATCCATTTCGAACGTGATGCCAACAACAACATTGTGAACTTTACCAAAAATGTAAATACTTGTCCGCAAATTTTGGACTGCATCAATATTCCTTTTGGAACAAACTACCCCGACTGCCAAGGGAATTGTCCCGGTATGGTTAAGCGCGGTGATCTAAACAGCGATCTTTTACTAAACTACACTGACGTTCACAATTATTTGATGGCAACATTGGACGATGGCATTCCTGCTTCCGTGTGTACTGACCTTAATAACGATGGTATGATCAGTGTTGCAGATGCAGCATATCTCGATGTGTGCATTCACTCTCAAGAAGATTTGGGTGTGCCAGCAGGACAAATTACCGAATGCCCATGGGACGACGAAATTGTAAATGAAAATGAAACAGTGACTCTTGGCATTGGTGAAATAAATACCGAGCTAGGATACGTAGAGATCACAATGGTTAACTCTGACAATGAAGTTTCTGCTTTTCAATTTGATTTGAGCGGATTAGTTATAAGTTCTGTAGAATCGGTATTACCTCTCCTGGTTTGGAACCCCCACTTGCATGGTGCTATTGGAGGTGTAAGGGTATCTGCCATTAGTCATGATGAGACCTTTATCCCCAAATATTACGAACCAACTGCTTTCATGAGGGTTTATTTCTCAGAACTCGTAGGCTCTGAAGTTTGCATGTCCGAAATTATAGATGTGTTGGATCTTTCACTACATAATACCCTGATCGAATATGGACCATGCCAGCTTGTACCGGATATTACTTGTGCTGCAGACTTCAATGCAGACGGAACCATCGGAGCATCAGATATGTTGGTTTTTCTTGGAGCATACGGATGCGTCGGTGCTTGTGGAGCTCCTGATTTGAACAACGATGGATTTGTAAATACTACAGACCTGTTGGTTTTCCTTGCTGCATACGGACAACAGTGTCCATAAAAAATTGAAATTAAACTCGGATTTTGCATTTGAAGTCTGGGTTAAAAAAAGCCATCCGATTGCGGGTGGCTTTTTTTTTACCTAAACTCAGAATCCGCATTGGAAATCTATTGCAGCGCGAATCCCAATGCGGATTCTGTGTTAAATAATCCATGCTGCATTGCGCATTGGAAGTTTTTTTTGGATAATGCGCTGTACCATCTTGCATGCACGAGATGGTAAATGCCGTCAAAGTAGCTGTTATAGGCCAATGAAGTGAAACGGAATTGGACTATTACAGATACATAAACCCAAATCAAGCGATAGAAAAATTGCACCCTAATTTTGCCGAAGAATGCAGCGATTATATCGCTTAGATTTGAGAATCCCGCACGCATTCTACAAAAATTGCCCTAATGCGTAATGCGGGATAAACGGTATAAAAATCTTACGAGAGCACTTGCTATCTTTGGGGTTTAGCACTTCATAGCGAATCCCAATGCGCATTCTGGGCTAAAAGAACAGCTCCTTTTTTCTCATTCAGTCAATCAAAAATGACAGGTCCTCCCTAAATATTACGCAAGAATTTCTTTCATCTTATCCCTGAAAAGAGGAAACGAATTGAGGTTGCTGTGACGTCCGCCTACAATTGTAAATAATTCTGCACTTGTCACTTTTTTTGCAGCATTGTACAACTTAAGGGCACTTTTGTACGGAACCATTTTGTCTGTAGTACCGTGAAAAATGTATACAGGACAATTCAAATGTTGAATAAAAAAATCGTTTCTGAATTTGTATCGCAATAAAATTCTCATTGGCAAAAACGGCAAATAATAACGCGCCACATCTACAAAATTCGAGAAAGGTGTTTCAAGAATGAGTATATCCGATTTTCTGCGAGAAGCCAATCTTACAGCGAAACCACTTCCTAAAGATCTTCCATAAATAATCTTTTGAGAGTTCGGATACAAAATTGAAAGTCTGTCAAAACACTCTTCAACATCGCGATGCATGAAAGCCTCGTTGCGAGGACCACGACTTTGGCCATATCCCCTATAATCCATTACAAATACATCCCAGCCATAGCCTGCTAATTCTTCGGCCATAAACTGCCATCTCTTCAAGCTGCCTGTATTTCCATGCAAGTAAAAAATAAGACCTTTCGATTCTTTTACTTTCAACAATAAGCCATGAATGCGGCCGCCGTGGGGTGTCTCTATGTACAACTCTTCGTGAGATGTATGAAGCTTTGGCTCAAAAGGTTCGCCGGGAAGTGTTGGTACAAAAATAAAATTCTCCTGTATGAAGTAATAGACAGCGCAAACACCAGAGTATATGAGCAGTGCAACCCAAGTGGTATGGAGAAAATAAGTCATCAATAATCCATCAACTTGTCAAGTGTTTCTGCCAATCTTGACTGAGCCAAAAAATTAATTTCAAGTCCTGCATTAAACGGAACGGGAGTATCAAGACTGGCACATCTTAGTACTGGTGCATCGAGCTTATCAAAACACTCTTCGGAAATCCTTGAGGCTATCTCTCCTCCTATGCCACCTGTTAAACAATCTTCATGCAATACTACAACCCTTCCCGTCTTCTTCACAGAAGTGTACACGGTTTCCATATCTAGGGGTGCCAATGTTCTTAGGTCAATGATTTCGATATCCGCCCCTGGGTTTGAATTTGCATAGGCTAATGACCAATGAACTCCCAAACCGTATGTTACAATAGTTGCCGAAGTTCCATTTCGAAGTACATTCGCCTTGCCAAATGGAATTGTGTAAAATCCTGTATTTACACTTCCTGTAATATTTCTGTACAAAGCTTTGTGCTCAAAAAACATGACAGGATTAGGATCCTCAAAAGCTTGACAGAGCAATCCTTTAGCATCATGGGGAAACGCAGGATATGCGATTTTCAATCCTGGTGTATGAAAAAACCAAGCTTCGTTGCTTTGACTGTGGAATGGCCCTGCAGCAACAGACCCCCCGGTTGGCATACGAACCACTACATCAGCATTTTCATTCCAACGATAATGAAGTTTGGCAAGATTATTCACGATCTGATTGAAACCACAAGTAACAAAATCGGCAAATTGCATTTCTACCATGCCCTTCATTCCCTTTATTGATAAACCCAAAGCTGTGCCCACTATTGCAGACTCGCACAATGGGGTGTTGCGCACTCGGTCCTTTCCAAAAGTATCGACAAACCCTTCAGTGACTTTAAACACTCCTCCATATTGTGCAATATCTTGCCCCATCAGTACTAGGTTTGGATGCCTATTCATACTTTCTTTCAATCCATCGGTGATAGCATCAATAAAGCGCATCTCAATCGAATTTACCGATCCTGATTCTATCTCAGCGTTGTCAAAGTCTTTATACAAATCTCCAAACTCTCTGGCTGTCGAAACTGTTACATCTGGCTCAGCGAATGCTATTTTCAGCGCATCGTTAATCTCTTGTTTGATTTGATTGCGGATCTCAAGCACTTCTTCTTGATTCACCAATTTTTGTTTGATGACCCAAGCTTCAAAATTGTCGACTGGATCAAGTCTCGACCAATCTTCAATAAGTCCTTCGGGATAATACTTAGTTCCACTCGCCTCTTCATGACCACGTATTCTGAATGTCATAAACTCAATCATGATTGGCCTTGGCCTTTCTCGAATGCTGTCAGCAGCAGCTTTTACAGCGCGATAAACTTCGAGAATATTATTTCCATCTACTTGAATGGCGTCCTCTGTGGGGATTCCATATCCAATCGCTTTATCGATAAATTGTTTACACCGGAACTGCTCTCTGCTCGGAGTAGACAAACCCCAACTGTTGTTTTCGATTGCAATGATTACAGGCAAATCCCATACCGAAGCTACGTTAACCGCCTCATGAAAATCTCCCTCGCTTGCACCCCCGTCGCCAGTGAATACAAGCGTTGCTTTCGCCTCAGCTCGCAGTTTTGAAGCCAAGGCTATACCATCAGCAATGCCTAATTGAGGACCCAAATGAGAGATCATTCCTACTAAGTGATAATTTTTATCTCCGAAATGAAAGGATCTATCACGGCCTTTTGTGAAACCTGATTCCTTGCCTTGAAATTGTGCGAAAAGTCGTTCTAAGGGAATATCACGAGCTGTAAACACACCTAGGTTTCGATGCATGGGTAGGATGTACTCGTCCTTCTCCATTGCCAAAGCCACTCCAACAGAAATAGCTTCCTGTCCAAAGCCGCTAAACCACTTGGATATTTTTCCCAAACGAAGTTGACTAAGCATCTTTTCCTCAATCAACCTAGGCTTCAGAATTGCTTTGTAGAGAGTCAGTAATTCTGAATCTGAAAATCCCTTCTTGCTGTATTTTATCTCTGCCAAAGTATTTGTAGTTGTCATGAACCAAAATTTTCGGCAAAATTAGACTGTCTAGGATAAGAATAGACAAGTCAAAAGGATTACATCTCATGGGTACGTCTTAAGGGAACATCTAAAAACAATTGAACAAGAAAAAAATCACGCAGTGGTGCCTACAAAAACGACAAAATAAAATCACAAATTTCTCACAAAAGCCATGTCTCGACCTTCGATGAGTAGCATTCAGGGATTAATCTATAAACTTTTTATCGAAGGTTGGCGAACATTCATCAATGCAAAATTCGCTTTCATGCCCAGAAATCAATAATTGAAAAATTTGGAAGAGTTAACAAGAAGGAACAAACACAATTAGTTGAATATGATTTACTAAATTCGCACCGACAAGTAATCCTAATTTAATTAAATCATTTATTCAAGATGACAAACAGAGACATGCTCAATGAGATCAGAAATGAGATTGAAAAACGTCGCAAGGAACTAGCCGCATTAGAAAGTGCTGCAGCAGTGTTGTCAGGATCCGGTGAAGCCTCTTCTGTTCGTTCTGTGTCTGCTCCTGCAGGCAAGAAAAGAGGAAGAAAGCCTGGTCAAAAATCTGCCTACGTTGCGAAATCGCAATCAACAGCAGTTAGTGCTCCAAAAAAACGCGGGCCAAAACCGAAGGCAAAAAAAGCTCGTAAAGGTCCGGCTCCAAAGAAGGGAAAACCCCTAGCAGGCCAACGAGTTGACAATGTGAATGGTAAAATTCTCGACGGACTAAAAGCCGCTGGTAAAATGATGAACAACTCTGAAATTGCCAATGGACTTGCGCACTACTATCCTCAAAAAGAGAAAATTCAACTTAATAAATACGCTTCTATTTTGTTGAATCAATTGATGCACGACAAAAAAGTGAAACGTACAAACGTGGATCTTCAAGGTAAAAAACTTCCTTCATATTATTGGGGATTACCCAATTGGTTTGATGGAGAAAAGCCAAAGGCGCAGTACATGCGTTAAAATGTATTTTTGCTACAGAAAAAGCAAGCGAATTTTTCGCTTGCTTTTTTTTTGCATTGAGAAAGTCACAAAAAGTAATAGACCGATTGAACCATGAACGGCCACTTTCGAATCTCTAAGAATGTTGAAAATAGTAGAACTCACCATACCCGCTAAAGATTTTCAAAACGAGCCAGCATTAATTGCTTCTCTGAAAAAACTCTGGAATGCACCTCAGCCGTTCGGTTACCGTATTCTGCGAAAATCTATTGATTCGAGAAGTCGAACCATTCTATTTAACCTTAAGGTAGAGCTATTCGATTTGGATAACCATCCAACTAAACCACTTGAAAACAGACACTTAGCTCCATTAAAAGCAAACAGCCCGCATGTGATAATTGCAGGAACAGGCCCTGCGGGTTTATTCGCTGCTCTGCGTTTAATTGAACTCGGAATAAAACCCATATTGATCGATAGAGGGAAAGATGTAAGATCGCGCCGAAGAGACCTCGCCGTTCTGAATAAAGAGCATGTAGTAAATCCGGAATCAAATTACTGTTTTGGCGAGGGGGGTGCCGGAACCTACAGCGATGGTAAATTATATACACGTTCTTCGAAGAGAGGCAACATTGAACGAATACTCCGCACTTTCGTTGAGTTTGGTGCTGATGAAAGCATATTGAGCGATGCGCATCCACACATCGGAACCAACAAACTACCCGACATCATAACGGCTATGAGAGAAGCCATTATCAGAGCCGGGGGTGAGGTTCATTTCAATACAAAGCTCACTGACTTCATTTTGGAAGGAAATGAACTTAAGGGCGTAGTGGTGAATGAAAAAAATGTTTTGAAAGCCGATAAACTTATTCTTGCCACAGGCCATAGTGCAACTGACATATTCGAATTACTCGATAAAAGAAAAATTGAAATCGAATTCAAATCCTTTGCCTTAGGAGTTCGAATTGAACATCCTCAAAAGTTAATTGATAGATTCCAATACCATATAGATGAACGCCCAGATTATTTGCCGGCTGCGTCTTATAGTGTAGTAGAACAAGTTGATGGCAGAGGTGTATATTCATTCTGCATGTGTCCGGGGGGGATAATTGCTCCCTGTGCCACTGAAAATGAACAAGTTGTAACAAATGGATGGTCGCCATCTAAAAGAAACAACCCTTGGGCTAACTCTGGAATTGTTGTGCCTGTTTCAATTGAGGATATAGAGCAATACCAGCAGTATGGTGCGCTTGCCGGAATGAGGTTTCAGAGGGATGTCGAAAAAAAGTGTTGGGAAGCCGCCGGTAGAACTCAAGCAGTTCCTGCTCAACGGCTCACTGATTTCATTGCCGGAAGAAAAAGTGAGAATTTGCCGAGCTGCTCCTATATACCTGGGTTGGTTTCGGTGCAACTTGATCAGGTTTTGCCCGAATTTATAACTGTAAGGTTAAAAAAGGCTTTTGTGGCATTTGGAAAAAAAATACCGGGATATTTGAGTCCTGATGCTGTTTTAGTTGCGCCAGAATCGAGGACCTCAAGCCCAGTTAGAATCCCGCGAAATACAGATAGTTGTGAACATCCGCATATAAAAGGTTTGTTCCCATGTGGCGAAGGAGCAGGATATGCAGGGGGTATTGTTTCAGCCGCTATGGATGGAGAGCGCATAGCAGATGTAATTGGGATTAATTGATCGATCCTTTTATTTCATGTAAAGGGAACCTCTAAAAACCTGCTTTATCGTGGGATCTGGCACGAGCAAGTTCGTGCTAACTTTCAATAATCCCAGAATCCGCATTGGAAATCTATTGCAGCGCTAACCCACTGTGATATCAAGCACTTTCTCGATTTTTCTTGTTGATGTATGAATATACACCATCAAATAA